>Ga0255052_10001526_pt1 | contig 17369 bp, 21 predicted proteins | sample JV7_2_21_MG_FD_188632 | JGI IMG/M metagenome (GOLD analysis project Ga0255052, IMG submission 188632) | Seawater microbial communities from Jervis Inlet, British Columbia, Canada - JV7_2_21 | ecosystem: Environmental > Aquatic > Marine > Inlet | place: Canada: British Columbia | collected...
GGTGGTGATTTTTATAATTGTGATCAAAATAGCCCAGTAACTTAGTAGGTGTTTATCGAGGCGAATAATACCTTATATCCCAGAGGAGTAAGAACCCAATACTTGCCATTTTGCGACAATTTATATTAGCCGGAATACGAGACCGGATTTCCGGCAGTCTGACACAACATGGCAAACCAAATTTGATTCCGGCCAGGTGGGCCGCATGCGGTCCGGAATGTCGGTGCCAGGACCTAGTCGAGCTCGACGACTTCGAAATCGTGCGTGATTTCGGCGGCCTTTCCGAGCATGAGCGAGGCCGAGCAGTATTTGGTGGCGGTCAGTTCCACCGCCCTGGCGACCTTGGCAGGATCCAGCCCGCGTCCGCTGACGATGAAGTGAACATGTATTTTAGTGAACACCCTGGGGACATCCGCTGCGCGCTCGGCCTCGATTTCGGCCTCGCAATCGCTGATCTGCTGACGCGATTTATGCAGTATCGACACCACATCGATGGAGGTACAGCCTCCCAGCCCCAATAACAGCATCTCCATCGGCCGTACCCCGAGATCGCGACCGCCGGAGTCGGGCCCGCTGTCCATCACGACCGAATGGCCACTGTCGGATTCGCCGACAAAAGACATGTGATCGAGCCACTTTACTCTACACTTCATCATTAAACCCCATGCTGTTGAAATGCACTTTTTGTGCTATGTTAACCATTGGTTAGATCAGAAAATTACGATTATGTCAGTTAACCCGATCACAAAAGTAATACCGCGCCAGAATGCTGCGCTAGACAACTTTTTACACCATTGTCACACCAAGAAGTATGCGACGCGTAGCACTATCATTCACGCGGGTGACGATTCGGAGACGCTGTACTATATCATCGAAGGTTCGGTGAGCGTAGTCATCGAAGACGAAGATTGTAACGAAATCGTGCTCGCCTATCTCAATCCGGGCGATTTTTTCGGTGAAATGGGTCTGTTCGAGGAAGACATCAAACGCAGCGCCTGGGTTATTACCCGCACCGCCTGCGAAGTCGCTGAAATTCACTACCACCAGTTCATGCAACTGGCCAAGGAAACGCCTGAAATTCTGTTCCAGCTATCGTCACAGCTGGCTAGTCGCCTGCGCAACACCAGTCGCAAGGTCAGTAATCTCGCCTTCATGGATGTCACCGGGCGGGTTGCACGCACCCTGCTCGACCTGGCCCGTGAACCGGACGCGATTACCCATCCCGATGGCATGCAAATCAAGATTACGCGCCAGGAAATTGCCAAGATTGTCGGTTGCTCGCGTGAAATGGCCGGGCGCGTGATGAAAACGCTCGAAGAAGACGGTCTGATCACGGCGCACGGCAAGACCATCGTTGTCTTCGGCACTCGTTAGTCCTTAATCCCCCGAACCCTCGGGCCGAACTCACCGGATGATAGTGTTAAGCTGTCTGATCCCGATATTACAGCGCTTTAGATAAGTTTCAGATGCGGTAGGCGGCGAAGGTCATGACCTTGCTGACCAGCGTCATGGCGGCTTTGACGGGCGCCGGCAGTTCCGCCGCGCCGGCGTCTGCGGCGCTTTCGGCGTGACGTGACTCATCCTCGCGCATGGTGTCGATTATCGCGCGGCTGCGTTTATCCTGTGGCGGCAGGCGTTCGAGATGATGGTCAAGATGAGCACAGACCTGTTGTTCGGTTTCCTTGACGAAGCCGAGACTCCACTTGTCGCCAGCGGCGCCGGCGAGCGCTCCAATCGTGAATGAACCCCAGTACCAGACACCGTCCAGCAGGCTGCGGCGTCGATTGAGTTCGCCCAGGCGTCGCTGGCACCAGTTCAGGTGTTCGTTTTCCTCTTGCGCCGCCTGCTGCATGCTGGCGCCCAGCGCCTCGGCGCGCGCGCTCAGCGCCTGGCCACGATAGAGGCCTTGCGCCGCCACTTCCCCGGCATTGTTGACCCGCATCAGGCCGGCGATGTGCGCGATCTCGTGTTCATCGAGTTCGCCATCGGTAACATCATTTGCCGGGTAGGCTCGCGCACTCGCGGCGGGGCGTACATGACTGGTGTTCAGTCCCTGCTGTAGTTCGTCGAGAAGACGGTCGCTGAAGCTCAAATTACGCACTGAATTTCCTCAAAACTGGTTTCTAAAGCCGCTGCCGGCGCGTATATTATCGGTTAATTCGAAGGTTTAATCCAAGTCCTGAAAAAGCGCCTGAAAACAGGTCCTTTCGGCTTGTCAAGCGCCCGCTAATCCGTTAGTATTCGCGCCCTTTGTGATTGAAGTCAACGCCTTCGAAAGGCAGTTTATCAGGAATTAGTATGAAAACCTTCAGTGCTAAACCCGAGTCGGTAAAACGCGACTGGTATGTTATCGATGCCACCGACAAGGTGCTGGGTCGTCTGTCGACCGAAGTTGCACGTCGTTTACGCGGCAAGCACAAGCCGGAATTTACTCCGCATGTTGACACCGGCGACTACATTATCGTCATCAACGCGGAAAAAATCCGGGTTACCGGCAACAAGGAAAACGACAAGATGTACCATCATCACACGGGTTACATCGGCAGCCTGAAATCCACCAACCTGTCGCAGTTGCGCAAGGATCATCCCGAGCGGATCATCCAGCACTCTGTTAAAGGTATGCTGCCCAAGAATTCCCTGGGACGGGCAATGTTTAAAAAGTTGAAGGTGTACGCGGGTGAATCACACAATCACGACGCGCAACAACCTCAGCCCCTCGAAATCTAACAGGTCAAATTATGGCAGTCGAACAATATTACGGTACCGGTCGTCGCAAGAGTTCATCGGCGCGTGTGTATCTGAAGTCCGGTAGCGGTGCGATTACCGTTAACAACAAGAACATCGAAGACTACTTCGGTCGTGAAACCTCGCGCATGGTCGTGCGCCAGCCGTTGCAAACAGTCGACCTTGTCGAAAAATTCGATATCAATGTCAATGTTTCCGGTGGCGGCCCCAGCGGTCAGGCCGGCGCAATTCGCCTGGGCATTACCCGTGCGCTGTTGAAGTACGACGAGACTTTTCGCGAAGCCCTGCGCAAGGAAGGCTTTGTAACCCGTGATGCGCGCGAAGTCGAACGCAAGAAAGTCGGCCTGCGCAAAGCACGCCGCGGCGTTCAGTTCTCCAAGCGTTAAACGAGAAACCAGCCAAATCGAAAAAGCCCGCTTTTGCGGGCTTTTTTTTGCCTGTCAAATTCCCGGGTAGCACTCTATGACTATTTCTCGCAGAGGCGCTGAGACGCAGGGTTCGCGGGGAATAATTGGAATGGTAATGCCAACCGATATCTCTGCGGCCTCTGCGAACCCTGCGCCTCCGCGAGAAACAGTCCCGCTACCGTTCAGTCGGCGGTATAAGTCCTGGTGCCGTCGTCGCCGCCGAGGATGAGGACATCCGCGGGTCGATGGGCGAAGAGACCGACGCAGACGACGCCGGTGAGCTGGTTGATGGTGGTTTCGAGCGCCACTGCGTCGACGATTTCGAGGCCGTGAACGTCGAGTATCTGGTTGCCGTTGTCGCTAACGAAGCCTTCGCGCAATCGTGGTTCACCACCGAGCTCGCACAACGCGTCGGCGATCAGCTCGCGCGCCATCGGAATCACTTCCACCGGCAACGGAAAAGCACCTAGCGTCTCCACCAGTTTGCTGTCGTCGGCGATGCAGATGAATTTGCGGCTTGCCGCGGCGACGATTTTCTCGCGCGTGAGCGCGCCGCCACCGCCCTTGATTAGTTGCAGCCTGGCGTTGGATTCGTCGGCGCCGTCGACATAAAGGTCGAGCTTACGTACCTCGTTGAGATCGACCACCTTGATACCGTGACCGCGCAGGCGCTCGCTCGATGCTTCCGAACTGGAAACCGCCGCGCTGACGCGATCTCCCATTTTCGCGGCGAGCAAATCGATAAAGTGATTAACCGTCGAACCGGTGCCGACCCCGATAATCGAGTCTGCTTCGACATAATCGACCGCGGCCTCGGCGGCAAGGCGCTTTTTATCTTCCGGCTTCATGGATTTACCTGTTGCTTCGCGTACGATCAATTATGATAATCAGTTGCAGGCAGCGCAAGACATTGTGCTGCTTTGCTTTGCCCTTTTTATCCATCACCTGATTTGCGGACTATGCGGAAGAATAATTTTTTGGAGAAGGTATTGACCGCGCGGGTTTATGACGTCGCGCGTGAAACGCCTCTGGATCATATGGATCGGATTTCGCAGCGCTTCCACAACAAGGTCTGGCTTAAGCGCGAAGACCTGCAGCCCGTGTTTTCCTTCAAGTGTCGCGGCGCCTTCAACAAGATTTTCCAGGAGCTACAGGCCAATCCGAAGCTAACCGGCGTGATCACGGCGTCCGCGGGTAATCATGCGCAGGGAGTGGCGCTGTCGGCCCGCAAGCTGGGCCTGAAGGCAACCATCGTCATGCCGGTTACGACGCCCGATATCAAGGTGTCGGCCGTCAAGAGCTACGGCGCCAGGGCCGTGATTCAGGGCGAAAATTTTGATGCCGCCAAAGAGTACTCGTTGGCGCTCGCAAAAAAGGAAAAGCTGGCGTTTATCCATCCGTTTGATGATTTCGACGTGATGGCCGGACAGGGCACGATTGCGCACGAAATAATCCGTCAGCATCCCGACCGGATTGACATGATATTCGTTCCCGTCGGTGGCGGTGGCCTGGCGGCTGGTATCGCGGGCTTTTTGAAGGCGGTTAAACCGCAAATCAAGATTATCGCGGTCGAGCCCAGCGATGCGGCCTGTTTTTACGAAGCGCGCAAGGCCGGTCGACGCACGGTGCTGAAAGAGGTTGGCATATTTGCCGATGGCGTGGCGGTCAAACAGGTCGGCAAGCATACCTTCAGCATGCTCAGGGAACTGGTCGACGATGCGATCACGGTTACCACTGATCAGATCTGCGCGGCGATCAAGGATACCTTCGAGGATACCCGTGCGATCTGCGAGCCCGCCGGGGCGGTTTCGCTCGCGGGCCTGAAGAAGTATGTCGAGTCCAGGGGCATCAAGGGCCAGACCCTGGTCGCGATTAACAGTGGCGCGAACATGAATTTCGATCGTTTACGGCACGTGTCGGAGCGCGCCGAGCTGGGTGAGGAGCGCGAGGCGCTGCTCGCGGTTGAAATTCCGGAGCGACCCGGCAGTTTCAAAAAGCTTTGTCAATTGATCGGCAATCGGTCGATCACCGAGTTCAATTATCGATATGGCGATGACAACGAAGCCCGCGTGTTTGCCGGCATCCAGTTGACTCACGGCAACGATGAAAAAAACAGGCTGATTTCGAAACTGCAGACGAAAGGCTACAAGGTGGTCGATATGACCGGAAACGAGGTCGCCAAGCTGCATGCTCGTTACATGATCGGCGGACATCCCGGTGACAGCGTGACCAACGAGCACCTTTATCGCTTCCAGTTTCCGGAAAAGCCCGGCGCCTTATTAAATTTTTTGATGAAGGTGGGTAACCGCTGGAACATCAGCCTGTTCCATTACCGCAATCACGGTTCAAATTTCGGTCGCATCCTGATGGGATTCCAGGTAGACCGGGGTGATCTCAAAGCGTTTAAAGGTTTTCTCAAAAGCCTCGGAATTCCGTACTGGAACGAAACTGAAAACGAAGCCTACGACCTGTTCCTGAGGTAGCGAGCCGCGTTTAATGTGGCTTGCCATCAAGTCGAGTTAAGTACGGGAAAAACAAAGAATAATTTCGAAGTAGGGATACCAACCACGGTGTCGTTGCACTCTATCAACCTTGAACCAAAGGTTCAGGTGGGGTTATTGGCAGCCCATCAGGCTTCCTGACGAATCAGGCATGCACACCAGGGTTACACGAAAGTCCCCGAGATTGATAAATAGGCTCAAGGATTATGATGGCTGCTATCGATCACCGTAGTTGGTATGAACTAACTATGGCCCGAATCGAGCGGAAAGTACAATTTAAAATTCTAATAGTAACTAGATTTCCAATTGCCGCGCCTGTTCGAGGACGCGCGTAATCCTGGATTCCAGGTCTTTCAGGCGGGGTGGCAACTCCTGGCCGATTTCCTTGTCGAGGTTGCTGGTTTTGAGTAGATCGTTGGCCATGTTGAGCGCGGTGATGACGGCAATGCGCTCGGAGCCCATGATATTGCCGGCGTCACGAACTTCACGCATCTTGCCATCGAGAAACCTGGCGGATTCGAGCAGCGCGGATTGCTCGCCGGGGGGGCAGGCAACCTTGTAATCCTTGTCCAGTATCGAAATGTTGATGGGTTGAGCGTCAGTCATAAGCCGAGCCGTCATGAGCCGAGTTCTAGTGAGCGCAAGCGGGAAATCATCGCCTCAACCCGGCTACGCGCCATTTCGGTCTTCTCGATAAGCTGAGAGCGTTCGGTGACCAGCTTGTCCTTTTGCTGGCGCAGGCTGGTATTTTCATTTTTGAGTAAACCCACGGTGTCGATGAGTTCGTCGATTCGCTGCTCAAGTAGCCTTAGGTCATCTTCGGTGTAAACGTTTTTATCTGAGTTCATGGCGTAATCATCGGCCCTTAGGCAGCGCAGGTCAATATGCAGTTGTTCTTTGCTGCAGGTGGTAGTGCTCTTTCTGAAAGAGCACTAGTGCTAGAATGCAAAATTATACAATTCTGCAGGTATTCTACAATGCTCGATTTCGATCACGTGCAGACGGCGCTGGAAGGCCTTGGGGCCAACGTCGATGCCGCCGAGGCGCACGGCACGCTGTGTGCCCTGCTGCTTGATAATTGCGACCTCCCGCTGTGGCTGGGTCATACCCTCGACGAATTGCCGGACGGCGCCGACGTGCTGGCCGAGGAGCGGCTTGGCGTGCTCGGGGAGTTGTTCGAGTTGTCGCGCGAGCAGCTCGAGAACGAAGACCTGGGTTTCGAGTTGCTGTTGCCTGACGAAGTCGATGATTTCGGTCTGCGCCTGCTCGCTTTATCGAGCTGGTGCCAGGGTTTTCTGTATGGTTTCGGCGTCAACGACCGCTTCGATGAGTCGACCCTGGACGAAGAAGCGCGTGAGTGTTTGTCAGATCTGCTTGAAATTAGTAAGCTCAGCCACGACGAAGAAGACAGCGATGCGGCGGAGCAGCAACTTGCCGAATTAGTCGAGCATGTGCGCATCGTTACACTGCTACTGAACGATTCGCTGAACCCGCTAAAACTTTCGTCGACAGTTCACTAGCGAGGGCGGGGGACAGTTTACTTATTTCCAGTCGTAATGGCCCCAATAGCGATCAAATGTTGGCTGGAAATAAGTAAACTGTCCCCGGAATTGGGAAATAAGTAAACTGTCCCCGGAATTGCCAGCCCCGGAATTGGTAGGTTGAAAAACATGAAAGCAACCGAATTTAAACGACGTCGCAGCCAGTTAATGAAGATGATGGGCAAGAATACGATCGCTATTCTGCCCTCGGCCTCCGAGCTGGTGCGCAATCGAGATGCGCATTTTCCATTTCGCCAGGATAGCGATTTCCTCTACCTGACCGGATTCAACGAACCCGATGCGGTGATGGTGCTGAAGCCCGGTCGCAAGCACGGAGAATACGTTTTATTCTGCCGCGAAAAGGATCCGGAGCAGGAGACCTGGAATGGCCATCGCGCGGGCCAGGAAGGCGCCATAGAATTCTTCGGAGCGGATGATTCCTTCCCGATCGACGACATCGACGACATTCTGCCGGGTCTGCTCGAGGGGACTGACAGTATTTTCAATGTCATGGGACGCCACTCGGATTTCGACAAGCGCCTGATCGGCTGGGTAACGCATATCCGCGAACAGTCGCGCAGCGGTAAGCATGTGCCGTCCGAATTCGTCGCCCTCGACTATTTGCTGCATGACATGCGCCTTTACAAGAGCCGTGAAGAATTGCGCATGATGCGCCGCGCGGCCGCTATCACCGTGCGCGCCCACAAACGCGCGATGAAACTCTGTGCCCCCGGAAAACACGAGTACCAGATCCACGCCGAGTTTGACCACGAGTATCGCAGTTGCAATACCGAACATGCTTACCCGGCGATCATCGGCGGTGGCGCTAACGGTTGTATTTTGCATTACACCGACAACAACGAAGAGTTGAAAGACGGTGATCTGCTGCTGATCGATGCCGGTTGCGAGGTCGAGGGATACGCCTCCGACGTTAGTCGCACTTTCCCGGTGAACGGCAAGTATTCCAGCGCCCAGCGCGATCTGTATGACCTCGTGCTGGCCGCGCACCAGGCGGCGGTCAAAAAGGTCAAGCCTGGCAACCACTGGAACGATCCGCACAATGCCGCGGTTCGCGTCATTACGCGCGGGCTGATTGAGCTCAAGCTGTTAAAGGGCACTGTCGCCAAACTGATCAAGGAAAAGGCCTATCGTAAATTTTACATGCACCGCACCGGCCACTGGCTGGGTCTGGACGTCCACGATGTCGGCGATTACAGGGTCGGGGATCAATGGCGTTTACTCGAGCCCGGCATGGTGCTGACGATAGAGCCCGGAATCTATATTCCGGCACATACCAAAGGGGTTCACCGCAAGTGGTGGGATATAGGAATTCGCATCGAGGACGATGTGCTGGTCACTAACCAGGGATGCGAAATCCTGACCGATGCCTTGCCGCGCAAGGCGGACGAGATCGAAGCGATCATGGCGGGCGAGTGGCCCAAACGGTAAACAAGGTAATGCTCAGCCACAGCACAATCGATTTTGGCAAGGCGCAGTCCGCAGGGAAGACCCAATGCGTTCGCTACGCTCACGGGGCCGGCCCTGGCCCAGCCCTTTCCAAGGGCTGCAACGCAGTCAAAAATCGATTGTGCTGCGGCCCTTCGGGAGTGGCTGTGTGGGCGCGACTCCGCGTTGCGTTTCTTGTCAAGGGCCGGGCCATTAACTGCGAAACGCGCCTTGATTCGCGCCCACACAGCCACTCTGAGCGTTACCTTGTTTACCGTTTGGGCCACTAGATGCGCGATATTGCAATCATCGGTGGTGGCCTGGTCGGCCTGTGCGCGGCACTGGTATTTCAGCATCGGCAGCGCCGCGTCACGGTTATCGAGGCGGGCAACATCGAGCAGCAACCAACTGAGGGCCTGGGCGCACGTACGATTGCACTGTCGGCAAGCAGCGTGCAGGTCTTTCGCGCGCTCGGCATCTGGCCCCAGCTCGAAGCGCGGGCGACGCCGATCCGGCACATCCACGTGTCGTCGCGCGGACGCTGGGGCGTGACGCGTCTGCGGGCCTCCGATTACGAGCTCGATGCACTCGGATATGTCATCGAAAACCCGGCGCTTAACAATTGTCTGCTGGATGCGGTGATGGCGAGCAAAAATATTAAACTGCAGCAAAATGCCAGTTTCGAATCGATCAGCCAGGACGAAACGGTAGACGTCGGTTATCGAAGCGGCGGGCGGCTTCGCCGGCTACAGGCGAAACTCGCCCTGGTCGCCGATGGCGCGCATTCACAGGCGCGTAGCGCGCTTGCTATCGATCACCAGGTCATCGATTACGGGCAGGCGATCGTGATCTGCAATGTCGAAGTCGATCGCCCGCAAGGCAAAACCGCCTACGAGCGTTTTACGCCGCAGGGTCCGCTGGCGATGCTGCCCCTGGGCGGAAGGCGCTATGCTTGCGTATGGACGCTTGGCCCCGATCGCGCCGCCGAAGTATACAGCCTGGACGATGAAGGCTTCAGGGCTGCACTACAGGATTGTTTCGGATACCGCCTTGGCCTGATCGAAACCGCCAGCCCACGATTCTCTGTACCCCTGCAGCGAATTCGCGCCGAAAAGCTCAAGGCGGGCCGCTGCCTGCTCATTGGCAACGCCGCCAATGCGCTGCATCCGGTTGCCGGGCAGAGTTTTAACCTGTCGCTGCGGGACGTTGCCTGCCTCTATGAATTGTTGTGCGAACAATCGCTGGATGACCTGGATAACGCCGCATTTGCGGAACTGGCCGATGATTATGAAATTCAGCGAACGCGCGAGCAGCGCCGTGTGATTCGCTACGGTGATGGCCTGGTGTCGATGTTTTCAAACGATCTCCCGGTGCTCGATCATGTGCGTGCGGCGGGCCTGGGCGTACTCGACCTGGTACCGGCGTTGAAGCTGCAGGCGGCCTTTGCCGGCATGGGCTTGACGTTTGGCGGTAACCGGCTACTGCGGGGGCGCCTGTGAGTTCGGACCGGTTCGATGTCATCGTCGCCGGGGCCGGCATGGTCGGCAGCTGTGCCGCGGTCGCACTCGCCGCCAGGGGTATGCGCGTGGCGCTGGTTGAACCCGTGGCCGCGAGCCTGAGCGCAGACAATGCGTCGCGCGAATACGATTTGCGCGTATCGGCAATAAGCCCGGGTTCGCGCGCTATTTTACGACAGATCGGGATCTGGGATCAGCTCGACGCCGACAGGATTTGTTACTACGAGCAAATGCACATCTGGCATCAGCACGGCGAGGCCAGTGTTTCCTTCGATGCTGTCGACCTGGCGCGCGATAATCTCGGTGCGATCGTCGAGAACCGTTTGATTCAACAGACGCTACAGCGGGCCTGTGACGCCAGTTCGAGCATCGAATGGTTCATGCCCGACCGAATTGAAGCCTTGCTGGAAAACCGCGCCGAAGGCGTCGAGTTGCGGCTTGAATCCGGGCGCTGTATCAGCGCTGCGTTGTTGATAGCAGCCGATGGCCGAAGTTCGCCTACCCGCGAACTGGCCGGGATCGAAGTACAGTCCGGTAGCTATCGTCAAGCAGCCATCGTCGCCAACGTCGATACCGCCTTGCCGCATCGTCATACCGCCTGGCAACGATTTCTAAGCACCGGACCGCTGGCGTTTTTACCGCTCGCGAACGGACAAAGTTCGATCGTCTGGTCCTGTGATGACGCGTTTGCTGAAGAGATCATAGCGCTCGATGACGAAGCCTTTTGCGCAGCGCTCGCGGAAGCCTTCGAGTTCAGGCTCGGCGAGATTACCGGTTGCAGCGCGCGCAGGAGTTTTCCACTGGGCTGGCACCATTGCGAGCGCTGGTTGCAGGGCCGTGTCGTGCTGATCGGTGATGCCGCTCACGGCGTACATCCGCTCGCCGGCCAGGGCGTCAATCTCGGTTTCAGCGACGTCGAACTGTGTGCGCAGCTGATCTCGGGACACGATGGGGCTATCCCGCACAGACAGCTGCGCCGTTACGAACGCCAGCGCAAGAGCGAAACCTGGGTCGCCAGTACCGGTTTCAGTGCGCTCAAGTGGATCTATGGACTGGACCAGTCCTGGATGACCCATCCCCGTGACCTGGGCATGCGCATGGTCGACAAGATGCCTTTACTGAAGCGGGCCATGGTCGGAAAGGCTGTTCACAATCTCACCTGAGAGCGGCAGGGCAATAACGGGGGCGATAACCTGCCAATGGCGATGACGGAGCGGAAAGACACTCAATGGAGCTCGACGCGGTGGATCCGGATAGCAATAAACGCTTTGAATTCACCCGCTCTGGCTCTATCCTTGGCCGGGCATGGGGGTTTACGGGCCACCCTTACCAGGAGGAATTGAAACGATGGGAAACAAAACGCCACTGTACGCATGCCATCTCGAGGCCGGCGCCAAGATCGTCGATTTTGCCGGTTGGGACATGCCGGCCAACTACGGCTCACAACTTGCCGAACACGAAGTAGTGCGCGGCGATGCGGGCATGTTCGATGTCTCGCACATGACGGTGGTTGATGTCAGCGGCGACAATGCCAGGGCGTATCTGCAACATCTGCTCGCCAACGATGTGGCGCGACTGGGTACCCGCGGCAAGGCGCTCTACAGTTGCATGCTGAACGAGCAGGGCGGTGTCATCGATGATCTTATCGTCTATTACCTGCGCGATAATTTTTATCGCGTGGTGATCAACTCGGCGACCCGTGAAAAGGACCTGGCCTGGTTGGACAAGCAGGGGCAGAATTTCACCGACATCAATATCAGGTTTCGCGATGATGTTGCGATGATTGCGGTGCAGGGTCCGCACGCTATCGAAAAATCGTTACCATTGTTCGATGAGCATCAGCAGCAGGCCCTGTCACAGTTGGCGCGTTTTCAGGGCGCCGAATTTGACGATTGCTTCGTCGCGCGCACCGGCTATACCGGTGAGGACGGATTTGAAATTCTGATGCTGAGTGATCACATCGCCGATTTGTGGAATCGATTACTGGCCGCCGGCGTCGCACCCTGCGGGCTCGGTGCACGCGATACCCTGCGTCTCGAGGCCGGCATGAATCTATACGGGTCCGACATGGACGAAACCACCAGCCCGCTGGTTTCGGGATTGAGCTGGACCGTGGCGATGGCGGATGAACGCGAATTCATCGGCAGGCAGGCGCTACAGGCGCAAAAGGACGAAGGCCTGCAGCAAAGTTTTGTCGGTCTGTTATTATTGGGCAAGGGCGTGCTGCGTAACCATTTAAAAGTAGTCACCGCAATCGGAGACGGTGAAATTACGTCGGGTAGTTATTCGCCGACCCTGCAACAATCGATAGCAATGGCGAGAGTGCCGACCGGCGCCTCCGGCGAGGTCGAGGTCGAGGTTCGCAACCGATTGTTGAAGGCTAAAATTGTAAAACTCCCCTTTGTGCGCGAGGGGAAATCCATGTTAACTAACGAGGGATAAAACGTATGAGTGAAGTGCCTACAGAGCTGAAGTTTTTGTCTTCGCACGAATGGGTCCTGGTTGAGGATAATGTTGCAACTGTCGGGGTTTCCGATCACGCGCAGGAACTGCTCGGTGATCTGGTTTATGTCGAATTGCCCGAGGCAGGCAGCGTTGTCGCCGCCGGCGACTCGGTCGGCGTCATCGAGTCGGTTAAGGCCGCCTCCGACACTTACGCGCCGATTTCCGGAGAGATACTTGAGGTCAACGAGGATCTCGAGGATAGCCCGGATCGAATCAACACTGATCCCTATGGTGATGGCTGGATGTACAAGATGTCGATCGAGGATCCCGAAGAACTCGAGAATTTGCTGAATGCCGACGCCTATACGGATTCCATAGCCGAAGACGAGTAGCCTTCAGTACTAAACCACGAGCAGCGCCCTGCCTGGCGCTCGTCACTGGTGGTTTAATCACGAGACGACATGGCTGATCGCGGCAACAAGGGCATCATTCGCATCATCAAGGCCAGCGGCTATAGCTGGCAAGGCCTGTGCGCGGCCTGGCGTCACGAGGCCGCATTTCGACAGGAACTCTGGTTGGCGGCGGTGATGATTCCACTGGGACTGTACCTGGGCGGCAACGGTGTCGAGAAAGCGCTGTTGGTCGGCAGCGTGTTGTTGGTTCTGCTGATCGAAATACTCAATTCGGCAATCGAAGCGGTTGTCGACCGCTTTGGCGACGAACAGCATGAACTCTCGGGCCGTGCCAAGGACATGGCTTCGGCGGCGGTCGCGCTGGCGCTCGCGTTAATGGCCGTGGTCTGGGTTCTGGTGCTGTTCGCCGGGTGACATCGGGCGGTTTGCTACCGGCCTCTGCCGGGTCACTCCGCTGCCGCGAAGCGGCTCCGCTAGATTGGTCAACGCATGCAGCATGTTGCTGCATTCCGCCCTGCATACGTGCGATAATATCGCCCTGATCAGGCAAACTCATGAGTTTGAATCAGATAATTCCGCAATGATTGCATTTCCGTCGATAGACCCCGTCGCGCTCTCTCTCGGGCCCGTGAAAATCCACTGGTATGGATTGATGTACCTGCTTGCATTCGGCAGCGCCTGGTGGCTTGGCAAGCACCGCGCGCGCCAGCAGCACGCACTGGTCAAGCCCGAGCAGATCGATGATCTCATTTTTTACGGCGCTCTCGGAGCGGTGCTGGGGGGGCGCGTCGGCTCGGTGATTTTTTACAATTTCGACAGCTTTCTGCACAACCCGCTATACCTGTTGAAGATCTGGGAAGGCGGCATGTCTTTTCACGGTGGATTTATCGGTGTTTTGCTGGCAATGGAGTTTTACCGACGCAAGCTCGGCTGCCGCTTTTTCGAGCTCACCGATTTCATCGCACCGCTGGTGCCGCTGGGGCTGGCCGCGGGGCGCCTTGGCAACTTTATCAACGCCGAACTATGGGGCGCCCCCACAACTCTGCCCTGGGCGATGAAGTTGTCCTGTGAACAGTTTCCCGCGGATCGTTACATCGATTTTGCCGGGCCGCTTTGCTTCAGTGCACGCCATCCCTCGCAGCTCTATGAAATGCTGTTGGAGGGCGTTCTGCTGTTCATTGCGTTGTGGCTGATATCGGCCAGGCCGCGTCCGTATATGACGGTGTCGGGCTACTTCCTGCTGCTCTACGGACTCGCCCGCAGCGGCGTCGAATTTATTCGCCTGCCCGATGCTCATATCGGCTACCTGTTGAATACCGACTGGTTGACGCGGGGCATTGTTTTATCGCTGCCGATGATTATAGTTGGCCTTATTTTGCTGGTACTGGCGAAAAGGAGTGCAGGCAATGCAGCAATATCTTGATCTGATGCGACATGTACTCGAAAACGGAAGCGAAAAGACAGATCGCACCGGCACCGGAACGCTGTCGCTGTTCGGATACCAGATGCGCTTCGATCTGGGCCAGGGGTTTCCACTGATTACCACCAAGAAGCTGCATCTGCACTCGATCATTCACGAGTTACTGTGGTTTTTGCAGGGCGATACCAATATTCGCTACCTGCGCGAGAACAAGGTTCGAATCTGGGACGAGTGGGCTGATGAAAATGGCGACCTGGGGCCCGTTTACGGTGCGCAATGGCGTTCCTGGCAAGCCGCCGATGGACACGTGGTCGACCAGATACAGCAGCTTGTCAGCGAAATCAAGTCTAACCCGGATTCGCGCCGCCTCATCGTCAGCGCCTGGAATGTCGGTGATATCGAGAATATGGCGTTGCCGCCATGTCACGCTTTTTTCCAGTTTTACGTGGCGGACGGACGCCTTTCCTGCCAGTTGTATCAGCGCAGTGCGGACATATTTCTGGGGGTCCCCTTCAATATTGCATCCTATGCGCTATTGTTAATGATGGTCGCCCGGGTGACAGGTCTCGAGCCGGGTGATTTCGTGCATACGCTAGGCGATGCTCACCTGTACACCAATCACCTGTCACAGGCTCGCCTGCAGCTCGAGCGTGAGCCTTATGCTTTACCCGAAATTGTGCTGAACCCGGATGTGACAGATCTGTTCGGATTTCGCTTCGAGGATTTCGAGTTAAATAATTACGTTTGTCACGAGCACATCAAGGCCGCTGTCGCGGTATAATTTTGAACGTATCAACACGGGATAGCGGAGCAGATGAACGAAACAGATCTAAATAATATCAGGGTCGATGTGGAAACCCGGTATATCGAGGATCAGTCGAATCCCGAGCAAAACTATTACGTCTTTGCTTACACCATTACGATACGGAACAAGGGCAGGCAAAGTGCGCAACTGCTCACTCGCCACTGGGTTATCACCGATTCCAACCAAAAGGTTCAGGAAGTGCGCGGTGACGGTGTCGTCGGCGAACAACCCCGGCTCAAGCCCGGTGAACAGTTTGTTTATACCTCCGGCACCATGCTGGAAACCGAGATTGGCACCATGAAGGGTAGCTATCAGATGCTGGCCGACGATGGCTCGCAATTTGATGCCACCATCGACGAGTTTGTGCTGTCAACTCCCCGAGTGCTGCATTAAAAGTAAAGTCTGTGGCAATTTACGCAATAGGTGATGTACAGGGTTGCTATTCAGAGCTCTGCCGCTTACTCGAGAAAATCGAATTTGATCCGGCTTACGATACGCTCTGGTTTTGCGGGGACCTGGTCAACCGGGGTCCGGAGTCGCTGCAGACCCTGAAATTTGTCAAGTCGCTGGGTGACAGCGCTGTCAGCGTGCTCGGCAATCACGATTTGCATTTACTCGCGCTGCATCACGGTATCCATAAGATACGCGACACCAGCTACCTGGATCAGGTTCTCGATAGCCCGGAGCGTGACGAGTTGATGGCCTGGCTGCAGGGATTGCCGTTATTGCACTATGATGAAATCCACAAATCCCTGCTGGTGCATGCCGGTATTCACCCCAGTTGGGGATTGAGCAAGGCGCTAAAACTCGCGGCTGAAGCGGAAGCCGCGTTGCATGGCGAGAAGGCTGAAAAATACCTGACCAACATGTACGGCAACACGCCCAAGGTCTGGTCCGACGACCTTTCCGGCAGTCAGCGTTTACGGGTGATCACCAATATTTTTACACGCATGCGATACTTTGCGGCTGACGGCAGCCTGGAATTTGGCGCCGCCGGCAGCCCACGTCAGAATCTGCGTAACGGCTTGACGCCATGGTTTCAGATGGAGGCGACCCTACGCGAAGATGTGCGTGTATTTTTCGGGCATTGGTCGACATTGCCGGTGGGTTGCTACGGGCGTTGCTTCGCTCTCGACGGAGGTTGCGTCTGGGGTGGACACATGGTCGCGTTGCGCATTGACTTCGAGGCCGAAGACTGGTTTTTTGTCGATTCACATACCAAACGACCGGTAGACACCGCAGGCTAGTCCTCGTACTGTGCCGCGAAGGCGCCGGCAATTTCCAGCAGGCTGTGGATGGTGTATTGGCGGTTACCGATGACGATCAGCTGACGTAACTGTACATAGCCTTCGTTGAAGGGGACAAGGCGATTGTTCTTGATCAGGAAGGTGCCGTTGGTAGAACCCAGGTCGCGAAGATAAACCTCACCGTTGACGACCTGGATTTCCGCGTGCTGTTTGCTCACGGTCGGATCGTTGATATAGATATGGCCTTCCCTGCCGATGACGTAAGTCCGGCTGTCCACATGTTGTAATTCTTCCGATATACGGTTGCCCATTTAGACAAATTTTCTACCTAAAGTGCAAATCAGTCTACTCCAATAAAAATTAAAATTCTCGAACAAATTTAACAAAACTGTAAGCAAAAGAATTACTTTGATCCGCGGCACAATTCTCCTCGCTTTCGACTTTCCAGTCATCGCATTCGAATTCGGGAAACCAGGTGTCTCCATCGAACTGATGGTGAATTCGGGTAATGTACATTCTTGTCGCCAGCGCGATGGTTTGTTGATACAGGCTTGCGCCGCCGATCAGCATGACTTCTTCGTCATCGCTACAGCAGGACAGCGCCGCGTCGATACTGTCGGCAATATCGCAGCCGCTGGCGCTGAAAACGGGGTCGCGGGTGACGATGATGTTGCGCCGACCGGGCAGTGGCTTGCCAATCGATTCGAACGTCTTGCGCCCCATGATGATCGGCTTCCCCATCGTGCTGCGTTTGAAAAACGCGAGGTCGGCCGGCAAATGCCAGGGTAACTGGTTGTTGCTGCCGATCAGGCGGTTTTCGTCCATGGCGACGATCAACGAGATATGCGGACTAATCATGTGCAGTTCCTGCTTAAAATCTCT
>Ga0255052_10001527_pt1 | contig 17367 bp, 13 predicted proteins | sample JV7_2_21_MG_FD_188632 | JGI IMG/M metagenome (GOLD analysis project Ga0255052, IMG submission 188632) | Seawater microbial communities from Jervis Inlet, British Columbia, Canada - JV7_2_21 | ecosystem: Environmental > Aquatic > Marine > Inlet | place: Canada: British Columbia | collected...
GATCACGGCGCCGACCACTTCGCCTTCACCATCGAGGTCCGCAATACCCCGACGCATTTGCGGTCCAATCCGAATCTCGGCAATGTCGGATAGCACAAGCGGTGTTCCGCGTGGATTGACGCCCAGCGGAATGTCCGCGAGGTCGTCAATGCCCTCAAGGTAACCGGTTGCCCGCACCATGTATTCGGCCTCGCCCATCTCGATGACCGAACCTCCGGTTTCCTGATTACCGGACTGGATCGCGGATTTCACCTTGGCAAGAGGCAGTCCGAACGCACGTAACTTGTCCGGATCGACAACGACCTGGTACTGCCGAACCATGCCACCGATCGTGGCCACTTCAGCCACGCCGGGCACGGTCTGCAATTCGTACTTCAGAAACCAGTCTTGCAGGCTGCGTAGCTGGGCAAGATCGTGACCACCATTTCGATCCACGAGCGCATACTCGTAGACCCAGCCAACACCGGTCGCGTCTGGACCCAGGGCCGGCTTGGCACTGTCGGGTAACTGCCCGGCGACCTGGCTCAGGTATTCGAGTACGCGCGAGCGGGCCCAGTACAGATCGGTGCCGTCTTCGAAGATGATGTAAACGTAGGAATCGCCAAAAAACGAATATCCACGCACGGTGACTGCTTTCGGTACCGCGAGCATCGCCGTCGTCAGCGGATAAGTCACCTGGTCCTCGACGACTTGCGGTGCCTGGCCAGGAAAGGACGTTTTGATGATGACCTGCACGTCGGACAAATCCGGCAACGCATCGACGGGGGTCTGCCGCACAGAGTAGATGCCCCAGGCGGTCACGAGGACCGTCATGATCAGTACCAGAAAACGGTTGGAAATGGACCAGCGAATCAGACCGACGATCATGGCAGTGACTCCATCTGCGGTTCGCTCGGCGCCGTGGAGTCATCCATCTGGTGTTGGCTGTGATCCATGCCGCCATCCATCTGCGGATCACTGTCGTCCGTGGAGTTATCCATCTGATGCTGACTGTGATCCATGACTTCATCCACCGGTTCGGCCATGCGCCCAAGGGCGGCTTCAATGTTCGACTCGGAATCGATCAGAAACTGCCCGGACGTAACGATGCGGTCGCCGACTGCAACACCCTTGCTGATGGCCACTCTGTCCCCCGACTCGATGCCGAGTTCCACCGGCTGAACGCGAAACCGGCCGTCGCCGATTGCGACCACCACACGGTCAACTGCGCCGCCGCGAATCAGCGCCTCGCGCGGCACATGAACAGCGTTGCCGACGCCATCGCCGTCTATTGTGATGCGAGCAAACATGTTCGGGCGCAGCGTTTCCGCCTCGTTGTCGAAGCGCAGCCGAACCTTCAGCGTACGGGTCTTCGGATCAAGCTCCGGGTACACATAGTCGACCGTGCCGTGCCAGCTTTCGCCAGGGAGATAGTCGAGTTCGACCGTGGCACGCTGGCCTGGCCTGACCCACGCTGACTGCCGTTCGAATACCTCCGCCAGTACCCAGACCCGATCGAATTCGGCGATCGACATCACGTTTGTCGCGGGAGTGACGAAGATTCCTTCGCGAACACCGAGATGTGCGATAACACCATCGGTCTCCGCATAGACGCGAACGCGTTGATGCACCACTTGCTCCCGATCAAGGCGCTCGATCTCATTCTCTGCAACTCCAAGAGAAACGAGTCTTTCCCTTGAGGCACTGCGCAGCAACGCGTTACTGCTGCGAAGCGCCGCAAGGTATTCCTGCTGAGCGTTGACGAGAGTCGGCGAGTACAGTTCGAACAGTAGCTGTCCTTTCCTGACTGCATCACCGGTCGCTGTCGCCGCCAGCTTCTCGATCCATCCTTCGACGCGAGTGTGCACGTGCTGCAGTGTATCTTCGGCATACCCGACATAACCCACGGTCTCGATTCGGCGTGACAGGCTGCCGCGCTCTGCAAGCGATGTGCGCACGCCGAGGTTACTTACTATGACCGGGTCTATGGAAATGACGCCAGGCTGGCCGTCAACATCATCCGCATATACCGGGACGAGATCCATTCCCATCGGCGATTTACCCGCTTCATCGCGCCGGTATTTCGGGTCCATCGGCGCAACCCAATACAGGATGTCACGTTCGCCGCTCGCAGCCGGGGTTGCCCTATCAACCGTCGCCGGGCTCCATGAGCGGCCGATGAAAATGCCAATGATGATTGTCGTGGCGAACGCGACAGATAACAGAATTTTCCTGTTCATCGGGGTAACCCTCCGAGATTGGCGAGCGTGGCATGACTTTGTGCACGCTCGACCTGTAGTCGAATATGATCTAGCCGCGCGTTCAGATCATCGATATAGCCGCGCATGACATCGGCAAAATCACCGCTGTCACTTTGATAGGCCACGAGAGCTGCCCGCGCCTGGTCCTCGGTCTGCCCGAGAATCTGATCTTCATACAGAGACATACGGCGGCTTAGGTCTTGCCAACGGGCATACTCGGCGTATAACTGACTTGTTAGCCTGCGTGTATCCTGCCGCTTCGATTCCTGAGCTGCACGCCGGTCATGCAAGGCCGCAGACAACGTGCTGTCGATCGATTTCTTTCTGAAAAACGGCAGACCGACAGTGACGTTTACACTAATGAAATCGGATCGGGGCTGACCGTTGGGCAAGAACCCGTCCCGATAGCTGTAGCCAGCCTCGACAGCCCACCCGGGCCTGGATCGCTGACTGGCCAGATCAACGCCGGCAACGCTTGCGTCAATTTGTGCATCGGCGGCTTTAATGACCGGGTGCTGCTGCAGGTTGCTGCGTAACACCGCGCGTGCCGGTACCTTATTCCACTCGGGCAGCCTGGCGGCGATCGGGCGATCAGCATCGTTACCAACCCATTCGCCAAGTGCTGCCCGGGCACTTGCACGACGACGCTCGATTTCGATCAGCCGATCGTCTAGTCGACTGAGTTCGAGTTCAGCGCGTAGCAAGTCCTGCTGGTTCTTGCGGCCAACCGCATACAGTGAACGTGTGGCGGTAGCGAGATCACCGAAGAACGGCCGGGACTCGGAAACCAGCGCATGCGCACGATCCCAGAAGTACAATTCAAGCCAGCTGACGCGCGCCGCCATGAGCACATCGCGACCTCGCGCCGCCGCGTTCTGCGCCATCTCGGCTGACATTGACTGCAGCTGGCGCGTGCTGATCGAACGTGTCTTGCCGGGTGGAAAGGCCTGACGAACACCGACCATTGCGTTGCTCATACCTTCGGTCCTGAAACCGCCGGAGTCGATCGGGAAGTTATTCAGCCCGATTCGAAGCGTCGGGTCGGGCAGCTGCCCCGCCACGACCGCACGTTCTTCAAGCGCCGTGGAACGCGCAACAAGCGCAGCCTGCCCGGGTTCGTTAGCGAGCGCGAGGTTCTCAGCTTCCATTAGTGTCAGCGGGTTTGCGGGCTGTGCGTGCACAGCCGCCGAAAAGATGACGCTGGCAACAAGTGCCGCAACATTGCGTGATATTGACCGGCGCAGGAACGTCCGGCGAGAAATGTTTTGGTCGGGCTCAAGCCCGCATTGGAAATACATTAGTCAAACTCCTAAGTCAGAAACCGACAAACAAACGGCTCAAAACAAAGAGTTGGCTAATCCAGATAGACGCAATACAGTTTATGCAGCGGCGGTGAGGCCCCCGGGGGGCGATTCATCGACAAGCACACAGCTGTCAATTCAGCCCGTTGATCGACTCGCACAATGGGATCGGCGGGCGCAACGCTGGAAGGCAAATCCTTCGGTATGTCTTTTAACTGAACCTCGGTCTTGCGCCCATTGTTCGTCCAGTCATCGAGAACATCACAATCAGAGGCACTGGTCGCGCACGGTGAATCGTACGTGGCCATGTCATGCCCATCATCGTGATGTGACTGAGTGGGCGGGCAATGCGGGCAATCGTGATCCTGTCCGGCTTCGAACGCCATCGCACAGGGTTGCAACGCCAGGTTCAGCCACGCCACAAGGACCACGCCCAGGATGCCACGCACCCGTGCAAGTCCTTGTTTTTGTGGGTTTCCGGAAATACTCATCTTCCAGACCAAGCCCCTACCTGTTCTCAGGCCGCCATTTATACAGCAAAAAACCGTCCAACAGAAACCGCGAAATGCACTCACACATTGGCAGCCGTCTGCGGACACCCTCTGCAACCTGCTGCCCAATATAGTGCGCCTTGCCTGGGGACGGCGTGACGCACCGCACGGACCATCAAAATCGTGTCAGATGCCTGTCCTGCTAGCAGTCGACAGCCTGCAACGATCGGTCACTAATTTCCGATTCCGGGCAGCTCATTCATTGGCGCGGTACTGCGCGGCAGATTCCTCTTTGCTTCCTGGTTTTCCTCGGCTTCGATTTGCCACTCGCGTTTCGTTTTGCAGGTCCTTTTTGCCAACCGCGAGCCGGTCGGTTTGTCGTCACGACAGACGATCCTGTTCAGGTCGATGTCGCCACTGGCTGTCACCAAGACATCGCCACCCGAAACTGCTTGTGACGGGCTCGGTGGCGCCGCGCAGCCAGCTGCTACGACGAGCAGAAAAACGAGTCCGATTGTCTTTTTCAGATGCACTACCCAATACACTGGTTTGACCTCCATGCTGCCCTGTACCGGTAAGTCTATAGTATGACGTGTGCGTGGCCAAAGATTACGCATTATTCTGCCAGCCCGAGAATCATCGAGATCATAAGTACTGGCGGGATCACGAATCGAATCATGAAAATCACGAAGGCGTAGAACGGGCCATCGTTCACTCCGAGCGCCGCCAGGCTGATTTTTTTCGGCATCAACCAGCCAAAGAAGAGCGCGGTCAGCGTGCCACCGACCAGCAACAAAATGTTCGCGGCAAGGAAATCCAGTGAATCAAAAATAGTTTTCTCTGCAAATGCGGGGATGATCTCGAGTGGGTAGAACTCTGACCACTGACCCAATGACAGTATCGTCAGGAACCCTACCAGCCAGGCAGCAATCGCGAGATACGCGACGCCCTTCTCTCGTGGAATCATCCAATGTTCGGCAACCCAGGCAACGCACGCCTCCGCACTGCCGATGCACGAAGACAGCGCGGCTGCGATCAGTAACAGGAAGAAGAGTGACCCAAATACCTGGCCGCCCGCCATTTGCCCGAAGCCGAGCGGCAGTGTCTGAAAAATAAGCCCTGCGCCGCTTGATGGCTCCATGCCAAATGCGAAGACGATTGGAAAAATCACGAACCCGGCCAGTAATGCAACTCCCGTGTCAGCCAGAATAATCGTCGTTGCTGATTTCGGTATCGAAATCGAATCCGGCAAATACGACCCAAACGTGATCATCGCAGCCATGCCGATACCGATTGAGAAGAAGGCCTGGCCGATAGCAATCATCACGGTCTTGACGGTCACCTTGGAGAAGTCCGGCTCCAGCAGAAACTGCATCGCCGCGCCTATGTCAGCCGTCCACGCACCGTAGATCAACATGATGATCAAACTGCCGAAAAGCGCGGGCATCAATATCCTGGAAGCCTGCTCAATGCCCCTCTGTACGCCTCGCCGCACGACGACGACGATTAACAGGTTCACGGCCGTATGCCAAAACAACAGGCGCAGCGGATTGTTCATCAGACCACTGAACATTGCGTTGGACTGATCAACATCAACACCCTCGAATTGACCCGTCACTGCACGCAGAAAATAGTCAAATATCCATCCTGACAGCACTGTGTAATAGGAAAGAATGATGAACACACAAGACAGTGCCAATGTGCCAACCAGCCCCCACTTTGGCGATCGGCCAATATTGGTCGCGAGATTTCGATAACTTCCGGCCGAGCTTCCCTGGCCTTGCCTGCCTATGGCTAACTCACTTACTAACAGCGGCAGGCTGATTACGAAGGCGCAGACCAGGTAAATAATAAGAAAAGCGCTGCCGCCATTCTCGCCAGTTACATACGGAAAGCGCCAGATATTCCCCAAACCAACGGAAAAACCAATCGCCGCAAGAAGGAAGCCCCAACGAGAAGACCATTGTTCTTTGCTTACGTTATCTGCCGTCATTTCTTGCGCTCCACACCGGTTCAGGTATGCACCTTACGCAAACATTGAGTCTTTGGCCCTTTGAGCTGCGGTCGATACTGCATATGAGCACAAACAACCCTTGCCGTAACACTACTCTCAATCTCACGGCCTGTTGCTGCTCGTCCTGTTGGTTTCTGTCTCACCTCAACTCCTCCAGGTCAGGATGAACAAAAACACTCTCTTAAACCAGAACTACATCTGTCCCATGGACGCTGATGGCGTACCAGCGGAAAACTCCGCAGCGCAGGCAACTTCACAATGAGATGATACATTCGGTCGCCGGATGACATGGTCAGCCATATCAAGCGCGGCAGCGATGTCAGTTCCATCGACTGTAGATCGCTGGTTGTCGTCGGTGTCAGAACCGCAGATGATCGTCTGTTTCAGGAGCTGCATTCAAATACCGATCAAATCGCATATGCCAGCATGAGATCCTCGCGAAGAACTGGTGACTGCCGGGCGCCAGGCACCATTGCACATGCCGTGTATTCCGGACATGAGTGTGCCCGAAATATCGATGCCGGCGACTCCATTCAGTCCTTCGAATTGGAGCGACTGAGGCTCTCGTTGAAGGTGTAGCATTCACTCCAACGACTGGTATGCAATACTCCTTTGAGGCAATACCGGCTGTTGGCCCACTGGAAAACAGGAAAGAAGAATAGGAATCATGACAGATAACCTGACTACAATCATTGCTGCAAAGACGACAAGCGTCGAAATTTGCCGGGACAAGCCGACCGTCATCATAGGCGAACGGATTAACCCAACCGGACGCAAGAAAGTCCTGGCCGCGCTTGAAGCCGGAGATTTTGACATTGTGCGCAGCGATGCCATCTCTCAGGTGCAGTCGGGCGCTACGATATTGGACGTGAATGCAGGCGTTCCCGGCGCCGATGAACCGGTCTTGCTGCAGCAGGTTATGCGCACGGTGATGGAAGTCACCGACGTCCCCTTGTGCATCGATACCGCTAATCCCTTAGCCCTGGAAGCCGCACTGTCAATCTATGCGGGCAAGGCTCTCGTCAATTCAGTCAATGGCGAAGAAAAGTCATTGAATGCCGTATTGCCCCTGGTTAAGGAATATGGCGCGGCCGTGATCGGTTTGTGCATGGACGACGACGGCATCCCAACAACTCCGGAAGCCCGCCTGCAAGCGGCGGCAAAGATCATCGAACGAGCCGCCAAACTGGGTATCCCTCCTGAGGATGTGGTCATTGATCCACTGGCAATGACCATGGGTGCGGACCACACCGCGGGCCGTGATACCTTGAGAACCATAGAACTTGTCGTCAGGGAGTTTGGTGTCAACATCACTATGGGAGCCAGCAACATCTCCTTTGGTTTGCCAGATCGCAAATTTGTCAATGCGACCTTCATGGCCATGGCCATTCACGCGGGCCTGACCTGTCCAATCACCAACCCGCTGGTCCCAGAGATCGCTATTGCCGTGCTCGGGGCAGATTTATCGATGGCAAGGGATGAGTACAGCATGAACTGGATCAAAAAATTCCGCCAGCGCAAGAAGGACGCCGAGCACAATTCCACGTGACAGCAAGCCACCGCCCAATCGTCGTCATCGCTTGCAAGGTGTTTCAGGATTTGCTGGAACATTTTTTGCCGACTGATGTGGCGGATCAGGTTACTTTTCTTGACTACGGACTACACAATATCCCCAAGGCGTTAAGAAATTCCGTTCAAGAACAAATTGACGGCATTCAGGAGGCAAGCCATATTCTGTTGGGCTATGGTCTGTGTGGTAATGGTCTGGATGGCATCAAGGCCGGACGACACACCTTGTTCATGCCTCGGGCGGATGACTGCATCGCTATCTTGTTAGGCTCATACCAGGCTTACTTGAGGGAATTCAACGAAAATCCCGGTACTTACTATTTGACTAAAGGCTGGTTGGAATCCGGCAGTGATCCTCTTAAAGAACATCATCAGGCGGTGGAGAAATACGGCACTGAGAATGCAGCATGGATAATGGATCAGCAGTACATGCATTACACGCGCCTTGTGTTCGTCGCTCATACACAGGAGGATCTGGATTCTTATCGTCCCCGGGCTTTGGAAGTGGCTGAGTATTGCCAGCGCTGGGGAATGAAGTACGAAGAAGTGCTCGGTTCACAAGCCTACATCAGCGATCTCGTTAAGGCCGTACGTACCCTGTCTGAATCGAATGACCAATTCCTGGTCATCCAGCCAGGGGGGAGCATCGAGCAAAACCAGTTTCTTCGGATGCGCAAATAGGAAAGGATTCCGCCGATCAAGACGACGTCGTAATGAGACTCCAGAGACGGTGTGCCCCAAAAGTCTTTCAAGTTGGCTGGACATGATCGACTTGTCCTGGAAGTCATCCTAATACGGAGAAACTGCTGTTCTCGTTAATCTCCCGATTGCGAGAGTAGAAACCGGCATCCAATAAAAATCCAGTCTTCGGGCATGCAACCTTTATCGGGTCGGCATCATGATCGTGTCCGTGTTCACAGGAATCGATCAATTCGGCCATCAACAGGCCCGCTATTGCACCGTTCTTGTACTGATTACCACTGGTACCAACCGCCATGTAGAAACCACCGAGATCCGATCTATCATAGATCGGAATCCAGTCGTCAGTCACGTCATAAAGATCAACGATTCCCTTGGCCTGACCGGGAATGGGCAGGTCTGGGATTCGCTGCGCGAGCCGAAACACCTGTGCCTGCCATTGCGCATCGCTCACCTCACGATTGTAGTTATCCGGATCATCGACCCATTCCTGGGGGTCACATTCCGGGTCCTGGCTGCCGACCAACAAAAGACCCCCCGTTTCCGGCCTGGTATAGCCTGCAATATCATCATCCGACATCACATGCCCATGCTTTTCAGTGTCGTAGCTATCGGGCGGGGGCACAAAATGTACCTCGTGACGCAAGGCGCGCGTCTTGATCTTCAACGACTCTTCGATACCCGCCATACGATTAATCACAAATGAATGTGGCCCGGCTGCATTGACAATGATCGGAACATCAACATCTTCACCACCAAGTAACGTAATGCCTTCGACATGCCCGTCCGCCTGTCGAATTTCGGTTACCTCTGCCTTAAAGCGGAACGTCGCGCCGTTTGCTTCTGCGGCACGTTGAACGTTGTGCACCGAAAGTTGTGGATCGTTGACATAACCGCCGCCCGGAAAGAATACTGCTCCGGTCAGAGTCTCCCCGCTCGACTCGCCGAATTGTGCATCGCTCGGATGGCGTGGCGGGTAATAGGAACTGACATCAAGATACGGCACGCGCTCCTGCAATGTCTGTAGATCCCACTCTTCGAACGGAATGCCCAACGTGCGGTGATGCTCCAGGATCCCGGAGATGTCGCGATTCTTGCCGACCAGGACAAGGAAGCCCGTCTCATGGAATACGGCGTAGCCTCGCTCGTCTTCGGCGCCCAGGTGTTCCGCCCAGCTTTTCCAATGCAGGTAGCTCTCGTAGGCCATTGCAGTGCCTTCCAGCGTGGAATAGTGGGTCCGGATGATGGCGCAGGTATTTACCGTCGAGCCGGCACCTGCCGCACTCAACTTATCAACGTTGAGCGTCTTGTAACCTTTTTTCGCGAGCTCGAAAGCGATACTCGCACCGATAATGCCAGCACCAATAATGAGCGCGTCGTATTTCTTTGTCATTGGGGGTCCTTTGGATGGCGAGTTCGTACGCTTATCAAAGACATCGTGCCGAATGATGCTGACCGCTTATATTAGGGATTCCACTGATCTAAGACCAGTCCGATTTCTCAGCCAAGGGCGAATCCTCGAAGTCAGAAAGGCCGGCAGAATTCGCCATGTTCTGACCATGAACTATTGGTGTCGCCGATTGCGTGCTCTTGTGTTCTGGAATTACGCGGCAGGGCGATTTTCAGGGATACCGGCACATTCTGTCTCAAAACTGATAAATACTGTCCATTTTGTGAAAGAATCGTTGCATGGATTTCCGGATAGTCGCGATTCGTTGATGCGCAACACAATGAGCAGCGCGAATGTTCACAGAACGGAGTGCCGTCGACGGATGTGTTTGGCGTGACTGTTGGAGCCGCTCAGCTTGAGCCAGGACAGGCAAACCTGCGGACAAATCATTGACTGATGAAGCGAAAGTAGTATTTACACCGTCGGGCAAGCGCGGCACGTTCGCACACGCCACGACGGTGCTCGATGCAGCACGCAGCCTCGGCGTCGATGTGGATTCTGTTTGCGGCGGACGCGGATTATGCGGCCGTTGCCAGGTGACCTTTACAGAAGGACACTTCGAGAAGCACGCCATAAACTCGCGGGTCGGGCATCTGTCGCCGGTTGGTGACGTTGAAAAACACCTCAGCCAACAAGCGCCGCTCAGAGAGAACCGCCGGCTCAGTTGCCAGGCGATTATACAGGGCGACCTCGTCATCGATGTGCCAGCGGAAAGCCAGCGGCATCGCCAGGTTATTCGCAAGAGCGTCGACCATCGCGACATCAATCTGGATACGGCGGTGCATCTCTACTATGTAGAGGTGAGGGAAGCCGACTTGCACCAACCATCCGGCGATGTGCAGCGCTTACTGCTCGCGCTTTCATCAGACTGGAAGTTGGACGACCTCGAGTTCGATTCAGCGTTGTTGCCGGAGCTGCAGGCTGCATTGCGCGCGGGCAAGTGGTGCGTAACGGTCGCTGTCTATCGGCAGTCACGAATTATCGCAATATGGCCAGGCTTCAAGTGCGATGGTTACGGGCTCGCAATCGATATCGGCTCGACGACGATAGCGGCACAGCTTTGCAATCTCACCAACGGCAAAGTAGTCGCGGCCAGCGGCATTATGAATCCGCAGATTCGTTTCGGCGAAGACCTGATGAGCCGTGTTTCTTACGTCATGACACATCCCGAGCATGCCAGCGAATTGACCGCGACGGTGCGGCGCGGCATTAACGAGTTGATTCAGAACCTGTCGAATGCAGGCAATATCGATGCAAACGACATCGTTGAGGTTACGGTCGCCGGCAACCCGATCATGCATCACCTTTTTCTTGGCATCAGTCCGGTCGAACTCGGCAGAGCACCATTTGCGCTGGCAACCGATGGGGCATTGCTCCTGAGTGCGGCACAACTTGATTTGCGGATCAACAAGGGTGCACTTGTGTATGTACTGCCATGCATCGCGGGGCATGTAGGCGCCGATGCCGCGGCGATGATCCTCGCCGAAGAGCCGCAGCTGCTCGACGAAGTTTCGCTGCTTGTCGATGTCGGCACCAACGCCGAAATCGTGCTCGGTAATCGGGACCGTCTGCTGGCGTGTTCGAGCCCCACGGGTCCGGCTTTCGAAGGCGCTCAGATTAGTTGCGGCCAGCGCGCGGCGCCCGGGGCAATCGAGCGCGTACGCATTGATCCGCAGACGCTCGAAGTGCGCTTCAGCATTATCGGCTCCGAACTCTGGTCTGACGAACCCGGCTTCGATGAGTCGATTCAGGCGATTGGTGTTACGGGCATTTGCGGTTCTGGCATCATCGAGGCCGTGGCCGAGATGTTTTTAAGTGGCGTTATCGGCGCGGACGGCAGCATCGACGGCGCGCTGGCTGAACGCAGTGGGCGCCTGATGCCAAATGATCGAACCTGGTCATTCCTGTTACACGACGGCCAATACCGTATCGTTGTCACCCAGGATGATGTGCGTCAGATTCAGTTGGCCAAGGCAGCCTTGTATGCAGGTGCCAGGTTGTTACTTGACCGTGCCGGCATCGACAGGGTCGACCGAATTCGCCTGGCAGGTGCCTTTGGCAATCACATCGATCCAAGCTACGCGATGGTACTCGGCCTGATTCCCGATTGCCGGCTCGACAAGGTCTGTTCTGCCGGCAATGCGGCTGGCACGGGAGCACGCATCGCACTGCTCAATGTGGCTGTCCGCGGCGAAATCGAGTCCGTTGTGCGCCGTGTCGAAAAGGTCGAGACGGCGGTCGAACCGAAATTCCAGGAGTACTTTGTCGATGCGATGACAATTCCGAACAAGGTCGACAGTTTTCCGGCGTTGGCAGACACTGTGAGCATGCCAAAAACAGCCAAACTAAAAGGAAGTGCCAGAGCGCGGCGTGGAGAAATTGGGCGTCCCTGACGCTGGTAGCCCGTTGCCGGCGATCGCGGTGACAGCCTGCCCCCGTGTGCGTTACGTGGCCAAGTACGAGAATTATTGCTGGAGCTAATTATGCTGGTCTTCGTTACTGCAGTTTCCGTGGCACTGGTCGTGTCGTTTCTATGTTCAATTTTCGAGTCGGTGCTGCTGTCCATCAATCACGCACAGGTCGAGTCCCTCGTTCAGCGAGGAAAACGTTCCGGGGTGTTTTTGAAGGATTTCAAGCAGGGAATCGACGTGCCGATCGCTGCAATTCTCATCACCAACACTATCGCGCATACGGCCGGAACAGCCGTAGCCGGCGCTTCCTACGCGAGTGTTTTCAGTGTGCAAACGCTGTGGATTTTTATGATCGTATTTACGATAGCCGTCCTGCTTTTCACAGAGATCATTCCGAAGACCCTCGGAGTCACTCATGCCGTAAGGTTGGCTACTCCCGTTGCGTATGGCATTCGGGTGCTGACTGTCGCTTTGCACCCGCTTGTTATCTGGAGCGGCAGAATCTCCAGGGCACTGCGCGGTCGCAAGGACTTGCCTGTGACCTCCGTCGAAGAGATTCGGCTGCTAGCCGCGCTGGGACGTACCGAGGGAGTAGTTGGCGCACAGACGGCGGGGATCATCGCCGGGGCAACTGGACTGCGCAAGCTGAGTGCATCGGACGTGATGTTGCCACGGAAACAGGTCGTTTGTCTGTCGGCCACCAACACCCGGCAACAGATAATGAAAACACTGAGTCAATCCGGGCACAGCCGTTTTCCTTTCTCAACAACGGATGATTTGGATCAGGTTTCCGGCGTCGTACTGGCAAAGGAACTATTACTCCGGTTGCAGGAAAGCGCGGATGAGACGATTGACTGGTCGCGCCTGGTCCATGCGCCGCTCGTCGTGCCGGAAACGGCACCCCTCGATTCGCTGCTGCGCACTTTCAAGCAAGCCCGACGGCACATTGCCATCGTCGTCGACGAATACGGAGACGTCCAGGGTATTGTCACCTTCGAGGACGTGCTCGAGGAGATCGTCGGAGACATCTTCGACGAGAGCGATCGGCCAACAGAGGACCTGTGGCCTCAGGACGACGGCTCATCACATGCGTTGGGGACGATCGAGCTTCGCAAGCTGTGCCGGGTGCTGGGCATCCAGCTACCGCCCGACACGGAGGTAAGCAGGCTCGGGGGTCTGGTCACAGAGTTGCTCGGACGGATTCCGGTGACAGGGGACACGGTGGAGTGGAATGACTGCCGGCTTGAGGTGCTGTCGGCGAGCCAATGGAGCGCAGAGTTGGTCTCAATAAAAAAGCAAGTCTGACACGCAGTTAGCAAGCGAGCCGGCAGTAACGGTGTCAGAACACAGCGCCAGTTCTGACTAACTCACGAATGTCCTGCTCGGAAAATCCTGCGTCCTGCAGCACGGCGTGACTGTCGACGCCGGGCGCAACACCGGGCCGCGGTTCCGCCGCCCGGGTTCGACTGAATCGTGGTGCCGGTGCCGGTTGTATATGGCCACCAACATCGACAAAAGCGTTGCGCGCCTTGTTGTGCTCGTGATCCGGCGCTTCTGTTGACGTCAGCACTGGTGCAAAGCAGACATCGCTGCCTTGCATAATCTCACACCACTCGTCGCGCGTTTTGGTTTGGATGACTTGTGCGATTTCGGCCTTCAGATCGGACCAATGCGCCCGCGTCTCGTCGTCCACAGTCCGGTCGAAAACGTGCGGCGCGAACCGCTCCCGATCCAGCCCGGCTTTGTCAATGAGCAAATCGTAAAACTGCGGTTCGATTGATGCGATGGAAATGTATTTGCCGTCCCGTGTTTCGTAAGTGTCATAAAAATGAGCGGCACCACCGAGGCAACTGGACCCCGTGACATCATCGTGTAAGCCAATCGCTTTGAGGCCGTGCATCATGGCCATTAGAGTATTGGCCCCGTCGACAATGGCGGCGTCGACAACCTGGCCTTCGCCCGTGCGCGCTGCACTTAACAGCCCGCAGACCATTCCATAGGCTAACAACATGCCGCCACCACCAAAATCACCCACCAAGTTCAACGGGGGCACCGGCTTGCCATGCAAAGGACCAATGGCATGCAGTGCACCGGTCAGTGAAATGTAATTGATGTCGTGACCCGCAGCGCGCGCAAGCGGACCGTCCTGACCCCAACCTGTCATCCTTCCGTAGACCAGTTTTGAGTTCCGGGCAAGACAGTCGTCCGGCCCTACTCCCAACCGCTCGGCGACGCCAGGACGAAAACCCTCGAACATGCCATCCGCGTGTTCCACCAGTCGCAACACCATGGCGACCGAGTCCGGGTTCTTGAGGTCACAGGCGAGAGATTTTCGGTTGCGCGCAAGGGGGTCAACGGACACCTGCGGGTTGCTGCCGGGCCGCTCGACACGAATCACTTCGGCGCCCAGGTCTGCCAGCATCATGCCGCAAAAAGGACCCGGACCAATGCTCGCCAACTCGATGATCTTTAACCCGTGCAGTGGACCCACAACACTCCCTTGTTTCGTTATTGCGACTGACGATTTCATCCGGACAACGGAGTTCCGGCAGTTCGCAACATCTCCGTGGTCACTTTTTTTTGCTCAGTGGCCCGCCGGCCAGGTTATCAGGCGCCTACATTACCTCCACGATCGTAACGTTGGCGATGCCGCCGCCTTCACACATAGTCTGCAAACCGTAGCGTTTGCCACTTGCGAGCAGGGCATTGATCAGCGTCGCCATGAGCTTTGCTCGTCTTATGAATATCCGCTCGGAACACGCCGGCTGTCCAGGTCACTGTTGACCCGTGACAAGTTACAGCACCTGCACCGGACTCGTGAATTCATGCCTGCACGCGATAAGCGTATTAACGCATACAAATACAGCTTCCGTACAGCGGCAAACAGGTGTTTGCCCAGGGCTGCTCCCTCGCCGGGCGAAGGCACGCCGCTCCACTTGCGTTGGCCTTCACACGGTCCCGGCTTGGGCTATAATGCGCGGCGGACCGGTTCCGACTTACTACGAAAAGGTAGAACTTTGATGACTGAGTACAGCGCACCCCTACAAGATCTGAAATTTGCGATCAACGAGCTATCGGACCTGCAGAAAATTAGCCAATTGCCGGGATTCGAGCATGCAACCGACGACCTGTTGGAGCTCATTCTGGACGAAGCATCGCGATTCGCCAGTGAGGTTTTCGGTCCCACGAACATTATCGGCGACCAGCAAGGATGTCGATTGGAAGACGGTGCCGTGAAAGTGCCGACGGAGTTTTCTTCCGCCTACCAACTGTTTGTCGAAGGCGGCTGGCAGGGTATTGACTGCTCTCAGGATTTCGGCGGTATGGGGTTACCCGCACTGATCGGATCGGCGACCGCCGAAATGTGGCAAGGGGCAAATCTGGCACTGGGTTTGTGCCCGATGCTGACCTCCGGTGCCATCGAAACAATCGAGGCTCACGCCGACGATGGGTTGAAGCAGATCTACTTGCCCAAGATGATCAGTGGTGAATGGTCCGGCACGATGGACCTGACAGAGCCGCAATCCGGATCTGACCTTGCAACTATCAGAACTCAGGCGGTGCCAAACGCAGATCACTACAAAATTATTGGTACCAAGATCTTTATTACCTGGGGTGATCACGAGTTGACCGAAAATATCGTGCACCTGGTCCTTGCACGTCTGCAGGATGCGCCCGAAGGCGTCGGCGGTATCTCCCTGTTCCTGGTTCCGAAGTTCCTTGTCAACGAAGACGGCAGCCTGGGTGACCGGAACGATGTAGTTGTTACGTCGCTGGAACACAAACTTGGTATTCACGCGAGTCCAACCTGCGTTTTGAATTTTGGCGACAATGACGGCGCTGTAGGGTACCTGGTTGGCCGGGAAAACCGCGGTCTGGCGTGTATGTTCACGATGATGAATCTGGCGCGCTTGCAGGTAGGCATTCAGGGGCTCGCGGTTAGCGATCGTTCCTATCAGGCAGCGCGAGACTATGCGAAAGAGCGAATCCAGGGTCAGATGCCAGGCAGCCGTGGAACAGCAGCGATCATTCAGCATCCGGACATCCGCAGAATGCTGATGACAATGAAATCGCTCAACGAAGCAATGCGGGCAACCGCCGCGGTAACCGCTGCCCAAATAGACATTGTCCATCACAACGAAGACGCCGACATGCGATCCGCAGCACTTGAGCGGTCGGCCTTGATGACACCCGTAGTCAAAGGCTGGATGACCGAAGTGGCCCAGGAACTGACATCTATTGGCATCCAGATCCACGGTGGTACCGGCTACGTGGAGGAAACCGGCGCTGCGCAACATCTGCGCGATGCGCGAGTATTGACGATCTACGAAGGCACGACGGGCATCCAGGCAAACGACCTGGTAGGCCGAAAGGTTCTCGCTGACAGTGGATTGGGCATGCAACATCTACTTGAGGAAATTGCCGAGCTCGACCCGCTTCTTGAAAGTTGCGGTGCCGATCTTGAGACTATCCAGAGCGCTGTCGCAACCGGTCGCCAACGGCTGGAAGAAGCTACAAACTGGTTGCTTGGCAAGGCGCAGGAAAATCCGGCCGTGGTTTACCTGGCGGCATTTGATTACCTGATGCTGGCCGGCACCGTGATCGGCGCCTGGCAAATGGGCCGGGCTGCCGAAATTGCGCACAGGAAGCTAGCGGGCCAAAACGGTGACACAGATTTTTACAATGCCAAGATCATCACCGCACGGTTCTATGCCGAACAGATTCTGCCGCGGTCCGCAGCCTATCTGGATGCTGCAACATCAAACGGCACTGCGGCGATGGACCTGGCGGAGGAACAGTTCTAGCCTGGACTATTCATGAATCGCCGTGATGATTGCGCAGTGCATTGTTCGCACACAGGATTTCCCGACCGAGCGGAATACCAGGGTGTATTCCCGAGGGAGGAAAATGCTGTGTGCGGACAAGGATCAAGCAAGGGCGCGAACGTATTCATGAATAGTCCGGGCTAGATCACTACTGGCTATTTGCAGCGTCCAGCCGCGTCAGGTGATCCAATTCATATGCTGGTGGCTCACCACCCGGCCCCTTGAGATAATGGTCCATCCAGCGTTGCAACCTCAACCCGTAATCAAACTGAGCGGCCGTGTTCCTGTTTCCATGCACTTCACCGGGATAGACTACCAGTCGCACTGGCGTATCTGTCCGCAGTTTGACGTGGCGGTACATCTCCA
>Ga0255052_10001528_pt1 | contig 17357 bp, 18 predicted proteins | sample JV7_2_21_MG_FD_188632 | JGI IMG/M metagenome (GOLD analysis project Ga0255052, IMG submission 188632) | Seawater microbial communities from Jervis Inlet, British Columbia, Canada - JV7_2_21 | ecosystem: Environmental > Aquatic > Marine > Inlet | place: Canada: British Columbia | collected...
AACATGTTAGAAGAACATCATGGAATGATAAAGAGATATTTGGCACACTCAAGCATGGCCTACTATCTGTAATTAAGGATGGAAAGAACTATGGTTGGACAGTTGCAGAAGGTGACCTAGATGCAGTAGATTGGGAAGTAGTACAATAGATGTACCTCATGTATGCCAACAGTATACGTAAATCTATCTGATATCAACAAACTCCAAACTGATATTATGGATTATATAGATTGGTGGGTACGCTCCGAGAAATCCCCTGTACCTCAAAAGAAGATAGTGGAGAAGATGACAACAAATGGTATTAAGGACTTCACAACAGTAAATGCATTAAACTCACTACTCAAGAAAGGATACATCCGCAGAGCATATATTATTAGTAATAGTACTTATTATGTACAACTCCGGAGAGTTTCCTGACATTTAACAACATTCTATCTGTCAGCGCCATCCTAACGCCTTTAAATAGAAAAGATGACCCAACCATCAAGGCTAATTCGTGCCTAGATGGTATTATTAGGTGTAGTGATGTAATGATGTAATGATTCAAAACAATCAAAAAGTAGTATAATTGGTTGATAATGGCAACAATACGACAGAAAAAGGTACTAAAAGAAGTGGTGAAAAAGGGTGGAGTGAGCGTAAGCAAAGCGATGGTCAAGGCTGGTTACTCTCTCTCTACGGCACACAATCCCCAAAAGCTAACCAAGTCAAGAGGTTGGCGTGAACTACTTGACAAGCATTTACCGGACAAGAAGCTGTTAAAGGTGCATAAAGAAGCGCTAAAGGCAACTAAAGTCGTAACATCGATGACTGAACCGGACTACACAGTTGTTGACCATCAAACCCGTCTAAAGGCAATTGAGATGGCATACCGCATTAAAGGAAAACAAGATGCCGGGATCTCTATATCCGGTGACAAGGTGATTGCTATCCTCGGTGGCGCTACCATCAACAACGCCACGCCTGATGATGGTGACACTAAGAAAACAAGCAAACAAGAAATACGTGCCTAAAATGCACAATCTCTCACCGCCCGGCGCAGAAAAAGCATGCTTTACCATATAAAGGCATATAGAGGTGCTGGGCTTATATAGGGGGGTAAGGCATATAGCGTATATAGGCCATATACGGCATATAGCGCTAGTGACACGGCAGGCAAGCGAGCGAGGAAGTCACTTTTCGCGCGAAGAAGTTGGGAGGGGTATACCAGCGTCTGAATTTTATACTGTGAAATAATATATTATGAATTTACAGAATAGGAAAAGAAGAAGATTCGATCTCTTTAAATTGCGACATTCAAAAAGAGGATATACGAAAAGTACAAAACCTAAAAGAAAATAATGTATAAAGCCACTACCGCCACTAAGAAACTATTAAATCTTAAAAAGCGTATTCGCGGTATTGCTGGTGGAACAAGTGCCAGTAAGACAATATCTATATTGTTATGGTTAATTGACTATTGCCAAAGCAATAGTAATATTTTAGCAAGTGTAGTATCAGAAACTTACCCACATCTTAAAAGAGGAGCAATAAGAGATTTTATAAATATTATGATGGAGCATAAGTATTATGATGATAAGAGTTGGGATAGGACTTTTGGTATATATAGTTTTAAAAATGGTAGTAAGTTAGAGTTTTTTAGTGCAGATCAGACAGGGAAAGTTAGAGGGCCACGTAGAGATATCCTCTTTATTAATGAAGCAAATAATATATCGTATGAAACTTATGACCAGTTGGAAGTTAGAACTAAAGATATTATATGGTTAGATTGGAATCCGGTTAGTGAGTTTTGGTGGTATGACCAAGTAATGCCACATCAAGACGTGGATTTTATGACCTTAACGTATAAGGATAATGAAGCGCTGGATAAGAAGATTATTGAAAGTATTGAGAGTAGGAAGCATAAAAGGAACTGGTGGTTAGTTTATGGACTTGGACAGCTTGGAGAAGCAGAAGGAAGGATCTATGTTAATTGGGAGCAGGTAGATAGGATACCGCATGAAGCGCGTTTAGAGCGCAGAGGATTGGATTTTGGCTATACTAACGATCCGCTGGCTTTAGTTGATATATATTATATGGATGGTGGTTTTATTTTAGATGAGAGAGTGTATAGAAAAGGGATGAGTAACAGGGAAATAGCCGACTTTATTAATAATACTGATGAAGATCGTAAGGTTTTGGTAATGGCGGATAGTGCAGAACCCAAGAGTATTGATGAGATAAAGAGTTATGGAGTTAATATTCTAGGCGCTCCAAAAGGTAAAGATAGTGTTATTCATGGTATACAATATGTACAAGATCAAAAGATATCGGTTACTAAAAATAGTACTAATCTTTTAAAAGAATACCGGAATTACTTATGGGATACAGATAGAGATGGTAAAATTATAAATAAGCCCGAAAGTGGTTGGGATCACTTTATGGATGCTATTCGTTATGGAGTTAACAGTTTTCAACATAGGAAATTTAGAATGTCAACTGAAACAGGGGGAATCAAACCTTTTTATGAAGGGTTGCCCGGATAGTTGCGTTAAGATACTTTAATACTTTAATCTATTAATATGCCAAAGAAAATGCCAGAAATGAAGCGAGAAGATCCTGAACTTACTATGCTTAGAAATAACAAGAGTTCGGGTTATGAATATAGATTGCGCCGCCATAAAGATTGGGATGAGAATTACGAACTCTACCGCGATAAAGTAACTATAAACCGCTTAACTCAACGTCAAAGTGTAAATCTTCCGATAATGAAGCAGACTGTTCGTACTTTATTAAAGGATGTTGACGATATGCCAGTTCTTTTCTTCGAGAATTTGGACAATGATAAAGAAGCCGAGATTTTAAAAAACGAATACTGGAAATGGACTATCTCACAGAACAAAATGGATCTTCAAGATATTGTAGATAAGCGCCAAGTTTTCTTGTTTGGTAGATCTTTTATGCAGATGCAGATAATTGACGGCAAAGTAAACATGGAAGTAGTAGATCCGATGGATATATTGGTAGATAGATACTGCGATCCGTTTAATATCCATTCTTCTAGGTTTTTAATCCATTCCCATATTTTTGTACCGCTTGCAGTTCTTGAAAGAAACCCTGATTACGACCAAACCAAGATAAAAAGGATGAAGAAATGGTATCAGAGCGAAGAAGGAATCATAAAAGCCAGCGATAACAGACAGATGTTAGAGGATAAGAATAAGAAATTGTCTGATATAGGTGTTATGGATGTTTATGATCCGGTTCTTGGAGAAACTTATGTAGAACTGGCGATGCATTTTGTCTATAGAGAAGAAAAAGATGAGGATGAACAACTATATCTATATGTAGAAGCCGAGGATATGGAAATTTTAATGAAAAAACCGCTTGAAGAAGTCATCGGAACTACCGAAGATAACTTCTGGAGAAACCATTTACCCTATAATACTTGGGCAGATGATGTAGAACGTCAAGATTTCTGGTCTGATGGTGTTGGTGACATTGTTAGAACTCCAAACAAGGTTATTAATTCTTGGTTTTCCCAGATGGTAGAAAACAGAACCCTTAGAAACTTCGGTATGCAGTATTATGATTCAACAACTGAAGGATTTGAGCCAAATACTTTCCAACCCGTGCCGTGGGGATGGTATGGAGTTCCCGGAAACCCTAAAGATATTATTCAAAGAGTAGAAATTCCTGATTTATCTGAATCATTAGATGAAATGGACTTTCTTTTGAATACAATTGATAAAGCATCGGGCGCTACAGCCACACAGCAAGGAGTTCAAACACAAAGACAGATAACACTAGGTGAAGTACAACTGGCGTTAGGTGAAGCCAAAGAGCGTATAAAGGGTATGAGCAAGTTCTATACTCCGGCATGGAAAGATCGCGGATTACTATTTATGAAGATGGTTGAAGCAGGTGCAGGTGAACTTGATCCAATTACTATCCATAAGCAGGGAAGAAATAGTACCAATGTATTTACCAGAGAGATATCTGCTAAAGATTGGACAACTAAAAAAGGTTACAGGGTAAAGGTATGGGCGCAAGATGAGAAATTAGAACAAGATACTCAATCACTTGAGAAATTAAACGCCGCGATGAACAATATGCCTGATAATCCTAAACTTCGTGAAGTATATCAAAGGAAATTACTCGAATTTGCTGGTTTGCCACCGGATGACATTAATGAGATAATGCAATATGAAGAACAGAAAAAAGAAGCTATAATGGATGCTTTAGATAAAGGCATAGTGCCTGAAGAATTAGAGGAAGATGAAGATGCTCCGGGTAAGGGCAACCCAAGATCAGTTAGCCCAAATGCTCCTCCTCCGCCGCCAACTAACGTGCCACAGCAACGACCGACAATATGAGTCTAGTTGATAAGGTTTTAGAAAAAGTTGGACTAAAATATGACGATCTTAATTCACTTGAACGTGAACAGCTTAATACTTGGCAAGAAGCGCTAAGTAAGAATCAAATTAGTGTTGAGAGCGTCAAGAATTATATTTCCTCTATGCGCGATAGCGTAGAAGAAGAACTTTGTAAAACAGATAATGGTACAAAACAGGATATATTTTTAAAAGCTAGACTAAGAAACTATAAATTGATAGAAGCATTTTTGACTAAACCCGAAAAAGCGCAGGAAGCATTAGACAGAGCAGTAGCAGGACTTGTAAGTAATCAAAAGTAACATGCCATTTAGATCAGAAAGACAAAGAAAATGGATGTTTAAGAACAAACCTGAACTAGCTAAAAAGTGGTCTGGTAAGTATGGAAGTAAAATTGTACAAAAGAAGAAAAAAAAGAAGAAAGTAAAAGAAGTAACTTGACACTAGATACTTTAATCATTTACTCTTATATTAATGGATGAACTAGCCAAAGCCAAATTTGATGAAATAGTCGCCAAACCGATTGACGAACTTAATGATAATGAAATACTTATCCTTCAAGCTAGACGTTCTTACCTTAATGCAAAACAAAAAGGTGCATATAGTAAGGTGCTTGCTATTAAAGTAGATCAAAGTAAAGAAAAAGCAGTAGAAACTCCAATTAAAGATTTAAGAGCAGAATCCGCCAAACATGGTTATCCTGTAAAAGGTAGAACAAAAGATCAGTTAGATGAAACTATTAGAACAGCAGATGGCCCATTGTATGTTGCTAAAAAAGATCAAGAAGCCTTTGCTAAAGAAGATAATAAATAATAATAATTAGCAAACCTAACCCTTTACTGGACTGGTAATATGCCTAAGCACACAAAACCCACACAACAACAATTAGATGAAAATATTGATAATGCCGCCAAAGATCTTGAAAAATTAGATCCAAACGCGCCTGATCCAAATGATGAATCACTAGAAGCACAAAAACCTGATGAAACTTCTAAAAAAGATACTCCTGAACCTGAAGAAGAAGATAAAGCATCAGAGGATGATAGCGAAGGAGAAGAAGATGATACGCAAGATGAGAAGCAGAACGATACAGGAGATGAAGAACCTGAAGAAGAAGAAGTTGCTCCATCGCCAGATTACAAAAAGCGATATGTAGAATCCACTAAAGAAGCCCAAATCCTTAGTGCTAAGAATAGAAAAGTCACCGAAGCCTTAGAAGAATCTCAAAAGGCAAAAGATCCCACAGAAGAAGAACTTAAAAACGAATATAGCGAATGGGATGTAATGAGTGAAACTGAAAAGAAACTTGCTAGAGATAATTTAAGAAGTTCAAAGCGTTTTGAAGCCCTTGATAATATTACCAAAGAAATTAGAAATATAGATGTATGGACTGAAAAGGTCGAAAAATATTTAGATGATCCTAAGACTTTAACCGATAATCCGCAACTTGAAGGGCAGACAGAAGAATTTAAAATATTTGCAACAAAACCGACTAGACAAGGTGTAGATTTTGAAGATTTAGTATCAGCATTTTCTTTTGATATTACAAAAACTAAAGCCGTTAAAAGTAGAAAAAAGATGTTTGAGAAAGGATCTAGCGGACTTAACGAGAAGTCAAAACCAAAGAGTGATAAGATCTCTTTTGAAGAAGCAACTGCTCTTAAAGAAACTAATTATGATAGGTATATTGAGAAATTAAAAACCGGAAAAATAGAACCTCCAGATTTCTAATACTTGACAAAAGTTATTTTATCTGTTTAAGATTAATACTAGATAACTTCCTAACCCCTCGCCGGACTGGTAAAGTTTAAAATAACTAAACCAACATGGCATCAGCATATAGCACAAAATTAGCAGAAGGATTTAGTCAAAGGCTCTTAAAAGAGTTTTATGATCGTAACTTAGTTGACGCAATAGTCAATAGAGATTACGAAGGTGAAATTAACGGCGTAGGTTCTAAATTAAACATCCTTAACTTCGCAAGAATCGCAGAGAAAACATACGATCCTACTATCGGTCAGAATATGACAGTAGATAGTCTGGAAGAAAACAACGCTCAACTTATCATAGATCAATATAAAGCATTTTACTGGAAAGAGAGAACCATTGACAGATGGCTTTCTTACATTAAAAATCCACATTCAACAGTTGTATCTCAAAAGGCAGATGAAAGATCTAAGAATGTAGATTCATTTGTATTTGGACTATATCCCGATGTAGCTTCTGGTAACAGAGTTGGAACTGATTATACAACTGGAACAGTTACAGTAGATGTAACTACAGGTGCAGTAACTGGTAATGGAACTACCTTTACTTCCGCGATGGTTGGTAGAGGATTCAAGGCAACCGGACATTCTTCATGGTACAGAATAAAGACATTCACCAATGCAACTTCAATAGTAATTGAAGATGATCTTGATGACGTAACTTCCGCTTACACAGGTGGAGCAATTGGAGCAGGTGCAACTTACACAGTTGAAGCTAATACTGCTCTATCAATTACTACAGCAAACCTTTTACAGAATGTAGCTAATCTTAAACAGAAGCTAGATGAAGCAGAAGCTAATACAAAATCAACTGTACCTGATTCAGACAGATGGTTGATTGTACCGCCTAATTTTGAGAATACCTTAGTTCGTGCATCCGGTATTACCTTGCACGTACCTGATGTTTACCAAGAGTTAGTTAAAAAAGGATTTATCACAATGTTACAAGGATTCAAAGTATTTAAGAGTAATAGACTAACAGGAGATAACACAGATGGCTTTAGAGTATTAGCAGGTCATCCAAATTGGTGTACATTTGCAGAGAAGATGCTTGACGTAGGTATCGAAGATCTTATCGGTAACTTCGGTTCAGCATACAAGGATCTATTTGTATACGGCGCAAAAGTCACAGATTCCCGAAGGCATTTTGCCACAGAAGGTTTCTGGACATTTGCATAAAACTAAATAATATAGAACGTCATATTAAAGCCTAAAGTTTTAATAAAGCCTAAAGTTTTGATTAAATTTTAGGAATAGTAAAACAGATAGGCTTTTTTTGATGAGAAAAATATGAGTGTATTTAAGTTAAAGTCACAATTGTCGCAACAGGCACAAGATAAGCTAACAGACTTGTTAGCTATTGCTAGTGCTGATCGTACTACTGCTGAACAGGCATATCTAGATGCACGTGTTCCTTATCAAACTAATGCTGTTATTAGATATGATGATAGTGATGATATTTTAGAAGCAGAAGGTAACTTACTTCCTACAGGAGATTCTGGGTTTAGAAAAGGTGCAGTTTTCTACAAATTAAATAAAAGCGGAAATAATGTTTTTATTAACGTAGGATCTGATACTTCAGCTAGTTTTGAGTTAATAACATCAGCAACAACTACTGATCTTTCAGCATCATTATCGCCATCTGCTAGTGCAAGTCGTTCAGCATCACCATCTATATCACCATCAGCATCAGCATCAGCTTCACTATCGCCATCAGCTAGTATTTCACCTAGCGCTAGTATTTCACCTAGCGCATCAGTATCACCATCAGCTAGCGCATCACTATCATTATCGCCATCAGCTAGTATTTCACCTAGTGCTAGTATTTCACCTAGCGCATCAGTATCACCATCAGCTAGCGCATCACTATCATTATCACCATCAGCTAGTATCTCGCCATCAGCAAGTATCTCGCCTAGTGCATCACTATCACCATCAGCTAGCGCAAGTGCATCACTATCACCATCAGCTAGCGCAAGTGCATCACAATCACCAAGTGCATCAGCTTCAGCAAGTACTAGTCCAAGTGCATCTATCTCACCAAGTGCTTCAGCTTCAAGTTCTGAATCACCATCCCCGTCATTCCCTGACGTATAAGTTTACATAGTTCTTGTTTCGTGTATAATTTAAGTAATGAATATTGCTATAATTGGCTACGGATGGGTAGGCAAAGCAGTCCATAAATTATTCCCCGAAGCATATATATATACAGAAACTCAAGGTACAAAAGCAAAAGTAAACAAGGCAGATATTGCCTTTATTTGTGTGCCTACTCCTTTAAGTGAAGAAGGTAATTTAGATACTTCTATTGTTGCAGATATAGTACATTGGCTTAAATGCCCTCTTATCATTATTCGCTCTACAGTTAATCCCGGCGATTGTAATAAATGGGAAGCAGGTTGGGATAAACAAATTGTATATCAGCCAGAATATTTAGGTGAAACTCCTAACCATCCATTACTTGATGAAGCTAAAACTCCTTTTATGGTACTTGGTGGTTCATCGTGGAACAGGAAAAAGGCGATTGATCTATATACCACAGTCTACAATGCCAACATTAAGATCCGGCAGGTTACTTTAGAGGAAGCAGAAGTAATAAAGCTAACAGAGAATAGAGCAATTGCATTTAAAATGATGCAAATGCAGGAACTTTATGATGCTTGTGAGTTAGCACAGATAGACTATTATACAATAAGAGATGCTGTTTATGGGGATGATCCGCGATTCAATTTATGGTTTACTATGATATACCCCGAAAAAAGAGGGTTTCACAATTCAAAGTGTTTAAAAAAGGATGTACCAGCTTGGAGTGCATGGGCTGAAAGAAATAATCTTAATCCTAGATTAACAAATGCATTAATAGAAAAGAGTAAAATATATGGTAGATAATCTGCTTAGTGTCATTATTCCCTCAAGAAATGGGCAACCATACCTTCAAAAAACTATAGATGATGTATTGGCAAAAGCTGAAGAAGAAGTAGAAGTTATTGTTGTACTTGATGGTTACTGGCCAGATCCTCAACTTAAAGACGATAAAAGAGTAGCTATAGTCCATCATGGTATTTGGACTGATAATTTAGGTCTTAGAGAAGGCGTGAATACTGGTATGGCGATTGCAAAAGGTGAATATGTAATGAAGATAGATGAACATATTATGATGGATCAAGGCTTTGATAAGAAGTTAAAAGCAGATATGGAAGATAACTGGATAGTAATTCCGCGCCGTTACAGGTTAGATGCTGATGAATGGAAACTTGCCGAAGATAAAAGACCGCCAATTGATTATGCATATATAGCATATCCATATGAGCGACCTCGCGATACTACTTGCGGATTACATGGAGCAGAATGGAAACAAAGACATTTTGATAGAAAAGATATCCTAATAGACGAAACAATGTCATTTCAAGGTTCTTGTTATTTTATGAAGAAAGCCTATTGGGATTCTACAATTGCACCATTAAATAGTGATACATATGGAACATTTACTCAAGAACCACAGGAAGTAGGGAATAAAGCGTGGTTTTCTGGTGGTAAGGTAATGGTTAATAAAAAGACTTGGTACGCGCATATGCATAAAGGTAAGCGTGGTAAAGGATATGGATTTAATACTGCACAGTATGAAAAGCATGGCAGGCACAATGAAAGAGGTAGAGTATTTTGTGTAGATTTTTGGGTAAATAATAGATGGGATAAGCGAGTAAATGATTGGGATTGGTTTCTTGAAAAGTTCTGGCCAGTACCTACTTGGCCGGAAGATTGGAAGAAAGTAATTCCTTTTGACAAGAATAAAGAACGTCAAGTAAAGAACCGATTAGATTTTGCGGTTTATCTTAATGAGTTAGGATTTAAAGTTGGTGTCGAAGTAGGAGTACATAAAGGTTATTATTCAAAGGTTTTATGTGAAGCGATACCAGATTTAAAATTAACTTGTGTTGATTATTGGACTGGTAAGACTGAACCGCTTTATGATAAAGCAGTTGAACTTTTAGCACCATATAATACGAAATTAGTTAAAGGAACTAGCATGGATATAGTTAAAACTATTCCAGATGGTTCTTTAGATTTTGTTTATATAGATGCTAATCATAGTTACGATTATGTAAAAGAAGATATAGAAGAATGGACTAAGAAGGTTAAGATAGGCGGAATTGTATCAGGGGATGATTATTATGTATTTCCTTCTGGAAATGATGGTGTTGTTAAGGCATTAGATGAATATACGGATAAACATCGCATTAGGCGGCATATAACTCCGTGGGATAAGACGCTTGGTCATCGTGACGATTGGAATCCTAATTGGTTCTTTTTCAAGTTAAATGATTATCGGTGATGGCGATATTGCTAGTGTTTTAAAAGATAAAAAAGATAAGCTATTTTTTGCTTCTGGAGTGAGTAATAGTCAAGAAACTAGAGAAAGTGAATATAAGAGAGAAGAAGGTCTTTTGCTTTCCCAACTTCTTATCAAAGGCAAGCCAGAACATATTGTTTATTTTAGTACATTAGCAGTTTTTTATAGCAATACTAGATATGTACAACATAAAAAACTTATGGAAAAACTTGTTAGAACCAACTTTAACCGCTATACGATTATTAGACTTGGCAATATAACTTGGGGAATTAATCCTCATACTCTAATAAATTATCTTCAGGATAATAAAAATGCAGTAATTCAAGATGTTTATCGTTATATTTGTGATAAAGAGGAGTTTTTACATTGGATGGAGATGATTCCGGACTGGAGTTGTGAGATGAATATTACTGGTGCGAGAATGAAAGTAAAGGATATAGCATATGAATACACTTGATTACATAATACTTAGATTTAATATAGGTGGTAAGTTTACCGCTAAACGACCTATTGCTATAGCTGATTTTGATAGAGCAGGTATGGCAGAGTTGTTTCATGAATTAGAGTTTAAAGAAGGTGCTGAAGTTGGAGTTGAGCGAGGTCTATATTCAGAGATTTTATGTAAAGCTAACCCCGGATTAAAACTCCATTGTATAGATGTATGGAAAAGCTATAGAGGATATATGGATTTTGTGAAGTCGATGGAAAGTAATTACCAAGAAGCAAAGAAGCGCCTTGAACCTTATGATTGTAATCTTATTAGAAAATATAGTATGGATGCGGTTAAAGATTTTAAAGATGAATCACTTGATTTTGTTTATATAGATGGTAATCACGACTTACAGAATGTAATTAATGATTTAACTGAATGGTCTAAGAAATTAAAAAAGGGCGGAATTATGTGTGGTGATGATTATAGAATACACACAAAACCTTCAAGGATGCATGTAGTTGAAGCGGTTACTACTTTTACTCATGTTCACGAAATTAAGCCGTGGTTTGTTTTAGGTGCAAGAGCAAAGGATGACAGGGCAAGAGATAATAATCGAAACTTTATGTGGGTAAAATAAAATGAAAGTAGCAATACTATCAGCTAACTTAGGTGGATTTGATAAAGCAGTAGATCCAGTATTTCAAGATGTAGATGATGATATTCAAGTAGATTTTCACAGATTCACTGATGAAAATTTCCCCCCAATTACCGGATTAACTCCAAGATTCCAATATAGGATACCAAAGCTATTTGGCTGGCAAATGTTTCCACGATACGATATTTACATATGGTTCGATGCATCATGCTCTCTAAGGCGTTCAGACTGCGTTAGGTGGTATTTAAAGCAATTAGGTGATGCAGATGCCGCTTTCTTTAAACATCCGTGGAGAAAGACGATAAAGGCGGAAACAGACTTTATTGAATTAAAGCTGAAAGAGAACCAGAAATATATAGTTCCTAGATATAAGAATGGACTTCATAAAGAACAATATCGTGAAATTATGAAAGATAAAAAGTATGTAGATGACAAATTATATACATCGACTGCTTTCATTTATAAAAATAGTGCGAAAACTCAAGAAGCGATGAAGTTATGGTGGTGTCATCAATCAAGATACTACACAGTAGATCAATTGGCACAACCTTATGCTTTTTGGAAAGTAGGAGCAAAAGTAAATGTTATCAATGAAAACCAGTATAAGATTGGTTATTTATCATTAATATATAGACATAAATGAAAGTAGCAATAGTAATACCAACAATTAGACCAAAATCTTTCAAAACTTTCCTAGAAGCGTGGAAATTATTATTTGATAAGCACCACGTGAAATTAGTAACTGTATTTGATGGGAAAAATCCTACTGTAAACGGATATACCGCAAAAGAAATAATGGGTAAATATGTAGGTGTTTTATTTAATTTTAACGCAGGAATACGAAATTTAGGCTTTGCTTATGTAGCCAAGAAACTTCCAGATGTAGATGTAATTATTACTTTAGATGACGATGAAGTTCCGGTAGGTGATACTATACAAGATCATTTAGACGCTTTAGATCAGCGAGTTCCTGTAAGTTGGATGTCAACGGCGAATAAATATACAAGAGGATTCCCATATAATGTACGTGATGAAGCTGAAGTAGTGTTATCTCATGGCGTGTGGACAGGTGTTGCAGATTGGGATGCACCTACTCAACTTGTAAAAGGTTCAAGACAACCAATAGAGTTCTATAAAGGTGTAATCCCTAGAGGTATTTATTATCCAATGTGTAGTATGAATCTTGCTTTTAAGCGCAAAATGATCCCATATATCTATCATGCTCCGTGGGCGTTAGGAGTTAAGAGATTTGATGATATTTTCACCGGAATAGTATCAAAACGGGTAATAGATAGAAAAGGATGGGCAGTAGTTACAGGTTACGCTACAGTAAGGCATGAAAGAGCATCTAATGTATTTAATAACTTAGAAAATGAAGCATTAGGTATTAGGTTGAATGAAACATTTTGGCAAGGTGATCGTGAACATCCATATTTTAAAGTGTATAAAAAGAAATATGAAAGATGGAAAGAGTTTATAGGTGAATGATTTAACAATTATTTTTTATACAGCAAATTATATAAGTGAGTATTTTGCTAAAAATGTTAGGAAACAATTAGTAAAAGCAATTGGTGATATTCCAATTATTAGTGTATCTCAAAAACCAATGGATTTTGGTCAAAATATTTGTGTTGGTGATATTGGGCGTAATACTTTTAATATTTATCAGCAAGTTCTAACTGGTACTAAATTAGCCAAAACAAAGTATGTAGCGATGGCTGAAGATGATGTTTTATATGCTCCACAGCATTTTACTGAATATAGACCGCCAGATGATGCATTTGGTTACAACATGAAAAAATGGGGTATTTTCACGTGGAGTGATCCGCCATTGTTTAATTATAAGCATAGACGCGGTATGACAAGTTTAATCTGTACAAAAGATTTATTAATAGAAGCATTAGAAGAACGATTTACGAAGTATCCAGATAATGAGAGCCTTCCGCCACAGTTCGGTGAACCCGGTAGACTTGATAGAACATTAGGAGTAACAGTAAGAAAACTTGAAGAATGGAACTCATCAGTTCCTAATATTGTTTTTTCACACGAAACTGCTTTAGCGTATTTAAACTTAGGTATTAAAAAAAAGATGGGCGCTGAAAGAGTAGCCGAACTTCCTTATTGGGGAAAAGCTAAAGATATAGCAAAATTATATAAATGAGTGATTTAAGTATTTTAATTCCTAGTAGAAATGAGGAGTTTGTAGGAAGGACTGTTCAGGATCTTCTGGAAAATATAGAAGGTGATACCGAAATTATTGTTGGTTTAGATGGAGAATGGTCGCCAATTCCGGATCATCCAAAAGTAAAAGTAGTTAAATATGGCGAAAGTATAGGTCAGCGCGCTATCACTAATGCTATATGTAGATTATCAAACTCTAAGTATGTAATGAAGATAGATGCTCATTGTGCTTTTGATAAAGGATTTGATGTTAAATTAATGGCAGATATGGAAGATGATTGGACTGTAGTTCCAATAATGCGTAATCTTCATGTGTTTGATTGGGTTTGTAAGAATAAACATAAAAGATATCAAGGGCCATCTGGAGTTTGTAAAGAGTGTGGTGAACCAACTGAAAAAGATGTAGTTTGGATTGCTAAAACAAGTCCTCAAAGTACGGCATATTATTTTGATAATACTATGCATTTTCAATATTTCAATCAACTTAAAAAAAGACAGAAGGGTGATTTAGTAGAAACAATGTCACTTCAGGGATCTTGTTTTATGATGACTAGGAAAAAGTATTGGGAACTTAATATTTGCGATGAAGCGCATGGTAGCTGGGGTCAGCAAGGCGTGGAAGTAGCTTGTAAGACTTGGCTTTCTGGTGGTCGAGTAATGGTAAATAAGAAAACGTGGTATGCGCATATGTTTAGAACGCAAGGGGGTGATTTTAGTTTTCCTTATCCGCAATCTGGCAGACAAGTAGAACGGGCAAGAAAATTCTCAAGAGAGTTATGGATTGGTAATAAATGGGATAAAGCTATATATCCTTTAGAATGGTTAATTAAGAGGTTTGCACCTGTACCTTCATGGGATGAAGTACCTACAAAAAAGGGTATTATCTTTTATACAGATAATCGCTTGGAATTAAAGATTGCGAAAGCAGTTCAGCATAACTTACGGGAAATAAGTGCAGAAAAAGGTATGCGTATATCAAGTGCATCATTAAAACCGATGGAGCATATGGGCAATAATATACATTTAAAACTTGAGCGTGGGTATCTAACAATGTTTAAACAGATTTTAGCGGCGTTAGAACGCAGTAATGCAGAGATAGTGTACTTTTGTGAGCATGATACTTTATATCACCGCTCACATTTTGACTTTACTCCAAGTAAGAAGGATGTATTTTACTACAATATAAACGTATGGAAATTAAACAGGGAAAAAGGTTATGCTTTATGGGTAGATGAATGTAGACAGGTTTCAGGGCTTTGTGGATATAGAGAAGAATTGGTTAAGCATTATAAGGAGAGGATTGCTAAAGTAGAAGCGAAGGGCAGATATGAGAATAATATGGGATTTGAGCCGGGAACTCATAATAGGATTGAATGGGATAATAAGTACACAAGTGAAAACTTTAAGTCAAAATATCCAAATGTAGATGTTAGGCATGATGGTACTTTAACTCCTAACAGATGGAGCAAAGATCAGTTCAGAAATCAAAGATGGACTAAAGGTTGGACTGAAGTTAATGAAATACCCGATTGGGGTAAAGTTAAAGACATTCTTCAATAGACTTTAGGTAGTTTAATTCGCTAATCTGTAGATATGAGTGTTTATAGCGACTTCAGATTTCTAGCAACAAAAGATATTCGTCATAGACGATTAAGCTATATCCCCGACATTTGGTATAAAAAGTTTGAGGTAATGGTTGAGTATGATAAGAATAAAAAACCTCTATCTGGTGTCGTTTTAAAAGAACAGATATGTCCTATTGACCCTACTGCTGATTATAGAATTTATCTTTGGGCTAGTAATACCGAGTTAGGTTATGACGCTCTTGTACCTGCTTTTGATGCCCTCATACTACGATTAAGAACCCATATGGTTACTCTTGGTAAAAAGAAACTTTGGGGTCAAGTACCTAAGTATGCAATCCACTTAACTACTTATTTGAAATCATTAGGTGCTAGTGCTAAATGTGATGAAACTAATGGTGATGACGTTGAAATAATGTCAGACGAGAGAACTAAAGATTTTTCCAATTATATTTTTTATATCTGCGATGACAGAGATACTGTTGCAAACTTTGTAGCAGCGAAAGGAGCATAAGATGGCTTGGGGTCCGTTTGGTGGTGGTGAAGGCGGTAAATATGGTGGTGCTTATAGAAGAACTTCTCTAAATGATTTAGTTGTAGATTCCAACGATTTATATTCATTCACAATGCATGGTACTTATGTGTATGAAATTGACCCTGTAAATGGTGCTGGTGATACTTATGGATTTTACGCATCTTTAACTGGTAATCCAAGGCATTTATCAGTAATGTTCACTTTTAGGTGGACAGAAACTCCCGATGTTTTTGATGATAATATAATTATTTGTGAACTTGGTGAATCTGGTTTAGGTAATGATGTTTCCAGACAGTTAGTTTTAAATACCAGCGAAGATATTTATATATATGATAAAGATGGCGATAATATAGGAAATAGTGGTACTAGTTATATTTCTCCAGATACTAACTATCCAATGTTATGGTTTGTAGATATAACTGACGATGGTAACACACGTGATGTTTTATGGGTATATAAAAGCGGTGCTTGGGTTAAAGCAATAGATGTAGCAGGTCATGGTGATTCGGCAATTACTAATGGACAAATAGTTTTTGGTAGTCAAGCTGGTAAAACACTTCCAATTGAAGGTGGCCCATTTTGGGTTGACAATATGGCAGTGCAGTATCACGATATTGCTCCAACTTCAACTGCTTTAGGTTCTGTTGCTACTGTATATAAATTACCTACTGCCAATGGTACTGACGGAGATTTTGATACTGGTTCTGGTACAAGCCCTGATTGGCACGATGTTGATGACATACCATCAGATGATAGTACTACTGATGATATAGGAGATGTAGCAGGTGACCAACAGAGTTATGCAATAGCTGATGCTGATGGTACTGATATACCTCTTGCAGTTCAATTGGTAGGTTCAGGTTCAAGAGCTGGTGGCACAAGTATAAATATTAAATCATATATTCTACAAGGTGGAACTAGAGATTACAGCGGTTCTTGGGATGCTATTGGGTGGACAGATATAAATGGTGCTGGTAGTCATTATGTTTGGAATCAAATTAATGGTGCTGCTTGGACAAATGCTAATTTTGATGCTTCTGAAGCTGGTATAGAAATAAATAGTCAGGCTGGTGGTGCTACTTATGAACTTAGTGCGATTGCTTTAGAGTATATAATTGAAGGTTCATATTCTTTACCTCCGTCTTATGTTAGTGTATCTCCATCTCCTTCTCCATCAGCATCGTTATCTCCATCAGCAAGTGTATCATTATCACGTTCACCATCAGCGTCATTATCACCATCAGCATCTATATCGCCTAGTGCGAGTGCATCTCCTTCTATATCTCCTAGTGCTAGTATTTCACCATCTTCATCTGTTTCTCCATCTGAAGTAGTTGTAACGCCATCAGCATCGATTTCACCATCAGCGTCTATCTCGCCATCAGCGTCAGAGTCACCATCTATCTCACCAAGCGCTAGTGAGTCACCAAGTATTTCACCTTCAGCGTCTATCTCGCCATCAGCGTCAGAGTCACCATCT
>Ga0255052_10001529_pt1 | contig 17335 bp, 12 predicted proteins | sample JV7_2_21_MG_FD_188632 | JGI IMG/M metagenome (GOLD analysis project Ga0255052, IMG submission 188632) | Seawater microbial communities from Jervis Inlet, British Columbia, Canada - JV7_2_21 | ecosystem: Environmental > Aquatic > Marine > Inlet | place: Canada: British Columbia | collected...
GATCCCGCTATGCTAGCGCCACATACGGGACCGGGCAGTAAGCCGGTTGACGGAACACATCCAGCGCGAGCTTGGAATGAAACCGACTGATACCTCCAACCCCGAGTACTTTCACAAGGTCGTCGATTGCCAGTGGGCCTGCCCTGCCCATACTGACGTACCTCAATACATTCGCTTGATCGCCCAGGGACGATTCGGCGACGCGTATATCGAAAACCGCAAGTCCAATGTGTTTCCGGGAATTCTTGGACGAGTCTGCGATCGACCATGTGAGCCAGCTTGCCGACGTGGTCGCGTCGAAGACAGGCCAGTTGCGATATGCCGCCTGAAGCGTGTTGCGGCGGATCATCGCGAAGACATAACAGAACGATTGCCAAAGGCGGCGCCAAAAAAGATTGGCAAGAGAGTTGCGCTGATCGGAGCCGGTTGTGCGTCGTTAACTGTCGCAAATGATCTCGCGCCGCTGGGGTACGACATAACGATTTTTGAGGCGCTCGAGACAACGGGCGGTTTGATGCGTACCAATATCCCCCAGTTTCGTTTACCGCCGAAAGTGCTGGACGAAGAAATCGGCTATATCCTCGACATGGGTGTTGACCTCAAGCTGAATCACAGCATCGACAGCATGAAAGAATTGCTGAACGAAGGCTATGATGCCGTGTTCGTTGGCACAGGCGCACCACGCGGCAAGAATCTCGAATTACCGGGCCGTTACGATTCGGAAAACATTCATATCGGTATTGACTGGCTTGAATCGGTCGCATTCGATCACGTCGAATCGATCGGCAAGAACGTTCTGATAATCGGCGTCGGAAATACGGCGATGGACTGTTGTCGCACGTCTCTTCGAATTGGGGCAGAAGATGTGAAGGTCATGGCGCGCAAGCCGCGTGGATTCTTCAAGGCATCGGACTGGGAACTGGAGGACGCCGAGGAAGAGAATGTTGAAATTCTCGTCAATCATTCGCCAAAGGAATTTGTCATCGAGGACGGGAAGCTCGTCGGTATGACCTTCGAACTAATGGAGTATAAGGTTGATGACGATGGTGGAATCGATCGTGGCACGGTTACGGGTGAAAAGACCATTCCCTGCGATGATGTGATACTCGCGATCGGTCAGGACAATTCGCTTCCATGGGTCGAGCGGGATATCGGTATCGAGTTCAATGAGTGGGAGTGTCCGATCGTCGACGAGGAAACGATGATGTGCACTCGCGACGGTGTCTTTTTCGGCGGCGACTCTGCGTTCGGCCCGAAAAATATAATCTGGGCTGTCGCACATGGTCACGAGGCAGCGATGTCCATTCACAAGTATTGCCAGGGAGAGGACGTCACGGATCGGCTTCCCGTGGGCGTTAATTTAGCCAGTCAGAAAATGGGCATGCACGAGTGGAGTTATTCGAACGACTATGATCCCGCCGCGCGGCGGTTGATGCCACATGTTGACCTCAAGGAGCGGTTCAAGAAACTCGATATTGAGGTTGAACTCGGGTTTACAGTAGAGCAGACGATTCAGGAAGTAGAGCGTTGCCTTAATTGTGATATCCAGACCGTATTTGCGAGTAAGCTATGTATTGAATGCGACGCGTGCATCGATATTTGCCCGGTAAATTGCCTGACAATTACCGCAGACGGCGACGAAGTTGATCTTAGAGCACGACTATCGGCTCCGGCGGAAAACCTTACGCAAGCGCTGTATGTGTCGGATGGATTGCCACATACGAGCCGCGTCATGGTTAAAGATGAGGATCTGTGCGTACACTGCGGCCTATGCGCCGAGCGTTGTCCGACGGGTGCCTGGGATATGCAGAAGTCGACCGTATTGCTTCCCTACGCAAGCGACGAAGCAACAGACAAGGAATCGCTGCCGGCAGCACCGGCAGCATAAGAGAGAAAGAACGTGGCCACAGTCAACGATGTTGTCATCAAGATTGCCACAGTCAACGGAACTGGCTCCGCGAGTGCGAACGGTCTGTTGATGCGGTCCATCTTTCGGATGGGTGTTCCCGTTGTTGGCAAGAATTACTTCCCGTCCAATATTCAGGGCTTGCCGACTTGGTATGAAATTCGTGTAACGGGCAACGCATATCAGGCACGATCGGACCGCGTGGACATCATGGTTGCGATGAACGCGCAAACTTATGCACGCGATCTTGCCGAAGTATCACCCGGCGGCTGGCTGCTCTACGACTCAACCTGGCCACGCAGCAGTTTGCTGGATCGTGATGATGTCACTGTCCTTGGCGTTCCCTTGTCGAGAATGTGTAACGAGCACTTCGAAGGTGCGCGCGCACGCATACTGATGAAGAACATCGCGTATGTCGGCGCGCTGGCGGCGCTACTCGAAATCGATCTGGACACGATTACGAAGTTGCTGGAGGAAACGTTCGCGTCCAAGCAACACCTGGTCGGCTCCAACATGGAAGCCATCCGGCTTGGTTACGATTACGCGAGTGAGAATTTCGTTTGCCCGTTACCGAGCAAAATTGCTGCTGCAGACGGCGCGAAAGGACACATCATAATCGACGGCAATACCGCGGCTGGTCTTGGTTGTATGTACGCCGGAGCGACCGTCGGTGCCTGGTACCCAATTACTCCATCAACGTCCCTGATGGATGCGTTTCGTTCGTTTTGCTCGAAGTACCGAGTCGATCCGGAATCGGGTAAACGCACCTATTGCATAATCCAGGCTGAAGATGAGCTCGCGGCCATTGGCATGGTGCTCGGCGCGAGCTGGAACGGTGCGCGGTCATTCACTCCGACGAGTGGGCCCGGCATTTCGCTGATGAGCGAGCTTCTCGGTTATGCCTATTATGCGGAGATACCTGCGGTGGTCTTTAATGTGCAGCGCACGGGCCCATCAACCGGTATGCCTACGCGGACGCAACAGGCCGATATCCTGAGCTGTGCCTATGCATCGCACGGGGATACAAAGCATGTGTTGTTATTCCCCGCGGATCCGGGTGAGTGTTTCACGATGGCGCAGGCCTCGTTCGATCTGGCTGAGCGCTTGCAGACACCAGTCATGGTGCTGTCCGATCTCGATATCGGAATGAATGACTGGATGGTGCCGGAATTCGAATTCGACGAGAGCTATGTTCCCGATCGCGGCAAAGTATTGACCGCCCAGGAACTCGAGGACATGGAAGCGTTCTATCGCTATCTCGACATCGATGGCGACGGCATTCCGTACCGCAGCCTGCCGGGTATACATCCGAAGGGCGCATTTTTCACTCGCGGCTCAGGACATACGAAGTACGGTAGCTATACCGAAGACTCGGACGCATATCAGGATGTTGTTGACCGTTTGCTTCTGAAGTGGGAGACGGCGAGATCAATTGTCCCGGAGCCGGAGATTCAGTATTCGAAATTCAACAAAGCGGCGATACTGAGTGTTGGCAGTTGTGATGGTGCTTGTAAAGAAGCGCTGGATCGCCTCAATGAGCAGAACATTTCGCTGAACTACTGTCGTGTCAAGGCGTTCCCGTTCAGTGATGCTGTCAAGGAGTTTATCGAGCAGCACGATGTTGTTTATGTCGTCGAACAAAATCGGGATGCGCAGCTGCGCACCTTGCTAATGCTTGATTGCGATGCAAATCCGACCAAGCTTGTGTCGTTCTTGCATTATAACGGTACGCCCTTGAATGCCGGATTCGTCGTCAAACGAGCGCTAGAGGAACAGTCGAAGGGGCAAGCCGCATGAGCTTTATTTCGAAACCGACCGTTGCGCACCCGAATATGCCGCGCAATAAACTCGGGCTGACGGCTCGGGACTACGAGGGTGCGGTGTCTACTTTATGTGCTGGCTGCGGTCATGATTCGGTTACTGCCGCGATTATTCAGGCTGTCTTTAAATTGAACATTGAGCCGCACATGCTTGCGAAAATGAGCGGCATCGGTTGCTCGTCGAAAACGCCCGCCTACTTCGTCAATCAGTCGCACGGCTTTAATTCAGTTCACGGCCGCATGGCATCGGTGACAACCGGGGCCAATGCAGCCAACCGTACATTGACCTACATCGGTGTGTCGGGCGATGGCGATTCGCTGTCGATCGGTGCCGGGCAATTTGTACATGCGATCCGGCGCAACCTGAATATGTGCTACATCATCGAAAACAATGGTGTCTATGGTTTGACCAAAGGCCAGTTCTCGGCTTCTGCGGATATTGGCACTCTGCCAAAGAAAGGTCTGGCAAATCAGCAGGAACCCATCGACGCAGTAAGCACTGCGCTGAGCCTGGGTGCGACTTACATCGCACGGAGTTTTTCGGGCGACAAGGATCAACTTGTGCCCCTGATTCAGGGCGCGTTGTCGCATGACGGCTTTGCGCTCGTCGACATCATCAGCCCTTGCGTCACGTTCAATGACCACGAGGGCTCGACCAAGAGCTACGCGCACACGCGGGAGTTTTACCATAATGTTATCGACGCCGACTATATAGCGGCAGCCGAGGAGATTACGACGGCTTACGAGAAGGGGTCTGCCAGGTCGGTCGAATTGCACGATGGCAGCAAGATTATCCTGCGCAAGATAGACAGCGAATACGATTCCTCAAGCCGATCGGCGGCGTTCAAGTATTTGCGCGAACGATTCCACGCGGGTGAAATCATCACCGGTCTTTTGTACATAGACGACTCACGCAAGGAAATGCACGATCTGATGGGGAATATTGACACGCCGCTCTCAGAGGTGCCGCTCGACAGCTTGCGCCCCGGAAAAGAAGAATTGAAGAAAATACTGGCCCGCTACCGTTAAACGCCCCGACCGGTCGGTCGGGGCAGAATTCGGGCGATTGATCTCATGCCCGATACAAACGTGGTGGCTGACCGGGTGGGGTTAATGCCGGGCAGCGTCGGATCTAGCTGCGGATCAGATCCCTCATCGTGGGGGCAGCAGCACTGTCAGGGAAGACTGCGTCGCGAAGCAGCGAATCCGGTTGGTTGACCGCGCTGCTCGATCATATGACGTATGTGGCGAGAAAACAGTTAAACTTGTCCTAATAGAATATAATAAAGATATTATAAAACAAGATGTTACGAATTTTGCATCCAAATCTGCCCTGGCAGGCATCTACCTCACGAGAACTGCTCAAAGAGCAGCTAACTAGCAAATGGAGTGAAGAAAGTGTCTGAAGAACTTATTCCTATCACGATGTTTTTGGGGCTGACCGTCGTTATTAGCCTGTTTTTCTGGTTTCGTTACCGGGCTCGCGGCGACCTGCAGGCGACAATTCGCACAGCAATCGACAAAGGTCAGGAGCTGACGCCCGAGCTTATCGACCGCCTCGGCAGTCCGCCGGCGCCAAAAGACAGAGATCTGCGCCTGGCGCTGATCTGGTTGGCGATCGCCGTTGGCCTGGCGCTTTGTGGTTTTGCTGTGCCGGATCCCAGCGGCCATGCATTTCAAGGGACCCTGGCTGGCGCGGCATTTCCGTTTGCCATCGGCGTGGCGTATTTGATCATGTGGCGTTATACGGAGCGTGAGCAATAATCCAGGCTGCAACACCTCTGGAAGGCGAGGATCAATACCTCGTAGCCCTGGCCGTCGCGTCGCAGGACACGACGGCCTTTGGGGAGTTGATCCGTTGCCACCAGTCGCAGGTGAGAAATTTCCTGCGCAAGCTGACTGGCGGTTCTATCGACGAGGCCGACGATCTGGCACAGGAGTGCTTTCTCCATGCCTGGAACAAACTGCAAACGTTCTCAGGGCGTGGGTCATTTATCGGTTGGTTGCTCAAAGTCGCCTATACGACATTTCTGCAATCGAAACGGAAATCGAAGCGCTACGCTGAGGTTCTGGATGAGGCAGGGTATGTCGCACAATTGGAGTCGAGGAGCTACACTCAGAGCACAGACGAGGTTTCTGATCTGGACAAGTTCCTCGCAGTATTAACGCAGGAAGAGCGCGCAATTATGGTTATGTCGTACGCCTGCGGTTTATCACATCGCGAAATCGCGGAGGCGACCGAGCTGCCAGTGGGTACGGTCAAATCCACAATATTTCGTGGCAAAGAAAAGATCAGGACACGTTTTGATATCAAAGATCATCAACATGGCTGAGAAACTGAAAGACGCTGAAGATCGCTTGCTTGAAGCGATGTTTCAATCAGAGCAAATCGCAGATGACGGTTTTAGTCGTCGCGTGGTTACGCAGATTCGTCGTCGGCTTTGGATAAAGCGACTTGCGCTTCCGGTCGCAATGTTGATCGGTGGCGTTATTGCCGTCAAGCCGGCCGCGCAACTCGTGACCGCAGCGTCGAAGTTGTTAACCGTCGTGCCGCAAGGAATGCTCGATGTTCCGACAGACTGGATTCCGCAGATGCAATCGGTAGCTTTTGGGGCGACGCTGGTGCAAATGGTTGTTCTGGGTGCGATGTTGCTAGCGGCCGGATTGCTCGGTACGCGAATGCTCGTCGAGTAGTTTCGCCGGACGATCGCGAAAAAGGAACGGCTTCCTCAAACGCATTGTCACGGATGTAACGCTCGGTTACATTGCGTGCATGAGTCTTCGCGACCAAGTCGAATTATTGCTGCCAAACTGGGAACGCTGGTATCCGAGCCTGTTCGATGCCGCCTGTGACCTCGGCATAATCAAGGCTGAAGTCTGTGATCCCAACTCCTTGCTGTTGACGCGGCGACACGCCAAAGTTCGGCAGCGCGCTGAAGATGCTCATCGCGAAAAATGGGGTGGCAAAGCGCAAGAGTAAGTTTGCCACGCCTTTCTCATGACCTTTGACCTTGCAACAATTCGCGCACAATTCCCATCGTTGTCGGAAGCCGACGACGGCATGCCACGCTTGTACTTTGACAATCCGGCAGGAACGCAGGTGCCGCGACAAGTCGCAGATCGAGTTGCAGACTGTTTGTTGTACAAGAGCGCGAATATGGGTGGTCACTTCAGGACTTCAGAATTAGCCGGAATCGTCGCCGATGAGGCACGCGGCGCAATGACCGATTTTCTGAATGCTCCATCGGCCGATGAAATCATATTCGGGCAGAATATGACGTCGCTCACTTTTCATGTGGCACGATCGATCGGTCGACATTTGCGGGCAGGTGACGAAATCATATTGTCGCGGATGGATCATGATGCGAATGTGGAGCCGTGGAAGTTGCTTGCTCGCGATATGGACTTAAAGGTTCGTTGGCTACCATTTGACACCGAGACATTCGAGTTTGACCTGGCAATCCTCAATGACCTGTTTAGTGACCGGACGCGGCTGGTTTGCGTTGCGGGCGCCAGCAATCTCCTCGGCACAATTAATGACGTTGAATCAATCTGTAGCAAGGCACGTGCCGCGGGGGCGTGGTCGTTTATTGATGCCGTGCAGTCGGCACCGCACGTTGTGACGGACGTGCAAAAGATTGATTGCGATTTCTTCGTCTGTTCAGCGTATAAGTTTTTTGGACCACATCAGGGAATATTGTGGGGGCGCAGGGACGTGCTGGAACAACTCGAGCCCTACAAACTTCGACCAGCCTCTACCGAATTGCCATGGTCTTTCGAGACTGGCACACAAAGCCACGAGGGCATGGCAGGAACAGCTGCCGCTGTAGACTATTTTGCCTGGGTCGGTGACACGATGGCCGGGAGAAGTGGCGGTCGCCGAGATCAAGTGGTCGGCGGCATGGAGATGTTGTTTGAATATGAAAAGCAACTGGCTGAACAACTCATTACAGGATTAGGAAAAATCGCCGGAGTAAAAGTGCTGGGCATAAGCGATCCGGCGGCAATGAATCGACGCGTGCCGACAGTTGCGTTCGTGCATGATAGCCACACACCGGCAGCGATCGCGAAAGCTATGGCGAAGCGCAATATTTTCGTCTGGAGTGGCCACAATTACGCGCTCGAAGCGGCAGAGGCCCTGGGCATCAACGATTCAGGGGGCGCTGTGCGAATTGGTGCGGTGCACTACAACACGCCGGCAGAAGTCGATGTTGTGCTACAGGCGTTACAGGATATTCTTGCCTGATTGATGCCGGCTGCTGCCGCCATTCTTCGACTTAATCTTGGTCTATACTCCGTGTATCCGGCGTAATGCCGGTATAGCACTAATTCAAAAAACTTAGGGGTTAATAAATGAAAAAGATATTAGCGACAGTAATGTCTGCGCTGTTTTTCCTGTCCATAGGCTCGGGTGTTGCGTTGGCGCAAGATGATGCGGTCGAGGAGCCTGCTGCGACACCAGTCGAGACATTTACCTGCAACTACCTCGATGGCAAGGGACCTGCAGATCTTGATGCGGTTATTGCTGAGTGGAATGACTGGTGGGATGACAGAGGGTTGAAAAGTTACTTCGCCGCAACCTTGACGCCGTTCTATTTCGGAGAACTGCCGTTCGATGTCGCTTGGCTGGGTGCCTGGACCGATGGCAACGCGATGGGTTCCAGCATGGACGTCTGGGTAAATGACGGCAGTGAGATGAATGCGAAGTTCTTCGAGGTTCTTGAGTGTGGCAGCCACAGCAAGTTCGTATCCCTGAACGTTAAGCAACCACCGCAAAATGACGATGATTCGGACAACACCTTCTTGCTGGATTTCCAGAACTGTTCGATCGAAGAAGGAAAGACATTCGACGACTTCATGGCGGCGCAAAAGGCCTGGAATACCTATGCAGACGATATCGGAATCGTCAGCGGCGCGTGGGTCATGTTTCCACTAGCCGGCGAAACGGACGACGACTACGACTTCAAGTACATTCATAGCGCCGGAGACCATTCGTCAGACGGCGCGAACTGGGATTTGTACGCCTCAGGTCATTGGCGCAAGTCCAGCGAACTGTTCGACGACGTGCTCGATTGCGACATTAGCAGGGTTTACAGTGCGACGACGCGACGGTCTATTGAAAGCGATGACGACTAGTTAACGTTTGGCAAGGGCAAAACAAAGAAGGGCTGCCCGCGGGCAGCCCTTCGTGAGAATCGGATTGGAAAACGTGGTCAGTAGCGGTCTGAAGGTTGCTCCATAATCCGCACAAGACCCAATGGTTTTCTCAATTCCTTTGATATCCCACTAGACATGGATCACCTCCTTTCAAGTTGTTTGCCCACCATAAGTATGTAAAAAAATCTCCCCGATGCCAAGCAAAATATCCCCTAAAAACAAGGGTATAAATGCCGCAATTGATGCGCTATCATACCCAGCTCGGCCGCTAAAACTGCGAATAACAAGACCAACAAAGACAGTCGAACGACCGGGCAAAATGTGCGTGGGATTCTGCGACTAGCCTGAATATTACTGGCGTGTATACTCCGGTACTTGCCTCAGTCGCGGTGACCGCACTGACATACAATAATTAACAGTGAGAGCACAATGGCAATCGCAGATCTTAAGAGTGTTTTAAAAATCTTCGGCGGCTCGGATGTGAGCGAGGAAGAGCAGGACGAGTTGTACAAAGAGGTATTGCTCATGACCCTCGCAAGAGCGGCAGACGCCGACATCAACATTCAGACGGTCGAAGTCGACCGGATTCGCGAAATACTGCAGGAGCATACCGGCCAGGAGTTTAGCGCAGGTGATGTTCGTGTTGCAGCACGTGCGGAATTGTACGCCGAAGCGTCATTGCGGAAATACCTCGCAAGCGTGCGCAGTAAGATGGCGAATAAAGATCGTGTTGGAACCGTTCATGCTCTTGCCGATGTATTTCGCAGCGACCAGAGCATCAGCGTTCTGGAGGTCGACTTCTTTAATGGTGTAGCTGAGGCTCTGCAGGTCACTCCTGCTGAGATCGCGGGACTGACTGCTGGGGATGTGAGCTAAGCCATTTGCTCGAGATTGCCCCACCGATTTCGCGGTAAATAACAAACAGGCCCGAGGCGATGATCACGGTGGCGCCCAGTGCTACCCATCGGTCGGGGATTTCGTCCCAGATAAAGTAACCTGCCATAGCGCCGCCTATTAGTGCGGTGTATTCGAAGGGTGCCAGCAGGGCGGGCGATGCGCGTCGGTATCCGCCAATCATTCCAATCCATGCGATAACTGAGCACGCACCTGCAAGCGTGAAGAGCAGCCAGCCGCCGGTGTCTGGAACCTGCCATGAACCCCGGCCGAGCATAATCAGAGACAGGACCATCGGCCCTGCGATGACATACACCGAAAGCGCGTAACTACTTTCGGTCGTCGACAGGTGACGGGCAGTAATGGCCATACACGCATAACAGAACGCTGCAAACAGAACCGCTATGGCGGCGAGCGAAACTTCGCCACCTCCGGGTCGCAAGATAATCAGCACGCCAATGAAGCCCACAGATACGCCGGTCCAACGCCGCCACCCTACATGCTCACCAAGCATCGGCACGGAGAGTGCCGTCATCATCAGCGGCGCCGTAAAACCGAGTGTCAGCGCGTCGACAAGCGGCATACGTGACAGGCCGAAAAAGAAACCAAACATTGCGCCAGTGGCCAGAATGGTTCTGAGCAAGTGCCAGGGCCATCTGGAAGTAACCAGGCTCCCGAAGCCATCGATCTGTCGTCCTACCAACACAAATATCGACAAACCAATCAGACTGCGCAGAAACACGAACTGTTCCAGAGAATAAGTTGTTAGCAACCCTTTTGCGCACAGGTCCAGACCGAGACCACCGAAAACCCCGAACAACAAATAGGCGATAGCACTGCCCGCCGCATTTTGACGGATTTCCTGAGCCATGTGTGATTGCCAAGCGATGAAACTAAACGACAGCTGAACATGATCGCATTTCATGCTGTCGATGCCTACGAGTTCAGCAACGATTCAGAGAGACAGGCATTTAATGGTAATCAAGATGAGCAAACCAGGGAGAGACACATGATTACCTACGCACTGACTGTCAGTCGCTCACAGATGTCCGCGTGGATATTCCTGCTGGCCGGACTATTGATTATCTCAACGACCGCGCTCGGCAACGAAATCGATGGCGAACAACGCCTGTCGGTGACGACGCAAAACACTCGGGTTCAACGTGACGACGGTATTCCCGGAGAAATATCACAGGACGAATTCAGCCCACTCCTTGTTTCCGGTAAGCGCGTCAAGAGCGAGCGTGGGTCTTTGCGGTCAAAATTGAACATGCAGACTTCGCAATCGCCAAATATCGACTTCTGGTTCTACTCGGCCGATGTTGTGTTATTCAATGATCATGATCGCGACGGTTTTTATCACGGAATTGACCTTCTTTTTGACGCTGATACCTACTTCGCTTTCGCCGAGGTGTACGCTGTCGTCTACCTGAGTCTGGACGGCGGGCCGTGGAACGAGTATGCGGCAACAGAGAACTTCACAATATTCGGTACGACAAGCGATGATGAGTACGTAATCGTTACCGAACTGTTGGCGGGTTACGTAACTGGAAGTTATGACATTCTGATTGAACTGTTCGATGTGTACGACGATTCGTACCTTGCGTACATCGGTCCGGATGATACTTCGGAACTCGCCTTCCTGCCGCTCGAGGACGCGGACAGAGATGTCGCGGCTGTGCCGGAGGTAATAGTAGTCAATCGTGGCGGCGGAGGTGCTCTTGGGTGGCTGTTTATCCTGGCTCTTGGACTCACAGCTCTGCGACGGTTTCGCGTCTAGCAGTGCGCATCACTTTGCGTCCCCAGCCAGACAGGTTGTCGAAGTAAATGTACAAAGCCGGTACTACGAGCAAGGATACGATAGTCGAGAACGCAAGCCCGCCGATTATCGCCCTCGCCATTGGGTAGTACGGCGGACCGTCGCCGCCAACCTGTGTGGTGCCGATCGCGAGTGGTGATAGTCCCACAATCGTCGTCGCGACCGTCATAAGGATCGGCCGCAGGCGGTCTCTGCCAGCCTCGACTATCGCCTTGTCGCGGGGCAGGCCGCGCAGGCGGAGGTTATTGACGTGATCGACAAGCACGATGCCATTGTTCACAACCACGCCAATCAAGATCATGATGCCTATGGACGCCATGAACGAAAACGTTGTGCCGGTTGCCGCAAAGAACAGGAAAACGCCAAATATAGAAAACACAATCGATCCGAGGATGATCGCCAGCGGAAATAGCAGCGACTCGAACAAGGCGGCCATGACCAGGAATATGCACGCGATGCCAAGCACGATATTCGTCGCCATCATCTGTTGTGTTTCGTCCTCACGCTCGAATCCACGGCCAAACTTCCAGCTGTAACCGGGCGGCAATTCGACCTGATCCATCATGCTTTCGATACTCGGCTGAATGTCCTCAAGACTCGTCTCATCTTCGAGGTTGCCTGAAAGCACGATTGACGTTTGCCGGTCTGTGCGGCGAATTGTGTCAGGCGACTGACCGATGTGCAGATTAGCGACGCTGCCAAGCGTGATGCGCTCACCATCCGGCTTATACAGCGGCAAACTCGCGAGTTGTTCGACGGTCTGCTTTTCATCGTCTCGAAATGCCAGTCGCACGGCGACTTCACCAAATTCGCCGCGGTATTCACGCAGGTTCTCGCCACGCATCGCAATGGCGACGTTCATAGCGATGTCAGCCGTCGTCATACCCGCTGCGGCCGCTCTGTCGCGGTCAATAATTACGCGAACTTCCTTGTCGCCGCTGTCGGCATCGGTGCGAACATCTTTCAGGCCTTCGACAGATGACAGTGCGCGCCCGATGTCTACACCCAGCTCATTCAGGACTGTCGTCGAGTCACCTGAAATCTGGATGCTGAAGCCTTCCCCGCCGCCCTGTTGATCAAATTGGAAACTCGGTTTGCCGATCGCGATAATCGGGAGGTCCGCCTCTATCTTTTCGATGATCTCTGTTGTCGACAATGTGGCGTCGTCATCATCCGTCAGCAGGATGGTCGATTCAGCTCGCTCCATGTCGAAATAGCTGTAAATCGAACGAATATTGAGTTCTTCCTGTCGCGAATACAGGTAATCCTCTATCGTGTCGACGGTGTCCTCAATGCGTTTGAGCGAGTGCTGCCCCTCGATGTGATAAGGCATGAACAGCCGTCGCCCTACATCCTGCGGGAATGCGTCGAACTTAACGAGATCCAGCATTAACGGCATTATTCCCACCACGCATGTGAGCAGGATTCCCAATGCGGTCCACCAGAGGTGGGACACGATCCAACTCAAGCCGCGTTCATAGCGTCGTGTCAATCGGGATATCAAGGCGCCGGACTTCGGTTGCGGCGGAACAGCAACTCTTGAGGCCAGCATAGGAACGAGAGTCTGGGCGATCAACAGAGACGCCACCAACGCAACAATGATCGTAACGGCGACATGCGTCAAAAACACCATGATGTCGGTTTTGGTGCCAAAAATTATTGGTGCGAAGACGATTGCAGTTGTTGCGGTGCCGGCAATAACAGCCAGACCGACTTCATGAACACCCTTGATCGTCGAGTCATGTGGGCTCATGTCACTCTCCGATCGTTCCCGGAAAATACTTTCTGTGATTACGACGGCGTTGTCGACGAGCATGCCGACCGCGAGCATCAGGCCCATCATCGACAAGATATTCAGAGTCAGGCCGAAAAAATACAGAGCGCCAAGCGTAATTAGAATCGAAAATGGAACTGACGCGGTTACGATCAGGGTTGTCGATACCTGTCGCAGGAACAGGTACAGCACCACAATAGCGAGTAGCCCGCCGACGAGTCCGGCACTGAGCAGGTCGGATAGCGAGTCCTTCACGCTCTCGCCCTGGTTGTCGAGTGAGAATATCTTGATGCCCTGCATCTGTGGCAACTTGCCGATCTCTTCGACTTCAGCGATGACGCGATCGGTAACGTCAACGAGGTTCGATCCGGTGGTCTTGCTGACGGCGACACCGACCGCATATTTTTGATCGAGATGTCTGCCGTAGTTGCGATCCGGCGTTCGCAGTTCGACATCAGCGATATCACGCAGCCGGAGTCCGGCGTCGTTAATGGAGAGATCGCGAATTTGCTCAACAGATTGGAATTCGCCGCGGGGTCGCACGTTGAGGCGCTGGTCACCCGCCGTAATTTGTCCGGCACTGACCGCAAAGTTACTTCGCTGCAGCAAGTCTCTGAGCGATGCAATATCCACTCCGTGCGCGGCCAGACGGTCCGGTTGCAGCAGGATTCGGATTTCACGCGGGTCAACGCCTTGCAATTGGACCTGTGATACGCCCTCAATTCTCTCCAGCCGACGCTTCAGGAGCCGGTCAAGAAGGTCATAGCTGTCGGCCAAGTCCCGATCACTTGATATTCGCAATTGCAGAACAGGCTGATCGCCCAGCGAGCCCGTGAATATGAAAATGCGCCGTATATCCTCCGGGAGCAGGTGACGGATGCTGTCCACTTTGGCGCGCGCCTCAATGCCTTTAGCGCCCATGCTGTGGTCCCATCCAAACTGCAGGAATATCTGTGCCTGGCCTTCGTCCGAGCTCGAGAACATCTGTTCCACACCGGACAGCGTCGCGAGCGCCTCCTCAATCGGGCGAGTAATCAGGCGCTCGACCTCTTCAGGCGTTGATCCGGCGTACGGAATCTGAATGAAGATGCCCGGGAACTCGATGTCCGGGAATTTTTCGAGAGGCAGCAGTCGCGCGGCGATCAGCCCGACCAATGCAAGAGCTACGAAGGTAACTACGGTCGTGACGGGACGCCTTAATGCGAACTCTGTGTGTTTCATTACGCTTTCTGGCTCGCAGCCTGAACGCTGGCGGTGGCCGGCCATTGCTTGCGATCCAGCAGCGAATAGACGACCGGGATGACAACAAGTGTCAGGAACGTCGAAACAAGTAGTCCGCCGATCACGGTGATGGCCATCGGTGCACGCACCTCCGATCCTTCACCAAAGCCGATCGCCATCGGCAACAGGCCAAGCGCAGTCGTTAGTGACGTCATCAAAATAGGCCGAAGTCGGGCGCTGCCTGCTTCCATGATTGCGTCAAACCGCTCCCTGCCCTGCGCGCGTAGCTGATTGATCAAGTCAACAAGGACGATGGCATTATTGACGACAATACCGGCGAGCATGATCACACCAATCAGCGCGACAATATTGATTGTCGTACCCGTCACGAACAGCGCCAGAACAGCGCCGACGAGTGCGAGCGGAATCGTAAACAAAATAACAAAGGGATGAACCAGCGATTCAAACTGCGATGCCATGACGAGGTAGACAAGAAATATTGCCAGCGCCAGTGCGAACTGCATGGACTGGAAAGATTCCTGCATTTCTTCACTTTGACCCGACACGATTGCAGTAATGCCGTTGGGCATTGGTGTTCGGTTAATAATCGAGCCGGCTTCGACGGCAGCGGCACCGAGGTCGCCATAGGCGACATTGGCGGTAATGATGGCGACTCGTTCCTGAGCCACGCGCCGAATCTCAGCAGGCCCCTGTGAAATGCTGATGTTGGCGACTGCATCGAGCGAAACAGGTCTGTCCGACGCGGGATTGACTATCAAGCGTCGAATTTCCTCAACGCTCGACTCACGTGTGTCGACGCTGCGCACCAGCACGTCGATTTTCTTGTCGCGCCATGTATATCGTGTGGCTAGCTCACCGCGCACGTTTGCGACCACTCGATCCGCAATGTCTCTAACTGCAAGTCCGAGTTTTGCCGCGCGTTCCTGATCGAACACGATCTGAATTTCCGGATTACCGCGTTCAACTGTGGTCTTGATATCAGTGAAGCGATCGGATGCGGACATTTCCTGTATGACGAGGCCGCTTACGCGAGCGAGCCCTTCCAGGTCATAACCGGAAACCTCGATTTGCAACGGACTGGCAAATGTCATTAGTGCGGGTCTGCTGAATTCGTACTGCACACCTGGAAGGCGTGACAGTTCGGCGCGCATCGCATCCATCGCAGCATTCTCTTCCGCCCGCCCGGCACCTGGATTCAACGCGATACTTAATGTGCCAGTGTTTTCACCGGCGTCGACGGGATTGGCATCAAGGCGGTTGCCTGTGCCGGCCACCGAGTAGTCGAGTGCAACGGCATCGATGTCGGTGGTTGCGCTCTGAGCCGCTTGTATCGCGCGATCTGTTTCTGCCAGCGGGGCGCCCGGCGCGAGTCGCAGATCCACGTTGAATTCACCTTGCGACAATTGCGGAATCAGTTCTGTGCCCAGCCGCGGCAACAACGACATCGTGCCGGCGAATATGAGACTGGCACCGAGAATGACTGCCAGGCGATGTTGCAAGGACCATCTGAGCAGGCCCGGGTATACCGCTGCAATGGCGTGGTACAAGCGCTGCAATATCCAGCTCGGCAACCACAGCATCACCCAAAATACCCACTTCACGCCAACGAATACGTATGCCAGCATTCGCACCACGAAAGCCACTCCTTTCGTGAACCAGTTTGGCGACGTTATTTCGCTCTCATTGTGGTATCGATTGTCGGCGCCAAGCGAAGCCAACATCGGAATCAGTGTCAGGGCAACGATAAGCGAAAAGACCAACGCAAATGTAACGGTCAATGCTTGATCACGGAATAGCTGGCCAGCGATTCCGGAGATAAACACCATCGGGAAGAATACGGCGATTGTTGTAAGGGTCGCAGCTACCACGGCACCAGCAACTTCGGATGTGCCGTTTTGCGCAGCCTCTACAATACCTTCACCCTGTTCTTTCTTGCGCACAATATTTTCGAGAACGACGATTGAGTTGTCCACGAGCATGCCCACCGCCAACGCTATGCCACCAAGTGACATGATGTTGAGTGAGACATCGTTCAGGTACATCAGCAAGAACGTGCCAATAACTGACACCGGAATAGCGATGCCGGTGATCGTCGTTGCACGTGAATCGCGCAAGAAGCCGTACAGGACGATAATCGCAATGATGCCGCCAAGGAACGCCGCATTTTTTACATCATCAACCGATGCAGCTATGAACTTCGATTGGTCGTAAATAGTTATGAGTTCGATGTCATCAGGTAGGGCCTCGTTAACGGTGTCGAGGCGAGCCGAAATCTTGTTTGCAACCTGTACGGTGTTCGCGTCCCCTTCCTTGTAGACAGCCAGTTCGACCGATTCGCGGCCGCGGACGCGCGTGATCGCTTCGCGTTCCTTGTATCCTCGCTCGACAGTCGCGACATCACGCAGGTAAACCGGGCGCTCCACAACATAAGCGACGATTGCGTCGCGAAATTCGTCGACGGTCTGAAATTCGTTCAGCGTTCGGACAAGATAACGTTGATTGCCTTCTTCGAGCCGACCGCCTGACAGGTTGACATTCTCGGCACGAATCCGCGCTGCGATCTGATCGATGCTGATGCCGAGTTGCGACAGCTTTTGTTGATCCACACGTATTTCGATTTCGTCCTCGAGGCCGCCACTGACTTTGACAGCAGCCGTTCCTTCTTCGGCCTCGAGGTCGGTCTTGATCCGATCTTCGGCAAGGCGTCGCAGTGTCTTGAGCCG
>Ga0255052_10001530_pt1 | contig 17328 bp, 15 predicted proteins | sample JV7_2_21_MG_FD_188632 | JGI IMG/M metagenome (GOLD analysis project Ga0255052, IMG submission 188632) | Seawater microbial communities from Jervis Inlet, British Columbia, Canada - JV7_2_21 | ecosystem: Environmental > Aquatic > Marine > Inlet | place: Canada: British Columbia | collected...
GAATTACCCTTTGAAAAGGATGGTGCAGTTCACTCCATAACCCTCGGCTATGCCGAAGGCTCGGTGGCGATCCTCGGTTGGGATTTCGAATGGTCTTTCGCCTGGATGGTGGTGTTCTTCGTCCTCACAATGGTGGTCGCCCTGGTTCTGCGGAAACCCATGGGAGTCGAGCTCTGAGTTTCCCGCGCCCGAGTCCGCGCCCGTGCCAGCGCCCGAAAAGCCGGGTGCCGATCAGGCACATTTCGAAATGAAGAGCCGCGCCTCTATCATCGGGGCCTCACTCATCTGCTTATCGGCCGCGCTGTGGGGCCTCGACGGCGTCGTCCTCACGCCCAGACTCGCCAATCTCCAGGTCCCATTCGTGGTCTTCCTGTTGCACGCGGTTCCCTTCGCGCTCATGCAGCCCTTTTTGTGGCGCAGCTATCGTCGCCTCCGCAAGATGCCCGCTCGTGGCTGGCTCGCACTCGGACTCGTTGCTTTCACCGGCGGCATGCTCGGCACGCTGGCGATCGTCAAAGCTCTCTTTCTGGTCAACTTCAACCAGCTCAGCGTCGTCGTGCTGTTGCAGAAACTGCAGCCGATTTTCGCCCTCGCCCTGGCGGCTATCCTGCTCGGGGAGAGGGTATCCGCCCGGTTCCTGGCAGCCGCAGTGGTGGCGCTGGGCGGAGCCTATCTCCTCACCTTCGGGCTTTCGGCCCCGAACACGACCGCCGACGGCATTTCGCTCAAGGCCGCTTTGCTTGCCATAGTTGCGGCCGCAGCTTTCGGCGCCGCGACGGTTCTCGGCAAGATGCTCCTGGGTTCCCTCGACTTCAAGGACGCAACCTTCGCGCGCTACGGGATGACTTCCGCGATGACCCTCCTCTACCTCGGGATCAGAGGCATCGGCCTCCCCTTTGCCACTGTCACCGAGGCCAACTGGGTCATGATCCTCATCATTTCCTTGACCACCGGATCGGGCGCCATTTTCCTCTACTACTACGGCCTTACCCGGGTGCGCGCGAGCGTCGCCACAATCTGCGAGCTCTGCCTCCCGCTCTCCGCGGTCCTGCTCGACTACCTCGTCAATGACTCGATTCTCGGGTTCTGGCAGTGGATCGGCGCCGCTCTCCTGGTTGGGGCGATTCTCCGCATCTCAATCACTCCCGATAATGGTGACGGGGAACCAAGCAGAGACAAGTAACCGGTAATCGGAAACCGGATCCCAGATGCCAGATACCAGATGCCAGATACCATATGCTCGATGCTCGATGCTCGATTCAACGAATCGATAAATCATCTCTCTGATATGTCAAGGGGTGGGTGGGCGGATCGAGTATCCAGTATCGAGAATCGAGTATCGGCGGATCTGGAATCTGGGATCCGGTCACTCGCTACTATGAGGCCGGTTTCTGCGGGTACAGGCGAGGCAATCGCGCTTCGACCGCGTACGTCATGAGTGCAACCACACACCTGAGCGTCACCCAGCGCGAGGGGCTTCCCACCTCGCGATCGAGCCCTACCGGCAGAGAACCCGGCACCGGGATCTCCCGTCGCCACCTGCCGCCTTCCATTTGGCGTTGTTGAACTCGCTTCAGCGCGAGAACCATGCCCGGCTCCAGGGGCGCACCAGCCCGGGCGAGCATCCACAGGAGCTCCGCCTCGTCCGTCCGACCCAGATCGGGATGACCGAGACGAGCCGGCGCCCCTCCAGCCGTTCCGATTATCCTCACGAGGGATTCCACCGCGCGCCCTCTCAGGACCTGCCGCCGGTGATCGGCACAGGCTGTGATGGCGCCGAGGAGAGCGACCGCGGTCACTCCGCACTCCCCCGCCACCGAACGACGCCCCACCACCCGCCACCCGCCATCGGGGTGATTCGCATCGCCGTCCTCGAGCCACGCCAGTCCTTCCTGAAACCGGGGATGCCGGCACCAACCCAACTCGGCAAGTCCATGCAGCACCCGAGCCGTCAACCATGGTACGGCCCGCCCACCCTCTCGACGGGCGAAACCGCCCTCGCCCGGAGCGGTTTCGAGCAGCACCTCGGCCGCCGCCTGAAGTCTTGGATCCGCAGGATTGGCGCCCCATTGGATCGCAGCCAGCAGCCGCCAGCCCGGCCCCGAATAGGGTCGCCACAACGGCACATCACTCGCCCAGGTCCCGTCCGGATAAAGGTCTTCGATCAGCGAGGCCACCGGCTCGACGGCATCAGAACCTCCACGGGCGCGGACCACGGCGGGGCTCTCCGGTGGTCTCCGCACCAACTCCAACAACACCCGCCAATGGAGGTTTGGCCGATGCGGGTCGAGAAGCCAGGGAAGGGGATCGCCGCACAGCGCTTCCCAGGCGTCGGTGCAGGTGGTCAACTAAATACGGCCCACGCGACGCAATTGAATGGTGTGCCGAAGGACACGCAAGGCACCCTCGATACGGGAAAGTCTACGGTTGCGGGCCTGAATGGCGGGTTGATCTTGAAGATCCACCTGCTCCGACCGCGTATCGCGGACACGTTTGTCGAGCTCGAATTCCAGGGTCGTCATCTGTTCCAGGCTCAAACGTTTGAGGGACACCTGGGAAAGGAGCGAAAAACCGTCGCAAACCTGCCGGGCCATCGCGGGCGCCGAACCGCCCTGGTAGCTTCCCATTGTCACCTCCGCAGACAAAGAACAGTCTAACGCAGTCTCACCCCTGCCCGTGCCCGTATTCGTATCCGTGCCCGAAAGAGAAAAGCCAGAATCGGGCACGGAAACGGAAACGGAGACGGGCACGGAACGAACGCAACATCGTCTATGACGGGGTCGACCGCAACGCGCCCTGCCGATATTCGACAACTTGGTTGGCGCGGGCGGCGAGGTCGCGATCCGGAGTCAGCCAGACGGCCGTTCGGCCCACCGACGCCCTCACGACAGCGGATCGCCACAGCTCTCCACGCACCGCGTTGACCCACGGCATCGGGTCGACCACGACCACCAGGTGATAGGACGAGGGAATCACCCTCGCCACCAACACCAACAGTCTGTGATACGGCGTCAGCGGGCTCCCATCTCTCTCGAGAGATCGATCTCCGAGCGCTTCAACAACCTCGTTCAACGAGCACGCTTCGCGGATGGCAGCGACCGCGCCACGCTCCAGCGGTTGGTCGGCGAAAGCTGCAAGATTGGCCACGAGGTCTCCGGGGATGAACTCTTCTCCGGGCGCCACAACGGCTGTCAGCGAATCGCCGACCTCGAACGGGCCACCGTCGACCATGATCTCGCCCGCATGAGGCGCCCGCCGGGCGGTGAACACATCGGCCAGACTGGCGGCATCCTCGGGCGAATCACAGAGAATCGCAAGCGAGTCGCCCGCCCGCAAATCGAGATTGATGGGCACCGACCGAGGCAGCGCATCGGCACCCGTTACGACCACCCGATTCAGGCTCAAGGTCCCCCGGATCTCTCGGCTCGGTGGTCCAGGCTGCATCGGAGACGAACGAACAGCGGGGGTGCGCGCGACCCGCTGGGCTGCAAGAACCAGCAGCGCCGGAGCCAACCATCCACCGTTTTCGAAGGCAATCAACCGGGGCGCGAGTGCGAAGACCACGCCCCAACCCCCGATGGCCAGATAATCGGCGGCGTCCGGCCGGCTGCCGTCGGGACGCGGCAATGCGCGCGCCACCGCCGCCACCAGTGACGCCAATAAAAGCCACCCGAGCGCCAGCTCCCACCCGCCCCGAAGCAATAGGAAGGTCGCCGCCGAGACTGCGACCAACAAGCTGGTCCAGGGTTCTGCGGCACGTGTCCGATCGACCAGCCCGTGGACGGCAAGCGCCGCCGCCGCCACGACCGGCGCCCAGCCCGGTCTCCAGGCGGCAACCCACACCAGCGCTGCGAGGAGGGTCGCGTAATACCATCCGGCAACCACGGGCCAAGGGATCTTCACGGGGCGATGGTACCCCGTCGTCGCCGCCACACCAAGCATCTGAAGGACATCCCCCCCTTCGAGCCGCCACCGGAGGCGGTGACTCGATGCAGGATGCAGGATACAAGATGCAGGGTCTCAGGCGGACTATGCTCCCGGTGCATCCTGCATCCTGAACCCTGCATCCTGTATCCGGATGGGTGGGCGGGCGGCCGGTGTAACTTTTTCTCAATTTCCTCGTATAGACCAACAGAGAACAAGGGTCGAAGAGGCAGGCCCGACGCACACAGGCGTCAACAAAAACGACCTCTATCAAACTCCTCCTTCATGGCTCCTCCCCCGGGAGCCATCTTTTTTGTGGTGTTTTCCTTCGTACCCGTTCCCGTCCCCGTACCCGTACCCGACGACCAACTGTCCAAGGCAGACGATTCCAAAAAGTCCGAACCGAGACCTGTTTGCACACGTGGCTGGCGGAGATGAAATCGGGAACGGGAAAGGGGACGGGGACGGTTGAAACGCGAAGAGCGAAAACCAAATAGCGCTACTCGCCTGTTATCCTGCCGGTCATGGAATGGATCGTCTCACTGACCCCGGAAGTGGCGGCTGACCCGATGACGGCGCTCGCTGAGCCGCCGGCGAAAGCATCGATCGTCGAGCTCCGGCTTGATCGATTCTCTGGAATCGACGTCGGAGCGGCGATCAGCGCCTGTCCGCTGCCGGTGCTCGCGACCCTGCGATCGAAATCGGAAGGTGGCGAGGGGCCAGACGACCCGATCACACGGGCGGGGATTATTGGAGCAGCCCGTAACGCAGGTGCAGCGCTGCTCGACCTCGAGTTCGAACGAGACGCATCGCTGGTTCGTGACCTGGGCCTCTCTCCTGAACAGACGATTCTGTCCTGGCACGATCCTGACGGCACGCCTGAGGAACTGTCGGACGTCGTCGGGCGAATGATGGAGGCCCAGGCGCGCTGGATCAAGGTGGTGCCAACCGCAGAAAGTGTGAAGGACCTGGTGTCGGTCCTCGGACTCCACGGACAGTTCAACTGCGGCCGGGTGCGTGAGCGCCGCTTGCTGACCTTTGCCATGGCTGTGCCCGGGTTGGCCAGCCGCTACCTGGCGCCGCTGCTGGGACCTCCGATCAGTTATGCCGCCTGGAGCGACGAAACGCCGGCGGCGCCTGGTCAGCTCTCCATCATCCGGACTGAAGCGGTGATTGGTCATCTCGAAGGCTCACCGCAACGTCTGTATGGCGTCGTCGGCAGCGACGTCAGCGGCAGCCTGAGCCCGGCCCTCCATACCGCCGGTTACCAAGGCCTCGATCTCCCCTACCTGCTGGTTCCGATCAGCGTCCCCGACTCCAGAGAGCTCGTCGAGCTCTTTGGCCCACAGGGGACGACGCCGTTCGATCGCATCGGTCTCGAGGCCCGGGGCTGGGCGGTCACCACCCCCTATAAGGAGGAGGCGGCAGCAGCAGCCGACCAACATGCCCCACGGGTATTGCGCGCTGGAGCCGCCAACACGCTCATTCTGGGAGAGCAACAGGTGATGGCTGAAAACACCGACGCAGATGGAGTCGTCGGTTCGCTGGTCAGTCTCGGTTTCGATCCTCAGGGCCGCACGGCGGTGGTTCAGGGAACGGGTGGTGCCGCCCGGGGCGCCGCGGTCGGCCTCCATCTCGCCGGCGCCGACGTGATCCTCCGCGGCCGTTCGGCCGAGAGGACCCGCGAGACTGCCGAGGCGATGGAGATCGGCTGGTGTGAGCCGGCCGAGCAGGCTCCTGCAGAAGCAATCCTTGTCAACGCGACCCCTGTCGGACGCGAGGTCGGAGAGACCGGGCCGTTCAACGAGAAAGAGATCGCAGGTGCCACGGCGGTGGTGGATATGGTTTACGGTGGGCAGACGACCGATCTCATTGCTCGTGCCCGCGAGCTCGACCTGCCGGCGGCCGACGGCCGCGAGGTGCTGCTCCACCAGGGCATCGCCCAGTTCGCCGCTTTCACTCAACGCGTTCCACCGAAAGAGGCGATGCGGGATTCGCTGAAGCGCAGGGCAAATTAGGAATTCCTAATTCCTAATTCCTAGTTCTGACGACGGAGTCTTCAGCGCATGCCGACGGCGTGGCGGACTTCGTCCATCAGTGGCGCCGCGGTTTCGCGGGCCGTTTCGGCCCCGGCTGCGAGAATGCGATCCACCTCGGCGGGATCGTTCTTGAGCTCTTCGTAACGCGCACGCGCATCGCCAAAGGTTGACAGGTAGTAGTCGAAGAGCCGCTTCTTCATGTCGCCGTAGCCGACCCCCCCTTCAGAAAAGGCTGTCTCAACCCAGGAGCGTTCCGACTCGTCCGGGGCAAAGAGCTTCAAGAGGTGGTAGAGAGCGTTGTCCTCGGTCGGCTTCGGGTCCTCCACCGGAGTCGAGTCGGTGACGATGGACATGATCTTTTTGCGGATCGGCTTTTCGGGTCCGAAAATGTCGATCGTGTTTTCGTACGACTTGCTCATTTTTCGTCCGTCAACTCCGGGCACAACCGCCACCTCGTCGAGAATCAGAGGTTTGGGAAGAACGAATACCTCCGAGCCGTACACGCTGTGAAAGGAGGCAGCAACATCGCGGGTCACCTCGAGGTGCTGCTTCTGGTCCTTGCCAACCGGTACCAGATCGCTTTTGACAATGAGGATGTCGGCGGCCATCAGCACCGGATAAGCAAAGAGCCCATGGCTCGGCACGACTCCCTGTGCCACCTTGTCTTTGAAGGAGGTGCACCGCTGCAGAAGCCCCATCGACGTGACCGTCGACAGGTACCAGCTCAGCTCGGTGACCTCGGGAAGATCGGACTGGCGGTAGATCACGCTGCGCGAGGGGTCGAGACCGAGGGCGAGGAAGCCAGTCGCGAGGTCACGGACCAGGCCCCGAAACCGCTCGGGATCCTGAACCGTGGTGAGGGCGTGCAGGTCAGCCAGGAAGTAGTAACACTCGTGCTCCTCCTGCAGGCGCAGAAACTGGCGGATAGCTCCGAAGTAGTTTCCGATGTGCAGGTTGCCGGATGGCTGGACACCGGACAGAACGCGCATGGATCCTCCTCAGCGGCGGATGTTAGCAAAAAGAGAAAAACCGGCCGATTGCAGCGCCGACCGGGTACTCATTCAGAATTCAGTTGAAAGAGGCGATTAACCGTCGTCGCCGATGGCCTCGGTCGGGCACGACTCCATGGCCTCTTCCATCAGTTCGGTCTCTTCATCGTTTTCGGGCTGTTTGCTGACGAAGGAGTATCCTTCGTCCTCGTTGGCCTCGAAGTTGTTCGGCGCCGTAGTCCGGCAAACGTCGCAATCGATGCAGTTCGAATCCACGTACCACTTTCCGGGTACGTTGTCAGAAAGTTTGTCATCAAGGTCGGCCATCATGCTCTCCTTTTAGGCGGGATTCCCCGCGCATCCGCGGGATGATACCACCCGCTCCGATCTTGTCAATTCGCGGCTGCAATCAATTCACCGCGAAGGAATCTCGACAGGGCGTCGACTTACCCGTGGGTAAGAACCGCTGCCTGTGCTTTTGGCATCTGTTGACGGCCACTGGCACTCGACGTTGTACGGATAGCCAAACGCGGGCAGGATCGCGGTCGGATCCTGGGTCTTGTTGTCGATCATAGTCCCGTAGACGGTCATGCCGACTACGGGCTCACTGCTCCCCGACGTCCATTGCACTACGCCAATCTTGAGAATGGTGTCATCTGGAACATCCTCGAGCCCGAATTGCTCTCTGAAGATTTCAACGAATTGGAGATGCGCAGCGGGCGGCAAGGTGACTATTCGTGCAACCACATTCTCGTCTTCATTCAAGAATGGCTCGCCGTTTCCCTGAAACGGTTGCATGGAAATGGTGATCGTAGTCAGTGGATCAGAGGCGTTGACGAGACCCACGTTGTAGCGGAACTCTGAGTTCTCTTGAGCGCCGGTCAGGAGCTGAAAACTGAAATCTCCATTCTCGCCGACCGCAGACGGGTCCGCCAGGTTGTACCAGGCCACTCCAGGTAAGGTCATGCCATAGGTGCCGGCTCTCGGCAAGAACTCGCCTTCGTTGTCGGGATCTGCAATATAGAAGCTGAAGGGAGTGTAGGCACGTGAGTTGACGATCGCGTTTTTGAAGACCCGGGTCCCGTCATCCTCGAGGGTGTCGGCCTCATAGGCAAAGATGACCAGGGCTCCCGACTGGCGTACGCCTTCCAGGGTCAACCAGTACTCTTCAACCGGATCTCGCAGGACCACCGTGCCGTTGGGCGGGATGTTCGCGAGCTCGGTGTTGATGAATCCGAATTCATCGGAGTCCCGGCCTCCAAGCCAGGTGGTTCGGTCAGCGAAGACACCGCTGTTGTCGAAACCACCGGTCTGGAGATAGATGATCGCAATATCGATATCCACATCGTCAACATTCGTGATGAAGACATCGGACCGCCAGCGGCTTACATCCACTCCATTGGTGTGGGTGACGGCCGGAAGATAAATGAGATCTGCGGCCAGGAACTGCGCCGCGGCCTGACCTGCGCCCAGTACGAAGACAAAAACAAGAGCTGTTAGCAGCCCTTTTCGAATCATGCGGACCTCCATCTGGTGTCGGTAGCAATTGCGTCTCAACCGATCACCCGCTTATCTTGACAGTTTCGCGATCGATGGGCAAGACGACCCGCGCCTCGAACCCGTGAGGTTCGAGGTTGACGAGACCGATATGCCCTCCCTGGGCTTCAATGAACCGTTCGGCGATAGCGAGGCCGAGGCCGCTCCCTCCCCTTCTCCGGGTATAGAAAGCCTTTCTGACCCGCTCCATCTCTTCAGGTGGAATACCGTCGCCACGGTCCCTCACCACGAACGCCACCGACTGCTGCTCTTCGTCGGCATCGAGCTCGACGACCCGCCGATCCGGCGGCAACGAGCGAACGGCCTGCACAGCGTTCAAGACGAGGTTGAGTAATACCTGCCTCACCTGCGCCTCATCGCTCGCCACGGAGACGGCCGGAAGGCCTGGCAGGACTCGGAGGTGAACACCCATGCTGAGGGCCTCCGCAGTCAAGAACTCACCGATATCCGCAAGCATGGCGTCAACCCGAACCGAGCCCATCTCCGGTTCGCTGGGGCGCGCGTAGGTCAAAAAGTCGCTGACCAATTTTGCCAACCTGCCAACCTCCGCCCGAGTATTGGCGAGAGACTCTCGAGCGTCCCGACCGTCATCCGAAAGATCTTCGTCAAGCAACTCGAGATTGAGGTTGATCGAGTTCAGTGGATTGCGGATCTCGTGCGCGAGGTTTGCTGCCAACGCCCCGAGCGCAGCCATCTCTTCCGCCTCGAAGTGCTCTGCTTCGAGCCTTCGGGTGCGCTGTACCAGGAACCACACGAAGAAAAAGGCGAAGAGGAGTGTTCCAAAAGTCAGTACGCCGATGCCGATTGTCTGACTGAGGAGATCGCCGCGCAGGTCCGCCACCCTTTCCGCGACCTCGGAACGATCTACGTTGAGGACCACAGATCCGACCTCGCCCAGCGGTACGCTGATCCGGTATGGGTTCTCCGTTTCGACGACGTTCTCATCCGACAACATTCCCTGGAGCTGGAGGTCGTCGGCAAGTGTTTCCGGGATTTCCTCCGCCAGTTGACTGCGAGACGAAAACACGACCTTTCCGTCGCTGTCCGTTACTTCGATGGATCGCCAGATACGACGTTCGGGATCGCCCTCGAGCGTACGCGTGAGAACCTGCTGACGGGTTTCGACGACGTCGAGTTCTTTGACCTCCGCACCGCCGAGCTCGGCTGCAATCCGTTGCGCCTCGTCGCGGCCCCCGGCAAGCACATCCTCGAGATAGCGACGCGACAGTGAGCCGGCGATGAGATGGCCGAAAAGAAAAATAATTCCGAGGACGAGGATCAGGAAAATCCCAGCCGCCACGGCGTACTGTCGCCGCAGCGGACTTCTTGTGCCGAAAATGCGTCCTGCGTTGGTCAATGTGGCCTGTTCCCCGCGCCGTCTATCCGATCCGCCCAGCCACCATTGGCAGGGATCCCGTCCAATTCACGGCACAAAGGTCTTCACGCAAGGTGCGTGCCATTCCCAAGGTTCGCGCTACCGCGGGAGCCTCATATGCCGCAAGCGGTCCGCAAATCGCCGGTACGGTCGGTCCGTTCCCACGTGAACTCCGGCTCGTCGCGGCCGAAATGGCCGAACGCTGCGGTCTTCCTGTAAATCGGCCGCAGCAAGTCAAGGTACTCGATGATTCCCAACGGTGACAACGGGAAGACGTCGCGCACCGCGGCAGTGAGGCGGTCGTCAGGGACCTCACCGGTATTGAACGTGTCGACCATCACCGACACCGGATCGACCACTCCGATCGCGTAGGCGAGCTGGACTTCGACACGGCCGGCGAGCCCCGACGCGACGATGTTCTTGGCCACGTGGCGCGCCATGTACGAGGCCGACCGGTCGACCTTCGATGGGTCCTTGCCCGAAAAAGCGCCTCCTCCGTGCGAGCCCACGCCACCGTAGGTGTCTACGATGATCTTGCGGCCGGTCAGACCGCAATCGCCCTGCGGGCCGCCGATGACAAAACGACCCGTCGGGTTGATATGGATCTTGGTGTCGTCATCGAAGAGTTCGTTCGGTAGCGTCTGCATGATGACGTCTTTGCGAATTTCCTCTCTGAGTGTTTCAATCGCAATGTTCTCCGAGTGTTGGCACGAGACAACTATGGCCTCGATACGTCGGGGCCGGTTGCCCTCATACTCGATCGACACCTGCGATTTTCCGTCCGGCCGCAGCCAGTCCAGCTGGCCGCTGCGGCGCGCGGTGCTGAGGCGCCTGGTGAGCTGGTGAGCCATGATCAGCGGCATCGGCATCAGCTCGGACGTCTCATCGGTCGCGTATCCGAACATCAGCCCCTGATCACCCGCGCCACCCGGGTTGACACCCTGGGCGATATCCGGTGATTGCGGATCGATTGACGAAATAACGGCGCAGGTTTCGTAGTCGAATCCGAACTTCGCCCGCGTGTAGCCGATCTCCCTGATGGTTTCTCGGACGATGGCCGGAAAGTCAACATAGGTTTCGGTCGTGATTTCGCCAGCAATAAAGGCGAGGCCCGTCGTCACGAGGGTCTCGCAGGCCACTCTGCCGTTCTTGTCCTCGGCCAGCACCGCGTCCAGGATCGAGTCCGAGATCTGATCTGCAATCTTGTCCGGATGACCCTCGGTCACTGACTCCGAGGTAAAGACGTGGGTTCCGTTGGGTGCCATCGTTCCTCCAATATCCATCGAGTCCGCGCCCGCGCCCGCGTCCGCGTCCGAAATCCGGCGGCGGCTCGCGTTGCTCAGTTGCAGAACGCATACCGTACCACCCTGTTTTCCGCCCGGTCAATCTCCACTCAACGACAACACCTGGCAAGCCCGTTGTCTTCCTGTTGACGCGCACTCTGCGACCCTCCATGATCGGTCAATGGTTGACTGGAACGAGCCCCGCGTCCGCAAATTGGTGCAGCAGTTGGAAGACTTCCGCCTTGAGTGCCGCGTGACCACTCTTGCCGAAGAGGAGAAAACGCGCTCACCTTTCCGGCTTTTGGTCGCCTGTGTGATCTCGCTGCGTACGAAAGATGAAGTGACGGCCAAAGCGAGCCAGCGACTCTTCGCCATTGCGCCTGATTCGGACCGGCTCGCGCGACTCGACGCTGAAGGCATTGCAAAGGCGATCTACCCCGCCGGTTTCTATAACACCAAGTCCCGCCAGCTGAACGAAATCGGTCGGATTCTGCGCGACGAGTACGGCGGTGAGGTACCGCCCGATGAATCGGCCTTGCTCGCACTGCCTGGGGTCGGACGCAAAACGGCCAACCTCGTCCTCGGCCTTGGTTTCGGTATTCCTGCGATTTGCGTCGACACCCATGTCCACCGTATCTCCAACCGGCTTGGGTTGGTAGCGACGAAAACGCCCGAGCAGACCGAACGGGCACTCAACGAGGTGCTGCCCAGGGATCTCTGGGTGCCCATCAACGATCTTCTGGTGACCTTTGGCCAGAACCGCTGCCACCCGACATCACCCCGGTGCACGGAATGCCCACTCGAAGATCTCTGCCCCCGCATCGGCGTCACTCGCTCGCGGTAATTCCCTCGTCTATCGCCGCTTCGCGTATCCCGATGCTCCGCGGCTGCATTGCCCGCGAGTGCCCCCTCTGACGGATTTGAGCCAGAGTCATCCACTCACAACAATCCTCCATGATCCCAAAATCGTCAGAGACGGCACGTCCGGTGAACGGGGACCGTTTCCGCCGGCGGTTCCCGTGAGGTGCCAGGCTGAAGCCAGGCACCTCCGCCGCACTTCTCGGTGGGAGGTTGGGTGGCAAATCCGAAATTCGAAATCCGAAATCCGAAATTTCTTGAGGACGGTGTGTGGGCGGTCGGTTGGGTGGGCTAATTCGCCTGGCGCTGCTGGCTGAGGTTCGCGAGGCGATCGGCGACGTCCCGATAGGAGGAGTTACCGGCCACGATCTCCTCGAAGATGCCGACCGCCTGCTCCACATCACCTGCCGATTGGTAGGCTGCAGCGAGGTCATAACGAAGACCGACGCGGGCTTCAGGTGTGATGTCGGGCGCTACCAGGGCCTTTTGATACCACTCGGTGGCCTCGGACCACATTCCCTGCTCCTGATAGCAGACTCCAATGTTCGAGCAGCTCTCGACAAAATAGTCGGTATCTCGCGACGCTACCTGGAACTCGCGGATAGCCTCGGGAAGAAGTCCCATTTCCCGGTAGGCGATGCCGAGGTTGAAATGGGTGTCTGCATCCTCCTCCGACAACTGTTCCTCGACCCCCTTTTGGAACTCCTTGAAGACTTCCTCGAGGATCGCCTCACCTTTGCCTCGCCCCGTCGCTTCCTCGACCATCGCTTCCTCGGCCGCAAGCTCCGCTTCGAGCTCCTTGGCGAGATCGATGTACTGCTCTTCGTCAGCAAAGAGCTCTTCGGAGCCCTCTTCAACCGTCTCCACCTGATCGAGTAGAACCCCGACCTCTTTCAGCTTGCGCCGACGCTCAATAACTTCGGCATCGTCACCGTGTTTCTCTTCGAGGTCTGCCAGGACTCTCGCAGCGTCCTCATACAGCTCCTGATCGATGAAGAAATCGATCTGCTCGAGATCTCCCATCGAGGGCCCGACAAATGAGTCGCTGATCTCCACCAATTCCTCGGCCACCTCTTCCACCACTGGTTCGGATGGCGCCACGGAAACAGGTTCCGGTTCCGGCTCGGGTTCGATCTCAGCTACCGATGCCGGCGCATCCTCTACGGCAGGCTCCACCTCGGCGGCTGCCGGTTCGGGCTCCTCGGTCGCGACGGCCTCATCCGAGATCACACCTACACCGGATTCAAATTCGACCGGGTACTCCTCCACCTCCAGTGCCGCTTCATCGTCCGGAGAAGCCGTCAGATCACCCTCGATCTCGACCACCTCGATGAGGTCACTCTCCTCGTCCACGAATTCAACCGGTGGCTCGACAGCCCCCGTGGGTTCTTCGACCACAGGCTCTTGAACCGTCTCGGCGGCGGCTGACGCGGTCAGCGCAGCGCTCGCAGCCTCACCAAGCTCTGGAATCGCGGTCATCAGCTCGCTCAGCTCACCGATGGTGCCATTTGATCGATGGTGCTCCACCACCGGCAACGCCATGGCCACCGCCTCTTCCCGATCTCCGTTCTCGGCATAGAGAAGGGCGAGACGTCGCCTCGGCTCGGGTTCCTCCGGGCAGAAGAGAACGACGTCCTCGAGGTGGCTGATCGCCTTCTCGACAAGACCGTACTTGGCGAAGACCGAGGCTTCAGCCATACGTTCCTCGAGGTCGAAACCCTCAGGGACCGCTCCCTCGCCCTTTGGCGGCGGCTTGGGCGGTTCGATCGCTACCTCATCGACGACGATTTCTTCCTCGACTTCGATGACAATCTCTTCCTCAGAGACCTCGATCACCTCGTCGTCATCAGGCTTGCCGATGTCAACACCGTCGAGCTCCGCCAGCCGCTGCCGAAACTGCTGATTGTCGGGCTCGCTCTCCAGGAGGATGATGTAAAGGCGCTTGGCTCCTTCCTGCTCACCCGACTGGAAGTAGCTCTCGGCCAGAGCCGCCTGCAAGGTAAAAAGAGTTTCCTTGTCGCCCGATGGACGATAGGCCCGCACCGCCAGCTTCAGGACCTCTTGATCGTCGGGCATCTCCTGCAGAAGATCTTTGAGCGCGGCCTGGGCCTGCTTGTGTTCGCCTCTCTCGAGAAGATCGGCCACCGCGGGCACCAGCATCTCCCGTGCATCGCCGACCTCGCCGGAAGTCAACATCGCGCCGCCGACGAGGCTCCGAACCTCCGCGTTGTCGGGGTCGGACTCGAGGATCTTGCGGGCGGTCTCCAGGGCAGCCTTGGACTCTCCGTGCGACAGGTGGGTGCGCACAAGGAGGACCTTGAGCTCCGTGTTGTCCGGAGATCGTGCAACTCCAAAGGTCAGGAATTCGCGCACAACCGACGATCGGCCGGCCTCGAGGAATGCGTTGCAGACAGGCAGCAGGAAATCGCCCTCTGGCGGATCCTGTTCAAGAACATGACGATAGAGTCGCTCGGCTTCATCGAGCTTGCCGGCGTCGAGAAGCATCTGACCCAGTCGTTCGTAGACCTTGAGCGCAGACGTGACCTCGCCGCGCCGAAGCAGGAGATCGGCAAGTCTCAGGGCAGAGACGTGGTTCGACGGATCCAGATCGACGAGTTTTTCGTGGGCCTCGATCGCCTTTTCCAGCTCCCCGTTCTTGACGTACCAGTCTGCCAGGATCTGGTACTCCCGTTTGGCCTCGATCACCAGCCCCTGATCGAAGTAGAGCCCAGCGAGCCGTTCAAAGACGTCGAGGCGTTGCGGGTCGAGGCGCTGGATCTTCTTGAGAATCGCGATCGCCTTGGTCGTGAACCCATCGCGGGTGAAGTGGTCGGCGATTTCCTCGTAAAGCTCAATCGCTCGCTGGAGCTGGCCAACCCGTCCATACAGATCACCGACCCGGTTGATAATGGTCGTGTCTTCGGGAAATTTCTTCAGGACCTTCTCGTACTCACGAATCGCCTGCTCATACTTGCCCTTTTGGACAAGCTTTTCGGCATCCCTGAGGACTTTGTCCCGTTTCATGGCCATCTAAGGCAAGCTCCCCGGTCCGGACCATCCATAGGGTGGTTTCCAACGGCGCAACCCTCCTGAACAAACCGGACTGATGTGTCCTGATCCCAGGCTTTATGGTAGCACAGGCGACCACCTGAAGCTGCGGCGATGAAGGACGCCTGGGCCGACGTTTTGAAGGGCGCGGCGATGGTCGACAGTGCCGTATCCCTTGTTCCGTTCCCACTTCCAACGAGGGTCATATCGGCCGAGATTGACCATGATCTGGTCACGATGGACCTTCGCCACGATCGAGGCGGCGGCCACACTGAAATAGTCGCGGTCGGCTCGTTTGGGGGATAGAATCCGGCATCCGAGATCGCCGGGGTGTACGTGATCGGTGATGACCACCGATCGTGGAACTACCAGCGTCCGGGCAGCCGCCGCCATGGCAAGCCGCGTCGCCTCGAGGATGTTGATGCGATCGATCAACTCCGGCCAGACCTCGCACACCACCCACCGTGCGCCGCAGCTGCGCAGTCGAGCCGCGATCGAGTCTCGCCGACGGGGGGTCAGAAGCTTGGAGTCCCGTACCTCACCGTCATCCGGAATCTCTTCGAATGCTGCGGCGCAGACAACCACCGGCCCGGCAAGCGCACCCCGGCCCACCTCATCGACTCCGATAACCGTGTTTGCATCGAGGAGGATCTCCCGATCCCTGGAACCGAGGATGTCGACTCCTGATGTCATATCCGCGAAGGATCAGCGGCCGCGGTCGCGCTCCTTGATGCGGGCCGCCTTGCCACGCAGATTCCGGATGTAATAGAGCTTGGCGCGGCGAACGCGACCCCGGCGCGAAACCTCGATCTTCGCGATCGACGGTGTGTGGAGGGGAAAGGTTCGCTCGACTCCAATGCCGGAAGAGATCTTGCGCACGGTGAATGACTCGGACACGCCACCATGCTTGCGTGAAATCACCAGACCCTCGAAGACCTGGATACGCTCCTTCTCACCCTCCTTGAGGCGCACGTGGACCTTGACGTTGTCGCCGGGACGGAAATCGGGAATGTCACTCTTCAAGTACTCTTGCGTTACTTCGCGGATGAGGTCCATCTTGTTCGCCTCCCAGGGGGATCGAGAACCGATGAAACCGGCTCCCGGGGCGGGGAGTATACATATGTTCCCTTGAGAGGACAAGGGTTTACATGACGGGAAGAAGCTCATTTCAGTGCTCGTCCCGTGCCCGTCTCCGTCTCCGTCTCCGTGCCCGACGTTTGTACTGAACATTCTCGACACCGAGATTTGCCAAAATCGACGGCCACATTACGGGCCGTTGCGGGCTATTCCGAAGAAGGGGCATTCCCCCAGGGTCGGTTCGAACAATGAACCCGGACCATTCGACCACCAGCTGTTTTCTCTGGGCCTTGGCCGCGCGCTGGGATTCCTTGCGCCCACAATCTACCGGCAGCGCCGCCCATTCGGGCACGGAGACGGAGACGGGCACGGAGACAGAATCTACCCTTCATCCGGATGAACCGGCAGCTCGCCTTCTCCCTCCCCTTCTTCCTCCTCCTCACCCCAGCCCTCAGGGGCGGGAATACCGAAAACAAGGATCTCGTCGCCAACCGGCACCAGAACCACCCTCCCATGGGCATCGAGGACCTCGTTGGCGGGCCACGCCTCCCCGCTCTTTGCGTCGAATGATCGAAAACCAAAGGGCACTTCAGCACCGTCCGGCGCCAACCAGTCCGGAGCCACCAGGTCCCACCGCTCCTGGTCCTCAGGCACGCTCTGGAAGACGAGTTCGGCGCTCGACCGCGAACCCAGCTCCTGGCGTTGGGCGACCAGTTCCTCGGCCTCGGCCACCAAATCCTCGAGCATCTGCTCGGTGAACGCCTGCACCATCTCCCGGTTCTCGGTTCCTGCGATCTCGGCCGAGAGGAGCAGTTGGTAGGTCTGGTCCTGTAGCTCGTCGCCGGCCAGGAAATCGAGAGCGAGCTCGGTTCCGTCCTCTACCGCCTCCACGTCGAAGGAGGCCCCGTGCACCAGATCCCGCACCACCAGGGCCAACAGCAGTTCATCCGGGCTCGAGGCCGGAAACCCGACCTCCCAACCTGTTTCCCAGGATTCCATGGTCACACCTCCTTTGAGTTGCATGCGAGTGTACCCGCGTCCGCGCCCGATATGGCTATGAGCTATGGGCTATGAGTCCCGCTTCACGACCAAGACGCCAAGAATTCCCTTTGTCATCACAAATCGCAGCCTCGCACATCCAGTTAGCGCCAACGGTTCGCGTCAGAGGTTCGCGGAGA
>Ga0255052_10001531_pt1 | contig 17307 bp, 14 predicted proteins | sample JV7_2_21_MG_FD_188632 | JGI IMG/M metagenome (GOLD analysis project Ga0255052, IMG submission 188632) | Seawater microbial communities from Jervis Inlet, British Columbia, Canada - JV7_2_21 | ecosystem: Environmental > Aquatic > Marine > Inlet | place: Canada: British Columbia | collected...
GAAGCCCAAAGAGACCCCAACCATATCCAGGATAGAGAATGAGCCAGGGCAGAAGTGTTGTTGCCAGCCCCCACACAACACCAGAAACGAGGTGATCTTGTGGCATGGGCCTGTTGAGGGCGAGGTAGAAGAGAGGATAAGTCAGCGCCAAGCCACCGCCAGTAAGGTAATGAAAGATCCAGCCCGCCGATGCTTCATTTTTTGCGGGACTGGAGTCAATGATATTTTTGTGTACAAGTCGCGCGTCGAATAAACCAAACACCCAACGCCCAATAACCTGGGGCCCTCCACACCTCCCGCCACTCGTGATATTTAGCTTTTCTGCAGCAATCGCGGTGAGATCCATCAAGACGGTACCTGCCAGTCCGCCGACTACAGCCCAGAGCAACAATTCCAAGAGTTCAGCTGATGAAACGCTCACATTCCAACCCCTTCTTCGAGCATGCGATCCATCGGGCACAGCCCCGCCAAGGTCACGAAGGCTCCGCAACCGATGAATCCGAGAGCTACGATCAGGAGCCAGACGGCCAGGAAGTTGCCCCAGCGCTGTCGATTCCCCTCAGCCTTGCCGGCCGCGAACCAGACGAAATAACTCAGAGTGGTGAACATCGTGGCTGGGACGAAGCTGAAAAAGAAACACATGGCAACCCCTCTCCTTTGAAGGATGACTGTCAAGGGCCCGTTCCACCCCGACCCATCGCTACCTCAACTTAGGAATGACTTAACTTTACACCTAACTATTCGACGCAGCAACACTCAGAAGGGAGGGCCAAGGACTGGCCCGATGGGGAGGTGTATCTCTTCTTGTCGCCTTTTCGTCTTAGCGAGTGAAAACCAGCATCGGGCTGGCCGAGAGCAGAGACCAAAGGACGAAAAGGAGAACCACGATGTGTGAAGAGAAACGTCAAGCAAACGATGTCGCGAGCGATCGCTCAAGCTGCTATGACCCAGCGATGGAGCAGAAGATGAGGACCGTCTTCGCCTCGATGGGCGGCGAGAGAGAGGACGACACCGGATCCTGTGCCGACAGGATGGCGGAGATGATGAAGGATTGCCGCGGGGGGTTCACCGGAAAAGACAAGTCCGCATCTGCAGAAGAGGTGTCTTCCACAGACTGAAGACAAGGACATACCCGTAGCGCTGCAGTGACCGATAGAGGTTCTGTTGCTCGGGCAGGTAGCCCAAGAACAGGTAGGTCGTACCGACAGCGTACTTCTCTTCCAAGTACACTCGCAGACGACGCCGTATCCCGAGGCTGCAGCTGTCCCACTTTCTGATGGAAGACGACACGCACTTTCAGACGATCCTCTCGACAGAGTCCTAGGAGCCGAGATTGCTAGACTGCTGGTATCCGATCGCGTGACAGCGCGTCAGGAATGGCTGCAGCGAGAAGCGAACTACGCACCCCTCACAAGAACGGTTGCACGACCGAGGACGCCCTGCTCTTTGGGAGAATCAAGGATCGCCTGGTACTCCTAGAGCCTGCGGAAACCAGGCTTCGAGAGTCGTGCCGTAATTCTCGTAGCTGGGTGGAGAGCTCAGCTGCAGAGGAGGCCAGAATTTCACTCGTCACCGGCCCGACGCCGCCAGAGAAAGGCCAGGAACGCGACCCACCCCGCACCCAGCGCGAGACGCGCGATCTGCACCCACACAGGTGGGCGGCGCTGGGTCAGCGTCTTGCTCAGGTAGCGGCCGCGCGTTTCGGCGCGGCGGAGCTTGCCGCTCGGGGTCTTCGGCACGGTGCGCGGCGGCACAATCAGAACCTCATCCGGCGACACCTTCGTTGCGTCGCTGATCCGGCGCCTCACCTCGGCCGCCAGCCGCCGTCGCGTCCCCGAGCCTTCCTTGCGCGACTCGGCAATCACCACCAGATCCTCGCTGCCGGTGGTGGGGTTGGAGACGCCGATTGCGGCCACGCACCCGCGTCGGATACCGTCGACCTCGCCGGCGATAGCTTCGATCTCCGCGGGGTCGAGATTGCGGCCCGCCTTGATGATCAGGTCCTTGCTGCGGCCCGTAATGAACAGCTCGAAGTCGGCGAGGTAGCCACGGTCGCCAGTGCGCGTCCAGCCGTCGCCGGTTCGGATGGCGGCGGTGGCCTTTGGGTTGCGGAAGTAGCCGGAGGTCGCGGAGGGTCCGCGAAACTGGATGTTCCCTTCCACCCGCTCGGCTACCTCGCGGTCATGGTCATCCACCACGCGGATCTCGTGGCCCGGAATCGCGACACCGACCGAGATGCTGCGCAAGGGCTCGGTGTCGCCGTGCTGATCGCCCACCGGCACGGCTCGCCCTTCGCGGTGCAGAATGTCGCGGTCGATGGCCTCGACCCAAGGTGGACGCCCTAGGGGCGGGAAGCTCAGCGCCACCGCGTTCTCCGCCAGTCCATAGACCGGCAACATCGCTTCCGTGCGAAAACCACAGACTCCGAAACGCTCGCTGAATCGGTCCACCGTGTCGGGATTGACCGGCTCGGCACCGTTGAGGGCCGCACGCCAGGCAGACAGATCCAAGCCGCCGAGATCCCGGTCGCGGATCCGGCGCACACAGAGCTCGTAGGCGAAGTTGGGGGCCGCCGAGAGGGTTCCCCGGAAATCACTCAGGGCCTGGAGCCAGCGCTTCGGCTGGCTCACGAACTCCTGCGGCGAGAAGCAGACCATCTTCAGACCGTGGTAGAGGGCAGAGAGCCAGCAGCCGATGAGTCCCATGTCGTGGTAGAGGGGGAGCCAGCTGACGACGACGTCGTCGGTGGCGACTTGGACCGCCTCGCCGATCGAGCGGATGTTGGCGAGCAGGTTGCCATGCGTGAGGGCCACGCCTTTCGGGTCTCCGGTGCTGCCGGAGGTGTACTGGATCAAGGCGAGATCCTCCGAACCCACGCTCGGCTCGAGACTCTCGACCGGTACGGCGGTCCCCTTCTCTTCAAGGAACTTCTCGGGTCGCAGGATCGCCCTAAGACTCGGTACGTTCGGGCGTAGGAGCCGCGCGAGCTTCGTCGCCCGCTTCGGTGTGAGGAAGGCCGTCACCTGGGCATTGCGCAGGATGCGAACCTGACGCTCGGCGTACTCCTCGATCTGGTCGATCTTCACCGGCGGGTAGATCGGCACCGGTACGGCACCCACCAGCAGCGTCCCCATGAAGCCGAAGAAGAACTCCCGGCTCGTCGGCAGCATCACGGCCACGGTCTGCTGCCGCGCAATACCCTGGGAGCGCAGACCTCGAGCCACGCCCTCGGCCCCCTCCAGCAACTTGCCGAAGCTCAGGGACACTACCTCCCGGTCGCTCTCCAACAAGACGAGATGCTTCCTGTCAGGCTCGGTGGCGACCCACCGACGCAAGACCTCGGTAAGCGTGTCGTTGCGGTGGGTGGCTCCGCGCATCTCAATTCCCTTCCCGCACAAGGACATCCTACTTCCTGGCCTGAGCTCGGGCCGCTCAGACCCCTGACTTCGTTCTAGCGCCTTGCTGCGGAGGGGCCCTGCCGAGGGTGCAAGACCCCTGCTAGGCGGACGCGTCGGGCCCTGGCCGTCGTGCTGCCGACACTGATGAGCGGCCCGGGACCAGAAGGTCCATGATACGAGGTCCTCTCCGCCAGCGGACCATCGTGTCGTCTTCTGAGGCGAATCGCGACAGCTCTCGGTGCTGGCGTGCACGCGCGATGTTCTCCGGTGTCCCAATTTCTGATGGAAGGCGACAGAGAGGGGCCAGGAAAGGAACTCCTTTCTTGCCCTGGTGCTAGGGGCTCTTAGAGGTTCGGATCTGGGGTAGCCGAAAGTCATCCTGTGTGTAGATGTACTCCTTCAGCGCCTCTAGGCCCTGGCCTTTGATCTGCAGGAACCGCAGGCCAAGCCCGCGGATCTTCTCCTTATTGGGATCGGTGTGTCGCACGATCTCCGCCGTGGCCTGAATGGGTTCCGGCTGACTGGGAAGCGTAATCGCGACTCGCACCTGGGCGCCGACGGGCAGGAGGTGATTAGTCCGCACAAGCATCCCGGTCTCCGAGATGTTGTCGGACTGGCACATCCGCAGCCTCGGCCCAGTGCCCATCTCGACCTCCAGCCTCAGCATGAGTCGCTTGGCGTGTCGCCCCTCGGTGGGAAGAAGGCTAAGGACATAGCGCTGCAGGACTTCCGGAGTCCAGCTCGGTGACAGGAGTACGTGTCGCTCGTCAAGATGGGGCTCCAGTTGGGTCAGATAGTGCTCGTTGGCCAACAGAATGACTTTCGTGTCCTTCAAAGAGGCCATGCAGTTCCCCAGCCCACGGAAGAAGTCTTCTGAGCACAGGTCGTTGAGTGGAAACACCGCGATGATCACGGCTGGTCTCTTGGAGGCGACGAGCTTCAGCGCGGTGCTGGCAAGGGGCACGTGTTGGACGTCGAGGGAGGACCGGGCCAGCACCGGCTCGAGCCTCTCCAAGGGCCCTCCCTTAGACCCGACAGTCATGATGATCGGTCGCTGCATTCCGAGCCTCCACTTGGAGTGTAAGGGCACATTTCTTCCAGCACCTCGCTTATCTTCTAGGCACGAGGAGCCACACTCTCACCTATATAAGTGGCTCAAGAGCACGGGATGAGGACATTTTTTTTGAGTGTTACCTTTCCCAGCGAAACCCGTGGGATCTGAGCCCGACGAGAAGCGGGGCAGTGCTCCGTCCGTCTTTCTGATGGAAGGCGACAGCGACACGAGCTGCAGGTTGGTGGAGTAGAGGGACGACTCGCAGCGCTTTGTGCCCCATCGAAGAATGCCACGATTCTCTGGCCTAGCTCAGTATCCCGATGCAGCGCGGAGACCCGTGTGGCGGAGCTACTGGTGTAAGGCTTCGATGCCAAGTCTTGTTCGGAACTCCTTGCAGTGTCCATCGAAACTGTGCGCACTCACATGAAAAGGGTCTTCTCGACAACCGAAACGCGAGGTCAGAGCGATCTGATTCGGCTCTTGCTTTCCGGTCCGACTCAGATGAGGTGAGGACAGGTGGCAATGGGCCATAGAGCCTGGATAGACCCCGAGGAGAGTTGTTCCGAACACTGTCTGAGCTGATCAGCGCGTTCCGGGTCGTTCCAGCGTCGCTTCAGCCAGCGTCCTGACAGCCGCTATTACTCGCTCTAACCGACCCTCGAGCTCGTCCAAGCGCCCGGCCAGCTGAGACTCTTGGATCCGGTACATCTCAGTTTCAGATCCAGGACCCATATGCCGCTGCTTGTGCCGGAACAGCGCGGAACAGGAGAGACCGAAATCGGCAGCCACTGATCTAAGAGGCCGGCCTTCGGAAAGGGCCTGATCTTCGACCCTCCTCCAGCCCTGACAACGCCGGGTTGGAGCAACTTTCTTGCGCCACGAGTTCTAAGACCTCACGTAAGGCGAGAATCGAGGCTCAAAAGGCTCATCAGGCGCGGAGTTTCCAGTTGACAGCAAGGTTATCCGAGTGGACAGGTCCATGAAGCGTGTTGGGTGTAGTATCAAACAGTCTTCATCTTTGAAATGGCGGCTGAGAGCCGCCACAAAAGGGGGTAAGCACTATGAAGCATTCGGGGTGGGTTGCGACTCTGTTCTTGCTGGCTGTGATCGGCGTTTTGGTGGCTTGCGCTGGGCCGCAGGAGCCGACAACGGAGCAGGAAGAGGTGGCGGAATCGCCGGAGGAAGTTGCTCCAGAGCCGACTTCGGTCGAAGAAGGCCGTTTTCCCGATCCGAGTCCAGAAGAATCCCAGGAGGTGGAGGACTTCGTGCAAAGCTGGGTTGCGGAGCAGCTCGATGAGGACGGACCCTTCAACATACCTCAGAAGGCTGGGTACGATCTCGCCGGCACATTGGCGGCGTTCCACACCGTCCATCAAGAGGACGCTGATACCTACAGTGTGTGTGTGGACTTCGAGGACGGTGAGAGCACCTACGACGTGGATTTCTACGTCGACCGGACCGAAGATGGCCTTGTCATCGCCGACCATTTCCTCCACAAGGTCAGCGGCGAAGAGATCCAGTAACGTCCTGGAAGCCGGACTACTCAAGAGAGTCCCAGTAGCTCGGGGGCTATGACCTCCGGGGCCAACTCTTCAGCTCACGCCCAGCTCCCCCATATTTGCTTAGTCTTGGGAGGGGGCGGAGCGTTACAGGTGTAGAAAAGGATCGCGTGGAAAGCTACCCCGCCTCCAACCCGTACTTCTTCAGCATGGCTTGGAAGCGGGGGTGGTCGCAGCACCGACTCCTGGTCTCCCAGGGTCAGCATCCAGATGTCGCTCTCGGTGTAGTACCAATGGATATAGATGCTCCGGTTGTCCGGTGAGATCGCTACGGACGCCACTCTGCCGGCCCGTACAGTGGGTGTGGCCGAGAGACCTTCGCTCGAGAGCAGCTCACGGGTATCGCCGCTCTCGGTGTCGAGTAGGAAGATCAGCCTGTGATCGACACTTTGGCCATCGACACTTTGGCCACTGAACATGAGCCGCCTGCCGTCATTGAGCCAAGCTGACGACACATGGAGCCCGAGCTCCTCGGTGACGATCCGGTAGCTCTCGCTGTCGAACGAGTAGAGGGCTATGCGGGTGGCATCAGGAGTCCCGCGCCAATGAAGCCCCGCGAGGAGCTTGGCGTCGGGAGACCATGCCATGGGCCAGAAGCGATCTTCCGAGTCACCGAACGGAGGCAGCTGGGTAGGCGGTTCTTCGCTCCAGGGCTTATCGGCCCGGAAGACATAGGTCGTCTTTTCATCCAGGCTGCTTACAGCCAGCCGCGAGCCGTCGGGTGACCAGACCGGTGGGCTGACCTCCAAGCCGGGCGCATCGATCAGTTGCCGGAGTCCGCCGCCATCGGCGTTGATAATCCACGCCTGTTGACTGCCGGAGCGGTTGCTGTAGAAGGTGAGGCGCTGACCATCCGGCGACCAGTGGGGGTAGAAGTCCCGATGGCCGGAATCCGTGAGCTGCCGCAGCGCGCTGCCGTCTGCACGAATGACCCCGATCGCAAAGCTGCCCGGATGGCCAAACTCTGCATCGAACGCGATCCACTCCCCGTCGGGAGACACACTGGGGTACTGAGCCTGGAGACCGGGCGAAGTGATCGACACCGGAGGCCCCACCACCGTCTCGGCAACGGGATCGAACGGCACCTTGAGAATCTCCCGGAACTCGTTCCTGGAAGAGTAAAGAATCTGGTTCCCATCACTAGAAGGCGATACGTGCGAGACTCCGCTCCCGGAAGTCATCGGCTGCGGGATACCGAGCGTCTTGCCGGTCTTCTCGTCGATCGGCACTCTCCAGAGATCACGAGTGCCGCTTCGGTCGCAGACGTAGTAGAGGTGCCGTCCGTCCGGTGACCAGGCGGGAGAATCCTCGATGTGGACGTCCTCGGTGATGTAAACGGGCTCACCGCCATCTGCGGGGACGGTGAAGAGATCCCGCTGGCTCCCAGCCTCCGAGGGCTCCCAGACCCCGTAGTACGCGATCCGCCAGCCGTTGGGCGACCAGACGGCCATCAGGGCGCTGCGGTCCAGCACCACTCCCAATTCCCCGCTGGAAAGATCCACGGTCGAGATTCGTTCATTGGTGTCGGTGGTCCAAGGTCCCCTGTGTCCTGCCGATGAGAACACGATCTTTGCCCCGTCCGCGGCCCAGTCGGGGAAGAACCCGCGGTCCGTGACGCGTCTGACAGACTCGCCCATAGCGCCCATCACGTAGATCCCGCCACCATCGCGCTCCGAGCGAAAGGCAATCGACTCGCCGTCGGGAGAGAACGCGGGCTGAATGTCGTCTTCCGGTGAGTCCTCGGTGAGATTGATGGCCTTTTCGCCTCCGAGGCGCCGGAGATAGAGGTCCCAGTTGCCCGAGGCGTCGCTGGCGTAGACGAAGAATCGGCCGTCCGGTGACGTGCTTACCTTCCCCTTGTTTGCACTGTCGAACACGATTTTGGTGAATGTCCCGGTCGTAGGCCCTGCCGCACCTGGCACGTCGTCGGATCGAAAGACCCAGAAGACGATCGCCAGGCCAACCACCAGGACAATGCCCGCTGCGGCGAGACCGGCCCACAGCATCGCGCGGCCTCGTCTCGGTGGCCGAGGGACCGTCTCCCACGCTTCGCCGGAAGCCACCTCCGAGCGCAGCTCTTCGAGCTCGATGGCCAGTTCCCGGGCGGTCTGGAATCGGCGCTCGGGCTCCTTGACCAGGCAGCGGCGGATGATCTTGGCCAGGTCCCGAGGTGACGAGTCCCTGAGATCGGTGACTGACGACGGCGTGTCTCGCAGAATGGCGGACATCACGGAAGCGGGGCTGTCGCCCTGAAACGGTCGTTGCCCTGTGGCCATCTCGTACAGGATGATGCCGAGAGATAAGAGGTCCGACCGGTGATCGACTTCCTTGCCCTCCACCTGCTCGGGTGACATGTAGGGCACCGTGCCAACTGCCCGACCCTCCTCAGTCAGGGGCTCGGTGGGGAGTTGAGTGGCGATAGGAACCTCAGTCTCCTGTCGCAGCTTTGCCAAGCCGAAATCGAGCACCTTCACTCGGCCCTCGGCGGTGACCATGATGTTGCCGGGTTTGAGATCCCGATGGATCACGCCCTTCTCGTGAGCTGCAGCTAAGGCATCCGCTAACGGGATTGCGATCTCGAAAATCCGCTCCAGCGGCATGCCAGCCTTTGGGATCAACCCCGAGAGTGGTTTGCCCTCCACCAGCTGCATGGTGAGGAAGCGGACGCCCTCGGCCTCCTCCACGGTGTAGATGTGAACGATGTTGGGATGATCGAGAGCCGCCAGGGTTTCCGCTTCCCGTTGGAACCGCTCCAAGCGTTCCTGGCTGGCTGCCAGCTCTGACGGCAGTACCTTCAGAGCAACCTGTCTCTTGAGGGTCGTATCCTCGGCCCGGTACACCTCTCCCATCCCGCCTGCACCGAGCTTGTCGAGGATCTTGTAGTGGCCGAGCGTCTGGCCAACCATCTCTTCCTCCGAGATAGTCCGATCCTACGACCTGGGGGCTACGGGCACACCACCCGGAGAGGTAGGCAGAGGCCTTACCCTGTTCGAGGCTGTGCGGTGCGTTACGGATTCCCACCCCTGGGGGTGGTGTGCTCCGCGCCCGTTGGGTGTATGAAAGGAGTACCTCGAAAAAGGTAAGCCAGCCGAAAGGCTGAGCACACAAAGCTACGGGTCTTCGCTTGACGCTAGATAAGACCGCCGGGGTGCGGAAGCGTGGGCGAAGACTCTCTCTATATCCGATCTAGTGAGGGAGCGAATTGTGGCTAATGAGCGACGGACAACGATCGGTCCTTTCTTCCGTGGCTGGGTCTGGGCCACCTTTCTGGGATGGATCCTCGGCTTCTTTGGAGGTTTCGTAGCGGCCCACGTCGCCGAGATTTTCTTGGGGCGGGAAACCCAGTTCGCTCTGGGAGTCGGTCTGGGGTTGGCAGTCGCTTACTTCCAGGGGCGGTTGCTTGCGAAGAGGGTTCCATCGGCGAAGGCGTGGGCATGGGCGTGGGCAGGTCTGATGGGAATGGGCGTGGCCTTCATCGCGGGGGACATCGCCGACGCCGTCGGGGTTGGAGCGCCGATCCAGAAACACTGGATTCAGATCCTCGGGGGGCTGCTGACGGGGTTCTTGCAGTGGCGCCTCCTACGCCCGCACTCCAGGCACGCCGGTTGGTGGGTGCTGGCATGCGTCGCCGGTTGGGAGTTGGCATTCCTGACCCCAGACCTTCCGTACTTTCTCGGCTCCGGGGAAAGCGCCCTTTTCACCGTGGCGGCGATGTTGTTCGGGGGCGTCACGTTGGGCGTCGTGACAGGTGGTGTGTTGGTGTGGTTGCTGGAGAGATCGCCCGCGTCTGGACAGTCGGAAACGGCCAAGCCTGCGTAGGGGTTCGAGGTAGCCAACAGGGGATCGCTCGCCTCGCGGGCGGCTTTTGTTTGCCCTCCCAGGCCCTCAGAGCGACGATCTCCCCTGTGGTGATGGTTTAGGGGACCGAGACCTCGCATTACCGACCACCAGACCGACCCCCACGGCGACTACGTTCCTGGCCGTATCCGCGTAAATTGTTGATTCTAATGGAGCCGACGAGCGGACTCGAACCGCTGACCTGCTGATTACGAGACCAGCGGTTGATGGAGATGTACCGGGAGTGGTGCCGGTGGAGGGGCGTCACGCCATCGTCGGGGCATTTGCTGCCTGCCAACGACAATGTGCGAATCCGGCTCCTGAAAGAGACATAGCTCACCCTCGATGAATTCCAGTTTCTTCTGACACCATCCCGCCAGCATTCCGAACAATTAGGCAGCATCAGCGGCGCACGGAAGGGCTGCCGCCCCGAGCGGCGTGGAATCGAGGCTCTCTAGCCCGGCATCTCGAAGCGTGCGTCGTCCAGGGGCACGTTGAGCTCGGCCTCCTCGACGACGATCTCCAGAGAGTCGGGGCGACCCTCGGGAACAGCACCGATCGGTTGCACCACAAATACCGTGATCTGGGTGCTTAAAACCGCGAGAATGAGTAGGACACCAAGGGTCAAGAGAAAGATGATCCGAGTTCTCACTTGTTGAGTTCCTTTCATTGTGCGCTCTCTCTTACGTTCCTATCGTTGCCGAGCGATTGGCCAGCAATCCCTTTCCCCCCCCAAAGATGAAGAAATCCTACTCCTGCGAGCTGAACGAGGCACCACCCGGAGGGGCGGGGATAGGAGCCAACGGCAGATTCGCCCAAGACGAGTCAATCGCCCGAAGTCCGAGCCAGGCACTCGAGCTTTTTGGACCAGTTCTCGATCCACCGGATCTCGTTGGGGAAGGGGGCGGCGTCGCCGACCGGATCGAGGCGCTCAAGGCGTCGATCCAGAAGGCGAACCTGGACTGTCTCGTCGCGGAGCAGCTCCCTGGACTCGATGCCGATGCTAGATCAGCCGCCGACGAGGAGTTCTCCGTCTCGAACGACGACCTCACCATCCACAGTAACGGTGGCGTTGGTGATCGAGAAGCCGAAGCCGCCGGTGGTCTTGTTGGAGCCACCGAGCAACTGATTGTCACCGAAGGAGAGCTCCACCATGCCGGCGGCTTCGTCCGGTCGATAGTCGGCGTCGCCGTCCTCTAACACCTTCAGCTTGGGATTGAGGCCGATGGAGAAGCTGCCGAGGCGCGTCGCCGGTCCCTCGTACGCTGCCATGGCATTCTCGAAGCAGGAGCCGTTCTCATCTGCCTCGAAGCCCTCGATGTCTCCGTCCCGCACCTCGAATCGAACATCCGACATCGGCTTGAACTGGCAGCGGTCCGTTGGCACGACCACCTTGCCATTCGCCGAGGTTTCATTCACTGCAGCGAAGACCAGGCCGCTCGGTAGATTAGTCCAACGCTCCAGGAATAGCTCCGACCCGGCCTCATCAGGGGTCACGATGCCATCGTCGACGAATACCCGATGGTCTCCCATCGAAAATGTCAGATCCGTCCCGGCCGGCGAGGTGATCTTCACTTCCTGAGCACCGTGCAACTTGACCGCTAGAGCCTTCCCGGTCTCGGAGATCGCTGGATAATCCGCGGTGATCGCGGCCCACTGCATCTCGGCCCAGGTATCGAAGGAGATGCCGTTGGTTCGTGCATCGGCCTCGAGTGGATACGCCACATACATGCCGCGTAGGGGGGTTGAGTTCAGAATGTCGTTGAACATCTGAGACCCTTCGGAGCCCAACGCAAAACGCTCGGGAGGGATGTCCCCAAACGCCTTCGGCGGGTCTTCGATCGCCGGCAAGCCGATCCAGACATCGACCTCACCCAGCCAAGGCGTCCAGTATTGGGGGACTTGCTTGAGATACTCCTCGTCCACCTCGGTCCAATAGGAGCGGGCCACCCGATCGGTGTTGATCATCATGTTGACCTGTCCGCCGGCTTTCTGAGCCTCGATCGCGATCGCCTCCATCTGGGGCAAGGTGTGCTTGCCGCCGAAGACCACCACGACGTCGCCCGGTTGCACACCGGCAGTCACCTCGGTGATTTGCCTCGCGAGCTTCGAGTCGTCCTGCGCTGCAGCCGGGTGCAGGCTCAGCGCAAGCGTCCCTGACAGGACGCAGATGCACAGCATCAACCTGTAGATCGTTACACTTCCTTCCATTCTGATCCTCCTTTTCGAGAGAATGAACCTTACGCGAAAGCCCCCAGCTCTTGCGCCAGAGACATGACTTCCATCCTCAGAGAGACCCAACGAACCCTTCTAGATTGAGTGACTGTCGCCCCAGTGTAGGGTGACGAAGACACCACGTCAAGCTGACCCTCCCCCCAAGAACGGATCCAGATTGAGCGTTAGGATTTGACGCTTCAGCTTGGATCGAGATAGGGATTTTGAGTGGCAAGAAAGCGTCTCACGATCAAACAGATGTTTAGATCCGAGGGATATTCTCAAGCACCCCGAGGGCGATGTGAAACGTCCCCACCGTACGTCAGCAGCACGTCAGCAGCGAGAAGTGCAAGACTGGTCTTCTCGTAACTTATTGAAAACAATGGAGCCGACGAGCGGACTCGAACCGCTGACCTGCTGATTACGAGGAGGCCACGCTTCCTCTGCTCGGAGGGGGCAGCCAGATCAGGCCGCACGCCGTGTCCCGTCCACCGCAAACCAGTTATCAATACTTGTTTTCCAGCGGCCCGTTCCCCTTGGTGACACTCGAAGAGAAACGCCCGTCATGAACGGATTCCTAAGATAATGGGTGGTACATGCACTTGGGGCGGGTCACACCGCCTCCGGCAGCACCTTGATTGCTACCTCTCTTCCCAGCTTGGTGTCTTCGGCGCGGTAGACCTCACCCATGCCGCCTTCACCCAGTTTGGCGGTGATTCTGAAGTGGGAGAGGGTTGTGCCGATCACGATGGTTCGGGCATTCTACATGTCGGAACGGCCAGCCCGGAGGCACGTCCGCTACAAGGGTCGAGGCCCCACCTCAGAATTCGAGCCAGTTCTGGATCAGGACGAGGGGCTCGGAGGTGGGATCCTCGACGATGCGGTTGAGCAGGAAGCGTTGGCCGTCGGGCGAAACATCGAAGTTGGCGCTCCAGCCACCGATGTCGCGCAAGCGGGCAGGAAACAGGAGGCTGGGATCTCCGATCTGGGGCCGATCGGAGAGTGATACGGAAGCCGCCATGATCTCGCCGTCTGCCGACCAGTAGTAAAGCTCTTGACCATCAGGTCGCCAAACCGGCATGGCACCACCCTGAGTGGAGACGGGTATCGTCTCACCGAGATCCGGAAAGGACTGAAGGTAGATCTCGGTCCGTCCAGATTCGTTGGAGGAGTAAGCGATCCAATGTCCGTCGGGCGAGAATCGACCGCTGCGCTCCGAAAACTGAGTTGCTATCCAGGGCGTCTGGGTACCGTTGGCAACGTCCAGAATCCAGAGATCCTGTTGCTCAGGTACCGCCGAGATGTCGTCTCGTCTGAGGAGCAAAAAGCGCCCATCGGGAGAGAAATCGCAGGGCGACCCATCCTCGACGACCAGCCGAGATTCTTCGTTTCCCGAGAGCTTCTTCGCATAGATGTCATAGCGATCTTCGACCCTCAGGTAGTAGATCTCTGAGTCGTCGGGTGACCATAGAGGGAGTGTCTCATCGACATCGCTGTAGGTGATTCGGTGGGATCCGGTGCGCGTCAGGTCGAAGATCCAGAGGTCCGCGAGTTGCGTGCTCTGATCCACGACGGCTCGCCGGCCATCGTGAGAGATGCGAGGAAAGTAGTACTGACTGGGAGGGCCCACAGATTGGAGAAACTCCCCTTGGCGGTCGACCCAGACGAGCTCAGTCGATCGTATGGTGGTTTCGCCAGAGAGATACGTGAGTAGCCCATTCTGCGAAACCGCGAAGAGGCCTGTGGCTGGCCAGATTGGGCGAACCTGGTCAGCTACGCGGATCAGCTCATCACCGAGGGTCCGATTCTCGACGTCGAACTTGCGAGCAAGAAGTGATCCTTCGCTCCAGAACACCAGATATCCAGGTTGTGCATAGGTTGCATGAAGACCGTCTTCCGCCGTGATCAGATGCGGCTCGGGAGAATCGAGAGACCCCATGTATATACCGTTTCCCGAGACGCTCTGATCGAGCACTGAGAAGACAAAACGCCTGCCGTCGGGGAGGAATGAGGGGCGCATATGGTAGTCACCAAGACTGCCGGGGATGAGATCAACCACCGTGGTCGCCTGACCTCCTGTGGCGCTGATTCGTTTGATGGGCTGACCCCAGTCACCGGGTGCGAAGATGATGATGCCCTCAGAATTCCAGCTTCCCCCCTCCGCGACTGGAGCATCTGCCAGGACTTGTCGGTTGCTACCGTCGATGTCGATGCGCTCGAGTTTTCGGCGAGCGAAGAAGCCGAGGGAGGCGCCGTCTGGAGACCAGAATGGAGAGCTGGCATCTTCGGTACCCGGGAGAACGCGGGCCTCCGAGCCATCGAGCTTCCGCACCGCCATTGCCGCCTTGCCATTCGAATCGACCGCGGCGAATGCCAGTTGGCTGCCGTCTGGTGAGAGAGCCATCGGCCCCCGCGAGGTGCTGTACTGAAGGTCTCCTGGTGGGGGCAAGGCTGAGACCAGACGCGGGGCTCTCGGGGTCGGTGTGTGTGGTGATTTGTCAGTGACGAGAATGACGGCGATGGCCACAGCTGCTGCTGCCACAAGCCATGGCAACCACCGCTGCCAAATCGAAGGCGCCGGCAATGAGGCCTTTACAGACTCTGCAGTCTCTGGATTCGAGAGGGCTTCGCTGATCTGATATCGCGCCTCGCCGATGTCCCGCAACCGGTTCCTGGGATCTCGGTCGAGGCAGCGCCCCAGGAGCTGTCGGATCGAACCAGGAACCGCGTCTGGCAGCGAATCGAGAGCGACTTCATCTCGAACCACCGCTGCCAGCACATCGGTGGTCGAGGGTCCGGAGAAAAGCCGTCGCCCGCTCAGTAGTTCATAGACGAGAACGCCGAAGGCCCAGATATCGCAGCGTCTATCGACCTCCTCACCGCGGGCCTGCTCAGGGGACATGTAGGCGGCGGTGCCGAGCAGAGCGCCCACCTGCGTCATCTGAGCGGTCAGGGTCGGTGACATGGACATCGCTACAGTGGGGGAGAGGGACCCATCAGAGCTGGTCCCCGGATCGAGTGCCTTGGCCAGACCGAAGTCCAGTACCCTGACCTGACCCTGAGGGGTCACCTTGACGTTGGCGGGCTTCAGATCCCGATGGATGATGGCCTGCTCATGAGCAGCTTCGAGAGCCTCGGCAATCTGGAGCCCGATTGTGAGCGCCTTTTCGACCGGAATCGCACCGCGGGCTAGAACCTGAGCGAGATCCTCGCCTTCGACGAGCTCCATGACGAGGAAGGTCAGTGTTGACTCTTCATTAGGACGGCCGGCAGGGAGGCCGGCCGCTTCAATCGTGGTGGCCGATTCCAGGGAATAGATCGCCGCGATGTTGGGGTGGTTGAGGCTGGCCAATACCCTGGCTTCCCGTTCGAAACGGGCCAAGCGCTCGGGATCACTGGCCACCGCCTCCGGCAGGACCTTTATCGCCACCTCGCGTCCCAACTTGGTGTCCTCGGCTCGATACACCTCTCCCATTCCTCCCTCACCGAGTTTGGCGGTGATGTTGAAGTGCGAGAGTGTCTGTCCGATCAAGATGATCGGATTCTATCCTTCGTGGTGCACTCTCGAGCCAACGCGGCTGGCGTCAGGCCGCACGACGCGTCTCGTCCCCTGGAAACCACCGATCAATTGGGATTTTCCAGCGGCCCGTTCCCCTTGGGGACACCATGCAGACAACTGTCATCATGCCGCTTTCAGGCCTTTCACAGACCTCCGCATCCCGTAAGTAACTCTTTTTCAGTGGTTTGTAGAGACAGAGTCTCTGGCGAGCGGGGTTCCAAATCTCTCCCGTTAGGGTCTTCATGCGCACAGTTGTCTGACTAATAGCCGAGCACGGGCGCGAGAGTCCTCAACTGGCAGAAGGAGGTTTCGGATTACTCCCGTTTGCCTGACCCAACGGGGATCACTTGGAACCCCTGAATTTTCCCCCGGGAAAACTCTGTGCGAGGTTCCCTTTCTCCTTCCCAATCTTTGTCCGGGCGGGCGCTGAAGCAAACAGGCCCCAGCCTGGATCACCGCCCTCTCGGGGAGCTTCAACACGCTGTTCAAATCGGCGCTGGCCATGCCGCGGCCGTTCTACGTGACCGATCGGTTCACTCCGCTCAAGCTGACCGACGGCTGCGGCATGCCCTCGGGCAATGCGCAGGGGCCCGCGACCTTGCTCCTGACTCTCGCCAAGAACGGTCCGCGGTGGATCTGGGCACCGAGGTGGCTGGCACCTCTCCCCCCCACCTCTCCCCCCAGCTGGGCAGGTCACGGTCTCACCGGGATCGACGTAGAGCAGATTCCGTGAGATCTGGCGATCCATGGTCTCGACATCGATACCCCGCACGGACGGCCGGACAGAGACTCAGGCAGATCAGGCTAAACGGCCAACTTTTCTTCACGTTTGAATCCCGCAGCCGGCTCCCTCAGCCCCTCCGTCAGGAGGATCCACTGGACCACGGTCGTCGCGATCGCGATCTTCGTCTTGCCGTCGAAGCCCTCTCCCAGCCAAAAGAAGACCGCTGCCACGGGCAGGAGAACAACCGCGATCGCGATCCTACGCCAGCCAACTTGACTCCAGCCCCTTGGCGAAACCGGAAGTGAACCTCGCCTCTCACGAACGACCCACACCACGGCGAGAACGGAGAACACGGAGAACGGGAGAGCGAGCACGAACAGCGGGATCTCGACGCCCCAGGCGGCGCCCATGAAGGTCGCCTCGGTACTTTGAACGCTCGAGAAGACGATCGCCGCCGTGAGTGGCAGGTGCCAGCCGAGTAGGAGGGCATGAAACAGAGGCCGCAGCTTGCCCCGACCTTCAAGGTAAAAGAGCAGCAATGCGACCGTCGCCGCTAGCGGCAAGATCCAAAAGGGTCCAGTGCGACCGCTACCGGCGACGCCGAAGATGTTCCATTGCGAGATCTCCGGCTTCAGCAGCAGGCGCATCGTGGGCGTCCACGTGAATGTGGTGGTGAAGATTGTCCAGGCCAGAACCAGCTTTCGAAGGTAGTCGGTAGGCTCAGTCATCGTACCCTCCTTTCGTCGCGCTTCGTCTTCTTGCCGCCATGGTGAAGTAGTTCGCGCTTCTCGAGCAAACGGAGCGATTCATCACACCAAGCAACGCTCGCTTCGAGCCGATTCAGTCCACAAAGCAGAGTGAGGTAAGCATGGAAGTCTCTCGACGTTAACGACTCGGGGTAGCCCGGCTGCTCTTCTCGCTCCTTGTCATCGATCGAGCGCAACACCTGGAGTCGGTCCGCG
>Ga0255052_10001532_pt1 | contig 17304 bp, 14 predicted proteins | sample JV7_2_21_MG_FD_188632 | JGI IMG/M metagenome (GOLD analysis project Ga0255052, IMG submission 188632) | Seawater microbial communities from Jervis Inlet, British Columbia, Canada - JV7_2_21 | ecosystem: Environmental > Aquatic > Marine > Inlet | place: Canada: British Columbia | collected...
CAGGTAAAAAATACTGAAAAAAGGTTTATTTCTGACAGGCGAAGGCGGGCTACACCGGTTATTAGTAAATACACATTTTTTGGCGGGCAAAGGCATAAATCAAGGCGGGAGCCTGACAAAACAAAGTATGTGTTTGTAGACCTGTATAGCCCGCTGCTGCTGATAATGCTTCTGTCCATCCTGCTGCTCAATTATGTTGATGCTTATCTAACCCTTACTTTAATTAATAAAGGTATTGTTGTGGAAGCCAACCCTTTAATGGCTTTACATTTAGAAAGCGGTACTATCCATTTTATTCTAAATAAATTCCTTATTACTACCTTATCTATAATCGTTTTCTGCCTGTTTAAAAACATAGGCATTGCAAGGATGGGGGTTTCGTTTTCAGTAATGATGTATCTTTCTGTTGTCTTATACCAGTTTTACCTTATATTTTAACTCTGTAAATTAAGGGAAGATCCTGTTTCATCTCACAGATAGCTTCTGAGCCTGCCTGAACCAAAGATCCTTAAAAATGATATATCCCAATGGCCTTATCTCTTCTCGTTAATGAGGTACTTGGCAACCACTGCTGCAAAGGTGCAAGGTGCAGCAAGGCCACGGGACAGCAGGCTAAGTGCCTCCAAATCAGACTCCCAGGCAACATCACCGGGGGCAAGAAAGCAGATACTGTCTTGCTCGTGAGTCGTGTGAAGATTACCTTCCTTAATATAGTAATATGTATCGCTTACCTTGGTAGGAAAAGCGTGCATAAGCGGGGGGATATCATTTGGCTTAAACCACAGCTTAATTTCACGCTCAGCTTCACTAACTGAAGCAGAGGCGTGAATAATGTTATCCATGCGTTCACCAATCACCTCGCCTCCGGCCCCTTTAAGGGGAACTACTGTGCCAAGTGCTCTAATACATCCTGGTTTTTCATCCCGGGCAACATGAGGATTCGTAGGGCCGGCAATATCACGTATCTTTTTTGTTGCTTCCAGGCCTTGATATACAATTGCGATTACCCTATGTTTCCAGGGTGCATCAGGATAATGGATAAGGCCCATAATATGATCCAAAAGCGAAGGGAAAAATATTTCCCCCCGGTGTTCGGTATAGTGTTCCTCGGCAAGCATTTTACTGACCTGGACGATCTTTGCCCCGGCAAAGCGCAGGTTTGTATGGAATTCAGAAAGCTGTGAAAGCACATATCCTGTCAACGAATTTTTGAGAGCGTCCGGCTTAATCAGCACCAGCGTCTGTTCGCGTTTTTTGTTGCCCATATACTTCTCTCTCATACAACACTCATGATCTGAATTTAAATTAAATACTAACTACCCTATATGGGGAAAATACTCATAAACTTTATAATTCAAGAATAGGGATTGTCAAGGAATTTCGAGAAAAGAACAGAGAAATTTAAGAATTATACAGGAAATCAGCTTAAATGCAAACTGACCACTTTATTTCAATTTTTTCAGGGATTTCTGTTCAGGCCTGCCCCAATCATGAGCATAAAAAATCTACTCAATCTTCATTTCGGTAATAAGTTCGTGCACTCTCTTTGCGGAGTTAAGAAATGCCTTTTTTTCATCCCCGGTAATGTCAAATTCGATAATTCTGTCTACCCCCTGAACTGAAAGCTCTACCGGTACACCAAGATAAATACCTTGTACGCCATATTCTCCATCCAGATATGCTGAACAGGGAAGAAATTCTTTCTTTATCCCCAGAATCGTTTCTATCATTTCAACAATTGAGGCAGCCGGTGCGCAATAAGCGCTCCACGTTTTCAAAAGGCCGACAATCTCTGCCCCGCCGTTCTTCGTCCTCTCAATTATTTCTGTTATTTTCGATTCAGGCATAATTGACAGTATCGGTTTACCTTTAACACTGGTCACCCGGGACAGGGGAATCATAAGGTCACCGTGACCGCCCAAAACCAGGGCCCTCACATCCTCCACAGGGACATCAAGTTCAAGGGCAATAAATGTTCTCATCCTTGAAGTGTCAAGGACCCCTCCCATTCCGACGACCCTTTTATGAGGAAAACCTGTGATTTTCTGTGTTAAGTACGTCATAACATCCATAGGATTTGTTACCACAATTATAATTGCGTCCTGAGACGTTTTCTTTATATCCTCTGATACCCCGAGGATAATATCAGCATTCGCCCTGAGAAGGTCGCCCCTTCTCATACCCGCTTTTCTCGGCAGACCGGCCGTGATGACAACAATATCTGAACCGCTGGAATCGTCATAGTTGTTTGTACCTGTAATTATGGAAAGTGAATTCCATAAAGGACAGGCCTGCTGTATGTCAAGGGCTTTGCCTTTCGGGATACCGTCCATAATATCAATTAGCACAACATCTGCAAGATTCCTCTCTGCAATAAGCTGTGCAGTGGTAGCGCCTACGTTACCTGCCCCGACAACTGTTATCTTTTTCTGCATTAAAACTCCCGTTTTTTCAATAGGATGGATAAACATTATAGCTAAGGTGGCTTATTACTGACAAGGTCTTTTTTAAAGCACTTACCTTTTCAGACTGTCACACTGAGTCGGGTGCTTAGCCGGTTATTAAATGGATAGCGAGGGAACCTGCCTCTACCTTCGGTAGACAGGTGCCGGTTTACATACTGTAGGTATGCAGGCAGGTTCCCCGTGGTCTTGCCACGGGATCAAGCGAGCGAATATAATAAAAAAATTCCTTACATTAGATTCCCTGCGGTCTTGCCGCAGGGAAGATTAATATCCCGAATTATGATATAAATCATACTCTCTGGTAAAATTGAGATGTATCTTTTTAGATAAAGGAGTGCATTTAAAAGATAAAAATATTGCTACTTAAAAGGAGTCACATCATGAAAGAAAGAAAAAAAACAACTTTCCGTTTAATCGCCATCATAATCGCTGTATCTTTTATACTGGCAGTCCCTGCACATGCTGACAAACAGGAATATGAAAAATACAAATCAGCGCTCACTCCCCTGCCGGCCATTCCACCGATTCCCGCTGGCAATACCATGACAGGGGATAAAATCAGACTCGGGAAAATGCTCTTCTGGGACAGACGAGTTTCAAAAACAGGGGCAACAAGCTGTGTATTCTGCCATTATCCCTCATATTACGGTGCTGAGCCTATGAGGAAGTCCGTAGGCATTAACGGCGCAATTCACCTGAGAAACTCAGGTACAGTCCTGAATGCGGCCTTTCTATCTGCACAGTTCTGGGCAGGAGAGTCACCCACCCTTGAACATCAGGCACTCGCAGCTATACGTTCACACGTAGCCACCAGGAGCTGGCCAAAAGAAGTGGCTGAAAGATTAAACAGACTGCCTGAATACAGGGAACTGTCCGTCAAGGTTTTCGGGGAACCCCTTACAGAGGAAAACATAGGAAAGGCAATAGCAGCTTTTATGAGGACACTGGTTACCCCTGATTACCCGCTTGCAAGATGGCTCAATGGAGATGACAACGCAATTACTGAAAAGCAGAAAAGGGGTATGGCACTTTTCATTGACAAGGGATGTATTGGCTGTCACTACGGCCCTGTGTTTTCAGGCCCTATGCATGACCCGAATGTTAAGGTCTATGCCAAAGAACACCCTGAATCTCAAAAAATGGGGCTTCACCTGCACAAGGTCATACTTCCCGGAGCAGAAAATGACCTTGGAAAAGCAAAAACCACCAAAAGAGAGCAGGACAAATATTACTTCAAGGTGCCACAACTGCTTAATGTTGCCATGACCCCTCCTTACACGCATGCAGGCCTTATTGACCGCCTCCATGACATGGTCAGGTTCATGGCAAAAAACATGTTAAATAAAGGACTTTCAACCTTAGAGATTGATGATATCGTTTCGTTCCTGCACACTCTCACAGGGGAAATACCCAAGAAATTCAAAAAGGTTCCCATTCTTCCTTCAGGTGGCGGTAAAGGAGATTTCGGGCCTGATTTACTTCCTTCGGGGAAGAATTAAACATTAGACTGCAGTCCAGGAAAAAAATCCTGAACGGGTTAACTTTTTTAATCTGAAAATTCAGTTCCTTTAAGCAATGCCTCTGTCTCTTCAAGGGTGGGGATACCTTCCCTGCCCCCTAGTTTCCTGCACTTAAGCGCTGCAAATGCTGATGCAAACCTTATTACATCTTTGATATCCCACTTTTTGAGAAGACCGTAAATATAACCGCCGTGGAAGACATCTCCCGCGCCTGTCGTATCAAACACATCTACGTTAAAGGCAGGTATATGGAATACTTCCTCCCCTGATAAAGTCACGCTTCCCCTCTCACCAATAGTAATGGTACATACTCTGGCACCGAAGGATTTCATGCGGAGAAGGGCCTTGTCCTGGTTAACAGGGTTATCAGAGAGGCTTTTCTCATTTATTAATTCTCTGCCGAATTCCTCAGAAGCGACTATATAATCACATATTGAAGCAAGCTCTATCATTCCTTCCCGGACCCTGCCGGCATCCAGCATAACAGGTATATTTTTTTCTTTTGCACGTCCTGCAGCATACATGGAAGCCTCTGGCATCAGCCCGTCAAGAAGGAGAAAGTCCTGGTTGTCAAGAAAATCTGCCGGTATTTCCTCTGGTCTCAGGGGCTTACCGGACGGCCTTTTCCAGAAGATTGTTCTTTTGCCGCTTCCTTTTTCAACAGCTATGAATGCAGTCTGGGAGTTTGAACTTTTTCTCTTTATAAGCCCTTGGGTATCTACATTCTCTTTTTTAAGAGAGCCTTCTATCCTTTCACCACTTTCGTCATCTCCTGTAATCCCGTGAAAACTGCATTCAATGCCAAGCCTTGAAAGGCTGACAAGCGCAGTTGCAACCGGCCCTCCCCCGGAAATCATCCATTCAACAACTTCCTTTTTTGTATCAGGAAGGGGGAAAGAATCAACAACAAAAAGATAGTCAAGGGCACACTGCCCTAATCCAACAACCCTCATAATCATCCTTAATAATGTGGTAAGGGCTGTAAAAGCTTTAGCCCTTATAAATGCTAAATATAAGCTCCTTAAAGAAGAATCAACAGGAACAGTACAATAATACCTAATAATATCAATATATAAATAAATTTGACATATACTATACAAATGTATAGTAAATAATTATGCGCCTTACTGCCAGACAAATGGCAGTCCTTGAGTATATAAAAAATCATGTAGACGGCAAGGGCTTCCCTCCTACTGTCCGGGAGGTGGCTGCTTATTTAGGATTCGCAAGCCCCCTCTCCGCCCAGATGCATATCGATGCTCTCGTAAAAAAAGGGTTCCTCAGAAAATCTCCGTATAAGCAGAGGATGCTTGAGATTCCCGGGTTCAGGCCTTCAGGGGGCATTAGAATACCTCTTATATAAAAAGATACGCACAAACATACCCTCCATTCTCTTTGATGCAGGCGATATAGAAACTTACATAACTATTGATAAGAGTCTGTTTAATGTTGCCGGTGTTTTTGCTCTGAGGGTCACAGACGACAGTATGATCAACGCTGGGATATTTGAAGGAGATATAGCCTTGATTAATCCCCACATTGTGCCTAAAGACGGAGATATTGCAGTTGTCCTTATAATGGAAAAGGTTATTATGAAAAGATTCTACAAAGAAAAAAACAGAATCAGGCTTGTATCTGACAACAAACAAATAAAACCTATAACTCTTCACACAAGATATGCGAGTATCATAGGAAAGGTTGTCGGCATGCTCAGAAAACTCTAAGCGGCATAATCTCTTGATTAAATAAGTGCTTAAAAGGTATAGTATCAGGATTTTAAAAAACTTTTAACCAACTCATGGGGGTAAATTATGTTTACTGATATTGTTTATGCCATGGCAGGGCCTGCGCAAAACGCGGGCAATGGAGAATCGGGCGGTATGGGCGCTTTTTCGTCGTTTCTACCTCTGATACTGATTTTTGTCATATTTTATTTCCTTCTTATAAGGCCTCAATCCAAGAGGGCCAAGGAACATAAAAATATGCTTGAAAATCTTAAGAAAGGCGACAAGATTGTTACATCCGGCGGTATTTACGGTGTAATAGAGGGTATAGAAGGTAATACATTAACTGTAAAAATAGCTGAAAATGTAAGGGTAAAGGTAGGCCGCAGCGGTATCACAGGCATCAGGACAGATTAAAACTCAAAAATCAAAAATAAAAGATTAAAATTTAGGAAATAAAAATTCTTTATTTTTTTATATTTTACTTTTTATTTTATTTCCTGGAGGTTTAGTGAAAAAAAAATTTTTTTGGCGGGTTTTATTAATTACTGCAAGCACTTTACTCTGTATTTTATTTTCCCTTCCCTCCACCCCGCTGTTTTCTTCAATGCCGGAGTGGTGGAAAAAATATATGCCTGACAAAGGCATTACACTTGGCCTTGACCTTCAGGGAGGTGTACATCTTGTTTTTGAAGTCGAAGGGGAAAAGGCAGTGGACATCACAATGGAAAGAATTGCCTCACGCCTGGAAGATTTCTTAAAAGAAAAAGGATTTAAAGCAAAGGTAAAAAAAGATGATTCAGGTATCATAATCAGCCCCTCAAATGCCGAGATAAAGAAAATTGTAGATGACAATTATCCCAACCTTACGGTGGTGGAAGACTCTGCTGAAAGACTTATCTACACACTGAACAATAGAGAAACCAGCCTGATAAAAGATTCTTCAGTGGAGCAGGCATTAGAAACCATAAGGAACAGGATTGACCAGTTCGGAGTCACAGAGCCTACAATTCACACACAGGCATCAAACGAAATAGTAGTTCAGCTCCCCGGAGTTAAAGATACAAGGAGGGCTATTGATTTGATAGGCAAAACAGCAATCCTTGAATTCAAACTGCTTGATGATGATAATCCTATTGCTGCCCAGTTGCCGGGCTCCATCCCTGCCGGCCAGGAAGAAAAAACAATCCAGGAATTTGCATCCAGGATTCCTGAGGAAGACAAGATACTTTTTGGAAGGGTTGTTGATAAAGAAACTGGCAGTGTGACAAAAAAAGTCTATTTAACTAAAAAACTAACCCTTATGACAGGCGACCTGCTTACAGAGGCGAGGGTAAATATAGACCAGTTATATAATGAACCAAATGTATCAATTGCCTTTGACAGCGCAGGCGCAAAACTCTTTGAGCAGATTACTGAAGCCAATGTCAAAAAACGTCTTGCAATAATTCTTGACAACAACGTATATTCAGCCCCTGTGATACAGGAAAGAATTGCCGGCGGTAGCGCCCAGATAACCGGCACCTTCAGTATGGATGAAGCCAGGGACCTGGCTATCGTGCTCAGGTCCGGCTCACTCAGGGCGCCGCTTAAGATGCTCCAGAATGTAACTGTCGGACCTTCGCTTGGCAGGGATTCTATCAGGGCAGGCGTAAATGCAGGAATAATAGGGGCGATACTTGTTATTGTCTTTATGATAGCGTATTACAGACTCTCAGGAGTAATTGCAGATTTCGCGCTTGTTCTCAACATTATTTTACTTGTCGGTGTCCTTTCAATGTTCCATGCCACTCTTACCCTGCCAGGCATAGCAGGAATTATCCTTGCTGTAGGGCTGGCTGTTGACAGTAATGTCCTTATGTTCGAACGAATAAGGGAGGAAATCAGACTTGGAAAAACTCCCCGCTCAGCCATTGACTCAGGTTATGACAAGGCCTTCTGGACAATATTTGACTCGCATGTTACGACCCTTATAACGGCAGTTGTGCTTTTCCAGTTTGGAACCGGTCCGATAAAAGGCTTTGCTGTGACGCTCGGGTGGGGTGTCTTTATAAATCTTTTCACGGCGCTTATCGGAACCAAAACAGTCTTCGATATAATAACCACTAAATGGGAAATTAAGAAACTCAGCATATGATTGAGATAATTAAAAAAACAAAGATTGACTTCATGGGCAAAAAATTCTATGCCATTGGTCTTTCCGCGGTCTTAATGCTAATAGGACTTATAACAATTATTCAGGTAGCAAGGGGGTCGGCTAACCTCGGGATTGACTTTACCGGGGGTACTGCCGTACAGATAAAATTTACCAGGCAGGTATTCCTTCAGGATATCAGAAGTATCCTGAGCAAAGGCGGACTTACTGATTTTGACCTTCAGGACTTTCCAAAGGAAAATAAAGTTCTTATCAGGATAAAAAAAGGAGAGGAAACCCTTGGCGGCTTTTCAGAAAAGATACTTTCTGTTCTTTCACAAAAATTTTCCGGGGATGAGCTTGTGGTGGACTCTACAACTCAGATCGGGCCAAAGATTGGGGCACGATTAAGAAAAGACGCCCTCTATGCTATCATTGCAGCAATTGTTGGAATCCTCATATATATAGGGTGGAGATTTCAGTTTACATTCAGTATTGGCGCTACCGTTGCCACGTTTCACGACGTACTGGCTATTCTCGGTATTTTTTTCTTATTGGATAAAGAAATAAACCTCATTCTTGTAAGCGCTCTCCTTATGATTGCAGGGTATTCCCTTACAGACACCGTTGTTGTCTTTGACAGGATAAGAGAAAATATGAGAGCAAAGCACAGAGAATCTTTTTCAACGGTAATAAATCTAAGTATCAATGAGGTCCTTTCAAGAACTATAATTACCTCCATGACCACCTTTTTTGCTGCTTTTGCCCTGTTCGCTCTTGGCGGTGAGGTAATCCATGACTTTGCATTTGCAATAATGCTGGGAATTATTATAGGAACTTATTCTTCAATTTTTGTGGCAAGCTTTATAGTGCTTATGCTGAGAGGCAAGAAAACCTTTAGAAAGCATTAAAAATAACACAAGTGTTTCACTTTAGTGAACGTGAATAAACGATGGCTGGTAAATAAAACCAATCAGGAATTTTTAGAATACCTTTCGAAAAAAACTTCCGTATCTAAAGCACTCGTTCAGATCCTTGTGAACAGGGGCTATAAAGACGCAGAATCGATAAAAGACTTCCTTGCGCCTTCCCTGGAAAACCTCCATGACCCATTTCTCATGCCGGATATGAAAAGAGCGGTTGAACGAATAAAGGCTTCTTCTGGCAATAGTGAGACAGTTCTTGTCTGTGGTGATTATGATGCTGACGGCATTACTGCAACAGCCCTTCTGGTTTCTGTTTTAAGGATGCTTGGTATAAAGACCCGCTACCACATCCCTGACAGGATTACTGAAGGTTACGGGCTGAATAAAAATGCAATACAAAAAGCACTATCTCTCGGTTCAAAACTTCTCATAACTGCGGATTGCGGCATAAGTTCTGAGGAAGAGGTCTCAATGGCCATTTCTCAGGGGATAGATGTAATTATTACAGACCATCATGAGCCCCCAAAAAATCTCCCTGATGCAATGGCAATAATAAACCCTCACAGGACTGACTCAGAATATCCTTTTAAGAATCTCGCCGGTGTAGGCGTTGCATATAAATTAGCCCAGGCGCTTACGCAGGATTCACGATTAGAGGATTTTCTGGAATTAGTCGCTATAGGAACTATAGCAGATTCTGTGCCCCTCACAGGTGAGAACAGGGTCATGGTGACATACGGCCTCAAGGCCCTGAATAATGATTCTTCTACACCATGGATTCATGCGCTAAGGGAAACAGCCGGCATAGGCAAAAAGGAGCTTCATTCAGGCCTTCTTTCCTACACAATAATTCCAAGGATCAACGCTGTCGGAAGACTGGGTGATGCAAATGAAATTGTTGAGCTTTTCTTAACGGATGATTCATCAAAGGCAAAAGAAATAGCTTCATTTCTTGAAAGTCAGAATAAAAAAAGGCGGAGAATCGAGGCAGATGTACATATTTCAGCACTTGATATGATAAATGCCGGTAAGCTTGATAACGCAATCGTGCTTTATTCTTCAGAATGGCACCCCGGTGTAATCGGCATCGTTGCATCACGTCTCGTTGATATGTTTTACAGGCCAACCTTTCTTTTCTCTGTTAAAGATGATATTGCAAAGGGCTCAGCACGCAGCATCCCGCCTTTTCACATCCACAGAGGTGTATCTGAATGCGCAGAACTGCTTCTCGGTTACGGCGGCCATAGTCAGGCAGCCGGTCTCAGAATCAGTACAAAAAATATTTCAGCTTTCAGGAAGCAAATAAACTCAATAGTTGAAAATACTCTTACCAGCGAAGATTTGACACCGACAGTTGAGATAGACGCGGGGTTAGAATTATTTGAAGTGAATTTCAACCTTGTAAAAGAACTGGAACTTCTTGAGCCCTTTGGTAATTCAAATCAAAAGCCCTTGTTCGGCGCAAAAGGAATCGAAATCATAGACCCGAGGATAGTAGGAAACAACCACCTGAAAGTCACTTCAAGGCAGAAGTCTGTCGCGATAGACACTATCGGATTCCGGATGGCTGGCTGGCTGGAAGAAATAAAAAATCTGCTTACCGTAGATATTGCCTTTGTTCCATGCATAAATGAATGGAACGGCTACAAATCCATTCAATTAAACCTCAAAGACCTGAGACCCAGCATTTAATAATAAATCCTGAATCCTGACAATTCCAGAAAAAGTCATTTAGTTATTGAGAAATTAAGTGATTGAGTTTTAATAACTTAATGACTGAATAACTTAACAACTCAATTGAGGCTTCAAATTTAGGTTTGTCTTTAAAAGTTGTATAATAATATCATGGTTGTAGTAAAGGAAATAAACACTATTAACGGCTTGATAGATAAGGTGTTCTCTTACAATCCGGATGCGGATTTTGACCTCTGGAGGAGGGCATATGCGTTTTCTAAAGAAGCCCACTCGCGACAGAAACGCGTTGAAGGCTCTCCTTACATAGAGCACCCCCTTGCTGTTGCATCTATCCTGACCGACATGCGTATGGACAGTGCAACCATTGCAGCAGGACTTCTCCATGACACGATAGAAGACACTGATATAACGGCTGAGGACATAAAGGGACTCTTTGGTGACGAAGTTGCCTTCCTTGTTGAGAGCCTTACAAAACTCGGCAAAATGGAATTTAAAACAAGTGCTCAGGCCTATGCTGAAAACTTCAGAAAGATCTTTCTTGCCATGGCAAAAGATATCAGGGTAATACTTATAAAATTTGCTGACAGGCTCCATAACTTGCGCACACTCGAATATCTTTCAGAAGAAAAAAGGCAGAAAGTAGCTCATGAAACACTGGATATATATGCCCCGCTTGCAAACCGCCTCGGTATAGGCTGGTTAAAAACTGAATTTGAGGACCTGAGCATTAAATACCTCATGCCAAAGGTTTATGAAGAGCTCGTACATAAGGTTGCAAAGAAAAGGGACGAGCAGGAAAAATATCTGAACGAAGTAATAAAAATAATTGATGATAAACTCGGGGCTGCATCTATCAATGGCAAAGTCTTTGGAAGAATAAAGAATTACTACGGCATTTACCAGAAAATGGAAACGCAGAGAATCCCTTTTGAAGAAGTATATGACGTCCTTGCCCTGAGAATAGTAACCGATACAAAATCCAACTGTTACGGTATACTGGGGCTCATTCATTCACTCTGGACCCCTGTACCTGGCAGATTTAAGGATTATATCGGGGCACCTAAATCGAATATGTATCAGTCCCTTCATACGACGGTTATCGGGCCTAAGGGCGAAAAAGTTGAATTCCAGATCAGGACAAAGGAAATGGAGGAAATCGCTGAAGAGGGTATTGCCGCTCACTGGAAGTATAAAGAACACCGATCCATTAAAGAAAAAGAGGATAAATATTTTTCCTGGTTGAGGGAACTCATACAGTCACAAAAGGAACTTCCTGATGCAAAAGACTTTCTTGAAGCAGTAAAGGGCAACATATTCCCGGATGCTGTTTATGTCTTTACCCCGGAAGGTGATGTGTTGGAACTTCCAGAAGATTCAACCCCTGTTGACTTTGCCTATTACATACATACTGAAATAGGACATCAGTGTACCGGAGCCAAGGTGGATGGGAAAATAGTCCCTTTGAGATACAAATTAAAAAGCGGCGACACTGTTGAAATAATAACTTCTCAGGGGCATAAACCAAGCAGGGACTGGCTTAAATTAGTAAAAACCCAGAAGGCTAAGGCAAGGATTAAACAGTGGATTAAAGTAGAAGAGCGTAAAAAAGGCCTGGCGCTTGGTGAAGAACTTTTAGAGAAAGAAATGAGAAGACACGGCCTTAATCCTGCACTGGGGAAATCCAAAGAAATTCTTGAAGTTGCAAAATTATTTAAAATCCGCTCGCATGAAGATCTTTTTATAGCCATTGGCTATGGTAAACTCTCTGCGCATCAGATTGTAAACAAGTTACTGCCAGAGCCGGAAAAAGACAGGGAGCAAAAGACAAGAAAAGCGCCCGATAAAACCATTGAAGAAAAAGGGATAAGAATCAAAGGTGTTGATAACATAATGTTTTCCCGCGCAAAGTGCTGTTATCCCCTTCCAGGGGAGAGGGTTGTGGGTTTTGTAACGAGAGGCAGGGGTGTTTCTATACATAGTATTGGCTGCCCTAAACTTGATTCTCTTGCAATTGACAGGGACCGCTTTATAGATGTGGAATGGATTTCAAACGGAAATACAGATTCGTATTATACTGTCAGGATTTCTGTATTTACCGTTGACAAAACAGGTATTCTTGCTGACCTGAGCGCTATTATATCAGCAAATAATATCAATATAAACCACATAGATGCCTCTACTACCCGTGATAAACAGGCACATTTCAATTTCATACTGGAGGTAAAAAACAAACCCCAGCTTAATGAGATTATCAAAAAACTTCTTCAGGTCAATGGTGTAATTGAAATCAAGAGGGCTGAAAGGACATAAAGGGCTTAAATTAAAACTCAAAAAAGGCACAAAGTTGCAAAGCCATGAACCGTCTGGTACATGGCAAAGGCTAAAGGCACAAAGTTTTTCTCTTTGTGACTCTGTGCCTGCTGCCTTTTCTCTTTGCTTTATGACTTATTACTAATTAAATCAAACTTTGAAAGACTGGAATGAGCGTTAAACCTTCTCAACATTATGACACTTTTGAGAGCCCTGTCGGCCTTCTTTATCTCATTTTTTCCAAAAAGTCACTCGTGGGAATCTCCTTTAATAAACCTGATAATGCGGCATTCAAAAAAGGCTCTGCCCCCGAAGGTTTTATAAAAGAGCTTGAAGATTACTTCAAAGGCGCAGATAAAGGTTTTAATCAAACCACAAGATTCCTAAAAGGTACAGATTTTGAGAAGAGAGTGTGGTCATGCCTGAAGGATATACCTTTTGGTGAAACAAGACCTTACAAGTGGGTTGCTGAAAAGATCGGGAACCCCTCGGCAACTAGGGCAGTTGGCCAGGCGCTTTCGAAAAATCCTATCCCCATAGTTCTGCCGTGTCACAGGATTATTGAATCAGATGGTTCCCCGGGCGGGTATTCTTCAGGGAAAAATATAAAGATTCGTCTCCTTGAAATGGAGTATTACTCTACAGGCAAAAATAAGCCCTCTTGGTAGTCCTGAACGACCATTATCAAAATCGCATTACATTCAAAATCATTGCCGCCAATTTCTGCAATGGCTTTCTCATATGCATTGCGAATCTTTTTCAAACGCACATTTAACAGCATACCTATATTTACACATGCCCTGTAGAGAGAAATAGAATCAAGTTTAATTATCTTAATTGAATCCTTTTTGTCCTTATATTTTTCATAACACTCCAATAAATATTTTTTATTCCGTTTATATCCGCTTGTCAAATCACTGATAAAAGGAGTAATTGTCAGTGAGTTCTTGTTCAGATCGAATTTCCCTTTATTAATAATCAATTTTTTGCCGAGTTTTTCAAAAAATACAGTAAAGAATATCGATTCGGATTTTTCCAGGGAAACAGCATTTATAACAATGTTTTTTGTCTTATTACGTTTTAACAAAAAATATTTTCTTAGCCTGTCTGTCTTTCTGTCAAATTCATTTAAAACCATGTCCTTAAGATTTTCAAGATATCTTTTTCCTTTAGATATGGACTTTTTAACCGACTTCCTGCCATAAAACCCGATGAGGCCATAAAAAAAGTCCATGCCAATAATATTAAGAAAGATAGATTTCCAGGAATAAAATTTTGCCATTGCCTTCAATGTCTCAACATGGAGTTCAAAAGCAGTCATAAGCTTGGGTTCAAATACTGCATGATGAGCATCGTACTTGCTCCAGTCAGTATGGATTATGCGTCCCTGTTCTTTCAATTCATCAAATACAGGGGTTCCGGGCAGAGGAGTGAGCATCATAAACTGAACAGACTCTATGTTGAGTTTTTTTGCATATTTATGTGTATTTTTGATTGTTTGGATATCATCCGTATCAGAACCCAAAACAAACATTCCATGAATATTGATAGAATGTTTTTTCAGCATTTTTATGCATTTATTTATATCATCAATTCCCTGGTGTTTATTATAGAGAGCTAAAGTCCTGGGGTTAATAGATTCAAAACCAATAAAAACCCCGAAACACCCGGTTTCAGCCATTAGCTGTATCAGTTCCGGATCTTTGGCAATATCGGCCCGCGTCTGGGCACTCCATTCGATATCTATATTATTATCTGCGATTGCCCGAAGAAGTGCCTTTGTCCGCTGTTTGTTAGCAGCAAAATTATCATCCACAAAAAACACATGGGGGCTCATGTTGGCTACAGCTTTTATTTCTTCGATAACCTTGTTAATTGACTTAAACCTGTATTTTCTGCCAAACATCGGGATAACAGAGCAAAACTTGCAGGCAAAAGGGCATCCCCTGGATGTAGCAACAGGCATAACCTTTGCCTTCTTCCAGTTGTAGACAAGACTAAAATCAGGTACAGGCGCAGTATCAAGATCTGAAATAAGTTCTCTTCCAGGGTTATGTCTTATACCGCCCTGCTCTGTTTTAAAAGACAAGCCTTTGATATTATCAAATGGAAGGCCTGATTCAAGATGTTCTATCAGTTCAACAATGGTTTCTTCTCCTTCCCCCCTTATGACATAATCAGAATATGAAAGACTTTCTTCCGGCATAAAGGTGGAATGCGGACCCCCTATTACAACGGGAATGCCTTTATTTATAAACCTTTTCGCAATATCATAAGCCCGGGGTGCAGTAGATGTAATGGAAGAAATACATATAATGTCCGCGTCTTCCAGAAGCTTCCAGTTAATCCCTGCAATATCCTCGATAAAAACCTTTGTATTGTAACTCCTGTTTTTGAGGATAGTAGCTAACAGAACAGTACCCAGCCGCGGGAAGGGGGTCCTGCTGAATATGTGAGCGCCCGGGGACCCGGCTTCTATGAAATAAATGTTTTTCAATTGAATTCCCCTGTTTCTCTGCAGATCTTATTTTTCCTTAAAAAAATTTTATTGGCAGAATTTCTCAAAATAAGACTCTCATGGCTGTTTTTTGACATATTTAATAACTTAATAAAGCATATTATACCACAAAAAATTCCTGTTAGAAGGTAAAACAATAAAAAAGAGGGGAGCAGAAAAATTCTGCTCCCCCTTTTTTATCTTTATCCACTTTCTGTGGCTTAGGGTTTCAACCCGGTATTCTAATACATTCCGCCCATACCGCCGCCGCCCATACCACCCATACCGCCAGGCGGCATCTCAGATGCTTTTTCAGGCTCAGGAATATCAGCTACCATTACGCTGGTCGTAAGCATAAGAGCTGAGATTGACGCGGCGTTCTGAAGTGCATATCTTGTAACTTTTGTCGGGTCGATTATGCCTGCTTTAATCAAATCGGTAAATGCCTCTATATTGGCATCAAAGCCGAAGTTTGGCTCTTTGTTGTTTTTTACCTTTTCAACAATCACAGAACCTTCAAGTCCGGCATTGGTCACAATCTGCCTTATCGGTTCCTCAAGTGCCCTTTTGGTTATTTCAACACCAATCCTCTCGTCGTCTCCTTCAACCTTTAACTTCTCTAAAGCAGGTATACATCTCAGGAGTGCAACTCCTCCTCCGGGGACTATTCCTTCCTCAACAGCAGCCCTTGTAGCATGAAGTGCATCTTCAACCCTTGCTTTTTTCTCCTTCATCTCTGTCTCGGTTGCGGCACCGACATTTATTACGGCAACGCCTCCTACAAGTTTCGCAAGACGTTCCTGAAGTTTTTCTTTGTCATAATCAGAGGTGGTCTCCTCGATCTGCGCTTTTATCTGTTTTACACGTCCCTTGATTTTGCCTGAGTCACCGGCACCTTCGACAATAGTTGTGTTCTCCTTGTCAACATTAATCTTCTTTGCTCTTCCAAGGTCAGAAACTTTTATATTCTCAAGCTTTATACCAAGGTCCTCGGATATCATCCCCCCACCCGTTAACACAGCTATATCCTCAAGCATAGCCTTTCTTCTTTCACCAAAACCGGGGGCCTTAACAGCACAAATCTGAAGTGTGCCGCGAAGCTTATTCACAACAAGGGTAGCAAGTGCCTCGCCTTCAAGCTCCTCTGCAATGATTACAAGCGGTTTTCCCATTTTTGCAACCTGCTCAAGTATAGGGAGCAGGTCTTTCATAGCGCTTATCTTCTTTTCATGGATGAGAATATAAACATCTTCCAGAACACACTCCATCCTTTCGGCATCGGTTATAAAGTACGGGGAGATATATCCCCTGTCAAACTGCATTCCCTCAACTACTTCAAGGGTTGTCTGCATGCTTTTTGCCTCTTCAACAGTGATAACACCGTCTTTACCGACCTTGTCCATTGCTTCAGCAATAAGGTCTCCAATTGAAGGGTCATTATTAGCCGATATTGTACCTACCTGAGCAATCTCCTTCTTCTCCTGTACGGTCTTGCTCATCTTTTTAAGTTCAGCCACAACAACGTCAATGGATTTCTCAATGCCTCTCTTGACATCCATTGGATTTGCACCTGCAACAACGTGTTTCATCCCTTCTTTGTATATTGAGTATGCCAGTACAGTAGCCGTTGTCGTTCCGTCACCGGCAACGTCAGAGGTCTTACTGGCAACCTCCCTAAGAAGCTGAGCACCCATGTTTTCATAAGGCTCTTTCAGTTCAATCTCTTTTGCCACCGTAACGCCGTCTTTTGTAATAGTAGGCGCACCGTATTTTTTGTCAAGAATGGCGTTTCTCCCCTTAGGACCCAGAGTTGCTTTAACAGCATCGCTCAGGACGGTTATTCCCTTGAGAATATGCCTCCTTGCTTCTTCACCAAATACTAACTGTTTTGCCATTTTCTCCTCCTTAATATAACGTAATGAAACTTCAAGTTTTTATTTTGTTAATACACCCAGGATATCTTCTTCCCTGATTATAAGATACTCGTTATTATCCATATTAATTTTTGAGCCCGAGTACTTATCAAACAACAC
>Ga0255052_10001533_pt1 | contig 17294 bp, 16 predicted proteins | sample JV7_2_21_MG_FD_188632 | JGI IMG/M metagenome (GOLD analysis project Ga0255052, IMG submission 188632) | Seawater microbial communities from Jervis Inlet, British Columbia, Canada - JV7_2_21 | ecosystem: Environmental > Aquatic > Marine > Inlet | place: Canada: British Columbia | collected...
GAACGGATCCCCAAATTACTAAGAAATGAACTTGGTTCTCACGTTTGATGTCAGCCTTAAGGCAAACTCCAACGCGAGCACCCACACAAATTATCTGATTTCATTGTTAAAGAACGTGTCGAAAAAGTGGTCAAACCCCTTTTTCGACCAGACCCACAATTATACAGGCGAACCCGGGCCATTGAACAGCCCTCGCGCGCTTGTATGCCTTGATTATCGGGGTCTGACCGAGGGACACCGTGCCCTCAGCGAGCGGGGCATTATAGCCGCCAAACTGGCCCGGTCAACCTAATATTTGCGATGTTGTGACGAGCTTCGATGTGGGCCGCGCAACATTTCAGCTTGCGGTCCGGAAAAGCCTGTTTTTCCCTGAAAACACAGACACTTGCTCTGGATTCGCCCTCATCCTGCACGGACCCGCCTGTACGCAGTTTTCTCGCGGCGCTGTCTTTCTTGGCCACCTGATTGCGCGATCAAATCTCCCCGGGCAGCAGCAGGGGGCTGTCGGCTATTCTTTTTCTGCCTGCCACTGCTCATATTGCGGGGACTTGACGAAGTTCGCGTATCTGCCGTTTTTTTCGAACAATTCGCGCTCGAGTGGCTTGTCGAATTGGTCTTCCAAAGACCTTGCCGTCGATACTGCGAACGAGTAGTGCTGCAGCAAAACGTGTGCGTTGATCGCGGCCCAGTACGCCGATTCGAGTTGCGGCTCGATGGAGATCGCCTCGTCTGCGAGTACGGCAGCGTCATCGATATGTCTTGAACCCAATGCCGCCCGTGACATCAACAACAACACTGCCGCATCCCTGACACCGAAGGCTTGCTGCAATTGGCGAAGTGAATCACCGAGATCATCGAAATCGCCCTTTGAGATGCGGTAGTTCATCAACATCAGCGCCAGGGCAGGGTTATCGCCAAAGTTGTTCTCCAAATCTCTGTATGCGTCGTTGTATTGGTTCTGGTCGCGGGACATCTTGCCGACATCGCAATTCAGCAGGTGCATAAAGAGCGAATACCTTAGCGACCTGTCCAGCGACGGCTCAATTCTGTAGTAGGAGCTGAAGTCTTTGTCGCGGACGGCTTGCAGCAGTTCGGCCAGTCTGGCGTAACCCGTGTCGTTTCCATCATAAGATTTGACGAGGCCCCGAACAGATGACTCGGTCGGATCGTATGTAACGACACTTTGACGCAGCATGTCCGAATATCTGCGACCAGCCGTATAATCGAGCCAGTCGACGATCCTTATGTTCCCTTGGTCATCTCTGACCATTTCATATTGGTGATAGCCGTATCCTAATCGGCCCAAATCGTAACGCACCAATGCCGTCGCTTTGTCCCCGTTGACCCTGACATCGAGCAATTTCGTATACGAGCCTTCCGGCGTGCGCCTGACAAACGACGAAACGATGTTTTTCTCGCCTCTGATGACATTGTTCGCAAACCTTGATCTGACGCCAGGATCCAGATCGAGACCGTCGAACGCGCGTCGCAAAATCGCGTCAATATCAAGGTCTTCTATGAACGCTTCCTTTGAGCCTTGATTGAGCTGATCCACAACGCTCTCGAATCTTGCTTCGAACGACTGATCCGCCGCCAACGCTGCCCTGATTTCAGGCGTGAGGCAAAGCAGGAGCGAAAGCAACAAGAGCGATCGAAACGTGTCTCTAATCATTACTCGCTTCCTTATCTCATGTCAGACTGACGCGCGAGAAACGGCGTTTGCCTACCTGATATACGCTTGTGCTTCCCGCCGATACCTGAAGCGACTTATCTTCGATGCGTTCTCCGTCGATCTTCACGGCGCCCTGTTTGATCATGCGAAATGCTTCCGATGTGCTGCTAACAAGACCGGCCGCCTTTAACAGGTGTGCGATGCCCAGGCTCCCACCCTGACTCGAAATCGACACTTCTTTTATTTTGTCGGGCAAAGCACCTTTCTGGAATCGCGCTACGAACTCCTTTCTTGCCGCTTCTGCCGCTTTTTGGTCGTGAAAGCGTTCGACCAATTCCATCGCTAGCTCGAATTTTGCATCTCGTGGATTTCCACCGGCAGCAACTCGAGATCTCAGTGATTCAATGTCATCGAGTTTGCGAAAGCTCAGGACTTCGTAGTAGCGCCACATCAGTTCGTCCGAAATAGACATGACCTTGCCGAACATCTCATTAGCCTCATCAGTAATGCCGATGTAATTATCCAGCGACTTCGACATCTTCTGCACGCCGTCGAGCCCCTCAAGCAACGGTGTCGTCATCACGACCTGCGGTTCCTGGCCAAAATCCTGCTGCAACTGCCGGCCTACCAGAAGGTTAAACTTCTGATCCGTCCCGCCCAGTTCGACGTCGGCTTTGAGCGCAACCGAGTCGTAGCCCTGAACTATCGGATACAGAAACTCATGTATGGATATCGACTGGCCGGATTTATAGCGCTTATTGAAGTCGTCACGTTCGAGCATGCGGGCGACCGTGTGATGAGATGCCAACTTAATGAGATCCGCTGCACTCATCGGGGACATCCAACGGGAATTAAAATCTATACGCGTTTTCTCAGGGTCCAGAATCTTATAAATCTGTGCCTCGTATGTCACAGCGTTGGCCTTGATCTCATCCCTGGATAGCGGCGGACGTGTCGCGTTTTTGCCGCTCGGGTCTCCGATCATTCCGGTGAAGTCGCCGATGAGGAAAACGACCTCGTGACCAAACTCCTGAAACTGGCGCATCTTGTTGATCAGGACTGTGTGACCGACGTGCAGGTCAGGCGCGGTCGGATCGAAGCCCGCCTTTACAATAAGAGGTCTGTTTTTCTCGAGCTTTTCCGCAAGGCCGCCTTCCGGAAGAATTTCGTCAATCCCGCGGGCAAGTTCGCTCAATTGATCTTTGATGCTGGCCATTGACTCTCAATCATCGAATTCCATTCTTCAGCGGCAGAACTGTAGCATCCTCCGCCGCTATTGAAACAGTGGCGAGACGGCGCATGAAATCCAAAACCTGCACTGTTTGGGAAAAGGTTCGCGAATACGGTTTAAGATCATGACTTATAACAGATTTCTTTGACCTCCCAGTCCGGCCACTGTAGAGTAGCGGCTTCACGCGTTTTGGGGAGACGCAGACTTGCATCGTCCGGTCAGTCCACTGCTGCATGACTACAAACCGTCTGCCAGGACACAGGTAAAGAAATCCACAGCATTCCACTGGTTTGTACTCGGCCTTGGACTGCCGTTTGTCGGATTAGCGCTACTTCTGTCTCTCAAAAACGCGTCAGGCACAAGCTCTCTTCTCGATAACAAGGAATTGACTGAACCAGTGCCGCAACTGGCATCGGATATTCCGATCGTTATCGGCAACCTGACGGAAGAGCTGACACCAATTGATCTGAGCCACATAGCGAGGTTGCCCGAAATTGAGGCGGAGCCCCGGTATGATTCAATAAATGTGACTGTCCGCTCCGGCGACACGATGGAGCGAATTTTCAGGCATAACAAACTGGACCTCAGTCATCTCGCAAGCGTAGTCCGATTGCCGGAGGCCGGAAAATATATTCGCGTGCTGCGTCCCGGAGATGAATTTGAAATTCGACATGACCAGGGACAGTTGATCAGTCTCCATCGCAAGCTTGACCTGACAAGCGCTCTCCTCGTCTCGACATCCGAGTCCGGATTCAGAGCCGAGATCGTTGAGCGGCCAATCGAACTCCGGCGCCGGCTCGCGTACGGTCGAATTGAAACTTCACTGTTCGAAAGCGCCGCGGAAGCCGGCATGCCGGATAAACTAATAATGAATCTCGCAGGCATATTTGCCTGGGACATAGATTTTGTTCTCGATATTCGTAGTGGCGACGATTACCACATATTGTTTGAGGAGATTTATCAGGAAGGCAAGTACATTACCGACGGCGAAATCATCGCGGCCGAGTTCAACAACAATGGCCGGACGTTTCAAGCGGTGCGTTACATCGACAAGAATGGCCGGTCGGACTACTTCACACCGGACGGCCGCAGCGTCCGAAAAGCATTTATCAGAGCACCTGTCGACTTTATGCGGATCAGTTCAAGCTTCAATCCACGCCGCAGACACCCGATCCTGAGTACGATCCGTGCACATCGTGGTGTCGACTACGCCGCGCCTCGCGGGACCTCAATCAAGGCCGCGGGCGACGGGAAAGTGATATTCCGTGGACGCAAAGGCGGTTACGGTAACGCCATCATTCTGCAGCACGGTGGCAACATTACGACGCTTTACGCCCACATGTCGAAGTTCGCGAATACCGCGCGTCTTGGGAAGCGTGTCAAACAGGGCCAGACAATTGGTTACGTAGGCAGCAGCGGCCTGGCGACGGCCGCACATCTGCACTATGAATATCGGCTAAACGGAGTACACCGCAACCCCCGCACGGTGAAACTGCCGCAGGCGGCCCCGATCAAGGACGAGTATCGTGAGGACTTCCTGACGGCTGCGGCGCCGATACTGGAAGAACTCGATCACTACAAGAGAACGCCGATCGCCGCTGCTACATTCGACTAATCTGATATTGCGCATACCTTGAATGAACAGTCTGTATATCGGCCTGATGTCGGGTACCAGCATGGACGGTATCGACGCGGTGCTGGTCGAGTTCGGTAATCGACGCTGTCAGCTTGTCGCTACACTAAGTCACGAATATCCCGACGAACTACGCACCGCACTTGTTGCCGCGACTCGCGAACCGAAGCAATGCACGATCGACACGTTCGGCCGCCTTGATAATTGGGTAGGCGAATCGTTTCGCGATGCGGCCCTGAAACTTGTATCTGAATCGAAAACTGACGTTGAACAAATTGTTGCGATCGGCAGTCATGGACAGACGCTTCGTCATCGACCCCGTGTCGATCGGCCTTTTACGTTGCAGATCGGGGATCCCAACATTATTGCCGCGGGAACCGGCATCACGACCGTTGCAGATTTCCGGCGGCGCGATGTGGCCCTGGGTGGAGAAGGTGCGCCGCTACTTCCTCCGTTTCATCACTGGCTGTTTTCCAGCGAGAAGATAAATCGTGTGGTCCTGAATATCGGCGGTATCGCGAATGTCACGATACTGCCGGCAGGCAGCGATGAGGTGACGGGGTTCGATACCGGACCGGGCAACACACTTCTGGATGCATGGATTCAAGCCAGTAAGGGGGAGAAATTTGACGAGGACGGTAATTGGGCGCGAAGCGGAAAGATCTCATCCCAATTACTGGCCCTGCTTTTGCGGGACCCGTACTTCGCCGAACCGCCGCCGAAAAGTACCGGCTTCGAATATTTCAATCTCATGTGGCTACGACAGGTGCTGTCGGATACCGGCGACGCAGACGAGGCGGACGTCCAGGCTACCTTGTGTGCATTCACCGCCAGGAGCATTGGCGACGCCATCGGTGATTATGCGCCCGACACCACGGAGTTGCTCATATGTGGCGGTGGGATAGACAACACCGAACTGATTCGCTGGATAGCCTCAGCACTACCCTCAGTCGACGTTCACTCCACAGCCGAATTCGGTCTCGAGCCGGACTGGGTCGAAGCGGCCGCGTTCGCCTGGCTCGCCAAGCGTTGTCTTGACAGGAAGCCCGGGAATCTGCCCGGCGTTACAGGAGCAGACCACGCGGGCATTCTGGGCGGGATTTACCCGGCCTGAAATGCTGCGCTATTTCAAAGTTTCGTCGCAAGGTCATTGATATACTCGGGAGCCGACCAGACCAGGATTCTCTGTGGACGCTCCTGTTTTACCGCCGGCCGAACTGTACATAAACCGCGAGCTCAGCCTGCTTGAGTTCCACCGTCGCGTATTGGAACAGGCCCGCGACAGCAAGATCCCGCTTCTCGAGCGCCTCCGCTTTCTCTGCATTTCCTGCACCAATCTGGATGAGTTTTTCGAAGTTCGAGTTGCGGCTTTGAAGCAACGGCTGGAAATCGGCGCACCCGCACCGGGCCCGGACAAGATGACGCCGCAACGGTTGCTGGACGAGATTCGACATCGTTCCATCAATCTCGTGCGTGACCAGTACGAGGTTCTGAATACGACAATCCTGCCTGAGCTTGCCGCTGAGCAGATTCGGTTCCCACAACGTTCCGAATGGTCCGAAGCAAAGAAAAACTGGCTCAGTCATTATTTTAGAGACGAAGTTGTGCCAGTGTTGACACCCATCACACTGGATCCGTCACGACCGTTTCCCAGGATCCTGAACAAGAGCCTTAACTTCATCGTGCGGCTGCAGGGTAAGGACGCATTCGGCCGTCGCCGGCACCGTGCAATTGTACAGGCGCCCCGCTCACTGCCGAGAATCATTCAGCTGCCCGAAAGACTATCCGACCAGGGCTGTGATGCCTACGTCTTTTTATCGTCGATCATTCATGCTCACGTGGAGGACCTGTTTCCCGGGATGACGGTCGAGGGTTGTTATCAATTTCGGGTGACGCGAAATAGCAATCTCTATTTCGATGACGAAGAAGTCGACGATCTCGTTCGGGCTCTGGAAGGCCAGCTTGCTGCAAGTCGTTATGGCGCGGCAGTTCGTCTCGAAGTCAGTAAAGAATGTCCGCAGGATCTTTGCAAATTCCTGCTCGATCACTTTTCTCTCGACCGCGCGGACCTTTTTTCGGTAGACGGGCCCGTCAACCTGAATCGTCTCGCCACTGTCTGCGATAACGGGCGCCGGCCTGACCTTTGTTACCCGCCGTTTTCCCCCGGTATGGCGAGAGAGCTTATTACCGACGAAAATATCTTCGAGATTCTCAAGAAGAAGAACGTATTACTGCACCATCCCTATCAGTCGTTCCGACCCGTAATCGATTTTATTGCGACGGCGGCATCAGATCCTGACGTATTGGCCATCAAGCAAACTCTGTACCGGACGGGCGCTGACTCACCCATTGTGGATCACCTGGTTCGGGCGGCAAAATCCGGCAAAGAAATTTCTGTCGTCATCGAATTGATGGCGCGATTTGATGAAGCTCAAAATATCGCGCTTGCCAATCGCCTGCAGGAAGCGGGGGCGCACGTCGTTTACGGACTCGTCGGCTACAAGACGCACGCGAAGATGGCCCTGGTCGTTCGTCGCGAAGCGGGCAAGTTAAAACGATACGTACATCTGGGTACCGGTAACTATCACCGCGGCACGACGCGCATATATACCGACTACGGTTACCTCAGTAGTAACAGGAATCTTGGCGAAGACGTACATAAAGTCTTTATGCAGATAACCAGCCTTACTGAGGCGGAGAACCTGGTCAAAATATTTACGGCCCCGTTCCATCTGTTTGACCAGCTCATCATGCGAATTGAACGTGAAATTGAGTTCGCGAAAGCCAACAAGAAAGCATATATCATCGTCAAAATAAACTCACTGACTGAGCCGAAAATTATAGATGCGCTATACAAAGCATCTTCCGCAGGCGTCAAGATCGACCTGATCGTGAGGGGCATCTGTTCTTTGCGACCGGGCGTACCCGGTCTGTCTGATAATATTCAGGTGCGCTCGATCATTGGCCGGTTTCTCGAACACTCACGCGTCTATTATTTTAGAAATGACGGTGACGAGGAGTACTTCTGCTCGAGTGCCGATTGGATGGATCGTAACTTCTTCCACCGAACGGAGACCTGTTTTCCGATTCGGCAAAAACCGCTCAAGAAGAAGATGATGAAAGACCTCAATCTCTTTCTCGCCGACAACAGCCAGGCGTGGGCGCTGCAGGGCGATGGCAGCTACGTTCGTCTGAGTCCGGGCAAGGACAAGCCGGTGTCGGCGCAGCAGACCTTGCTCAATCGCCTGGCTTCGACAGCCTGACCCCGCAAACTCCTAGCCAAAATCAAGATTGAAGCCGGCGTATCCCAGATATTCTCGCTCGCGCTCAAGGTCCGCCACGGTTAGCGCGTTGTTCGCAAGCCAAACATCAGGAAATTTCAGCCGAATATCGTCCTCGCCGACTTCAAGCACGATAGTCGGCAGCTCGACCGTTCTGCGGCTGCGATTGAGCAATACTGCGAGACGCAACAGCAATGCCAGTCGCATTGAACGCTCCCGCCATGCGCTCGGGATTCTGAGGCAACTGCCCGTATCGATCTGTCTTCTCTGATTCGCAATCAGAAACGCGAGGATACTTTGCTCTGCGCGAGGAAAACCGGGCAGGTCGGCGTTTTCAGCAATGTAGGCGCCATGTCGCTGATAGCCGTCGTGCGAGATGTCGAGACCAATTTCATGCAATCGCGAAGCCCAATCGAGCAGGCGAGCCGCGAGGGGAGACTTCAGTTTCCAGGGCCTGGCACACTGACTGAGTAATTCGGCTGCCGAGCGTGCCACGCGCTTCGCCTGAGCCTCATCGACGTTATACCGGGACATGATTGCCCGAACGCTCCGCTCGCGGGCATCTTCATGTTGCAGCCTGCCGAGATGGTCATAAAGAAGACCCTCACGCAACGCACCGTCGGATATTTCTAATTTGTCGATACGCAAGTCTTTAAGCAGTTCGACCAGTATCGAAAGCCCGCCTGGCCAGACCTGTGCGCGGGACTCGGACAGGCCTGGTAAAGATAGCGCAGAAATATTTTTAAACTCGAGAACCTTTTGAATCAATGTCTCGACGACTTCGGATGTCAGCTCATTTGACTCCATGATGCCCAGTTCGTGAGCGACAGCCGCCGTCGCAATAATCGTTCCGGACGTGCCAATCGCCTGGATATTGCGTGAGTCGCGAAAAAACGCCTTGACAGGTCGAAGCTCCAGACTGGCTGCGAGCCTGGCCGCCTCAAATGCGCGTTTTGATATCTTGCCGTTTTCGAAGTGCTGTTCGGTCATGGCGACACAACCCAGGGACAGGCTTTCGAGCGCATCCGGTTTCGGCCCTCGTCCCAGAATCAACTCGGTGCTGCCACCCCCTATGTCCAGAACAAGCCGCAGGCCTTCGTTCGGCGGCAGGCTGTGCGCGACGCCGTTGTATATCAGGCGCGCTTCTTCGATGCCTGAGATGACTTCGATCGGGTGACCTAGTGCAGCTTCCGCTTCGGCCATAAATTTCTGGCTATCACGGGCCCGCCTCAGTGCGTTTGTTGCCGCGGCCCGAACGCTCGCGGCATGCATGTCGCGTAAGCGCTCACCGAAACGGGACAGACAGTCTACTGCGCGTTGTCTTGCGGCTTTTGCGAGCTGGCCATCTTCGGCAAGCCCCTCCGCCAGCCTTATTGGCTCTCGCAACCGATCGATGATGGTGAGCTGACCGTGGCGAAGCTCGCCGACGATCATGTGAAAGCTGTTGGATCCCAGATCAACCGCCGCGATAACTGCTGGTACAACATCACGACCAGGTTGATTTTCCGGGGTCTCTGCGGGAGTCGTGATTACTTGATTTTCCGTTCAGATGGCGCCTGGCGTCCTGTGCCTATGCAGTGAACGACGACCCGCAACCGCAGGTCGTGACCGCATTGGGATTGCGAATAACAAACTGGGCGCCCTGCAGATCTTCCTTATAGTCAATCTCGGCACCGAGGAGATATTGCACACTCATCGGATCCACGATGAGCGTCACGCCTTGATTCTCGACGCTCGAGTCGCCTTCCTCGATTTTTTCATCGAACGTGAAGCCGTATTGAAACCCGGAGCAGCCGCCGCCGGCGACGAACACGCGAAGCATCAGATCAGGATTCTCTTCTTCCTGAATCAATTCACTGACTTTCCTGGCAGCCGCGTCGGTAAATACCAGAGGGGGCGGGGCGGCTGTGGAGCCAATTACGGGTCTATCAGTGTCCATACTTTCTAATCACCTTGTTTCTTTCAATGCCCGGCTTATGTACCGGCGACAGCAGTTGCGCTCGCCGGTACCTCGATATCGTCACTGGTCTGCTCCAGCAACGGCACCTGTCCATCCGGTTGATGAATAAGTTTGCCATTGATCTCGGCGCCGATCGCCATTTCGATCAAATTATAATACAGATTACCTATGACCCTTGCCGTAGGCCCCAGTTCAACGCGTTGATTCGCGATCACATCGCCGCGGACAATCCCGTTGAGCATGACAAACGGTACCGCGACACCGCCTTCGACAAGGGCATCTTCACTGATGCTCAACGCCGAGTTGCTCTCCGGATCCGCAGTGACATTGCCTTTGACCGTGCCGTCGATATGACAACCACCCTCAAAGAACAAATCTCCGTTTACTCTTGAATTTATCCCGACAAGCGTGTCAATAATGCTGTGTCGGCGTTGTTGTCGCCCGAACATGAACTACTCCCTGAATTAACTCTGGCCGGTTTTCCAGAGGAAACTTTGCTTGACACTCGCAATCGATTTTGTCCGCGAATGTACTTCTATGTTGATGCGTTCCGGCAGAAACCCTTCAGGCAAAATCAGTTGCCGATCGAAATTCTGAAAATATCGAAACGAAAATGGCCAGTTGCTTGCTTCGTCGGCCGGTACAAGCTGTTCGAGATTATAAGTAGTCGCTACCCCGTCCTGTGCGCCCTCCAGACTGAAATTTACTTCGCCTTTCACGCTGCGATCGTGTTGCATGACCTGAACGAGAACGAGCTTGACGTGGTATTGCCCCTCGTCTTTGCCCTTGCTCAAACGCAGGTCCTGAACCCTAAGGCCACGTTGTCCGTCGGCCGGAGAAATGATGCCGCGATAAAACGCAATTGCATCACCTTGTTCCTGAATTTTTTCCTGAAGATTCGACAGGCTCTTTTCTACATCTTTGTAGGCTTCCCGGTCAATGTTCCGGTGCGTCTCGAGAAGAGAGATTTCTTGTTTGAGTGTGCTGATTTGCTTCTCTAGTTCCGCGATCCGATTCTCGTCATCGTGCCGTTCCTGTGCTGCATCGACCACATTGTAATCAGCCTGAATTCGGCCAAACTCAAAGGTCAGGTAGCCGCCGACTAGCAACGCAACAGCAACGGCGGTCCTCATGGCCCATATGTACCCGCTGTTGACCCTATTTGAAGGTGACCTGCTACCTGCCACATCCGTCCCCGGCACTGTCCGAAACCCTTATTTTACGCAGACGCTCCGGCAAACAGAAGTGCAGTAGATCACGTATTTCGTGACAATCTTGCCCCGATTCGGGGCGAGTCGCCCTGACGAAGCCAGTTCCAGACCCATACTTGCAGGTAGTGCAGGCCCATGCGACTGCCGAGCTTTTTCAGTCGCGCCGCCGGGCAGCCGCGAGATCTTTATCAAACTCTGCGCGCCAGCGCTTTGGCCACCACTTCGGCCGTGGCGGCAAACCCGACGGATAAACAAACGGTCCGAGCTCATGCAATGCACTGGCGTAAACGCGTCGTTTGAAATAAATGACTTCATTGACGGGCCGCCAAAAGTCTACCCATCGCCACCGGTCGAACTCGGGACTTTCACCACGATCGAAACGCAGTCTCTCTTCCGCGCCAACCAGTTTCAGGATGAACCAGCGTTGCTTTTGACCGATACAAAGTGGTTCACTGCCCCGTCGCAGAAATTTTTCCGGCAATCTGTATTTTAGCCAGTCGCGGGTTGAGCCTAGTATTTCGACATCCCTGGCACCCAGGCCGACTTCTTCATGAAGTTCTCGATACATGGCCTCCTCCGGGCTTTCGCCGACGTGCATCCCGCCCTGCGGAAACTGCCACCCCTTGCTGCCAATACGTCCGGCAAGCAAAAGCTTGCCGGCGTCATTCGAAAGAATGATGCCGACATTTGCCCGAAAGCCGTCTGAATCGATGTCATCGCTGCTCATATGATTTAATGAATATTCCACTAATCCGCCAGCCTGTCCAGGAGACATGATTTTGCTCACCAAGCGTCAAAGCCTGCTGTTTTGCGGACTGGTGGCGCTCGCGGGATCGGCTATCTTCGCTGCCATGGCGTCTGGCAGCGCGACAATCAGTGTAGAGCAGGCTATTCGGACTATCGCCGGCGACGCTCCCGACCATATCCGCGCGCTTGTCATGGATTTGCGCTTGCCAAGAGCACTGACCGCCTTCGGCGTCGGCGGTTTGCTCGCGGTAGCAGGCGTCCTGATGCAGGTCCTTCTTCGTAACCCGCTGGCAGAACCCTATATCCTGGGCAGTTCCGGTGGAGCGGCAGTTGCTGCCTTGCTTGGCATGTTGCTTGGCTGGGGCAGTGCGATGATCGATCTGGCTGCTTTCGGCGGCGCAATGGCGGCAATGCTCCTGGTCTTTTCGATCGCGCAGGGTACCGGTAGCTGGACGCCCAGCCGGCTGCTGTTGACCGGTGTGGTTCTGGCGGCCGGATTCAGCGCGGCAACAACCCTCCTGCTGGCATTGAGCCCGGACCAGAACCTCCGCAGCATGCTGTTCTGGTTGATGGGTGACCTGAGTTTTGCCTATTCGCCGGCCCGTAGTCTGTGGTTACTGGCCGCAATAACCGCCGCGGGCGTCCTTGTCGCAAGACATTTGAACGTGCTGGCGCGCGGCGATCTACAGGCGGCAATCGTCGGTTTGCCGGTAGCCGCGTTTCGACTGATTATTTTTGCCGTTACGGCGCTTGCAACAGCCGTCTCAGTAACCACCGTCGGTGTGATTGGCTTCATCGGTCTGGTTGTTCCCCACCTGATCAGACTCGTCGCGGGCAGCGATCACCGAATCGTAGTGCCAGCATCGGCGCTGGCGGGCGGAAGCTTGCTTGTGATCGCCGATACGCTGGCCAGAACCGTGATGGCACCGCGGCAGCTGCCCGTTGGCGCACTGACGGCAGCGCTCGGCGTGCCGTTGTTCCTGGTACTCATGAGCCGCAGCCGACGAGCCGGCTAGCTGCGCACTGATAATCTCAGGCGACCGCGGCCTTGATAGCGTCAACGGCGACCTGGTCCCGCCCTGCGGCCTTTGCGGCGTACAACGCAACGTCAGCACGGGCTATCAACGCCTCGCCGATCGTTTTGAGTTCGTCAGCTCCCTGGTCCGGCGCGATACCGGCGATGCCGATTGATGCAGTAATCGTCACTGGCCCGTCGTACCGAAGCATGATCGGCGTTGAAGAAATTGAGCGGCGGATGCGTTCCGCGAGCAAGACACCCGAATCGGTGTTGGTGTTCGGTAACAAGACGACAAACTCCTCGCCACCGTACCTTGCGGCCACATCGCTGGCCCGTACTTCCGACTCAATTCTCTGCGCAAGTTCGCAAAGCACTTCGTCGCCGGCAATATGGCCGTAGGTATCATTGACCCGTTTAAAGTGATCAATATCGATCATCAGGCAAACAAGATTGCTGCCGTCCCGCCTTGCGCGTGCGAGCTCTTCTCTTAGTCGGACCTGCAGATACCGCCGGTTATTCCAACCGGTCAGTACATCCGTGAATCCGCTGCGACGAAGGCGCGCCCTGTTGACGGCATTTTCGAGAGCAAATGATGCGATGACGCCCAGGTGGCTGAAAAAGTCCGTGGCGTGCTCGCGCGTAAACCGGGAACCGACATTACTGCCAAAATTCAGGCTGCCTACCACGCTCTCCTTATGTACCAGCGGAATCATCGCGATACTCGCAATGTCATTCCTGGCGGGAAAAATGAGCTGGTGATCCGCGGCCGAGTACTCCCCAAGCCAGGGTTCTTGCAGTGAAACGTATTGCGGTGCCAGCCCTGCCAGGGCGTCGACAAACAACAATCCCGGCAAATCCCCCGGCTGAGTGCCACCGGCAACCAGCAGGTGGCGAATGTCGTGGTCCGGATCGCAAACCACGACGGTGACCTGTGCAAGGCCACAACTGTCGGCAAGTCCAATGACCATCGTCCGAAACAGAGCGCGAAGATCGCCAGCCTGTAGAAGCGCAAGCTCCCGGTCCTGGGACTTGCGTAGAATCGATTCATTCCTGGCAACTTTGTCATGCAGGTCGGCTAGCTGCCTGCGTAACTGTCGGAGCTCTGCTGACTGGTCTTTATTGTTTCCCATATTGGCCGATTCGCTCGTACTCTCCCCAAGGTAGTCCTTTTACCAAAAAGCTGAGCGCACGTCGCTGTTCCGGCCCGCAGCTTGCAAGAAACCCTGCGGCGAATCGGAAAAAGGACTTATTGGCTGAGTCCGCATTTTTTGCTTATCGGCGCGTTGCGAGGTACTCACGCCCTTTATTCATCAGCTCGGCAAAACCCGCCTCGTCACCGTCTGCAACAAGTTGCCGTATCTTGTTGGCGGATTCGCAGAGGGCATCCAGGGATCCGAGACCGAATTTGTTCAGGCTCTGGATCTCGAAATACAGATAGGGGTTATCCTGCGCCACGAGTGCGGATACCAGAAGCTGAGCGTCGAACGTCGTCGATGAAATCTGTGCCAGCTTCGGTGCGGCTTCACCACTGTCGGCAAGCGCCGAAAAAAAGGCGATATTGAGCGCATGAGACAAGCCGAGCACGTAAGCAATGAGGCGGTCGTGATCGTCCAGATCCATATCAAGTTCATCCACCATTGTCGCCGAAAACAGTTCTTTGGCAGCGGCGGTTGCTTCTTCGGAGCCTGCATCAACGAAGATAAGATGGCGCCCGGACAACAAATCTGTTTCCGGGCCGAACATCGGGTGCAGCGATGCTACACGGCAGCCGGCGTCTTTCAAGCGCTCCAGCCCGTTGCGCAATGGCGTCTTCAGCGACCCTATGTCGAAGATGAGACCCTCGGGTTTGCGCTCCGCCAATTCCGCCAGTATCTGACCGCTCGCTGCCAACGGCGTCGCAACGACGATAACGTCATAGTCGATACCGGCTTCCTGCCAGTCGGAGAATCGACCCGGGCCGGATTCAATGCCGGGGTCAGCGACACTTGTTGCGAATCCCTGTGAAGCAAAGAAGTCAACGAACCAGGCACCCATCTTTCCGGCACCGCCAATGACCAGCACCCGCCGGCCGTTACCTTTCCCTTCCGCGACGACGCGATCTCGCTCCTGACTCGTGAGCGATGACCGAATCAATGTCCGCATAATCTCCTCGGCAGTATTCGGGTCTATTGAGATTGCTTCTGCCTTTTGCCGCGCCATGTCGAGGACATCTTTCTCCCGCTCGAAGTCGCGGGTTGCACGACCCGTGGCTTGCTTGCTTCGTCCGATCTCGCCCACTAACTGCTGTCGCTCGGCAACCAGCTCGAGCAGACGTTGGTCGATTGATGAAATATTGCTGCGTAATTCGTCTATGTTCATTGCCCGTCTTGAGTCCGTAAAGCCTGAATCAGGCGATGGGTGACGTTTTACAGGAGACGGGCGCGCAACAGAAGACTCACCATCACTCGCTCGCGGTGCGGGCTCCAACAGCAAGCGTCAGATGCCTTGCAGGAGCCCGCATCGCCGGCGAGATCCCGCTACCGATGGCGATGGCGGTCGCGATGACGATAGCGGTCGCGATGATGGCCCTGGTGTCGATAAGGCCGATGATACTTTCGCTCGTAATGATAAATATCGAAAAGCCGGGACCAGCTCAGATAAGAATCATGGCGGTAGCGGCTCTGCCGATACCAGCGATGAAAATCATTATGTCGACGCAACCACCTGGGATAATGGCGGCCATGCCTGACAACGTGGTACCTGTCGTAAGCGCCGTAGGCTCCATAATGATTTCCATGTGCTGAAGCCTCGGGCACCCCGGCAACGAACAAGGCGCTCGTAAGAACCAATGACCAGACCAGGCGTTTCATGACTGACTCCTTTCTTGACAGTACAGGCACAGAATACTGTCCGGGAGATGAATCGAGGCTGAATTCAAGTCCTTGTTTTTATTGATTATATGAACGTCGGCTGAACGGGTCATGGGTCACCCGGCCGGATCGAAGGCCCTGCGGAGACCCCTACTCCATGCCTGCCGGGGATGCGACTATCGGCGCACAAAATGCGACTATCGGCGCACATCATGCGACTATCGGCGCACATCATGCGAATATCGGCGAGCGAGCCAATAGCAATCTCTGAAGGGAGGAGCAGACGAGAATGAAGACACGTGCCGCTGTTGCCTGGGAAGCCGGCAAACCGCTTGAAATTGAAACGATCGAAATCGACGGGCCGAAAGCAGGCGAAGTGTTGCTGCGCAATATCGCAAGCGGTGTTTGCCATACGGATGCGTTCACGTTGTCCGGCGAGGACCCGGAGGGAATATTTCCCGCGGTTCTCGGTCATGAGGGCGGAGCAATCGTCGAGGAAGTCGGCGCCGGTGTTAAAGGTTTGCAGGCCGGCGATCATGTCATCCCCCTCTATACGCCCGAATGCGGCGAATGCAATTTCTGCACATCGGGTAAGACCAATCTGTGCCAGGCCATCAGGGTCACTCAGGGACAGGGCCTTATGCCGGACGGAACGTCACGCTTTTCCCATGGCGACAAACAGATATTCCACTACATGGGTACCTCGACATTCAGCGAGTACACCGTTTTACCGGAGATTGCCGTTGCCAAAATCAACGAGAATGCACCGCTGGAAAAAGTCTGTTTGCTCGGCTGCGGCATCACGACCGGCATCGGCGCCGTATTAAACACGGCCAAAGTCGAACCCGGTGCGACGGTCGCCGTGTTTGGACTTGGCGGCGTGGGCTTAAGCGCCATTCAGGGGGCGACGATGGCGAAAGCAAGCCGCATCCTCGCCGTCGACATTAATCCGGACAAATTCGAACTCGCCACGCAAATGGGCGCTACGGACACAGTCAATCCGAAAGATCACGACGCTCCGATTCAGGAAGTCATTGTCGACATGACAGACGGCGGCGTGGATTATTCATTCGAATGCGTCGGCAACGTCAACCTGATGCGTGCCGCACTGGAATGCTGTCATAAAGGTTGGGGTGAGTCCGTAATTATCGGCGTTGCAGGTGCCGGCCAGGAGATATCGACACGTCCGTTTCAACTGGTCACGGGTCGCATCTGGCGGGGAACCGCTTTTGGCGGTTGCAAAGGCCGGTCGCAACTTCCGGGAATGGTCGACCAGTACATGAACGGTGAAATCAAGGTCGACGAATTCATTACGCACACGATGCCGCTCGACGACATCAATACCGCGTTTGACCTGATGCATGAGGGCAAAAGTATTCGCTCTGTTGTGCACTTTTAGCCGCGAGTTAGTGTTGCTGCAAGCAAGTTTCGGTGACCGAGATGCCTAGAGTCGCTGTCGCAACGACTTCGCAGCTTGCCGCTGACGCTGCCGCCGAAGTCGCCGACGCCGGCGGCAATGCGGTCGATTGTGCTGTCGCCGCAGCAATCTTTTCAGTCAACACCGAGCCGGGCGTTTGCGCCCTGGCCGGCAGCGCCTACGTCACCGTCTGGCCGCCCGATTCCGATCCGATCACCATCGACGGCAATGTCACAGTGCCAGGCAAGGGACTGACGCCCGGGTATACGATCAGT
>Ga0255052_10001534_pt1 | contig 17282 bp, 13 predicted proteins | sample JV7_2_21_MG_FD_188632 | JGI IMG/M metagenome (GOLD analysis project Ga0255052, IMG submission 188632) | Seawater microbial communities from Jervis Inlet, British Columbia, Canada - JV7_2_21 | ecosystem: Environmental > Aquatic > Marine > Inlet | place: Canada: British Columbia | collected...
CATAGATGTATCGTTTGAGTATACTTTGTTCCCTTCAAATGATTCGTCAGAATCCGAAAATCCATACTCGTTCAATAGTATCTCTTTGATCGAGAGACTCGCTATGTCTTGCTCAGATGTGACTAGAATCCTCAAACTATCCATCCTCGAATACTAGAGTTGAGTCATCGCGAGTAATGGTTCTAAGCTGACCTCTACTTCGATAGTTACCTTAGCTCCAAAGGCTTCAACGATTTCCGTTTCAATACGATCTTTGAATTCCTTCACTTTGTCTATCTGCCTAATGATATCATCCCTTAATCGCAAGAGGTCATTGTTATGGTATTCTAGGTTTTTCCGAGCTTCGGTAAGCGCGGCCTTCAGTTCATCATTCTTTGTATAGACGTCTGAGCCCGCATAGGTATGACGCTTATCCTCAATCGCCTTTGCCTGAGTCTGGAGCTTGTTGAAACTACCTTTCCGCATTGCCTCAATCTCTTCAATTGCACGTCTTGCTAATCTATCCTTAAGAGGAAGTTTCCCATTTTCTATTGCTTCTTGTAAACCACTCATACCCTCAAGGAGATTAGGGCATCCTTCGGTTTCATTAGTAATTGCTGTATAAGGATCATCAAAATATTCTGTCAGAGCAATCTGACCCGCGGGGCCAATTCTAACGCCAGTATCGTGTTGAAGGAATTTTTTCACTTGTTTCTTCAGGGGATTCATTTTCATCCTCAACAGTCCAGAAATATGTTCAGCTTGTCCATCCAAGCTTAGAAGCTCTGCCACGTTGGAAGTCTCAGTGAACTCATCATACGCCTTCTTGGCGGCATCATTCTCGGATTGGGCTGTTCCTATCTTATCTCGCACCTGTCGAATTTGTTCATCAAAGATCTCTTTGCTAAATGTCAAATCATGAAGGGTGTTAATGCGACCGCCAATTCGTTCTAAATCCTTAACCCAACTGAATTCGAATAACATCTTACTTATTCTGTTCATTTCTTTGGCAAGCTCTTTCATGTAGGAGTCCAGGGACTTGATTGTATTTTTGTAGCGTTTATCCATTCTTCGAATCCAACGTGAACCTGCACCCCACAGTTCTTGGATGAAGTGTTGGATTTCTTTTTGCAGTGCTTCAGTATTCTCATAGTTGATATCCTTGTCAACATAGAAATCATTAACAACCTCACCAACCTTCAACGCGAATCTTGAGGCGATTCCTCCAGATTCGATATCATCCTCTTCCTCTTCCGTGAATTCTTTTGATAGCTCTTCGATGTCTTTCAAAGTAGTTTCAATAATCTTGAAGCTACGTTCTGCTTGTTTGATGAAATCTTTTGATTTGTTTCGTAGCTGTTTGAGATACCACTTTTGTAATTGCTCTACGGTGAGGTTTGCCATTGGTTCAACCACTCAGACCTGTTCCTCTTTTTGTGACTCGTTTATCAACTTTATGACCTGTAACATAATGTACTGAAAAATCATTCCAAAGTAATTGAGTCTGTTCTACAAAAGAAAAGGGAGGGAACTTTCAGTCCCCTTGTACTAGATTTCTCTTTCCAGATAGTCCACCAGCAATTGAGCCTCATACGTTAAGCGAGCGACTTGCCCCTTGTTGCGGAGATCTCCACCCATCAGCAGACCCATGTCCTTGAGAGTGGATAGGTTATACTTACAAGTGCTGTAAGGAACAGCGCTTCGTCGTGAAACCATATCAGCGAGAGCAGTCAGTGTCATCTCATGATACCTGAGTAGCTCACGACTCATTCTCAGTACAAGTTTCTGTGAATCGCTCAACCTAGCCTCGGCTAATATTAAGAACGATGCAAGAAGACTCAGAAAAGAAGTTGTAGAAACCTCACACTCACTAAAGGAGCGTAAGAACGCAGTCACCTCTGCGTGACTTAATTTGACAGTCACCTTTCGCGTTTGAGACCTGATATCGATGGGCATTGGTCGTTGTTTCATCACCCATTGCGTTTTCACCTCGTATATTTTAGGTCGAAAAATCGTCAAAGTATTTTCACTTAAGCTTTGTCCATAACATTATTCCAAATCAGGCATTTCAAGGCCCATTGCTCTGAGCTTTCCAAAACCCTGACTAAACAGACTCATGTGATGTCGAATGTTTTCCTCAGCGGCACCCAAATCTGTGAGATAAGGAACGATCTCGTCTAGGCCACTAGATTGATACTCTTCTTTCATAGAGTGGATTGTATCGCTCATTCCGAGAATGTCTTCGGATAGAACCTGTGTCAGATCTATCATGGATTGAACTACTTCTCTTGCACTGGGATCAGGCATGTAAGGAAGAAAGTCTTCAAATGCAATTCCAGCAGTTCTGCACCGTTCTACTCTACCTGGAATGATTTCCTCGTACATAGAATGCATCCAGCCAACTCTTTCCTTACTAGTGAGGCCTCTTAGATTATCAAGTGAAAAGTAACCAGTGTATGGTCCAAATTCAGTACTTTCGTAGCTTATCCAATCCTCGAATGCTTTGAGTACTCGTCGCCATCCTTCCTGTCCTGACATTGGCCCACCTTATTCTCTGTCATCAAGTGAGGTTATAAACTAGCGCGATGTTGTTAATATGAGTATGACATCGGAAATCGTTCCTGTCATCATGAAGATTCTCAAGCAGTCGAAAGAAGGTAATGAGGTTTCAGATATTAGTACATTAGAGAATGAATTGTTGGAACAACTTGGAATGTCAAATTCAGTACCTTTCAGTATTGACAGGAAACAGAGAATTGAGCTAGCAATGATTGCTGCAACTCATGGTGCACGTGTTGCGGAGATTGTGAATCTCTTGACATGGAAAGACTTCGAAGGACTTGTTGCGGGAATCCTCACTGAGAACAATTACAGGTGTGTTGAAAGCTTTCGCAGACGAGGCAACTCTTTGATACGGGGAATGGAGATAGATGTAGTTGGTGTGAGAGGTGGAACAATCATTGCTGTTGATGCGAAGATGTGGGGAATTCGAAGTGGAAAGGTTTCAGCATTGAAATCTGCTGCAGAGAAGCAGAAGATAAGAACGGAAGAATTAACCTCTGAGTTGGATAGACTCTCTAAGAAATTAAACCCACTCTCTGAAGGACAATACACCATCTATCCAGTAATTGTTACTTGGCTCGTTGAGGAGGTGGAACTTCATGAGGGCGTTCCAGTTGTACCTGTTTTCAAACTGAATTCATTCATTCTTGATTTAGATCAATATCAAGACATGGTTGTCAACTATTCAGGGCAGATGGTGTTATGAACAGATTGATTCAGCTCAACACGGATTGGTTGTAAGTTCCACCGATCACCTATTGAATCGGGGGTCAACCTACGTTCCACACACGTTCATCACTAGATATTGAAACAGTCACTTTTTGGAGCGGATCTTGAGTAAAAGCATCATAGAGCAATTCCAAATCGGACAGAGAATATGGATTCTTCCAGGCAAAATCAATCTTTGATTGATACACAACCGAGGGCACTCCTATATCAGCCACGAAGAGTTCTCCGATCAGTTTTTCTGAGCTTAGTAGATGCCCCTTTTTTATAAACGCGATTGACATTGTTGCTACTGGTCTCAGTTGGCTATATGATTCTCCTGACGTGGAATCCAAGCCTGAGGGAACATCAAGGGAAACAACATGCGACTCAGAACGTAGGTAAGTATACACAGTCTCTGAGATATCATCTCTGCGTGGTTTGAATCCGTATCCAAGATATGCATCTAGTACGATACACTTTCTATCACTTGATTGTTCAGGTATTCCATTGATGATAGTGACTCCCACATTAATAGCGCGTTTGAGTTGGATAGCAGGAATTTCCCTCAGCGAATCCTTTAGCCGTGGTAAGATGACCTCTGTTCTATAGCCCCAACCTCTAAGCCTTCTTGCCGCTACTAATCCCCCACCTCCGTTGTTTCCTGTACCTGCAACAACCCGAAAAGTACTTGCACCAGGATTTGAAAGCTCAAGAGCAAGCCTTGCCAAGTTAAGTCCTGCATGTTCCATCATTAATTCAATAGGGACACTCAAATCTTTCATCATTATCCTATCTACTTCAATCATCTGAGAAGTGCTCAATCCTGGAAGTCCCATATTGATATCAATTATTTGTCACTCTTAGGCTTTTTCCAAAGAGGGGCGTTCAGTAGATAGTGCTTTTAACGCATTACCGGATTCCTGTGACCATTACCAATGAGATGATACTGATGCCTGGTCGTTTGTTTGGTGTAATCTATCACGAGAATGTGAACAATTGGGCGACTGCAGGATTGATTGAGGCCATCAAAGCGAAAGGTCATACTCCGAAACCATTTCGACTTCCTGACATCGCAGCAGAGATTCCAAACAAGTTCACCTACCTGGATGAAGAGGATGTTTCCGATATGGACGGGGTGATGGTGAGAACTATCGGCTTTGGAACCGGGGATCAAATAACTTTTAGAATTAGTCTTCTGGAGCACTTCGAGGATTCGGGTATTTATGTAATGAACCCAGCTTATTCTTTCAGGAGAGCTAAAGACAAGTATGCCACACTTACAGCATTAAACAAAGCAGGGATTAGAGTTCCGCGTACATATATTGGTGAGAATTTGGAGGCCGCAATCAAATTCGTTGAAGATGTAGGAGATGTTGTCATCAAGCCACTGATTGGGGCAAGAGGTATGGGTGCGATTAGATCCGACCATCCGGAGCTAGCTTATCGTGCCATGAAATTCATCCATCAGCTAGGACAAGTACTCTATGTCCAAGAGATGGTTGAAAAACCCAATCGGGATATTCGCGCGTTCATAATAGGTGGAAAGTTGATCGGTTCTATGTATAGATACATACCCGAGGGGATAGAAGGTGAATGGCGAACCAATGTACATGGTGGGGGAAACGCAGAGCTGGCCAAATTGAATCAGGAGTACGAGGAGTGTGCCATTCTGACAGCCGAGGTTCTGAATCTTGACTATACTGGAGTAGATATTATAGAATCACCAGATGGACCTTGTGTAATAGAGGCAAACGCAGCTCCTTCATGGAGTGCGCTCTCTCGAGTTACTGGAATCGATATTGCATCACTGATTATTGATAGACTCTTGGAGCAATCAAGCCGCTAATCTGGCTTCCAAAACAGCTTTAACTTCTTTCTGTTCGAGTGTCTTGAATGTTTTATTCTTGGTATCAATCTTTCCGATTTCGAGAGTTTTCGCCTTTTCAGCAGGAGGAACATCCACCTTGTCTGTGACCTTTAGAAGACCTTTGATTGCTAGTTCAAGTGCTCCATCAAGGTTAAGCGTGTCTTTGTACTCTTCTGCGAAAAGATCACGAACTACATCAGCTTCCTTTCCAATTGCAGCAGCTTTCCAACCCCAGAATGACCCGGAAGGATCAGTCGTATATAATTGTGGGCCGTGGTCATCAACACCAGCCACTAGAAGGGAGACTCCGTAGGGTCGAACTCCACCATACTGTGTGTGCATCTGTTTTGTGTCGCAGATATTCACTACCAGAGAGGGGATAGAGATTGGTTCATCATAGCTCAACCTGTTAATCTGAGATTGAACACGGGCTTGATCGATGAGCTTGCGAGCGTCAGCATGAAGACCTGCAATTGCTGTGCCTACATGGTCATCAATGAGTAGAATCTTCTTGAGGGAATCAATGTCAGCCATTGGATGAGGTGAGCGTTTCTCTCCAACCAAGACAACTCCATCTTTTGCCTTGACTCCAACAGCTAGTGGTCCGTGGCGTACCGCCTCGGTTGCATATTCTACCTGATACAGTCTGCCCTCAGGACTAAACACTGTAATGGCACGATCGTACCCCATGGATTGTTGACCTGGAAACATGAAATAGCACTCCAACAATAATTGACCTAGCATCTGGCGTGGTCAAATCAACGTCAATCCGAGGGAGTTTAAAAAGTTGTCTGTGTGTTCACTATGTTGAAGGCTCATCGCCACTCCAGCTTCAAGTTTATTGCAGCCGGAATTTCATCAATAATTAATTCAAGCTCCGCAAAATCAGGTTCGTGGTATTTGGATATCTCCTTTTCACGTGTGCCGGAAGATTTCTTGAAATTCTGAACAAGGTAATCACCCTCAAAGCCCAATTCATTGAGAAGTCTGCTAATCTCGAGAATCTCAGCTGGTTGCGTTAAACCGCCAACGTAAGTAGTTCGAGGCCAAAAACGTACCTCAGATTCCAACAGTATTTGAATGCTCTTTGCAACTTTGGGCCATGGGTCACGCTTCACTCTAGCCACCTCACAATACCGATCCGGTGTTGTTTTGATGTCAAACCAGACCGAGTCCAAGTAGGGAAGTGATTGTTCAAGAACGGAAGGAACCATTCCCTGTGTGTTGAGATTGATATGCTTTGATTCGTCTTCCAGACGCAAAGCCTTCAGCAGGTCATGAAGGTCCTTGTGAATGGTTGGTTCCCCTCCAGTTATGCAATAACCGTCAGTCAGATTGCCAGTTAGTTTGTCGACGATATCTGAAATTGACATTTCCTGGCCGGATTTTCGAGGGATAATTTCTGCGTTCTGGCAATAAGAGCAGTCCATGTTGCAACCAGCAGTGAAGAGAACTGTCACTGGAATCCCAGGTACATCTACTAGGCTTATGTCGATAATTGATGCAACACGCATGTCAATTCAAGTCCGAATATTTCTAGTGATTCCCGAGTTAAATGTACACCCCAATATTTGCTCTTAGAGTCTATATTCGAAGGGTATTACTAGAATCTATGAAGCTTTTTTCTAGAAACTTCATAAGAATAATACCTCCTCAATTTGGTAGGGAACGTACAATGGAAAATAGATGTATAACTAAAAGTGATATTCTTCGAAACACCCTTTTTCACATACAAGTCCGTCAATGTCAATATATTGATACTTTCCCGGAAAAAGTTACAACAATCATAGACACTGCTGTAGGTAAAAGAAGAATGAAGAATTACGTTGTAGTCAAGAATCGATTATACCGAATAAAGACAAACTTCTTCAAAATCAACAGCATCAAGAAGAAGGACTTCTTCGAAGGTCTCTACCAAAGGATAGAAAGTAAAACAAAATAGATCGGTATAAATTCAGCGTTTCTTGCGCTGTGTGGCTTTTTTCAGAGTGACGATGAATTTCGACCCCATTGCGGGTTTGCCTTCCACACGGTCGGTTACTTCAATCGTACCTCCGTACTTACGGATCATCTGATTGACGAGGGTTAACCCTACGCCTCCACCGTATTTTCTCTCAGAGAAGACCGATTTCTTTCGCATATCACTAAGTCCAGATCCATCATCTGCAATGGATAATTTGTACGCACCGTTAACTGATTCACAAGAGATCCATACTTGTTTCTCTTCTTTCAGATTGTGACGCGCTGCATTTTCAAGGAGGTTCCATATCATCTCACCGAGGAGCACGTCAGCTTCAACAATGATTTCATTCTTAATATCATCAACATGCACAGTAGCACTGTATACACGTTCCAAGACCTTGATCTTTTCTTTGAGGATTGGAATTGCATCAATTTGGGAGAGAGGTATTTTCCGAATTTGAGCGGCCCGTTTGACCTTGGTGATGAGTCGATTGCATCTCTCAACAGCATCAAGAATATCCGTTCTAGCATCATCAATGTATGAGGATGGAACTTCTTCCTCCAACATTCCGGTACTAGTCATGATAACCTGCAATTGGTTGGCGATATCATGGGAAAGCAAATCAAGGTAGAATTGCACTGTTTCTTCAGCATCTTTCAGTGTTGAGATTTCTGTGACCACAGCAAACGTTCCGATTAATTTCCCATCTCGGTCAATATAGGGAGTTGTAGATACAATGGTGGGCACAGGTTCACCAGTGCTACTTATCCAAGCAAGCTCATAACTTTCAGAAATTCCTTTCTTTCGGTCAACTAACTTTGCAATACCGTCTTTCACGTCCATTTCATCAGTAAAATCGGTCCAATCTTTATCAATTATCTCTTCAGGGGTATAGTCCAACATCTTGCAGAAGGCATCATTTGTGTAAATTAGCTTCCCATTTTCATCATCAATTACGAATCCATCATTCATAGTTTCAACTAACATCTGATAGCGAGTTTCTGATTCTTCAAGAGCTTCTGAATCAGCAATTACCTGTGTGATATCTAGGAGATGGGCGATAATCTTTGGTTTATTATCAGGACCCATGACCATAGACACCCGACCTTCAACTGTTCGCATTTCTCCATCCTTGCGAATGATATCTATTGGGTAAACTCGAGGTGCTTCCTCACCTTTTCGCCTAGCATCATAGCGTTCAGCAACTATTTTCCCCATGTCCTGTTTCATGAATTCACGAAAGTCATGACCAACAAGGTTCTTTGGAGTTCCACCAAAAATCTGACAACATTTCTCATTAACATACTCAATTTTGTAATCGTCACCAACTATTGCGATTCCTTCGTGTGAGTTGTTAAATATATCATTTAGAATTGAATCGTTGATTACAGGGAGATTGAACTTCTCCTTCTTTGTAGTCTTAGGATTAGTTTTTCCCTTTTTTGCCTGCTTCCTAGAATCTTTTGGCATATCAACGCATGCTCCGAAACCCTTTTTTCTCTTGTTTTAGTTGAATAAATCATTTTGTAATATTTGGAGACGCAATCATAGAAGTCATGAAATGTCGCTAATTATGCCTTCCTAGAGCGTCCGAATCAACTATATTTCTTCCAAAACTTATTTCCACTCTCTTGTTTTCCATACCCAGCAATGTCATCCAATTTCACTATCAATCGATTCAGCCATGGAGTATGCTGTACAAACCACATGATTGTCCGGTGGAAGAATCCATCCTTCTTGTTATACGGACACGATCGGATACAATTTGAACAATCAGACCCATTCTCTACCCAGAATCCGTAACAGCTCTCCACGTCAACATACCATTTCTTACTACCGGGATTGTTCGAGATTGATGCCCCCTTCCAAGTCTGCTCCTTTCCGTATGGAATCGACTGTGACGGACAAGTGGTAGCACATTTCTCACATGTCTCACAAAAACGAGTCACTGATTTACAGAAACCCATGTCGGGATAATCTCTCACAAGGGGCATATCTGTGAGAACTTTAGCAATTCGAACTCGTGGGCCGAATGGCTTTGTAATTAGAATCCCATGCCGTCCATATTGTCCAAGACCTGCATCAATAGCGAGTGGGACGCTTAGAGCAACATTGTTTCCGCTAGTCATTGCATTATATCCCAATCTTTGGATGAAAGCTGCTAATTCGAGTTCTACAAAAGCCATTGCTGAGTACCCAAGACCAGTTGCAGCCGCGCTCATGAAACCAGGTGATGTAGCAATTGTATCATAATCCATCTCAACAGCCATTACAATTGCATATGCGTACGATTTTGGAATATTGTATGGTTCTCTTCTTCTATTCTCAGCATAGAGCCAGTTTCTGTCAATGGGAGCAATCCCCACAAGGTCGGCTCCAAAGAAACGTGCGGCTTTCTTAATCATTGAAGTGAGAATCTCAGGGTCAGTTTCGTGTCGGGTTCCTACCTCACTTGCATCTGGATCCAGACCAATTCCAGATCGTTGTATCGAATTCCTAGAATCATAGAGTTTCCAAGCAGCGATGCTTAAGTCATTCTCAAACCTTCCATATCCAATGATATTCTTGGCAATCATTGCCGAAGCTCCGGAAAACTCAGTCTGTCGATAGAATTTGTATTCTGAATCAAATTGGATTCTAGCAAATATTGTGTCTGCTTCTGACATTGGTGATAAGGAATCATTAACCTCATAGGGGTGTTCTTTAGGACGGTCTTCTTTTTGTTTGGATTTCGTATCACGAGTTACTTGCTCTGTGGATTCAATTGTAATCGCATTTAATGGGCAAACGCGCAGACATGCAAGACATTGTGTACAAGTGTTGAAATCAATGGTAGGAAATGTAGCGTTCCCTTCAAATCTAAGGGGTGTGTCATCACTATGTACGCTTTTACATGCATCCACGCATTCTAGTATGCAAATCGAAGGATTACAAACTTCTTTACCCACAAGCATCGACGAGTCTCCGAATTATTGGCGTTTCCTTCTAAAAGCTTCTAATACATCCTTCCATTAGCTCTACTCGAGCATAAAACGTGTGCCATTAAAAGGAGATTGAGTAATAAACAAAATGAGAAAGGTACAAGCAATGAAGAAACATGTGATTGTGTTCGAACCATCAGGTCTACGCATCTCAGTAGGTGAACACAGCACGTTCCTTGATGCAATCAGAAACACAGGCTTACACGTAAACTCAGAGTGCGGAGGAAAAGGAACATGTGGAAAATGCTTCATCACCCTTTATCCAGTCCCTGATTCAGTATCACAAGATTTAGTGCACCTTTCTACAACAGACCTTGACCAAGGGAATCGCGTAGCATGCCAACACAGTGTAACACAAGACACCCGGGTAGTTCTCTCAGACCATCGAAGAAACGCAAAGATATTGACAGAAGGACGATCTATTGAGGAACATTGGAAGTTAGATCCGGGATTAGATGGCAAGATTGGAGTTGCTTTTGATCTCGGAACCACAACAATTGTGGGATATCTTCTTGATCTCAGTACGGGAATCCAACTTGGTCAATCCACCTCTCTTAATCCTCAGATAATCTATGGTGAGGATGTAATATCACGAATCACTCATGCAGTGAGAGAGAAAAATGGTGCTGAAGACCTCTCCAAAATTGTCACTACGGAAATGAATGATCTTGTTTCTCAAGTCATTGAAAAGGCAAGAGTTGGGCGAAACAGTCTATCAAGGGTATCGATAGTGGGAAACACCGCAATGCATCATCTCCTTCTCAAAGCAGATGTGAAACCCCTTGGTCTTTCACCCTATGAGCCAACAATTAAAGATGCCATCAACACAACAGGAAACGCTATAGGGCTATCATCAGTGCCAAAGGCTAGTGTTTACCTCCCTCCGAATGTCGCAGGGTTTGTTGGAGGAGACACAGTAGGATTCATTCTTTCACAGAGATTGGATATGACTGAGAAAGTCGTTCTTGGAATAGATGTTGGTACAAATGGAGAGATTGTGTTATCCAATTGTGGTGAGTTATCTTGTTGTTCCGCAGCTGCAGGATCAGCCTTTGAGGGAGCATCTATTCGAAACGGAATGAGAGGACAGAGTGGTGCAATCGAATACATATCGATAGTGAATCCAAATGACCCACCTGAGATATCAGTGATTGGAAATGCCGCCCCACAGGGCCTCTGTGGTTCAGCCATAGTTGACGTGATTGCAGAGATGAGAAGATATGGTCTTCTCGATTCTGGAGGAAGAATTCAATCAACTTCAAACAGGATCTTTCATGATGATGATTTCGGAATGAGCTACATGATTACTAGTCGAGAGGAGTCAGATGGCCAGAGAGATATTACTTTCTCACAGAAAGATGTCCGACAGGTCCAGCTGGCAAAAGGAGCAATCCAATCTGGAGCCACAATCCTATTGAGCGAATCAGAGCTTGACGTACATGATATTGACGTCGTGATGCTAGCAGGCGCATTTGGCAATTATATCAGACCCGAGAGTGCATTACGCATAGGTCTCTTTCCCCAAGTCCATATTAACAATGTTGTCCAAGTTGGAAATGCAGCGGGTGAGGGAGCAAAGGCACTGCTTCTGTCTTCAGGGAACAGACGACTCGTGGAAAAAATAGTGACAGGTATCAGCTACATTGAATTAGCTAATCATGAGAATTTTCAATCTGTATTCATCGAATCTCTAAAGTTTCCGGAATAAAATATCAAATTGAAAGCCTTCAGACTGAGATGTTATGTATTGGAAAGACAAGTTCTTTGACTCGTTCAACATTCTTACGAACCTCCTCCCATGTTTCTTTATCATCCTCGTAGGGAGGGACCTGCTTTGGGGCTTCATATGCATACCCAGAGAGGACTGACATCACAACACCAATTCCCCACTTCAAAGATTCATCCGTATAACCGCCGCTAGCCATAACACCCAGTCTTCCTCTGCTGAATTTGTGGGCAGCCTTGTGAATGTACGAGGCAATAAACCGGATCGCATCAGTAGTCAGATTCAGATGTGCCATGCGGTCTCTATAGTGAGCATCAAAACCTGGGAGAAAAATAATGAATTCAGGTTTGTAGAACTCAACTAAAGGAGGTACGATATTGTCGAAAGCATATCTGTACACTCCATCACAAGAGTCCATTGGGAAGGGCATGTTGATAGTGTATCCTCTGCCCAATCCTTCTCCAATATCTTGAATGAACCCATCATGTGGATACATCCATTCTGGATCTTCATGAAAAGAAATCTGCATGACCTCAGGGTCGTTGTAGAAATACGTCTGAGTCCCGTTACCATGATGGACATCGAAATCAGCAATTAGGATTTTCTGAAACCCGTGTTTCTTCAATTCGTAAACCGACGCAGCTACATCGTTAAAGATACAGAAACCTCCGCCCCGATCAAACTTGGCATGATGAAATCCTCCAGTTGGTGACAAGAAATGGTCTACCTTTCCGGATATGATTGCTTGAACACCCGTAACTGTAGCACCAGATGTGATGCTTGCATTCTCATAGATTCCTTTGTATCCAGGTGTATCAATGTCAATCTCACCAATTCCAGTCTCTGATATCTCCCTCACTTCATCCAAGTATGTCTGGGCATGAATTGTCTTAAGGAGTTCATCAGAGAGATATTCTGGTGTAAGGACTTCAACATTGGACTGATTTAGAAAGTTATTTTCAGAGAGAAAATCACGAACCATCTGGAAACGACCTTTTTTGACAGAATGCTTAGAACCAAAATCAAAGGTCTCTAATTTTGGAGTCCAGAGAAAACCAACCTTGCATCGGTCTGAAAGAGTCATTGTTCTGCTCAAAATCTGTGCACACTTATATGGCTACGCAACAAGACAAGCTGAAGATGAAGATTCGCTCCGTCGCGGAAGTTCCTACTTCTGCCAACGTCTACTCAGTTTTCGTGAGGCAAAAGAAGGATGCTAGCACTCAGATTTTCTCACTAGACTACGGAGACAGATTGAGGGTCTTTGATGCTAGAGGTACTCTCCGCAGTACAAGAAAGTGGAGCAGCAAAGTGAGATGCATTGCTGTTGGTGATATTGAGGGGGAGGGAAAAGACGCTCTTGTGGGAGGAGTAGGTAAGAAAGTCCTAGTAGTCGACCACAGAGGAAGTCCTGTCTGGAATATCAGACTCGAGAGTGACGTGGTAGCATGTGATGCTCGAGACGTTGACGGAGATGATGCAGCAGAAGTCGTGGTCGCTTTACAGAATAATCGTGTGATTCTTTACAATGACGATAAAGATGCGATATTCACAAAGACTATGCGAGAACCAGTTGCGGATGTTTGGCTTGAAGACATCACTAAGGATACAGAGCTGGAGATTGTTGTTGCAGATAAGAAAGGTCTGGTAACTGTACTTACTGCAGCTGGGTATCAATTGAAGGAACTACAGTTGGGTTCACGCTTGTCTGTCTTTGCTGTATTATCTTTCGGCGAGAGAACGTTGTTCATTACGGGAGATCAGTCACCGACCCTTAGGATGTGGGACATTGACGGAAACGAAGTCGCAAGACTTGACATCGGTGACACACCAAGAGCTATGGCCACAGGAATTCCTGATGATGTATCGGATGTTGCATTTCTTGTTGTTAGTACAAAAGACCGAAAGTTGAGTTTCTGGGAAGTCCAAGAATCTGGTAAAGTTTCACGAACTGAGAAAGTAATCTTACAACAGATCGAGTCTACAAAGATGGTGCTCTACCGTAGGGCCATCAAGTGTGGTAATTGTGGAGCTCCGACCTCTCCTGAGGTTTCTACATGTTCATCGTGTGGAGCAAAACTTCAACTAATCGAACAGTTTGTCGTTGAGGAATATATCCAAGAAAGTATTGACTCGATTACATCAAAACATCCGAAGATCAAACTAAAAGAACTTGACAGGATTCTAAGACGGACCCTTCCCAGACCAGCAGCCTACAACTTACGACGTAGCCTTCAGGCTATGATCCAGAGTAACGTGATTGAAGGGCACATTGATGGTAATATGTTCGTCAGAACTGAATCCAAGAAGAAACGGATACCAGTGCCTTCAAAGCAATCTGTACGCAAGGTGAAAGGGACTCTGAGAGACCTCCTTATCGGAACAGATACTTTGGATGTTCATCGTCTTGAAAAAGAGACGGGTGTGGACCGAAGAATTCTACGGCGAACACTGATCATCTTGCTTGGCGAGGGAACGATACAAGGTACATTATCAGGTGACGAGTTCATCCTGGAAGAGAAACAAGATATTGATGATTTTACCAAGAAAGTGGTAAAAGAACTAGCAACCTGGAGTGGTTGAAGAGAATTGAGGAAGAAAACTCGTACAAAAAGTGGTGCTAAATAAATGGAGATCTCAAAACGAATTGTTGTTACTTTCGTGACAGTTGCGCTAATACCGATTCTAGTGATTTCTTCACTGTCGATAATAGCAATCTTTGATGTTTCAAACGCGAATGCGGCTGATGCAGCAGAGGAACTGAAAGCGGAAGAATTGGCCAATCTAATGAGACTCTCTAATGATACAGGGCTCTTCATAGAAGAGCGGTGGCAGAACTATGTTGACGGCGTCCATATAATGGAGGCGTATGCTGAAGACCTGTTCAATGAACGAATAAATGCGACCTCGCGGTATAGCTATTACTGGAATCAAGCAGATGAACCCAATTGGGGTGATCTGACTTTTGAAACGGACCCAGAAATTGTCGATGCTTATTTCTCAGATTATATTTCTTACGACACAGATTGTTACTGGATGCCTCGTTTTGCATGGAACAACAACGATCCACATGACTTGGATCCTGGAACCCAATATGCATTGGATGTATCTTCAAACATGGTAAATGTGTTCAAAGCGCTCCATGCGATGAACGAAGACTACAGATGGTTGTACATGGGCTTTGATCTTGGAATCACAGACCAACATCTATTCAGGAATTATCCATTTGACGACCTCATCTATTTCCAGTGGGATGAAAACGAACAAGTTGGTCCCCCTGCCAATGATTATGATCCAAACGCAGAAGAATGGTACACAAACGTTGTTGCCCAAGATTCGAGTGACGACAGTGTGGTGTTTACTGCACCTTATGTCGACCCATCAGTTGGACTCGTCATTTCTCTAGGTAGACCTATCAGGTTTGATAATGGAACACTCATTGGAGTTGTGTCAGCTGACGTATCAATGTCAACAATTACTGAGAAGGTTTTGAATACAGCAGTTTTGGAAAATGGTTATTCATACTTACTCAGCAGATCTGGGGATGTTGTTGCTCACCCTGTTCTTGGAACATTTGATGATCCTCTTCCAATAGAGATGTTAGAGTTCGGTTCAACAACCAGTTCTGAAGCAGTTGCATTTGGTAATTTACTAAGTACCTCAGTTTTGACAAACGAAATCGGATTAGAAGAATTCCAGAAGAATGGACAGACATGGCATATGGCGTTTGTCAATGTTACTAACACCGATTATGTTTTGGCAATCGTAGTTCCTGATTCAGATGTTATTGCACCATCAACAGCCATGCTCAATCTTGTGGCAACACAGACTCTTATTCTTACGATTGCCTTAGGAGCTCTCTTAGCCGCAGTTGCAGGAGTCATAACCGTTGTTTCATATCGTAGGGCTCACTCAGTAGTTGAACCAATAACTGAGATGACCCGACTTGTGAATAAAATGGCTGGACAAGACTTCACGAGGGGAATCACAACTGCAGGAGCGATGTATGAAGAGGTTGGGACAACTGTTGATGCACTTTTGAGTTTCCAAGAAGCTGCGAGATTTGGTAATCAAGCTTTCATTCGGGGTGACCTCAACAGAGCGTTAGCTAACTACCAGAATCTATTGGAAATTAGCCGTAGGCTTCAGATTGCTGTTGGAGAGCAGACCATGCTTCTAAACATCGGAAATGTATTCCGACAACGTGGTGACACGGTAAATGCCCGTGACTACTATGGACAATCAATGGTCATTGCACAGAAGATGTTAGAGAAATCAAAAGAAGATGGTGCCGATGAGAAAGATGCTCTTCTTAGGGTCGCCTCGCTTTACCATAACATGGCACTTGTTGAGATGGACCGAGGATACACTGACAAATCAATGGAGCTTCTAGAAGATGCTGAGGCCATAGATCGAACATTGAGCAACTCCCATGGTCTAGCAAAACGGTTTGATGCAATGGGACTCGTATTAATGAAAGATGAACGTTACAGTCAGGCACAATCGAAATTTGATGAGGCTCAGGAGATCGCTAAATCAATAGATTACATTCGAAGTCTTGCATACATTCACTATCATGAGGGAGAGTTACATCAGGTTCAAGGAAAATGGAAGAAAGCCGAGGATAACTACAACGAGGCAATATCTTTTGGTCAGGAAACAGATGAGCTCTGGTTGGCTGTATTTGCAATGCAGCGACTAGCTGATGTTCTCGACCAGCGTAACAAACCAAGTCATGAGATGAGAAGGAAAGCAGAGAAACTCAGAAGATCTATCATGTTCAAAAAGAGTGTGACCTTCGTCATTGACTACTCTGGTAGTATGCAGGCTCAGAATCGTATACGAGCTGCTGTGAAAGGTGCATTAGAGATTCTTCATGGTCAGGTCAATCCACAGGATGCCGTTTCAATCATTGTCTTCAACTCATCATATAGAGAACTCCTACCTCTCACAATCAAGGGTGAACGTGAGGATGAGGACAGTCCGATTGTGAAGACATTGACTTCTCTGAAGTATCCGAACTATGCGACAGCATTCTATGATGCTCTAGGTAGAGCTCTGGAAGAACTTGAGAAGATCGAGTCTAGTGAACATAGGTGGGTCATTGCACTCACCGACGGGCAAGATAACAGCTCTAAGAGATACTCTCTAGATGTTCTTGAAGGAATTATCACAGAGAGAGACCGCCTGAAGAGAAAACGGCCTCTCACAATTGAAGGTTTCATTCGAGACCATCATCTAGATGTCAACCTACTCATTATTGGAGTGGGACAGGAACTGGGTAAGAGGGCTGACACGAAACGTCGGATTAAGTCATCCCAAATTGGGCAACATATTACGACAGAAGAACTTCTCGAATCGATATGTGACCGCATTCCTCAGGGACAATATATCTCAGTAGTGGACAGCACAAATGTGAGGTTGGACATAGAACGAGCTTTTGAGAAGGTTGGAGTCTTAATGGCGCAACTAGAAGTCGGAGGAACAACTACGGAT
>Ga0255052_10001535_pt1 | contig 17268 bp, 20 predicted proteins | sample JV7_2_21_MG_FD_188632 | JGI IMG/M metagenome (GOLD analysis project Ga0255052, IMG submission 188632) | Seawater microbial communities from Jervis Inlet, British Columbia, Canada - JV7_2_21 | ecosystem: Environmental > Aquatic > Marine > Inlet | place: Canada: British Columbia | collected...
TAGCTTGGCTTCTTCTCGCGTTATCTGTTCAGCACGAAACAATTCCTTAACTTCTTCGCGAGATTCTGGCAACAAGTCAAAGTCCTGTGCCATTTCCATGCCCATTTTCTTGTCTTTGCCAAAAAATCCGGCTTCCATCCATTGCGCTATTTGAGCGGCGGATTCCGGTTCTTCTAAATCTCTCTCAATGCGCTCGATAGTTTCCAATGCTTCGTTTTCCACTTGTAGAGCTGCAACTTCGTCGTTTTTTCCTTCGATTGGAATCCTTTCCCCTTCTTCCAATTTGGTTAAACCGGTTATTTTTCTGCGATTATCCAATGTCAGCGAGTTCAGATTTGATAAAAAGTCCTTATCAGACTGCCTTTCTTTCCTCGATTCTCTCTCTTTTGCAGAAATGTCAACATTTTTTTGTAATCTTTCTTCTCTTGTTTGTTCGCCTTCAGATATCCTCTCTTCTTTCTCTTGAGAAAGTTGAAATCTTCTTTTGTCCAGGCCTCTTTTTAAAAATTTGTTTGCCTTATCAACATCCATCAGGCTTCCGACTTCAAGGCCACTTTCCTTTGCTACTATTTGACCTATTTCGACTTGCTGGGTGGGCTTAAACTCAGGCGTTGTCAATTCACCGCCTTCGGAAATTAAACCGGGGATGCTCTTTCCAATAGCTCCCCTGCTTTCTTCCGTCAATCCTTTTTTACTTAACAATGAAAGAGATGCTTGAAGTCCTCGACTTCTCCTGAATCTACTTTCTTCCTGCTCTGCTCTCGCCTCGTCGTGCTGTTGCGTAAATTGGCGCGCTACAGCCCTTTCGTTGTCCTGTACAATTAAATCGACGGCTTGCGATATTGGCCCGAAGGCGAGATTTGGATTTATTGCCATGATTTTACCCCGCTATGAGTCCCTTTAGTTGATTTACGTTGATCCCTGATAGTGGACCGGCATTCTCAAAGTTGAGTAATTGCTGTAAGGTTTCTTCGTCGAGATTGCTTAAATCGATTTGATTCACCCCGGGTCCAGTAGTATCGTTGGCGCCCCCGATACGGTTTTGTGGAACTCCGCCGCCTATATCGTTAGAATTTCCGCTTTTGCCTAAAAGTCCAGCGTTTTTCAAGAGCGCAACCTTAGACAGGGATCCGACTCCAGCCAAGCTTAGATTAAAAATATCTTCGAATTTCTGTTGTTTGGCCTGCGCCTGCGCGAATGCTATTCTGGCATCTGCTTGATTCCTTAGACCTTCAAGTCTGGCCTCTGCGCTCGCCGCTCCCTGTGTGGCTCTTTTTGTGGCTCCTGCGATTGCGGATTGAGTTGCGCCAGCAGGCAATCTCCTCGATGCGCCCACGCTCCTGATGTCAGCGGTAGATTTTGCCAGAAGTGTCGTTGCTTGTGCATTGATATTTCGGCGAGCTCGTCCGGTTTGGAAACGAGCATCTTCCAAATCTACCTCCGGAGAGAGAAATTTTCTCGCCAAGATGCTACCACCAGTCGCTAATAGCGGTAAAAGTGTTGCAAGGGCAGGCATGATATACTCCTATGGTTTCGAATTTCTTATGTAGAATATTAACATTGAGCCAAAACCTCCAACTAAAAGCATGGCTATCCCATATAGGATTTTCAGTAAAACCGAATTGACATTTCGTTTCCAGTTTTTTAGCACACCTACATCGTGGACGAGCCCATCCTCGAATAAGGTTTTGTGGATATCCTCAACTTTTGTACAAACTGTATCCAGTTTAGTTTCCTGCGCTTTTGTCATAACATCTTCCCCCTAAAGCAGTGCCTTTATGAATTTTAAAATGTCTTGTACTAATTTCCCGAAGCTTCCGGCTGCCACATGCCCGCTTGTCGCTTCATCCCAAACGGCATCGGCAACGGCGGAAGCGGCTACTGCTCCAGTAACGGTTATTGACTGCGGTGAGACGTTCTGCCTTATCAGCACCGTGAATGCTCCATCCGGAGGCAGGAACGTATCAATTGCCTCATCATTTGGAAACAAGTTACCAACGAAGGTGACTTCACCGCTTGCTTCCGGCATCTTGATCCTCCATCCCGAGTCATTTCGGAATGGATAATACCTTGATACCGTCTCGCCGAAATATGGATTGCCGCCAAAGTTTTCGCCGAACGCCATTGGATATTTGGCATTGTTCCCAATCTTGGTATAGACTTTCCAGTCACTATAAATATCGGTTCGAACATTGTAAGAACCAATCGTTGTGACTGTGATAAGCAGGTTTTCTCCATCGAATGCAATTGCCATGATTTTATGGGTTGAGGTAATTTCTCTCAAGGGCCGAACTTACGTCAAAGGTTAATCCGGTAGCTTGAGTAATTGTACCAAGCACGTCTGGCGTAAATTGTGCGGTTTCCAATCCACCAGCCCTAATGACAATCAGCGCATCCGTTGACGCAGTACGCCCACCTTGCACGTTCGTCGTATAGGCAAAATCCTCTGCCAGTGTTGCACCCGAAATAGCACCTTGAAGAGGATTCCCGTCAGCATCGTTTACGACAATTGCATCGTCGCTGTTGTACGGGTTTGCATCAACGTTCCTGGAGGCGGCGCCTTCGTTGACAACTGTTTGGCGATCGTGCTTAGTCGCATCAAACTGTGACGTAGTGGGTGAGGCATCAGTCACAACCCAAACACCATTATTTTCTGCATTAGTAAAGCCGTTCAAATTAAGATAATCGCCCAGCGATACGGCGGGTAGATTGGCGCCGGCACTGTCTATTGAGGCATCACTTCCAGATGCAGCCGATACAGCCAAATCGGTTACTATTGTCCTGGTGGTGTACTGAAAAAACATCCAAAACTCCGGATCTGTGTCGTTCACTAAGTTTGGATTGAAATTCAGTGTGAATGCAGAGACAAACGGGAAATTTCTCTCGGTCCCAAGATTGTCCGTTTGGGTGAGATCGTTGGTATCGTTGGCATCGAACCCTTCAACTGCAATTCCGTCTTCAGTTCCGGTGTTGGGGTTGGAGAATTGCTGTGTTTTTAATTCATCCCCAACAAATTTCAAGAGTTCATCCGTGGACCGGCCAATAACGACCGAAGTTTGATCGTCGATGTCAGTCGTTTGTCTGAGTAGATATTGAACCTTTTCGTAAATCTCTTGCAGGGTTGCCACAACCGGCGTACTGCGCTGCGCCGTAAAAGATATATTTGATTCAGTACCCGTAAAGGACCCGCCCGATATGGTTATAGTTGTCGCGGTTGAGGATGCTACGGTAAATTGAGTGGCCTCATCGGTTCCTTCGTGTAGCGTAAGTGTGCCAAGTCCTGAAGTTGGGATACCTCCATCGGCTGAAGTGAGCACCGTTCCGGCAGCCGAAAACGAACCATCGATACCGGAATGAGTGCCAACGTCAATTACTGCACCAAAATCTCGATTTGTTGCGCTGTCAATGTCTTTGCTATATACTCCATCGAAAAACTTCATAACGATTTCAGTGTAGGGGCTATTTGCGGCGATGTTCGCATCTGTCTCGGCGATTTTTGGATCTGCCTCGTTACTTAGTCCAAATTTAAAAAGTCTGTTTGATAAAACAGTTTCGCCTGCTGCGGCCAAATCGGATTCATCAAAAACCTTACCAAGTGGGTCGGCATCCCTTACCCTGATTTTAGTATTAAATGAACTCCTGCCATCGACTGCAAGCTGTGCGGTTGCATCTGCTCCGGTTGTAAACGGCGTCCCAGTTACGGTGAGGGTGAGGGCTGCGACTGAAGTTAAAACAAATGTGCCAATTCTGCTTGCGTGTCCGGCTGCCCTTATCGTAACACTGCCACCAACCTTGTAACCATCGGTTATAAAACTACCAGATGCTCGGGTAATGGTGCTCGATGTTGCAAAGGTACAGGTCGGCGGATTGCCGATTTCATCAAAAACCAAAATGGCCTCATTGACTGGGCCCGGAAAATCATAATTTACTGTATCGTCAACAAGCGGGTCTGTACCAAAGAAATAATAGGCGGTATCAGCAGCAACATCTTCAAATGTACCGATTGTGAAGATGCCTGAGTACTGCTTTATTAAGTTTCCACTGCTATCTAACTCCGACCAGCCTGCGCTTCGAATTAACTTCCTTGTCCGGATTGCAAATGAGGCGTTATCTTCAAATCTCCATCCGTTGAAATTAACCCCATCGGTACCGAGTTCATATTTGCCTGCATCAAAATCAATAGCGACCATTGATACCTGATGCTTGATCAGGTCGGCGTCTGATTTCCTTTCTTCTTTGAAGAATGAATAAATGGTCTGCAGATCTACTCCGTCAGAGGTTACATTGCCCTGTTCGATAACGTAGATGTGCTTTGAGCCAGTATCAAAGTGAACACTTAATTCACTGCCAGCACCAGTAGTACCAAGAAGGCTGACCGCCTCCCCAACTGCATTCGCTATCGGGTTAGCGCCAGAAACTTTATCTGCCGTCACCGCAGATGTCGTTGGGCTTGCATCGTCAACCTGATATAAACCGTTGTTCTGACTGTCAGAGTGATCGCGAATTTCAAAGAACTCATTATCCGCAAGTGCCGGAAGATTGGCGCCAGCAGAAGTGAGATCTACCTGGTTGCCGGTTGGTGTACCGAACACGATATCGGAGACTGCGGTGACAGTACCTTGACTTAGACTGTCTGGGTCTACTATGATTGCCATTATTCTACTCCATTATGGGTTACTGTAATTTCTGTCCGGCCTTTGACTAACCGGGAGAGTTGCATTCTTTTTGCCGGCAGTTAAAAATATATCTGGATTAGCTTCAAATCCTGTTTCGTGATGCAATGTTACGATCATGTCTTGGTCAACCGCCGGATCGACGATTGTATAAATCAAATCGAAACTGGTACTCGAATTTTCTACTCCACCAAGTTCACTACCCCTGGATCCGCCGCCCAAGTCATCGTAAACCCTGATCTCAGTATTGGTTTGTAGTGGCGTGATGTTCAAGTGAACCCTAAAATCTGTACCATCGTTAATAGATCCCGTGAAGTCTCCTGTACCATTAATCGTAAAAGTCTTGCTGTTTGTGATGGTCAAATCCTGATTGGTCGCCGTGACGGTAATCCCTGTATTTATGATGAAATCATATTTACAGGTGAAATTCAGACCGTCGTTGGTTTCCATGATCGGAATATCTTCCTCGCTCGGATTGTCGGCTTCCCAATCTTTAAGAAATTCATATATTTCGGTCAGGGTACGATTCACGCTTATTGTAATCGTCTCTGCGGGACCGTTGACCGTAGCGCCAGTATACGCCTCAACTGTGGCTTCTGCGGTCGTCGCAAAGGCATCGTCTGAAATTATGTACGCTTCAACTAAGGCAGTTTCACCGAAGTTCTTGCCTGTAATTATTATTGGTATTTTCCCATATTTCAACATTTTAAGTATGAATGGGTTATGAACCGTCTCGTCGGGAGGCGTTTTAGGTAAACCGGCAGTGTGCTCTTGGTCACGTCTCAATACCTTCTGCTGTGCAATATCTCCGTTTACATCGGTAAGAACACTAAATTCCTGGGCAACGCTCGTGTTTTCAAGGTAGACCCTAACATTTTGCTCGTTTCCTACACTGTCTTTAACATTGACGTCGTAGGTAGTACGTTCATTAAGCTGCCAACTTCTGCTTGTACTATCTTGCTCAGTAGTCGGGTCAGTGGTTGAATCGTCCAGATTAACAGTTGCTGTTCCGCTTGGATGCTGAAAGCGCAGATCGGTCGTATTGCCCGAGAATGTGGCGTCCTCGATAACGTGAGTGCCCGAAATGTTAAATCGAATAGCCTCTTGCTTGCCGGAAGTGTTAGCATTTTGGAATGTACAACCGTTAATATCGCCTGCAGCAGGAACTACATCGATCCTTACCGGCGTATCGTCAAACGTCGTATTTGTTAGGGTTGCAGAAGCCATTTTTTAGTTCAAAATAAGTTCGTCGCACTGCGAGACTTGCGAATCAATTATTTGAGCACCGGCATTCATTTGAAACGTGCCAATGCCTTTTAGCAAACACCCCTCTTGAAACTTGCACGTACCCGCCGTATTGCCCTTTACAATCATTTCGTACTTGTCGATTGAGTTGAATGTCCAACCTCGAAAAGTATACGAATCGGAAGTTCCTAAATCCAATACCAAGCCTAATTCATTTATTTCAGCATGGATATTAACTGTTTTTTTGGTTGTTGCATCAAATAATGGAGCAAATTCAATCGATATTCCGGTATCATCGAACTCGGTGGCATTCGTTCCGTTGTCGCCAATAGCTATAGGAACTTGAACCATAAATTCCTTTTCCCCTTGTTGGCGGAAAACCCTGAACTCATCAGTAGCAGCATGATCGAGGAAGTCCTGCCAAACACCATCAGCGCTTGCACCATCGCCACCAATCAAAACCATCGGTGTGTACTTGAAGGTCTTACTGAAATAAACCAAAGCAGAAGAACCTGTTCCTAAATGTATGATTCTCCATTCAACCTCAGTTACGGACGCATCGTTAAAAGTGCCACCAATATCATCTCTGGTTGTGGTCTGTCGTGGATTAACAACGACTGCAAAATATTGTTCTAATCTTGGCAATCCAGGAGGAACGGCGTCATTTCCTCCGCAAACATAAGACCGAAAATTTGTTCGACCGCCATCGGTGTAGAGTTTTGCTTCAATTCCGTCATTGGCAATAGTGGCCAGTAATTGAATACCAAGCAATGATGCTGGCCTACAAAAGAAGATAAAATATGTTTTATCTGCACTATAATCCGCCGTTGGCGTTCCGGCGTCGATGTCCCATGTTAGAGCGCTGTTTACCTGTGCCACTGTGCACCCGAGTCGTCCCGCATCATCACTTGACCCGGAACCACCACCCGATATACTGGCATTGTCAATAATAGCAATGCTTCCGGCGCCGGTATTCTGAAATCCAGGCGGAGCATTCTCCAAATCGTCAATTAGAACTTGCCCTGTCCCTGTTTTTATGCTTGCTGCTGCCATTAGTTTAGTATCATTTCATCACAGTTAGTAATTATCGAGTCAATAAACTCCGCTCCTGCCTTAAATTCAAATGTGCCCGTTTTTTTAATCTGGCAAGAAGTGAAAGTACAGCGCCCCGATGTGTTTCCAATCACTTTTAAATAATATTTGGTCTCTCCGCCAAAGGAATAATTTCTTAAATCAACGGTATCCGATGCCCCCAAGTTTACCTCTAAGCCCAGGTCATTCTCAAGAATGTGCATATTTTCATTGTTCGTAACCACTCCGGCCTGTATGGGAAACTCAAGAATTTTGCCCGAATCGTCAAAACGGACAGTATTGGTGCCACCATCCCCAATTCCTATCGGTGCCTTGACAAACACCTGATCTCCCTGTTCTTCAAATAATCTTGCGAGACCATCAGTAGCGATGTTTCCAGAGGCACCACCGTTGGGTTCGTAATCTAATAAATCTTGAAATGTAGCAGCAGCATCCGGCGTTGTGCCGCCAATCAAAAGATATGGGTCTAAAAAGAACTGCCTCTGAATGAGAAAAATTGTTGGTAAACTTGTTTTTACGGCAGTGTCTCTTACCCAAAGTATTTCAATATGCTGAACATCGGAGGAATCGAAAGTGCCGGTATCGCCATTGTAGGTTGTTGTCTGGTCTGCATTTATTACAACCGCGATATAACTTTCACGCGCAGCGATGGGAAGCATATTTCTGCCTCCAACTATAAAAGACCGATAATTTACGTTTGGTGTAGCTCCACTATGTAACCTGATTTCTATACCAGCGTTTGCAACAGTCTGGTAAATGTCCAAGATAGCATAAACTGCGTTCACAAAATGAATAACCACCATTCGATCGCCCGATAAATCCTGAGTTGTGAAACTATCCCTGACTGCCATTGGAGTCTCGGTGCTATTCGCTGAATCAGACGATACAGCAGACTGAGCAGCATTCAAACCCTGGTTAAGGCGAGTTGTAATGCTGCCACTTCCCGTTTCCGTTAATCCTGTCGTGGCAATCCAAAGATTTTCTACAATTGTCCCAGTGCCCGATTTTATCGCTGCTGCTGCCATTATACAACCTTGATTACTTCATTGTCGTAGCCTTGATCACACAATGCAAATCTTTGGTATCTACTTTTTCCAGTTAAAACATAGTTTGCGTCTCTCTCTTTAATAATCTCACCGTGTAACGCACAAACAACTATTTGCAGATCTGGAAGTTCAATAGCCGAAAGTTTTAATCTATCTCTTCCATTTCTTTTCTCAAAATCTTTATTTTCCGGCGTGATTGTCATAATCAGGAATCCGGTGCTGCCGCATAAGTTAGTATTGTCGGATCAGCTAAAGCAGTTGCAAATGTATCCGGGTTTGCGGTTGTAATGCCAAAAGCGTAAGTAACATCGTCCGGGTCCGCGTCAACCATTTTCATAATTCCCCAGTGAGTGACCGCCTTAGCTTTTTTGATGATGTAAGTATTTCCACCACTTTCCAGAAGGCCATGATAAAGCATATTTCTAAAATCAGTTAAATCGTCGTCGTATGTCGAGCGCGTAGTTGACATTAACTTTTTTCGCTCCCATAAAAAGTAAAAGTCAAATCGTTGGCTTTATCGGTGCGGACCGCAAAGTTCCCTGATGAGTTGTTTGCGGGCCAGTGACAATCTCTATAGAACGCGCGTCCCGGCAAAATGCGCTCCTCCCATAAAAGCGCCGTTGTTTCGTCGTATGTCGTTCCGTCGTTGTCGTGAAACACTCGGGCTAAAGCCGCAGAACTTCCGGTGTTCACTATACAAATAGAACTTATAATCCCGGTGATTCCAGACGTAGGGCTGTAAATCGAGGCGGCCGTCGTATTTGCCGGTCGCAATTGACCTAATTGTTTGGGCTGTATGGCCATTTAGGTTCCTATTGCCATAAGCGAGTACAAAATAGCATCGTCGTTTGGTGCAGATGTACCCGGAGTTGAGCTACTCCCGCCGCCGATCAAAGACACAACGGATGACTGATTGATAACTCCGCCATCTCCAAGTAGTTGATAAATTTTCTTAAATTCATCGTCCCAATGTTGTGCATTTTTCTCATAATTAACCGGATTTATCGATCTCTGTTGTTTTAGTTTAATCGGTCGTTGTTTTCTGCTTATTGGCGTTGCCATGCCTCAATCCTTAAGAGAAAGTCTCTTATTGTTGCCGTCAAATTATTTGCATCAGTAACATTTTTAATCTCAATGTACAGTTCTTTGAACAGATAGTTGTCTGTAATTATTCTGGGTTCGAGAAGTGTAGGTGAGGTTATCGTGTTGATTTTTAGCGGAATTAAAGCCGAAGGTAATGCGTAATAGTTCTCGATATGGTCTGCCATGTCATCCATTTCAGCGTTAGTTAATCCTACATTACCGGCTCCTGCTTCGGCAACTTTGATAGCGCCCGACCTTTTTGGTGACTGTGTCCCGGCTCTTACTCCCCAAGTTACTGGCCTTACGGATAGATTTGATGTAAAAGCAGCTGTAAAGATGGTATTGTCTTTGTCGATAATATTACCGTTAAAATTCATCCTTACACCATTTCTGCCGGCTGTTTCTTCCCATGAAACTATGACAAAATTCCAATCTCCCATATTAACCTTAAACGCTCCGGTGTCAAAATGAACAGCTGCAACCCCCATTGATGATGTAATGCGAAAATCTAAAGCATTGGGACTGGCAAACGCATCATCCAAAGTGGCAAATTGAAAACCTGCTATTTCAGCTCCCCAGCTGTCATTTCCCCATATCGTCGCATGATCGGTTGGCAAGGTGGTAGCTACTTGGAACCAGACAAAGGCATGCCATCCCTGAGCAGCGTGCATATAGGCGTATGCCGAATTATTTTGAGAGTTAAAGATTTCGGCAAAATTATTAACTCCTAACTCTCCGTTAGGACTAAGCATATCAACAACGTCCCTGTTGTTTAAAATAGCTTGGCGTAATCCGATCTCAAATACTCCACTTGAGATGGTCTCCATATCGTTTCTGCCAGTCAAGGAGGATTCGTGCCAATCTTGGTAATCTAGAGCATAGCAAGTCGGATTGTGTATATACTGGCACTCGCCAATCCAGTGATCAACTACGCCTCGGGTGGCTGCCATCGTCACACCGGACTTGGCTCCCTGAACATCGAGAAACGTTATCGTTAAGTCCCCATTTGACTGTAAATAAGATTGCAGTTCTTTCAGTTTTTTGAATCTATGCGAAGTTTTAATATCAATGACTTTGGTTCTTACGAAACATGACATTAATTCATCGACCGGGCTCAGGCCGTGATTGTAGGTAACAAGTCCGGTTGCGTGCCCGACAATAATCTTATTATCAAAGTCCAAAAATCCAAATAGTCCGGTAATATCAGTGTTCCTGATGTAAAATTCATTGGTGTGCATGCGCCAAACCAAAATCTCTGTACCCAGGAAAAACCAAATTTCATTGTTCAGCTTATCTAAAAGCATGAAACTGGAAGATGTCACGTTCGATTTATAAAATTCGCGTAATTCCTCTTGTTCGAAGAACGAAAATGCGGTGATTCCATCAAAAAGATAAACATCGTCCTCATCCATTAAGAACAAAAACTCGTTTGAATCTTTCGACTGAATTTTTAGGGTAGCTACAAAAACTCCCTCCGTCGAAAGTAAGCCATGTCTGGATACAGTAATGTTCTCGCTGTACGAATCTCCAGTAAATACGCCCTGGGAGATACTTTTCTTCTTGAGAATTACAAAGCTATTATCTCTTTTGGAGAGATTTAGAACTTCGTCGGTGTCTCCGGCTTCGGTCTGAATAATGTTTGAAATCGGGAAATTATCAAATTGCCCTATTGGGCTGTAGCGGACGGTATCTTCCTCGGCGCTTAATTTTATAAGATTTATCGTAGTAACTTGAAAACTATCGTGAGTTTCCGCACCGGCAGAAATAGCTTGCAGTCCTATTCCGTGTCGAGTCTCGGACTCGTTATAATCATCGACTACCGTCAATTCAAGTGTTGAGTTCACATAGAGCTGCAGTGAACTTCCGTTACATCTAACCTCATAAATGACCGACCCAGTATTTGGGATAGTGACAGAACTATTGGTGCCTATTTGTACCGGCGCTCCACTGCTGTTTACTTTAAAGAGAAATATAGAATCCGCTACTGGATCGAAAGAAGCATATAAAAAGCTATTTGAACCATTGTATCGGAAGAAAATAGTAGTCTCGGTATTTGGAGAAGCCTGACTTGCTATTAAAATTATATTAACATTGTTCTCGTTGGTCTGTACGAGCGCCCCACTCCGGGCTGAACCGAGGGGCGTTGTGGCTATCATGGTGCCAGTACCAGCCCCAACCTCCGCGGCTGTATCCTCGGTTGCTCCATCGTCAACTAAACTCCATCCGCCACCCACTACGTCTATATCTGGATTGTGCGCTTCAAGTTGAATGAGGCTTGCTTCATCAAACAAATCTGAAACAATGGTAACCGGATCCTGGATAGTCTCCTGTACATCTCCACTATGCCCACTAACAAGACCCCTCTCTCCAACAACAATGTGCCTCTGCCAGTTTGGTGTGTTTTCGAGAGTGCCGATTGGAATATCGACGAATTCTTCATAAAGGGTGCCTAAGACGTCCATGTTAAGGCCAAAATAAGTGAAATAGCCGGTTCCCGCAACATACTGCCATTCGAAGGTCACAACTATGCTAACATTTAATTTTACACCCGTTGCCCCAAAAACAGATGAAACATCGTCGGCTAAAGTTAGAATTCCCTTAGTCGTAAAATTGCCAAAGGTTACAGTCGAGACGGTTGTCTCGATTGAATTTGCACCGAATGTGAGCTTTACCTTTACACCTGCACCCAAAAAGCCTGCCTGTGGAGGCAAAAATACTTTCGATAGACCCGTTGATGACCAGGTTTCTTCCGGATCGCTAATCTCCAATTGAGTCGGCGTTCCTATGTTCCAATTCACACCGGGCAAAGCAAAGCCTATTTTCTTGGGCTTTTCGGTTATATCGAAGATAGTCAAAATTTCAGGCACAAAGAAAGGCTCCTCATCTTCCCGATAAACCCTGGGGTCGTTTACGTTGCCTTGAGGTCCGGTAAATGGAGTTGTGAAGTCTTCTCCAAAAAACGGAAGGACAATAGCTTTTTCTTTTCCATAAGGAATCCTTGTAAACGCCAACCCTAATCCGGTTATCCTGTTATTGAACATATTGTTTTTCAAAGAAGCGCCCGGTACTTGAAGTTTTAGGCTGCAAAAATGGGATTCATCATCAAGGGGAAATATTTCTTCTTCAAAGCCAAAGACTTTATTCGTGATAGCGGTGGTATCCGGTATTCTGAGCAATTGATATTGGCTATTATCGAAAACGTAGAAGAACTTTATGAACAACGCTAAAAGCGGATCCTCAACCGTGTCAATTTCTTTGTGAGCAATAGGTGTCACCGATTGAACAGTGAGATCGTTATCGTTCCATTGCAAAATCGCCTTCTCAAGCTTCCAGCCGAGTATCGCAAAACTGTCGTCTCCTGGGAATACGGTTCTATCCACATATCCGTACCACATTGGTTCAGAAGCGCCGGAAATGCGTACAATTCCTCTGAATACAAAGAATTTGAGGGTATCCGTGGAAGCGATAGTCACACCGGGAGGCAGGGTCAATGTAGTTGGAGTCTCGCTTTCATAGCCAAAATTGGGGGAATTTGATATGTCGTAATCAATCCTTTGAATAGTCGTTCCGACCTGGAGCAAATAGAACCGATCCCCGCTAACATCTTCTGTTACTTCTACACCAGCCTTTAGGTTTGTCAGGCCAGAATGAGTATCTTTGCGGCCGGTAACGAGTTCCCACTCACCTTTTTTAATTTGACGTAGATTTTCTACCCTCTGGTGATTGAACCCTAATGCGTCTTCAACAACATCAGAAGCCATTTTAGCGGGAACTATAGGAATGTCGATTATTTTGCCCATTTAATATCCTATACAAAAAAGGGCAACCTCCTTATTGCCCTGATTACGTAATTTACCTCTTTTACCAAAAGTGCTTAATTCCGGTTATTCCGGACCTCCTTTTGGCAAAATCCCAAGAAGCTCATTTTCCTGCTTTGTTTTGAACTCTGCAGACATCTTTGGACGATAATTCTCAACCAGACAACTTAGTTCGGTTGCCCTCAGTATCATCCAACTTTTAAATCTATTGTTGAGTTCTGAATCTACGGATGCGGTAATCTTCACTGGTGTTCTGATATAAATCAGTTGAATACCATCTGTTATAGTACTTGAAGAAACGGGACTTATGATAAATTCATCGTTCCCGTTAATGTCAACAAATGGATAATCAATTGTTCCATAATTGCTAATTGGGAAAGAGTGCAACTTTTCGTCATATTTTGTACACTTTTTACCGGGAGCGGCGTCTGTAATGGAAACACCGTCGGTAGCAAGCCACAAAGAAATGAATCTGCGAAACACCGGAGCGGCTGAATAAAGAATCCCGTCCGGCCAACTGTACCGAGATTGATTAGCTCCTATATCAAGCTTCAGATCGTTCTTTATTGATTCGAGCTCAGTATGCGGAAGGCTATTAGCAAGAAACTCTTGAGCTTGATTTAGATGATCAAATACTTTGAACTTTGCTTCATCTGTTGCATCTATTTCAAGATTTGCTAATACTTCATCCCTGAGCTCGGTTTTGTCTATCGGCACTGGAGTTAAGCCGTATTAACGGGTAAAATTCCACCAGGAATGTCTTGGAAGCCTGCTCTTTTTAAGAGAATCAAAGTAATAACCGTGGACGATGTTACCAAGTTGCCGGTTTCGCCTGAACTCTGAAAGCGAATGAATTCACACCCAAAAGCCGGATCAATGATTGGAGCAACATTGACGCCCGTAGTGTTACCGGATTCATAAACAAAGGCATTAAGAAATACCTCTGGACTTGAAATTAAATTCAGATCTGCGGCATCAGCGCTGAAATCGTCCCAGCGCTCACGAGTATGGAAACTTTGAAACTCAGCATGAGTTAAATTCATACAGCCTTGTAAAAATAGATTCACATCGCGCGTAGTGACACCAATCGCTTTAAAATGGATTGCGGCGCCTTCTCCCTGCAAACCATACATCGGAATTGCTTGAGAATAAACATTGTCCGTTGCGGCGCCTGTGTGAATTAGGGTCACCGTGAATTTCACGCGATCAGTTAAATCTTTGACTGTAACCACGAGATTTTGTGTATCTGCCATGATAATTCTCCTTCTAAGTTATGAATTTACGATGTTCTTGTATATGGATTTGTTATACTCGAATTCCGGCGCTGTGGTCCACTGACATTCGGACCCGTAGCCTGCAAACCAGCGCCAACTTGACGCATAGCCATTTTCCCGATAAGCGCATTTCTTTGTTCTACGTAGTACGGGGTGACATTGTGCCCTATCTCCAAAAGAGTTTCATAAAATAAAAGCTGTTTAAGCTCCTCTGGCCATTCAGGTTCATTGACCTCTACTCCGGCTGTGGGAGAGGTGCTATTGACAAGGGTTAACCCCATCGAATAGTAGTCGAAGTTAATTAAAAACGTAGCCGAAGCCTCAGAAGCATAAACCCGTTTAACATCGCCAACCGTATCAATGGTATAGGTGTACTTTTCATCGTTTCGCCAGACAGAAGGCATCCTCCAGTCCATAAAGGGATTCATATTGTACGCCTTAATCCAATCGTTAGGAAGAGCAACAAAGTCCGCGCCACCGGCGGCTACCCAATCGGCAACAAATTCCTGATGGCAACCCTTATGCTCTGAATTAAGCCGTTTATAGACCTGATTCATTCGCCTAAGAATATTAGTTTCACCACCAATTTTACCTAAATTAGTATTGCCAATTTGGTAAACGATGTCTTTCAGAATATTTGAAACTGTGTAGGCCATGAATTATTTATAACCTTTCGTTTCACCAGACGCACTTTGTTTGCTGGTGAACTTCTTGTTAGGTAATGAAGCAATAGCACATGACAGTGGATAAAGAGTCGCCAACAAACCCAAAAACATCATATGCTTTTCTCTTATCGTAATAAATCCATCCCACAGTATTTGATTCATATAGTCACATTTAGCAGTATGCTTTGCTTTCTTGGATTCAAGTATTTCTCGCCCACAAATTCCACATTGGGAAGTACGCTCTTTTATATTGGTCTTATCTTGGGACTTTTCATTCTTACTGGTATACATTGGCACAATCAAAAGACTTCTGCTCTCAGCCAAGATTTTGCTATCGCTAAAAACGATTTCTTTAATAGGTTGGACGGTGCTGTTTATCTGCTTGAGATTGATACTGATACTCCCGTCTCTGAAACTAATGAAGCCGTAACTGGGTTTGACGAAGTTTGGGAAAATGGTTACAATACACAGCAAGATAGAGAACTTGCAATAAAAAAACTTAAGGATATTTCTGACTTTGTTAACAATCTTTGATTTTTTCATATATCACCACTTTTTATCTATATAAAATGCCAATTACTTGAGTATGATATTAATGGCATCTGGATTTACTTTCATTCTGAAGTCGATCCTGGCTCTGCTCATGCCGCGCGTTAGGTAGATAAATGAATAGATACCATCCAATCAATATTCCCATTGGGCCACCTATGAGACCACCAATAAGAACTCCTATGGAGATTTCATACTCAATGAATTCCCCGCTCAAGAGGCCGCCTACATTGACTTCGCCGCCTACTTGCCCGATAGCCGGAGAGACGAATTTAGGAAAGCATGGCAGCAGTATAAATGCCAAGACAAAAAAACCTTTATTCGTAAGTATGAGTTTCTTGATCAAGGAACCAATGAAGATAAAATTGAAAACGAGCAAAGCAGACAACTTATTTTGGGTCAAATTGATAAAATTCTTCATTTTACTACTCCTGATAGGCTGAATTATGAACAAAATATCTACCTTTGATAATGACTACGGCCACAGATACGAAATTCTTGCTTACCGAAAATTAACAAAATCCGAACGCTCAAAAGTAATTTCCGATTTCAAAAAGAGACCGAATAAAAAGACAATAAAACCGTTGAAAGACATAATTGTCATTGACACAGAGATACGGTAACATTTTCTTTTTTTGGTTCCTCGTTTGAACGGACTTGAACGTCAATTAAATCAGAACCAAGCATGTAGGCGTTGGCTTCATCCATTGTAATGTCAACGATCCGATTCTTTTTTTCATCGTAAAAGCTAAGAGTCGTCGGACCATTGCCACTACGAGTCATTGTCCATGGACCTCTTGGATAACTATTGTCAGTCATAGGTCTACCACCTAACAAGCGCTTGCACGGCGATGGCGGCACCGGCTTTTTGGCTTTTTTTTATGAATATTCATAGTCTTTTATTATTTTGACGTTTTTCGCTTCAACCTCCGCCACGCGTGAAGCGAATCCTTAGCTGTCAGAAAATGCAGAGATTCGTGAGCCCAGTATCTCGGAGTATTGCCACATGGTTTCACACTGCTCCATCATGCGTTCCTGTTCGTCCGGGTCGATATTGTCAAAGTCGTCATTCAAACCAATGAAGTTACTGAGTGCTTTTGCCTTTTTGTCGAGTTCGGCCTTCTCGTCAACTACACGTTGTTGGTAGGGTTTCATATCAGCCTCCACAGCTAACAAGTAAATTAACGCGGACTCGCTACACTGCGTTCCGCTCTCCGGTTATTAAGGCGTTAGCGACTGGCGCCTATTACTTCGCCATTTTCATTAATGATTATGTCGCCCCTGCCATCTATTTCAAATCTTATAACGGCTGGACTATAATTTACTTTTAGATTCTCATCATTAAAATGTTTAGAAACTTCCAATGCTATGACTTTTAATAAATTGGCGCACCCCGAGCACCTAACGCGCGGCTGAACACCGACCTCGGGTTCTGATTTATCGGTTATGTCCAGGGGACTAAGAATCTTTTTACCTGTGTGTTTATCTTTCATTGCTTTCTCCTCGGCGGGTTAGCCGCGCGTTATACACATAATTTGGAAGGCGCCAATGCTTTCCCATTTGTTCACCCTTAACCTTGCAAAAGGAGGTGATTAACGTGCGAAAGATTCTTAAGTACGTTATAATGGGAGGCGTTCGTTTGGAAACAAATTGGACCCTGAATCGTGTACGGATTCTCCAATTTTATTTTCAAACGGCTTTGCGAAGGTAAGGTCACTTTAGCAACGGTGTGGTCCACCGCTCTGTTAGAGTGGCGCCTTCCTTTTAATTTCATTTTACTAATCCTAAGTTTGTAAAGGAGTAAAAATCATGTCAGTTCTTGA
>Ga0255052_10001536_pt1 | contig 17266 bp, 17 predicted proteins | sample JV7_2_21_MG_FD_188632 | JGI IMG/M metagenome (GOLD analysis project Ga0255052, IMG submission 188632) | Seawater microbial communities from Jervis Inlet, British Columbia, Canada - JV7_2_21 | ecosystem: Environmental > Aquatic > Marine > Inlet | place: Canada: British Columbia | collected...
CACCAAGGTGTGGTTCCCAAAGATGCTGCAAGACTGCTGACGAAATAACTGCATCACCAACTAGTGCGAAGACTTGCGACATCTCACTGAGATTTATCATCTCTGCAAATCCATCTTGTCCGAGTGGATCATCATCACTGCGACGATAATGCGTTTCCAGTTCTAGGAAGATATTCTTCGTACTTGGCTGAAACATAGCAACAAGAACCATCTCTCTGTTTTGAAATTTCACATTCAAGACATCTTCCAGCTTTGGAATAAGGTCATCTTCTATTCGTCGCAGGGAATCTTGAATGTGCTTGATATCATGAAGCCATCTGTTCAGCTTGTTCAAAAGTCGCGCATTGGTGGTTGGAGTTTCTCTGCGAGTTGTTTGAACTGTCTTTGCAAGAGTATCCATTCGATTCACTAGTTGGATTGGTACCCAAGACAGTGTGAGGTCTGAATATTCACTCAACATATCACATCCTTCAGTAGTAATTTACCTCGGAATCAGAGATGTCGTATCTTGAAACACGAAATGCTCTAGCTGAATAATCATGTGCAATTTTGGCCATTGCCAATGTGATTAAGGTCGGACCCAAGGTCAGATCAAATACTATATTGAAATTCTGAATGTGGTTGAGTATCGCGTTTTCTATATACTCATAGGTCTCTTGAAGACCACCATAGTCCCTCTCATCATCTGCGCTTGTGATATTGTCCGGAACTTGTAACCATTCAGTCGTCAATACACGAAACTCCTCCTCTGGAATAAATCGGCCCCCTATTCGTGAAACACCTCGACTCCAGTGTAGGGCCTCAACAAAGACTAGCAATTTATTCGGGTTGAAAGAGGGATTATTGGAAATCCATTGGACGAAGGGCCACTGGTCTTCTGGATTGCTTAGTGATGTAACATACAATAACGGTTTAGAAATGTCCAATACTCTACGAACTGGAAGGACTGCTCGTGGATCGAGTTCATAAAGGCGGTACTGAGATTGTTTCCAACTAACTATGATTCCAAGATCCTCAAGTCGTTTCGTGTTATGATAGAGTTTAGGACTAGTCACCTTGACCTTAGCAATCTCTCTCTTACTCCCACCTTCAGCCGCCATTTGAGCTTTGATATCAGTGGCAATCTTTTCTCTAAGCTCCGCTCCTGTCATCAATCCTCCCTCAAGCTGATCGAGGATGGTACGTCTAGCCCTGACAGTTTCGATTTCTGTTCGAATAATCTCTTCTACAGGTCTTCTGAGCATTTTCCACACCATTCGCGGATATATTAGCTAGTAATTATAAGTAGATTGTATATATACTTATCGAAGGTAATCTAGGAAAACGCTTAAATTGCCGTAAAAATACAATAAAAACAGGGGTAATATATAATAATATTATACTTTACGAATTGATTATAATATCAATCATATATTTTAATACCCTATCGGACGTATCCTTAAATATATTCTTCATGAACAAAATAGTAGAACAAGGTCTCAAGACTTTGAACTAATCACTAAACAGGACTGATAAAAAATGGCTGAAGATGAGTTCCTTGGGGCCAAGGCTAGCAGGACTTCCCTGTCAGCGGCTCTACCTATTGTCATAGACAATGGGACTGGTCTCAGCAAGAACGGTTACGCCGGTGAAGATCAACCACGCAGCGTCTGGCCCACACTAATTGGATATCCACGATACGAGTCAATTATGACTGACGTGGATCACTACACTAGAGATTACTATATTGGTGAAGAGGCTATCAACCTTCGTGGTGTACTTCGTCTGGTTTACCCAATATCACATGGAATTGTCGAGGACTGGGATGCTATCGAAAAGATCTGGAGCTACACATCCTTGAGCATTTCGCTCTAGGAGTAGAAGTTCTATAACGATCTTAAGGTAGATCCTAGCGAGAATCCGGTACTTCTTACAGAAGCACCATTCAACCCTCGAGAGAATAGAGAAAGAATGGCATCCGTTATGTTTGATAACTTCGGCGTGCCCGCAGTGTACGTTGCCACACAGGCAGTACTTTCACTGTACGCATCCGGAAGAACCACTGGTCTGGTCATCGACTCAGGCGATGGTGTAACCCACATAGTACCAATCTATGAGGGCTTTTCAATCAACCACGCTATCAGACGAATTGACCTTGCTGGTAGGGACATCACCGAGTATCTGCGCAGACTCCTCAGACAGAGGGGCTACTCATTCGTGAGCGGTGCAGAGAAAGAGATTGTCAGAGATGTCAAAGAGAAGCTATGTTACGTAGCTCTTGATCCCGAGAGGGAGAGGACAGTCGCTGACAAGGCTGGTGTTGACAAACCTTACATGTTACCCGACGGTGAGGTAATCACTGTTGGTGCTGAAAGGTTTCAGGGACCAGAGCTGTTCTTTAATCCTAGTGCCATTGGTCTAGATACTTTGCCACTCGACGACCACATTGTCGAGTCAATCAAGGCCTGTGACGTCGACTTGAGGCGTGATCTATACGCCAACATCGTACTGTCAGGTGGCTCAACCATGTTCCCAGGACTCAAGGAGAGGCTCCACAAGGAGATCACCGAGCTAGTCCCAGAGAACATCGAGGTCCGAATCATTGCTCCTCCAGAGAGACAGTATTCTGTCTGGATTGGTGGAAGCATTCTCGGCTCATTGAAGACCTTCCAGAAGATGTGGGTCTCCAAGAAAGAGTTCGAGGAAGTAGGACCTGAAGTGATACACCGCTGTATCTAGTACAAACAGTTTACCGAAGGTGGGCTGGAAGGCCCCCTTCGATTCTCTTTGTCTTCAACTAATCCATAGGTTGATTAGTGGGCGTCATAATCCCCTCAGAACAAAGTCGTACGAAGGGGATGTATTTGGAGTATCCTGAAACAAGAAGGGATGATGTTGTAGATATCTATCATAGTGTAAACGTTGAGGATCCATTTCGATGGTTAGAGGACTTGTCAAATCCCGAAGTCCAAGCGTGGATCGATAGACAAAACAAACTGACAGACTCCATTCTGAATTCATTATCCGGTAGAACTATCGTCCAGGAAAGAACCACCGAGCTGTTGAAACACGAATCAATTTCAAATCTGATGATTCGAGAAACACCACGAGGGATTAGGATCTTCTATTTGTACAAACATCCAACTGTTAATCAAGCCGTTCTTTGCTATCAGGACGGAGAAGATGGTGAGAGAATTGAGATAGTAAACCCACTAGATATGAAAACTGATGGGTCAATAGCTATTGACTCTCATGGGATTTACCCATCTTGGGATGGGCGATATGTTGCTTATGGTGTTTCTAAATCGGGTACAGAGGACAGCACTCTGCATGTGCATGACCTCTCAACAAACAAAGGACTAAGTGACGTGATTCCTAGAACAAGGTGGGTGGACCTTGCTTGGAATCAGGAAAGCACTGGCTTTTACTACACAAGATATCCTCTCCTAGGGACGGTATCTGAAGATGAGATGAATTACAACCGTCATGTGTACTATCATGAACTTGGGAGTGATTATCATGATGATCCAAAGGTGTTTGGAGAAGGAAGGAATCCAACAGAAATGTACCATGTGTACTCGCACAGTAAGAATGACTGGATACTTCTCATCGCATGGCGTTACAATTCTGCAGATGTCTATCTAACTCGTATGTCTAGCAATTGGAAGGTATCTCTTCTGATTGAGAGTGAGTCTGGTATCTGCTATGCATATCTATCGGAAGACAGTATCTTCCTCATATCATTCATCGATACTCCAAATGGAAGAATTGACAGATACAGACTTGATGACTTTCTGGATCCTGATTGGACTCCAGCAGGTGTTGTTGTTGTGGAAGAAGGTGAGTATGCTATAAGCCACATATCAACAACTGGGTACCTCTCTTTTGCTGTGAAGAAAAATGCAAGCCATGAAATACGCATTCATGACTTAGAATCCGGTTCCCATCTTGAAACTATAGAATTCCCCTCTCCAGTTTCAGTCACAGACATCATTACCTGTCCTAAAACACACAAACTTTATCTTCCTATCACAGCTTACATCCACCCTGATACAATCCAAACTTATGTCGTGGGGGAGGGTTTAGGCTCATTCTTAACTCCTGAAGTAGCTCTCGATTCAAATGAATTCAATGTAGAACTGGTTTGGTTCAAATCCAAAGATGATACAAAAGTGTCCATGTTTCTAGTTTCAGCAAACAAGACATCTCCTAGAAAAGAAACTCCAATCTTAATACGCGGGTATGGGACCGGAGGTATCCCATACATGCCTATGTTCTTTCCAGAGTATATCATCTGGTTAGAGAAAGGCGGAATTCTAGCCATTCCCCACATCAGAGGAGGTGGCGAATACGGTGAGAAGTGGCATAAGATGGGGCACAGAAAACACAAGCAGAACTCATTTGACGATTTCATCTCAGCCATCGAATGGTTGCATGAAAACGGGTATGGAAACCCAGAAACAACCGCAATAATGGGTAGGAGTGCTGGGGGTTTGCTTGTTGGTGCAGTTGCTGTCCAGCGACCTGAACTATTCTCATCGGTCTACTGTGCAGTTCCGATATTGGATATGGTGCGATATACTGAATTCACCGTAGCGAAGATTTGGATGTCTGAATATGGTAATCCTGAGATTGAAGAGGAATTCGGTTGGCTCTTCTCCTATAGTCCATATCATCATGTCATCAAAGACACTCGTTATCCTGCTGTTCTTCTCTACACTGCCTTGGGCGACATTCGTTGTGATCCGACTCACGCAATGAAAATGGCAGCTAGAATGCAGACAGCAACTAGTTCTGAGATTACAACTCGACCCATTGTACTCAGCGTTGATCATGAAGCTGGTCACGGAGTTGGATTGTCTACCGAGAAACTAATTGAAATACGAACCAATCAGGTCATCTTTCACGCTAGACATACAGGTCTTGAGGTTACGTAAGCTGTCTCTCTCCAAGGAGTCGAGGAAAAAGGACCCGAAGTGATACACCGCTGTATCTAGTACACAATCTAATTTCCGAAGGAGGGCTGCAAGGCCCCCTTCGAATCTCTTATTTCTGAAAATCCGTGAATCAATAAAGTCCTTTCAGATTACGAGGAAATCACTATTTCGATTCATCGTAGATCTTCATTGTCTTCTTTGTTTCAGTAATATGCACAATCTCAAACTTCACTTCTGGTCTGTAGTGAAGCACCATTCGTGCTAGCTGCTCAGGATTGTCTGCTTCAAACAGCTGAAAACCCTTGAATCCAACACTCATAGTATAGTTGTCTGTAACGGGTTTTGCATATTTCTCAGGATTCTTCTTCATCTCTTCTCTGAACGCCTTGAGTTTCTTGACAGCTTTGTCAATCTCCTTTGGCTCATACTCCCAGAATACTATATACTTCATTTAATCACCACGCGAATATCGCTTAGATGTATGAGTCAGATGGATAAGAGGTTTCCGAAAACATTCATCGTGGGTAGTAAATGTGCGTGTATTTCGAATATAGCGTTGATATTCAACTATTTTTGGAATTCGATAGCGAGGTTCTCTTGCTTGCTATTCGAACTCCTTTTTTGACATGTCATCGTTTACGGAACCACACCAAACCTACAACAACAACGACACCAGCTATAGAAACACCACCGAGGATGAGTAGAGGGTCAATCGGACCTGCAACAGGTGCTGTCGGAGTTGCACCAGTTCCTATGAAGAAATAGGACTCGTGACTCCATACATTATCAGCATTCCGCGCATACACATCTAGTGTGTGATTTCCATTTGCATTGGGAATCCCAGTTAGCTCTGTTTGATTCTCACCAGAATCCCATGAGAAATACTTTTCCGCAGGCACTTCACTGAAGTAGATAAACGGCAATGTCCCCACCTGTTTCGTGGCTCCACTAGGGATAATTCGATGTTCAATCTCAATAGGTCCTGAATATGGTAGTTGATAGTTATGACTCACTGATCCATCCAACTTTATGGCAGTGATGTTGATGTGGTTTCTGCTCATATCAGCCCTCACGTAATGGAAGTATCCACCTCCCCATACTGGATGGTTATAAAGTGGAGCTCCTCCGCCACCGGTTATGATATGGACAAGTCCATTTACGGTGATTCTATTAAACAGATGGTCGTGTCCAGCGAATAACAATGAAACATTGTGTTGTTCGAAGAGTGACTGAAGTGCATCACTCTCCGCTGGCATAATATTCAGTGAATCGTCAATATGCACAACTGGGTACAGCGGACGATGTACCACAACAACCTTCATCTCACTTCCAGTGGACTCCAAGTCATTTTCGAGCCATGTGAGTTGATCGCCAACTATTCTTGATTCATATCCCTGATCCTCTGTCATTAGCATTGTGAAGTGGACTCCAGCGTAGTCAAATGAGAAGTAGGGTGATGGTTCTCCATATTGTACAAATGCGTCAAAGAAGTAGTCCAAATTCATTGTTCCTGTTTTAGTTGCAGTATCATGATTACCTACCACAGCATAGATTGGAGCATAGTGACCAATAGTGTCGCTGATATTCGTAAAGCGGTCCCAGCTTGCGATATTCTCTGCGTGATTTGTGGTTACCTCCTTGACATAATCACCAGTCATGATGACGATATGGGGTGCCTCAGCAGCAATCATCTGAGCAAGCTGAACCCACTCCAATGGCTGTTCTAAGGTGGTACCTGGCCGATTATCCCCGACGATTATCATCTTGAATTCATCGCCATCAGCTGGAGCCGTAAAGAAGTGGTAGATAGGACTCTCTGTGCCATTTGAGACCGCTTGGTAAAAGTACTTGGTATCAATATCGAGTCCAATAAGACTGACAAGGTGATCCACATCAAGTGTCGTGTTTGATTCAATTTCCAATACTGAAGAGTTGAGGCCATATCTAACTGTGGCATTAGTGAGACCCTCAGTCCTCCAAAAAATCACTGCAGAATCCTGAGTTACCATATTCACAGTGGGTCCTCTATCAAAAGGAGTTACCCCATTTGATGGAATATTAACCTGTATAGGAGAGAACTCGGGAGTATTCTCAGAAGTCGTATTGTCCATGAAAAGGGCTGGAATTGGACTAACGAGAATTATCAAGAGTAATAGACCGAACTTGTTTCTTTGCAATTGAATCACTACCATTCTGTTTCTTTACTCCCTATTAAGAAGTAGGTTGATTAACTTTTGTTTATCACATTAATCTCATGACTTCTTTATGCAGGTCCTTATTACATGCTAGAGAAGAAGAACCCATAGCATTTGGATTTCCATCTAAGTCTGTGAAAACGCCGCCCGCTTCAGTTATGATTGGTTTGAGAGGTGAAATGTCCCAGATGTTCATTATTGGGTCAATCATGACATCAACCCTTCCTGTTGCCACTAGGAGATACCCATATCCATCTCCCCAGGTTCTACACGAGTAAGCCTTTGATAACAAACGCTCAGTGAATTCCGGCCTTCGACGTGATAAATCCGCAAAGTCAGTCACCTGCACCCATGCATCTTAGAGTCTTGATGTTGAGCTAACCTGGCAAGATTTACCATTATAGAAAGCTCCAATTCCTGTTGCTGCTGAAACTGTTTCTTTGAGTGGAGGATTATGAATCACACCTACTTTGGGTACTCCCTCATGTTCTAGAGCGATGAGAACAGTGTACTGAGGAACACCTCGTATGAATGACTGCGTGCCGTCAATTGGGTCGATTATCCATCTAAAGGAAGAATCACCTTTTGTTTCTCCAGCTTCCTCGCCTAGAAGAGAGTGTGATGGATACCTATCCTGAATACGCTGACGGATGTATTCCTCGGCCAGTCGATCTGCAATAGTCACTGGAGTATTGTCACTCTTGGTTTCAAACTCGATATCTTTCAGAAAGTGTTCCAATGATATCTTTCCAGCCTCAGATGCAACATCAACTATGAAATCAAGATACCCTTCAAAGTTTTCCGGATGCATACTTTAGTAATGAATACAGATGCTATGTTCTTTTTGCCTGCTCCTGGGCTCGCTTCTCTTTTTGCTTGTTGAGCTCTTTTACACGCTTTTCCATAGAGGACTCAACTTTATTGATTTGTTTCTGTATTTTGTCGACTCTTTTCTCTCTGCTGGAGATTTCTTTCTTCCTTCTTTCATTAGCTAGACGATACTCTTTCTCTGAGTCGTTCCACGCTTCCTTAGCATGCTTAGTTTGTTCTTCGAGAGTTTCGTAACTGATTCTCTTTACCTCAGCGACATTCCGGTATTGCTGAACTGTCTAATCATGTTGGGAATTACATGAGGTGAGATCGGATTCAGCTAGTCTTTGTTCCATAAGGAGGTTCTTCACATCTGATAGCATACCTTTGATGTTGAAATCGTCGAGGTAGTCCTTGTCTGGAACCTTGGCTTCATACTCCCAAATCTCTGCAGTAACATCGGGTGGAGACTCGGTAGAGACACTAGCTGATTCCTCTACAACTGGGGTAACGTCTGTTTCTGGTTCCGGTTGAGCAACAGGTGTAGGAGTATCAGGGGACTCTGGTTGTGGTGAAGGTGGTTCTGGAAGTGGGTCGGGTTGTTCTACAAATTCAGATCTTGCTCCTAGAATACCTCTTTCAATGTCCTCAGTTGTTGGCATTTCTGGAGGAGCTGGTGCTTCAGGGCTTTCAACAGTATCGCCAGGTTGAGTCGCTTCTGGTTCAGACCAACCTTCCGCGCTATCCATAAGTTCGCGAACTTCGCTAGCTCTGAGCATTCTGGGTTCAACAATCCCTTCACCGGGTTCTTCTTCGACACCTGCATCCTCTGCTCGAGCAAATGTTTCTTTTGCTTTTTCGAGCTCTGTCTTATCGACATGACGTTCGGGTGGTAGTACTCGGTCTGTTTCAACATTACTTGGTCTAACCAAGGGTGTATCCTCTGTTGGAACTGGTTCCGAAGATGGAGCAATTGGTGTTTCTGGAGTTTCATCCCCAACTGGTTCTGGAGTTGATGGTTTCTCTTCCTCAATCGTGACTAGTAAATTTGCACCACAACGAGTACAGAACTTTCGTGTGGGTTGATTCTGTCGTTGACATTTTGGACATTCTCTCAAAGTATAAACCTCACCTAGCGAATATCTTATTGTTACGAATTGGATAATATAGATTTGTTGTAGGTCAATATTCAAGTACACAGTAGCAAAATGATCTGTCATGTCGTCGAAAAAGGCACTTCCTGCCAAGCTGTTCATCAAAGAGAACTACAACGTAGTCTTGATTAACGCACCCACTGACTATCAATCACTTCTGACTCCCCTTCCTGATGGAGTTACTATCACAACTGATGTCATTCCTGATGCTGATTTCATACAGGTATTTATTATGAATCGTGAAGAGATGGAGCAGCAGCTTGAGCCTTTAATTAAGACCCTCAAACCGAACGGATGGCTTTGGGTGTCTTATCCAAAGGGGAGCTTTAAGGTCAAGACTGACATCAACCGTGACAGTATATGGGAGTTTGGAAAGGGACTTGGCCTCAAGGCTGTACATCAGATCTCTATAGATGAAACCTGGTCGTCTATGAGATTTCGGTTCGAATAATCCTCACTCAGCAAGACCTGCTGCTTTCCGTGCTATCTCCAAAGGTGGTTTGACATCGGGGGGAATTGGGCAGACGTATTTCTTCCCCAGCATCCTTTTGGCATGCTCGTCTTTTACTTTCTTCAACAAGGCCGGTTTCGTAATCAGCTCAACAGCTGATCCAGCCATGGTCTTGGTTGCGAAGATTAATGCCTTATGACCTATACCCATCCCGCAGCAGGCTGTAAACTGCCAGTCATGACCTGCTGCTTCGAGAGTTGTCGCAGCAGTACCGAATTCCATTGTCGGTGCGATCCAAGAAACATCTCCAGTATCTGTGGAACCTGGCCAAACAATTCCCTCATCCCAAGGATCGTGAATCTCTCGATCAATTCGAATGTTATCCTCTACTAGTTTTTCCCATCCAGGACGTTTTGAAGCTCTCAACTGCTCTATCTTGGATTCTTTTGTTACAGTCTTGGCCATCTCTTCTGCAAACTTCATCTCCTTAGGCGTATACTCTGGTGCACCGATTTCTCTCATGTTTGCAATCACCAGCTCACTAAGTCCTCTACTTGGAAGTTCGTTAGAACATCCTTCAAGGAACTCTACTTTGAGTTTGGTCTGTGTCATCATAGCAGCACCCTCTGCAATTTTCACTACCCAGTCATAGAGATGGTCCACCTGCTCAAGTTCGGGTGCTCGGATGTAGTACCAACTTCTGGAATAATCCGGAACTACATTGGGTTGCATACCTCCTTCCTCGATTACATAATGAATCCGAGCTTCTTGGATCACATGCTCTCTCATGAAGTTAACACCAACGTTCATGAGTTCTATTCCATCAAGCGCGCTTCTCCCAACATACGGAGTTCCTGCAGCATGAGCAGTTATTCCATAGAAATGAAACTTTGCCGAGTATACAGCAAGAGTACTTCCCAGTCCGGCTACATTGAAATGACTCGGATGATGACTAAAAACAGTGTCAACTCCATCAAAACATCCCGCCCTCACCATGAACACCTTTCCACTGTAAGTTTCCTCAGCCGGTGTTCCAAAAAATTTGACAGTCCCTTTCAGTCCATGTTTCTCCATCACCACTTTCGTAGCAATCGCTCCCATCACACCAGTTACTCCATGAATATTGTGCCCGCATCCATGTCCTGGCGCACCTTCTTCGATGGGGTCCTGATACGGAACCGGTTTCTGAGACAGCCCGGGGAGGGCGTCATACTCTCCCATGAAACCAAGAGTGGGAGACCCCTTTCCCCATATAGCCACGAAGGCTGTTGGAATGTCCGCAACACCAGTCTCAATCTCAAAACCTTGTTCTTCTAGGATTGTAGCAAGATATTCTGCTGACTTCTCCTCGACAAGTCCTAGCTCCGCAAGGTTCCATATTTTCATACTAGCTTCGATAATCTTCTTCTCATTGTTTGAAATCCAGTCCCAAGCTTCATTCTTCATCAATTTGACCCGTTGAACAAACTGGCACCTCACTCTTAAATCTGACCAGCTACGTAAACTGTTTCTGTCTATCATCAATTAGCTGGAAGCAAGATTCGATATGTAGTTCCTTTGTCTTCTGGGACAAGTTCAATTGAACCACCGTACCCCTCAATCACTTTCTTACTAAGATACAACCCAAATCCTCCCCCAGTTGTAGATTCACCTTTCTGGAAGAGACTATCGCGAATATCCCTGTCAATACCAGGTCTATCATCACTGAGAAGTGCTTGGATCCATCCTCCTTCTCTAGATACTTTGATCGTCACCCTCACATCTCCTTTGGAGTACTCGGCAGATTTCCTCAGCAGATTATCAAAAACGATGGATAACAACCGTGACATCATTTGGAATTATGCAAAGGGACTAGGTCTCAAAGCCGTCCATCAGATTTCACTTGATGAAACTTGGTCATCTATGAGATTTAGACTTGATTGATTATTTTATTCTTCAAGACCTGCTGTTTTCCTAGCAATCTCTATAGGTGGTTTGACATCGACTGGTATTGCACAGATGTATTTCTTACCAGTCATTCTCTTGGTATGTTCGTCTTTTATCTTCTTCAACAAATCTGGTTTTGTGATGAGTTCAACTGCGGAACCAGCCATGGTCTTAGTTGCGAAAATGAGGGATTTATGACCAATACTCATTCCACAACATGCTGTCCATTGCCAATCATGACTAGCTGCTTCGAGGGTAGCAGTGGCAGTGGTGAATTCCATGGTTGGTGCAATCCAGCTAACATCTCCAGTGTCTGTTGAGCCAGGCCACACTATGTCTTCATCCCACGGGTCATGAATCTCCCTATCAATGTAGATGTCATCTTCAACTAGTTGCTCCCATCCAGGACGCTTAGAAGCTCTCAACTGTTCACGCTTCACTTCTTTTGAAACAGTCTTGGCCATATCTTTTGCAAATTTCATCTCATCATCTGAGTATTCAGGTGCACCAATCTCCCTCATGTTAGCAAGGACAAGATCACTCAGACCCTTACTGGGAAGCACATTACAAATTCCTTCCATGAACTCTACTTTGAGTTTGGTCTGAGTCATCAAAGCTGCACCTTCAGCTATCTTCAGTACCCAATCATAGAGTTGATCTACTTGCTCGCGTTCTGGTGCCCTTACAAAGTACCAACTACGGGCATAATCCGGCACAATATTCGGTTGCATCCCTCCCTCCTCAATCACATAATGGATTCGGGCTTCCTGAACGATGTGTTCGCGCATAAAGTTTACACCAATGTTCATGAGCTCGACAGCATCAAGAGCACTTCTACCAACATAGGGAGTAGCTGCAGCATGAGCTGTGGTACCTTGGAAATGAAACTTGACACCAATCACTGCAAGTGTGCTTCCCAGACCTGCAGCATTGAAATGATCTGGGTGATGACTAAATACAGCATCCACACCATCAAAACACCCAGCTCTGATCATGAACACCTTACCGGCTGAGGATTCTTCCGCAGGAGTTCCAAAGAACTTGAGAGTTCCCTTTAACCCGTTCTTCTCCATCACTACTTTTGTAGCAATTGCGCCCATCACTCCAGTGACACCATGGATATTATGTCCACACCCGTGTCCAGGTGCACCTTCTTCGATGGGGTCCTGATATGGAACTGGTTTCTGTGACAGTCCTGGTAGGGCATCATATTCTCCCATGAACCCAATTGTAGGGTTTCCTTTTCCATAGGTAGCTATGAACGCAGTCGGCATATCTGCGACTCCCATCTCAATTACAAATCCGTGTTCCTCTAGGATTTTTGCAAGAAACTTCGAGGACTTCTCTTCCACTAGTCCAAGTTCTGCGAGTCCCCACACCTTGTCACTTGCCTCAATAATCATCTTCTCATTATCCGAAATCCACTCCCAAGCTTCATTCTTCATTTTACAGACCCACTGACCAGATTGGACTACACGCTCTTATATTTGGCCTGATTATAGAAGTATATTCTGCGAAGGAATCGTTTCCAATGTGAATGAAGAGCTCAGCCCATTATGTATCAAACTTCGCTGTCCGGAATAACAGAAGGATTATCAATAGCTCTGCATTTCGGAACTAAGTAGTGATGACGATGAACTCGTATGTAAAACTCGCTGAAGTTCTTGATAAAATTCCAAACGGATATCCTGCAGTTCCAGATGATTCGCATCTCAGAGTGCTCGAGTGGATATTCACACCAGAAGAGGCCGAGCTAGCAAGTCAACTGAAACTTACTGGTGAATCTTTAGATGATATGAGCACCCGATTGAATCGTCCAAAGGACGAACTTGAGAAACTTCTTGATGTGATGCACGAAAAGGGTCAGATTAACACCTGGATGTCGAAGAGTGCAGGTGCTAGAAAATATGGTCTGATGCCCTTTGCAGTTGGTATCTATGAGGAGCAATTGAATCGTATGGATGGTGAATTTGCCAAAATACTTGAGGATTATATTAATACTGGCTTCAAGAAAATCACTGCAACGGATCCCGTCATATTTCAAGTGATACCCATTAATCAGAGTGTTAATGCAGAACTAGAGATTCATCCTTATGAGCAAGCAGAACAGATCATAGAGTCCTCTGCCTCTTGGGGTGTACGTGAATGTGTATGCAAAAAACAAAAATCGCTGATAGGAGAACCGTGCTCATATCCCACCTCTGTCTGCCTCACATTTGCTCCAAAAACGGAAAATGCGTTCGCTAACAGTGAACTTACAAAGCCCATCACAAAAGAGGAATCACTTAAGCTTCTGCGAGAGAGTGAAGATGCAGGTCTTATTCATTGTACATATAATGTGCAAGAAAATTTGTCCTACATTTGTAACTGCTGCACATGTTGCTGCGGAATTCTTAGAGGTGTTGATCAGCTCCCTGAACCACGCGAGTTCATCAAGACCGACTTCGTGATGACAGTGGATGTAGACCTATGTACAGGTTGTGAAACTTGTGTTGATCGGTGCCAGCTTGGAGCGCTCAGTATCCCTGAAGATATCATTGTCGTTGACACAAAGCGATGCATTGGATGCGGAGTTTGTGCAATCGTTTGTCCTGAGAATGCACTCGAACTTACTCGCGTCGAATCACCAAACAAGCCAAAACAACCACAGAATCAACTTGACTGGATGACACAACGCGCCATGTCCCGAGGTGTAGACCCATCAGACATAATGTAGGGTGGAACCACAGCACAAAGTATGACTAGGCTTAAGAAGAACTGACTGTCATGTGATTATGAACACATACATGCCTCCAAAAAAGACAGATCGAACAAAGAAAGGTGGAACTAAGAGATATATTCCTAATCTTGCAGAGTTTTATTTCAGGCCTACATATGATTGGAGCCATGCTGAGGCGGCGAACCTCTACAAAAAAAAGAAACCACTTACAAAAGATGCTAAATTGGATGCCATTCAATTCGAAGATTGCATACAAGGTATGAGACGACTACCGCCCAAGACAATCGACCTGGTCATTGCTGATCCGCCTTTTGGCATCGAGTTCGATGGTAAGAGCGGTGTATACAATCGGGATGAAAACCTAGTAATCGAAGGTTATGAGGAAGTCAAGGACTATCAAGAATTCACAAGAAAATGGCTTGCTGAACTACCACGAATAATGAAACCGACCTCTTCTGCGTACGTGTTCAGTGGTTGGACAAATTTAGAATCTGTATTGACAGGAGCACGGGAAGCAGGATTATTCACCCTGAACCACCTAATCTGGCACTATCCTTTTGGAGTTTATACTAAGAAACGATTTGTCTCAAGTCATTATCATATTGTACTACTCGTGAAAAATCCAAAGAAATACTTCTTCAACAAAATCGAAAACTATCCAGAGGATGTATGGGTAGTCAAACGTCAATATCGAACAGGTCTGCCAAAGAACGCAACCAAACTTCCACATGATGTGGTTTCCAGATGTGTGGATTTCTCATCAAGACCTGGTGACATTGTTCTAGATCCATTCATGGGAAGTGGGACGACCGCGATCGTAGCAAAATCGAATTTCAGACGGTTCATAGGTTTTGAGATCAATGAACAACTTAGACCGTTACTTGAGGAAGAAATCACAAAGGTAGAACCTGGTCAATTATACACATCATATGGCAAACGCCTACCATCCATCGAAGAACTATCCACTCTCTATCCAAAGGCCTACCGTGAATACATCCGCAAGGAGGAGAAGGATTAGATGGGTGTATTTGAAGACCTGTATGAACGTCTAGGTTCAAGTCAAGACCGACTTGCTGATACAGTGAGTGCGAGTGATTTATACAGTCGGCAGTTCGGAACTGAACTTGCTCAATGGGAGTGGAAATTTCTTCAGGAATTCAGCGAGAGAGTCACAAGACGGCTTTACCGATATCGTGGGTTTATCCATCACACACGTGACAAATCGTTGGTGCTCCTCACCCCTAGTCCCTGGTTATTGGAAGGAGAGTTCATCTTCTTCAGGGAAGATCAAGAACTCCCACCCGATGGTGCATATGTAGAGGTGACAGGAAATCGGATTGCTGCACCACAACCTCTTCATAGTTCTCAGACAACAACACGTGCAATTACAGCTGAATCATGTGAGTCACTTCCAATTGATTTTCTAACAGATATTCAACGGCCTGCGGACCTCAAGGATATCTCGAATCTTCTCTTCGAGCATGTTGGGATGGCTGAAGCCAGTAAGAGAGTGTTCGCACGTCTGTTCGTATCAAGTCCGCCATATGAGGAGAGTATTGGTGGATTAACGACAGGAATTCAAGCGATGGCCTCACAGACGCAAGTAAAGCGATTGCTCTCGTTCATCAGAAATGTTTTGCCTCCAGCTATGAGGGGTAGACCCTCTGTCTACAGAAACGTACGAGGTATTCGAGTAAAGGCCCCTCGTCTTTTACGTTTTGATATCGGTTCGTACTCAAAGAAGAGACTGGAACAAATCTGTATGAAACGTGAGGATCCCTCTGGGTTTAGGGAGGTTTCTCTGGGAACACTCACCGAACCACAGACCGCATCATTGCCTGACGTTCCAATTGCTCTTGCATCAGATGACTTCTGGGTCGAGACTGGTAATCCAACAGAGCTCAGACTACCGATTCTAAAATCTGCTATTACTTTTCAACTACTCACACCTAAGGTTTCCAAACGAAGCATTGACGCAGGGACTGAGCATGTCCTTTCGCGTTTGGAGGTGTTGCAAGAGAGTTTTGGTCTTGAAGAAGGGTCTCTAGCACGTGGAAATCTCCTTGATGCTGATTCTCTTGGAAGACCACTCAGCACACTCAGACTTGCCAGATCGACTGCACGGGCATCCTGGAATGACAAGATAACTGCCAAGGATTTGAAGAACGCCTGGAATCGTATACTAGAACCTGCGCTCAAAGAATTTATCGAGCTTACTGAACTGAAAGATGGAGTAGAAAAAGACTGGGGGAGGGGTAGTCGTTTTGATAGGTTCAACACTAAGGTCTTGAAAGCAATTAGGAAACTAGATACTGGAAAACGGGGTTCTCTTGGTCCAACTTTGGATGAGATTGCTCAGGAAGCTGGCGTTGAGCGTCACATTGCAGCAGAGACCCTGACACGAATGAAGGACAGTGGAGTCCTCTTTGAACCACGTCCAGACCACTACAGGTTAGTGTGATTTATTCTATGTGACAAGAGTCATTGTTACATTGTATGTATAGAGCCATGGTTGTCCCTGTCTCCATAGCGAGAACGAGAATACATTTGGTATGCCATTGGTGAAATCTATTAGTCCATGCCACTCCGACTCAAGAGTTGTTTCGTTCAACCAATATCCAAAGAAGAACGAGTTCCATCCATTTACAGTGATGAATGATTCCTGATCGGGAATTGCTTGATATACCTGATTTGGGAATAGGGAATCTAGGTGGCCCCATGCTCCTGTTGGGAGTATACTTCTTGAAACTTGTGAGTTGATTGTGTAGTAGAATTCCGTAGGAATATCAGAACCATTTTCAAATCTCAAGGCTGTCTTTGGATATTCTATTATGTCCTCGACAAACTGGCTTCCATAGCAATATAGTGTCAGATTTGGGAGTGAAACAATCTCAACTATGATTCGTGCATTATTCATTGGTTCAAGAAACGATGGTCGAACTTGTTCTGAAGTTGAGGTATTCCCTGTTACTGAGACTTCGTATACAAACTCATCTCCCACTTCAATCCCCCACGTGAATGTCATTGAGTTCCTGACATACTCAGTCAAAAATCCGACTGATAGGGTGATGACAAATGTAAGAACCACTACGATT
>Ga0255052_10001537_pt1 | contig 17265 bp, 16 predicted proteins | sample JV7_2_21_MG_FD_188632 | JGI IMG/M metagenome (GOLD analysis project Ga0255052, IMG submission 188632) | Seawater microbial communities from Jervis Inlet, British Columbia, Canada - JV7_2_21 | ecosystem: Environmental > Aquatic > Marine > Inlet | place: Canada: British Columbia | collected...
GCTCATGCCGAAGCCTCGTGGAGGCGGGAGGCGATCTCGAGGAACTGGACCGCGGCGGATGCATCGTGGACGCGGACCACCGCGCGGTCGATGCCGACCGCCGGGAGGAGGGCTGCCAGGGTACCGGGTAGGCGATCTTCGACCTCCGCACCAGTGAGGCGGCCGATGAAGCTCTTGTTGGACGGGCCGATAAGCACCGGGTGACCAACTGCCGCAAGATCGGGCAGCGCGGCGAGCAACGCCAGGTTGCCGTCATCATCCTTGCCGAACCCAATGCCCGGGTCGAGCCATACCCGGTGGGCCGGGATCCCGGCAGCGACGGCGGCTGCCGCACGACATCGCAGATGCTCGTGAACCTCGGCGACGACGTTGTCGTAGCTCGTGTCCGCCTGCATGGTCCGCGGTTTGCCGCGCATGTGCATGAACACGATGCCCGCGTTGGACTGCGCAACCAGCTCCAGCATGCCGTCCGCAGAGGCCGCGGTGACATCGTTGACCAGATCGGCTCCGGCGGCGAGCGAGGCCTCCGCCACCGCCACCTTCGATGTGTCGACCGACAGCACGGTCTCGGGCCAGCGTCGGCGGATCTCGGTGATCACCGGCACTACCCTCCGCAGCTCCTCGGTGACGTCGACCGGATCCGCGCCCGGCCGGGTCGACTCGCCGCCGACGTCGATGATGTCGGCGCCGCCCGCGAGGAGCTCCTCGGCATGTCGGAGTCCGTCGTCATGATCGAAGCAGCGTCCGCCGTCGGCAAACGAGTCGGGGGTGCAGTTGATGATGCCCATGACCAGCGGCTGTGCCCGTGGCCACAGCCGGTCGAGACGTTGCGCAGGGCGCCCGGGATCCTCGGTCACACCGATTCCGCCACCTCGCTTTCAGCGTGAGCCTTCTGTCTCTTGATCTCTTCGACATCGACGTCGGAGTATTCGCTGAGAATATCGTAGATCTCACCGCCGTCCAGGACCTCGTGTTCGAGGAGGGCGGCGGCAATCGCCTCCAGGGTTTCGCCGTTCCCCTCGATGATTCGGCTGGCACTCTCATAGGCGGCATCGATGAACCGGTGGATCTCTTCGTCGATCAGCACCGCCGTCGCCTCCGAGTAGTCCTGGTGGCGGGCGAACTCCTTGCCGAGAAAGATCGATTCCTCACGCTTGCCGAAGGTCAGCGGACCCATGGCTTTGCTCATGCCCCACTCGCAGACCATCTTGCGCGCCAGCTCGGTGGCGCGCTCGAGGTCGTTGCCGGCGCCGGTTGTCATGCTGTCGGTCCCGAAGATGAACTCCTCGGCCAGGCGGCCACCCATCAGAACCTGGAGGTTTGCCTCGAGATAGGTGCGGGGGTAGGTGTATCGATCCTCCAGCGGCAGCTGCTGAGTCACGCCCAGGGCCATACCGCGGGGGATGATGGTGACCTTGTGCAGGGGGTCGGCCTCCGGCACCAGCACCGCCACCAGCGCGTGCCCCGCCTCGTGGAAGGCTGTGAGCCGCTTCACCTCCTCCGACATCACCATCGAGCGGCGCTCCGAGCCCATCATGACCTTGTCCTTGGCGAACTCGAAGTCCTCCATGTCGACCTTCATCTTATTGACCCGGGCAGCCCTGAGCGCGGCCTCGTTGACGAGGTTGGCAATATCAGCGCCCGAGAAACCCGGGGTGGAGCGGGCGATAACCGCCAGGTCGACGTCCGAGGCGAGGGGAATTTCGGTGGTGTGGACCTTGAGAATGCCTTCGCGGCCCCTGACGTCCGGCGGGTTGACGACAATCCGTCGATCGAAGCGCCCCGGTCGGAGCAGCGCCGGGTCGAGAACGTCGGGGCGGTTGGTGGCGGAGATCAGGATCACGCCCTCGTTGGACTCGAAGCCGTCCATCTCCACCAGGAGCTGGTTGAGCGTCTGCTCGCGTTCGTCGTGACCGCCGCCGAGGCCCGCGCCACGGTGGCGGCCGACGGCGTCGATCTCGTCGATGAAGATGATGCAAGGGGCGTTCTTCTTACCCTGCTCGAAGAGGTCGCGGACTCGAGAGGCGCCGACACCGACAAACATCTCAACGAAATCGGAGCCTGAGATGGAGAAGAATGGCGCTCCGGCCTCGCCGGCCACCGCCTTGGCAAGCAGGGTCTTGCCGGTCCCAGGCGCGCCCATCAGTAGCACACCCTTGGGGATCTTTCCGCCGAGGCGCTGGAACTTCTTCGGGTCCTTGAGAAACTCGATGATCTCCTCGAGCTCCTCCTTGGCTTCGTTGACCCCGGCGACATCGGCAAAGGTCACCGTCTTCTGGTCAGGAGTGAGGAGACGGGCCTTGGATTTACCAAAGGACATGGCCTTGGTGCCACCGGCCTGCATCTGCCTGAAGAAGACGAACCACAAGGCAACCAGGATGAGTAACGGCGCCCACGACAAAAGGGCGGTGAGCATGCGTCCATCAGACGGTTTTTCGACCTTGATCTCGACCTTCTTGGCCCGCAGATCCGCGATCAAATCGTCGTATCCCGGGTCATAGGTGTAGAGGTCGTAGCGTGGGCTGGTCGCGCTTTCATCCACGGCCTCGGTGGACCGGATGAAGATCTCGTCGCCCTTGATCAGGATCCTCTCGATCTGTCCGTCGGCGACGCGATCGAGCAGCTCAGAAAAAGCGATCTCACGGCTCGTGGTGTTGTAACCCCGGAGGACCTGCAGAATGAGCAGGACCCCAATCAGGATCACGATCCACATCAGTACGGTTCGAACAGTCTGGTTCACTCTAAATTGCCCTCCGGCGCCCGCCATTTGGGACGGTGCCCTTGGGAGAACGTTATCTCCCGCCGGTATTGTTCCCTGCAGCGACCTGCAGGTCTAACCTCAGCCCTCGTCGCTGATACAGAGATCTGGTTGATTGGTGTGTTCTCCGTGCCCCGGTCCGAGACCGTAGCCAACCAGGAAGCCGTCGGGCGCATCGTCAAACACGGCGTAACGCGCATTGAGATTAACGCTCCGTAACTGCGGCTTGTCCACGAGCGCCGCGACCTCGATGGAGGCGGGGTTCTGCTGGCTGAGATGCGTGATGAGGTAATTCTCGGTCACTCCCGAATGAAACACATCTTTGAGGACCAACACATGACGGTCCGAGACATCGATCTGAGTCGCGAAGGTGAGGCTCACGACCTCGCCATGAGCGCCGATCGACGAGGTTACGGACACGAACTCATAGTCCACTGGACGTGGAATCATCCGTGCAAGATCGGCGAGGAAAAATGCCGCGCCTTTCAACATGCCGACCATGACGACCTCACGGTCGACGTAGTCTTTGGCTATCTCGGCGGCGATCTCTTCGAGACGCTCGCGGATGCGGTCGGCGCTATATATGACCCGCAGCTTGCTCACAACGCATCACCTCCACAACATGGCCCTCCCGGTCTTCGACAGCCGGGTCCTGCCACACGCCTGGAATCCAATAAATTCTATCATCTTCGCAGAATACGGGCCAAATCGGTCGTAGGTGGCGCGGCAGTCGGCGGGCGAGGATTTTGGCCGCTCGTGGTCCCGAGCGGTCGACACCGATCCGGTCCTTCGAATCGACGCTGCGCACCCGCAGCCGAGCGTCCCGAGGCGAGTACCAGGACCACCGCACCTCGGGCGGAGGAGCTGCAGTGCTTCCCATCCTGACGTGCCATCCTGGAATCGGGAGTTCCAGGGTCTCGCCGACCGCGATCGGGCTGTCAAAGCCTTTGATAACGGTTGGCGGCTCCAGCCACAGATGTCCCCGCGCGAGGCGGAGTCGCCAGCGACCGCAGAGGGTGACCGCTCTCGGGTGACCGTCTTCGATCATTTCGCCAAACAGTGCCGCCTGGCGGCGGGTGACTCTCTCGAGTCCGATGCGGGCTGTCTGCGCGTGCAGCCATCGTGTCCGGAGCGGCGGTGGCATTGCGTAAATCGAAACTACCGGAATGCCGCCCTGCGGATCCCATGGATCGATCCATCGTGCTCTCGTGCCCAGCTCGCCTGCGATGAATTCTTCGTCTGCAGCCAGGGTCCGGGCCAGATGTACGAGGTGCTTGCGGATAGAGGGGCTGACCGATTCGAGCCCCGGCAGCAGGTCCAACCGTACCCGGTTGCGCAGGAGCTCGAGGTCGGAATTCGAGCTGTCGAGCCGCCACGCGATGCCTCGCTCGTCGAGCCAGGAGCGGATCTCTTCGCGGGACCATGGCAGGAGTGGTCGAATGATGCCACCGGTGGTCGACGCCTCGATCCCGGAGAGGGCACGGGGGCCGCCGCCGCGCAGGAGCTGAACCAGCACCCCCTCCGCGACGTCGTCGCGGTGGTGGCCGGTGGCAACGGCGTCGAAGTCGTGAGTCTGCTTGAGGCCGAGCAGAGCGCGATAACGGAGACGACGCCATGTCCCTTCGCGGCCAGAGGTCAGAGGTGCCCGTCCTTCGATTCGCAGGAAATGGAATGGAACCCCGAGATCGGCACAGAGGGCCTCGCAGAATGACGCATCGCGGTCCGCCTCTTCACCTCGGACGCCGTGATGGACATGGGCAGCCTCGAGGTCGAGCGCGAGTTCCACGCCTCGCAGAAGGTGAAGGAGAGCGACCGAGTCTGGACCGCCGGAGAGGGCTACCAGAACCCGCTGCCCGACCAGCGCTGGGAAGGTGGCGGCGAAGTGGCGGGCAAAATCTGCCAGGGGCATGAGTCATAGTAATAGCTTTCGGCCTTCAGCGGTCAGCTTAGCCTCTTTCAAAAACCAGGATCTCTCGTAACCCCGTCCCCTACGACAACAGTGTCGGTGATCTGTAGGGGCGGCATTTATGCCGCCCCCTTGAGAGACCCGGAGGACTTCAATTAACAAGGGCGGGATATATCCCGCCCCTACAGGAGAGGCGCCGGTTTTTGCAGGAGGCTCAGTTATTAGCTTTTCAGTGCCAATATTGCAACGCAAATGGTCGCCAGGAGTCATGCGAAGGGTCGAGATGGCGGCGAGGCCGGGATGAGCTTTGGAATTGGTGGCGGTGGGTGGACTTGAACCACCGACACAGGGCTTATGAGACCCCTGCTCTACCCCTGAGCTACACCGCCCAGCCGAGTACTATAGCGGCAGTCTGCGGCTGCGTCTACCGCTTCCAGGCAGTGCCGGAACCCAAAAGGTTCCGGCGCTGCCGGGTTGGGGATATACTCAAGGCGATGGAGTTCGAAGCACCTGAAGAGGTAGTCGTGCCCTGCCCACTGTGCGGCCTCAAGGTCCCGGAGAGTGAGCTGGAGACCTGCTTCGTCTGTAAAGAGCAGTACTGCGAATACTGTTCGAAGTTGGATTTTGGTCGGACATTCTGTAGCGCCCGGTGTCGAGGGTTCTTTTTCTGGGGAGACGGCGAACAGGATGAGAAGGATTACTGACCGCGATGGGTCGACGGCAAGACGAGTTGATTGAAAAAGCGGTTTCGGTGCCGGTCCTTCGCGCGGGCACCGACCGTGTGTTGGTTGCGCAAAAGGCCGAGGGACCTCGAGTTTTTGATGTCGACAACGTCGGCTACATCGACTACATCGGCGCCGGCGGCTCCACCATCGTCGGTTACGCCAACCGGTTTGTGCTCGATGCGGTCCGAAAGGTCCTCGCCAGGGGTGTTCCGGAGGGGTTCCACGTCCCCCAGGAGGTCGATCTCGCTGAGACTCTGGGCCGATTCCTGCCGTGGGTCGCGAGCTGGTGGTTTTGCCAAAACCAGGACGATGCGTTCCGTCATGTCCTCCAGTGGGCTCGCCAAAGGACCGGCAAGAAACGGTTCCTGGTCCTCGACGGCGGTGCGCCGTTGCGGGTCGGCGCGCCGGCTGATCTCGCCATCGACCCTGGCAACCCGATCCGCGAGGTCAGGGGCTGGGATGTGCCGAAGATCCTTGCCGCCCTGACCAGCGGCAGCACAAAGCTCGCGGCGCTCATCCTCGACCCGCTGATGGGCCGCTTTGGGGTCGTGCCGCCGCCGGACGGAGTGCTGGAGGAGATTGCCGAGGCGTGTCGTGATAACGATGTGTTGTTGGTGATGGACGAGCGCGTGTCGGGCTTTCGAGTTCATCGTGGTGGCGCTTGCGCGCGCGCCGGAATCATCCCCGATGCGGCGGTCTATGGTGCTGCCCTGGGTGGGGGGTTCCCCATCGGAGTGGTCGCGTTTCGCGAAGTACAGCCGCCGCTCATTGGCTTCGATCCGATGCCGACCGCACATCCGGTGGCCCTCAGCGCAGCCGACGCCGTTCTCTCGATCCTCAAGAATGATTCTGTGTACGAGCACCTCGAGAAGCGTACCGACCAGCTCGTCCATGGTTTGATCGAGCTCGCCGATCGCTTTGAATGGCCTTTGACCATCAACCGGGTCGGTTCGGTCTTCGCTATTTATCTCACCGACAAACCGGTGGTGGGCCAACGGAGGTTCAAGGCGTCCGATGGCGACGGCTACCGTCGTTTTGCGACCCTGTTGCGATCGGAGGGCATCCTTCTGCCTCGGGAGCCCGGACGAGCCGCGTTCGTTTCCAGCACCCACGGCGCAAAAGACGTAGAAGAGACGTTGGCGGCGTGCGAGAAGGTGCTCCTGAATCTCAACCAAGATGATTCTTAGTCGATGAGTCCGACCTCCACGTACGAACTCACAAGCGATGGACGCGAGCGCACCCTGCTGGTTGGCCTGGTCGTGCCCGGTCTGCCGCGCCCGGTCGTGGAGGAGCATCTCGACGAGCTCGAGCGGCTGGTAGACACGGCGGGCGGCGACGTCGTCGGTCGAGAGATCCAGGAGAGGGCCAAACCGGCGGCCGCCACCCTGGTCGGCACGGGCTTCCTGCAGCGGATCGCCCATCGATGCACAGACGAAACCGTCGTGTCGCTGGTATTCGACGAGGACCTCACCGCCTCACAGGTGCGCAACATCGAGCGTGAGATTCCGGACGACGTCAAGGTCCTCGACCGGGCCGCAGTGATCCTCGATATCTTTGCCCTCCGTGCTCGCAGCCGAGAAGCTCAGACGCAGGTTGAGCTGGCACAGCTCAGCTACCTGCTGCCTCGACTGACCCGCCGTTGGCGACATCTCTCCCGGCAGGCCGGCGGCATCGGCACCCGTGGCGTCGGCGAGACCCAGCTCGAGATCGACCGCCGGCTGATCAACCGCCGCATGGCCCAGCTTCGGGGCAAGCTGGCGGTTATCGAGCGAGATCGCCGGCTTCGCCGCGAGCGCAGAAACGATCTCCCAGCAGTAGCCATCGTCGGCTATACCAATGCTGGGAAGTCATCGCTCTTTCGCCGTCTGACCAGGGCCGAGGTTGTGGTGGAGGACAGGCTATTTGCCACCCTTGACCCGCGTGCGCGGAGGGTGGCGTTGGGTGAGGAGGTGACGGCAGTCCTCACCGACACGGTGGGCTTCATTCGAAAGTTGCCCCACGACCTTGTAGCGCCTTTTCGCTCGACCCTCGAGGAGGCCACCGATGCTGATCTCGTGCTCCACGTCGTCGATGCGACCCACCCGGCCTGGGAGGAACACCTCCTGGTTGGACAGGAGGTGCTCGACGGTCTCGAGGTGGATCGGGATCGCACCCTGGTTGTTCGAAACAAGATCGACCTTCTCGGCTCCGCAGCGAATAGTGCCGGCGGCATGGTTTTCGGCTCGGTCGCGGTGTCGGCCCTCACCGGCGACGGGATCAGGCAGCTTCGCGCGGTGATTCGCGCGGCCTTGCTGACGGCTCCCGGGGTCGCAATCCTTCGGGTGCCGCTCGAGGAAGCGGAGTTGGTGCGACGGGCGGTCTCCATGCCGCACCAGCTCGCGCGGCGATTCGACGATGGGACGGTCGAGCTGGCCCTGCGGGCCGATCCGCGGTTCCTGGTGGAGGCGGGTCTTGACGTCTACCAGGTAAGCGCGTGGAGGGGCGCCGGCAGCGATGGAGGTGGGTGATGCCGGTCTATGAATTCCTCTGTGCGTCCTGCAACCGAATTTACAGCTTTCATTCCTTCAAGATGGCGACGGAAAAGGTCCCGGTATGTCCCAAGTGCGGTGATGCCGATTTGCGGCGGGTGCCATCGAGTTTCGGAGTGGCGACGGCGCCCAAGACATCGGCGGGCCAGGGCGACGACGCGGGTGCCGGTCTTGACGATCCCCGGATGGAACAAGAGATGATGCGCTTTGCCTCGGAGCTCGAAGGCATGGATGAAAATGATCCCAGGGCGATGGCGGCGGCGGTCCGCAAGATGACCGAGATTGCCGGCGAGCCGGTGACCCCGGCGATGGAGGAGATGATCCGCCGTCTGGAGGCGGGAGAAGATCCCGAGAAGGTCGAAGAGGAGCTTGGCGACGCCCTCGAAGATGAGATGGGCGACGAGGGTGGCGGCGGCTTCTCCGGCGCGCCCCCAACCCGCGACAGCGGGCTGTACCCGATGTGAGGTCTGTTGAATTAGGAATTAGGAATTTTCCGCCCGCCAAAGCGTGTCGAAAAGCGCGTTCACCGGAGGTGCCTGGCATCCTCTCGCTGCGGGGGTTCGATTGAATCGGTCAGGCCGCGACGGTGTTGCTGGCCGCGGTGCTGCGAAGGGTCAGGAAGTCGATCTCCGGCGGCGCACCGACTCGCACCGGCACCGCGCCGACGCCGACCCCTCGCGACACGTAAAGGAACGCCTCTTCGCGACGGTACGGGCCTGCGACATAGCGAGTGCTGAAGCGGGCGACATTGAGGTTGCGGCCGGTGAGGGCGATCTGCCCGCCGTGGGTGTGGCCGGAGAGCGTGAGGTGGGCGCCGGCCGCCGCCGCCTGGTGCCATCCCTGCGGTTGGTGGCAGAGGCAGATCCGGAATGATGTGGGGTACTTTTCAATCACTGAGAAGTCCGGTGCCCGTCCGTCCCGAGCCTGCAGGTCCTCGATACCGACCAGCGCCAGAGAAGCGCCTGAACGCTCGAATGTCACAGCGCTGTTGACGAGCGGCTGGATTCCGGCCGCCTCGAGCGCCCATTCCGAACGCTTCGGGTCGATGCAGTGATCGTGATTACCGAGAATGCCCCACACGCCCATCGGCGCTGAAATCCCCGAGAAACCGCGCACGAAGAGATCGGCGTCTGAGTCGCGCCGGTCCATCTGGTCGCCGGTGAAGACGATGAGATCGGGGTTGAGGCGGTGCGCCATGTCGCGCATCCGTGTCATGCGGTCGGCGTCCATGTAGGGTCCGGCGTGAACATCAGAGATTTGGAGAATCCTGAGACCCTCCCACTCCCGGGGCAGATTGGGCAGATCGAGCCGCCGCCGACGCACTCCGGGAATGTCGAGGGCGTTGGAGAAGCCGTAACCAGCAAAGCCAAATGTACTGGCTGCGGTCAGACTGGCGCTTTTGAGGAATCGTCTTCGGGTCAGCAATGTCCGTGGGACCTCCGGCGACCGCGGTCGCCATGGCGCCACGGATGAATCGATTCATTATAACACCAAGTGGCGATCTAATCTTCCGGTGCGGCTACAATGCCGTGTCAACGTTGAGTCAAAGAATGTCCTTGATCACCAATCAACCATTCAAAACCACCGGTAAGGAGTGACAGCGTGAACCCACCCACAGTTCAGAAGAGCATGGCCGATTCGCCGCTCGGACGCTGGGGCGTCGTGTTGTTGGTGAGTATTACCATCGCCACCTGCTACTACTTCTACGATGCCATCTCCCCGCTCAAGGGGACCCTCACCAGTGAGCTTGGCTGGGATTCCGCCGACTATGGTCAGTTCCGATCGGCCTACGCGTGGCCCAATGTCTTTCTCCTGATGGCCGTGATCGGCGGCGTCATCGCTGACAAGATGGGGATTCGGATCACCGGGAACTTCTTCGTCTCCAGCATGGTCGTCGGCGCTTTCTTGACGTGGTACGGCGCCACCGATTACTTCAACGGCGGTGGACTCGGCCATGCGTTCATGAGCTCCTTCCTCAGCGGCTGGAGCCCCTCACTCAAAATGATGTGGCTGGGCTTCCTACTCTACGGCTTTGGAGCCGAGACCTCGATCGTCATCATCAGTAAGGTCATCGTGAAGTGGTTTCGAGGTCGCGAGGTGGCCTTGGCTCTCGCGATCAATCTGGCTCTGGCACGCCTCGGGTCGATGATGGGACTGGTCGTTTCGCCCCGGGTTCTCCAGCCCGATTGGACCACCGCGCTCTGGCTCTGCTTTGTTCTGATGGTCATCGGCTTGCTTGCGTGGGTGATGTACACCTTTGTCGACGTCCGGTTCGAGCGCCAGCGGAGCATGGTCGGAGCGGTGGAAGGTGACGAAGAGGAACCGGAGGAGCCGTTCCGGTTCAGCGACCTCACCAAGCTGATCACCAATCCCTCGTTCCTGTTCATCATACTTCTGTGCGTCACTTTCTACTCGGCGGTGTTCCCCTTCATGAACTACGCCCCCGACCTGCTGGTCAACAAGTGGGGGATGTCGTTGACCCGGGCCAGCGACATCTCCAGCATCATGTACTTCGGTACGATCTTCTTTACCCCGTTTTTCGGTTGGGTCATCGATTTCAGGGGCTGGGGTGCGTCATTGATGGTCGTCGGCTCGGCGATGCTCGTCGGCGTGCACCTCATTTTTGCACTGACGACGGTCAATCCTTTGATTCCGATGTTCCTGCTCGGCATGACATTTTCTTTGGTGCCGGCAGCCATGTGGCCGGCCATTGCCAAGATCGTCGGCGACAATCGTCTCGGCACTGCCTACGGCCTCACGTTCTCGGTCCAGAACATCGGGCTCTATCTATTCCCGATTCTGATCGGTTTGGTCCTCGATGGCACCAATCCGGGGGTCGCCACTGCGCAAGCCGCGAGCGCTCAGCTCGGCGAGGCCAGGAGTGCGGTGGTGGAGATCCTCGGCGAAGAAGAGCGAGGGATCTTCGATGTGCCAAAAGCACCGCTGACTACAGAGGAGAAGAAAGAGCTCCTCGAGGTGGCGAGGGAGGCGGCTCAAAGTTTTTCAGAGCCGGATGAAGCTGCGAACGCCCTTGCTGCGGACCTCATCGAGCCCTATGCAACCAGGTATCGTGAGGCACGATTAATAGCCGCAGAGTTTGCGGTCGATGCGACGCTGGAAAACGTCGATCAGCAACGGCGGGAGCTGGAGAAGGCTGATTTGGGTGCGGTTTACAACTACACGCCGGCGATCCTCATGCTCGCGCTTCTTGGTATTGCCGGGATGGTGTTCGCCGTCCTTTTGAAACGCGCTGACCGCATCCAGGGTTATGGGCTCGATCTGCCGAGCAAACAGAAGGGCGACAAAAACTAGGGGGGTACGCGGGACCTCATAGCTCATAGCCCCATAGCCCATAGCCCTATTTCTTGAACAACGCGTCAAACGCCGACCGCGCGTCCGTGGTCTTCTCCGGCTGCGCCGCCTTGAGATCGCGCACCGCCTTGGGCTTGAAAAACGAGCAGTCGTTGGCCTTGGACTTGCTCTCGACCCGCTTGGCGATCGGCTTCTGGCATTCGAAGCGCGCGCCGGTGTTGAAGAACGAGCAGTTCGTACAGGAGTGCAGGGCCGATCCGCACGAGCTGCAGGTTTTGTCCGCGGCGATCTTTACATCGTCGAGCTCGTGCCCACAGCGTGCGCATTTGAATGCGATGGCGGTGGGCGCGCCCAGACCGCGTCCGCGGGGGGCGCCATCGTAGCGCTTGATGCCATCGGTCTTGGGCTTCTGGCGTTGCTGCGGTTCGCGGTCCCGATCGTCGTCCTGGTAGCCGCGATGACGGTACTTCCGGTCGTTCATGACATTGCTCCCGGGGGGGGTTCTTCGAGCGTTCGATGTTTCGATACTGGCCTCACCAGATTCTCGATACTCGTCTCTCGATACTCGATTTTCAATAAGCAAATCGTTCTCGGGTGGATCGAGAATCGAGCATCGAGCACTACTTCGACGCCGTTGTCCACGTCGGCGAGTGGTTGGTGCCCTCCGACGTCAGCTGATGAGGCACGCCGTCGGCGTCGGTAATGAAGATCTGCGGCGAGCCGGTGCGGTCCGACGCGAAGGCCAGCATGGACCCGTCTGGCGAGAAGCAGGGCGATTCGTTGTTGCCGGGGCCCGGGATCACCGTCTGCTCACTGGTGATGGTGTCGATAGTGGCGAGCTGGAAATGGTTGCCGACCTTGGTGGTGCACGCCAGACGCGTGCCGTCGTGGGCCCAGGTGGCCTCGTCGTGGAACCCACCATCGAAGGTCAAGCGGCGGACATTGGAGCCGTCTGCATCCATGAGATAGATCTGTGGGCTGCCGGAACGGGTCGAGGTGAAGGCGATCTGACGTCCGTTGGGGGCCCAGGCGGGCTGGGTGTCGATGCCGCGTGCGGTCGTCAGCCGTCGCGGCGTGTCGCCATCGACCGGCATCGAGTAGATGTCGGTGTTGCCGTCGACGCTCGACGCAAAGGCGATCTTTTTTCCGTCTGGAGAGAAGGTGGCCGACGAGTTGACGCCGCCTTTGTCCCACAGCAGCCGGAGGTAGCCCTCGTGGGGAGTGAGCACGAACAGCGCCGGCGTTCCTCGCAGAAACGATGTGAAGATCATCTGCCGGCCGTCCGGGGACCAGGTGGGCGCGAGAGCAATCGTGCCGTGCTTGGTCAGCTGCTTGGGGTTGTCGCCGTCCCAGTCCATGATCCACAGTTCGGATCCCCCGGCGCGGTCCGAGATAAATCCGATCCGTGACAGGAACGGTCCGGCTCGTCCGGTGAAGACCTGGACGATATCGTTGGCCAGGGTATGCGCCACCACCGGCGACGCCGTGATCCCTGCTCGGTATCGTTTGGCGAAGGCGAACTCGCCGGAGACGAGGTCGACCAGGCGGGCTTCGACCACCAACTGTCCACCGGCACGCACCACGGTGCCACTGAGAAGGAACTGGGAACCGATAGCCCGCCAGCGCTGGTTGAGGACCTCGGGACGTGGATCATCCTCCACCAGCGCGTAGAGCTTCGGGTCCACGACAGCGATCGGTGCGGCCGCCGCGAGGTCGTTGTCGAGGGTTTCCTGGAACCCGCGGGCGGCCTCCGCCGGAGTTCCGGGAAGCACCATCAGGGGAGGCGCCGCAACCGCCACCCGGCGCAGGCCGGGTTGGGTGATTTCGAGATAGAGCTCGTCCTGTGCGTGCACCGGTACGGCGTAGAACCCGGCAAAGACAAGGCATAGGATAAAAAGATTTCGAAGACGGATCATGTGTTACTCCGCAAAGCTCAGATGAACGGTCAGGCTCTGTTTGCCGTAGGCAGGCGGCAGCGGCGGCAGCGGGTTGGCCGCGTACATGGCGCGTAGCGCGGCACGGTCGAAGCTCGAGTTGCCGGAACTCTCCTCGAGCCGAATTTCCTCGACCTTACCACTCTTGAGGATTACGAAACGAACTCTGGCACGGGCGCCCGGTGGCGCCGACGGCTTGTACCAGCGCGACTCGATAAGGGCCAGCATTCGCTCGATGTAGTAGGTGAAGCGGAAGTCGGCCGGAATTCCGGGGGCACCGCCGCCCGTGTTCTCTCCCACCGAGAGGCCACGCCCCCCCCCGCCGCCCGTATCGACGGGTGGCGGTGTCGGTGCTGGGGTGACAACCGAGTCGGCGGCTCGCATGGCGTCCGCGCTGGCCTTCGGCGCATCCTCTTTCGGCGGCGCCGTCGCGACTGGTTCGGGTTCCGGGACGGCTGTGGGTGGTGCCTCGGTGGGTTGGGGAACCGCGGTCGCGCGGCGGTCGGGTTGGCGCGACGGTGGGCGTCGGCTCGGCGCCTGTGGCCTGACGATCTTGACCGATACGACCGGCAGCTGGATCGGCCGTGACCCGGCACGCCGGCCGACCAGGTAGGTGGCGGCGGCGAGACCTGCGTGCATGACGATGGCGAGGACGATCCATGGCAGAAGTCGCGGGCGAGCATGTTCGCGGTCAATGAGGATCTTCGTCACCGGATCCATCGGTTTAGTTTCCTTCGGGGTGCGTGACCATGCCCACCTGCTCGACTCCAACCTGGTCGAGGACCGCAAGGACGCGAATTACGAAACCGTAGGGGAGGTTCTCGTCCGCCTTGAGGTAGACCGGACGCGGACTGCCGGCGAGCATCGCGCCGAGTTGATCCGCGAGCAATTTGATGTGGACGGGCTCGTCACCGAGAAGGATGATCTGATCCGAGGTCAGCGTCAGGATGACGGGCTCGTCACTGTCGGTGTTGAGGGCGGCGGCGTCCTGCTTGGGGAGGTTGACCTTGAGGCCCTGGACCAGCATCGGTGCGGTGATGATGAAGATGATCAGCAGGACCAGCATAACGTCCACCAACGGAGTCACGTTGATTTCAGCGAGGTCTCCCAGGTCTTCCCCACCTATCTTCACAGCCATCGTCCTTAACGCTCCGAATTCATCAGGTGAAATTCCTCTCGACCAGGTTGAGGAACTCGAGTCGGAAATCCTCCATGCGGCGGCGCATGATACGGACCTTGGCCAGGAAATGGTTGTAGGCGACCACCGCGGGGATGGCGGCGAGTAGTCCGGCGGCCGTGTTGACCAGGGCCTCGGCGATTCCCGGCGCGACGGTGACGATCGAGGTCGAGCCGGTGACACCAATCGCGTGAAAGGTGTTCATGATCCCCCACACGGTGCCGAAGAGGCCGATAAAAGGAGTCGCGCTGGCGGTGGTGGCGAGCATCGGCAGGGCTCGCTGCAGGCGCTCGATTTCCGCCCCCATGGCGCGTTCGAGGGCCCGGGCGATACCGTCGAGGCTCTTCAGCTTGAGTGATTCGCCGGTCTCGGAGCTGCGCCGGACAGAGCGCATCTGTGCCTCGAGCTCGGTATAGCCGGCCTGAAACATGCCCGCCAGCGGTGAAGATCGGTACTTGGGGGCAGCCGCCGCTGCTTCGTTGAGCCTCGCGGCGTCTCGAAAGACCTTGAGGAAACGCTCGGAGGCGCGTCGCGCGGCGCCGAGTTCTCGCCACTTGCCGAGAATCACCGACCACGAGGCAAGAGAGAAAATGATCAGGATGACGAGAACGACCTTCGCCACCCAGCCCGTCTGCAAAAAGAATTTAACGATTTCCACGGCCGGCATTGTATGTCATTCGCGTGGACCTGCCACCTGAGCAGCCCGCACGAAGGTGACGGAGAACACCTCAATTGCCATTGTTCAGAATTGACAGTCAATGAACCCTGCGATATAACGCTCGAACCTGGTGTGCCCAGGTAGCTCAGTCGGTAGAGCAGCGGACTGAAAATCCGCGTGTCCGTGGTTCAACTCCGCGCCTGGGCACCAAAAATTCGCGGCGTGGCTCTTCCGAGAGCCTCGCCGCGAATTTCTTTTTGCCCAGCCCGGATCTCAGCGATCACCCGTGGATTTTCAGTCCGCTGCTCTACAGGGGAGTGTGAGGGGGCATCGCGCGCCTGCAGGCGCAGGTAACTCAAAACTCAGAACCAAGAACTCAAAACTGACCCTGAGGATGCATCTCCGCCGCACATCCCGTTTCTCTGCACGCTTCCCGTAAGGTACCCGGCGCGCCGCCGCTTCCCCGTTTCCCGGCGCGCTTCCCGAGAGGCTACTCACGGCCTGCGGCCGCGGTGAAGCACCGTCGCCAGCGAGCGGCCGATGGCAGGCGATCCCCTGCCTCGGCCGCTGATCGCTGCCGCCGGCGGTTTGCCAGGCACGCCACATTGACGATGAAGACATCGACAATGTGGGAGCCAGGCACCTCCGCCGCACATTGTGTTGGGGGCTGGGTGGAAAATCCGAAATTTGTCGCGTCCTGCATCCTGTATCCTGCATCCATGGCCTCCACGCGACTGGGAATCCTCATCTCCGGCACCGGCTCCAACATGAAATCCATCGTCGCCGCGTGCGAAGCCGGCGAGGTGCCGGCCGAGGTCGGTGTGGTGATTTCGAATCGAGTCGACGCACCCGGCATCACGTGGGCGACCGAGCACGGGCTTGAGACGGCCGTCCTGTCTCACAGAGATTTCGCGGACCGCGAAGCCCATGACCGGGCGGTGGTCGACCGGCTGCAAGAGGCTGGTGCGGACTGGGTCTGTCTCGCCGGCTACATGCGATTGCTGTCTGTAGTCTTCGTTGACGCGTACCCGAACCGAATCCTCAACATTCACCCGGCGCTCCTGCCGTCATTTCCGGGCCTGCACGGACAGCGGCAAGCCTGGGAGTACGGGGTCAAGGTGTCGGGGTGTACGGTCCACCTGGTTGATCTCGAGCTCGACCACGGTCCAATCGTGATTCAACGAAGCGTACCGGTCTTTTCTGACGACGATGAGGATCTGCTCTCGGCTCGAATCCTCGAACAGGAACACATCGCCTACCCTGAGGCCTTGAAGGCCCTTCTGACGCAGTCCTGGAGTCTCGATGGCAGACGGGTGTTTTTCGGCTGAACTCTACACGCTGCCCCCTCTAAACAAGAATAATTCCTAATTAGGAAGGAAATCCCCTCAGATGGGGGATTGTTTGAGGGCATTTGACGTTCCATGATCAAAGTGCAAGGTGGAAAAGCTTCCGGGCCCCAGTGAGTGATACCAGTTGGTATCACTCCATTTGAAAACCAGGTTCCACGGGGGAAGGGTTTCAGGACCTCTCAACGAGGCGCCCTCCATCCTGTCGAGAGTTCCATCCAAGACATGCCTTCCTTGCCTTGGAACTCTTCCCCCATCTTTTATTTTTCCCCCCAAATTCACGGGTCTTTTCGCGTGTCGTGGATCCTGTCTCCGGAAGTCCGGGGACAACCGCGAAAAAAACTCTCCGCAGGGGGTTGACAGTAGCTCACGGCTTCCGTATTGTTGCGCTCCCCATGTCGTGGGGAAACGGTAATCGGGCGCCGGTCAAGGCACCGGAAAGTGCTTGACACAGGGTCCCGAGTGCCCTAGATTGATAAGCCCGCCACGGGACGAGGCTCTTTGAAAACTGAATCGAGAGAAACCAACGGACCTCTGTCATTTGGTCTTCGGACCAAGCGACGGAAAAACTTATGAGTTCGAGTAATGAGAACTCTCTTTGAATTGACCGTCTCGTCTTTGACGTGACGTTCGACATTTTCAACTGGAGAGTTTGATCCTGGCTCAGAATGAACGCTGGCGGCGTGCCTAACACATGCAAGTTGAGCGGTAAGGCCCCTTCGGGGGTACACGAGCAGCGAACGGGTGAGTATCGCGTGGGTAATCTACCTAGAGGTGGGGGATAGCCTCGGGAAACCGAGGGTAATACCGCATGAGTCCTCAATGACATAAGTCGATGAGGGGAAAGGCGGGGCTCCTTCGGGACCTGTCGCCTCTGGATGAGCTCGCGTCCGATTAGCTAGTTGGTGGGGTAATGGCCTA
>Ga0255052_10001539_pt1 | contig 17254 bp, 6 predicted proteins | sample JV7_2_21_MG_FD_188632 | JGI IMG/M metagenome (GOLD analysis project Ga0255052, IMG submission 188632) | Seawater microbial communities from Jervis Inlet, British Columbia, Canada - JV7_2_21 | ecosystem: Environmental > Aquatic > Marine > Inlet | place: Canada: British Columbia | collected...
ATCGTTCCGGCGTTCCTGGCTACCGTGCTCGTCCTCAGCACGCACGTGCCGCTCGGCACCGAGGTGCTGCGCCGCGGCATCATCTTCATTGACCTTGCGATCGCACAGGTAGCCGGCCTCGGCGTCATCGCCGCCTACTCGCTCGGTTGGGAGGCGCACGGCTGGATGGTGCAGGTTGCCGCCGTCAGTGCCGCACTCCTTGCCGCGCTGATCCTGCACTTCACCGACAAACGCTGGCCCCAGATCCAGGAGGCAATCATCGGTGTGTCGTTCATTCTCGCCGCCACGCTCGGCATCCTGCTGCTCGCCGGCAACCCCCACGGTGGCGAGCACCTCAAGGAGCTCCTCGTTGGCCAGGTGCTGTGGGTCACCTACGAGCAGTTGCTGCCTATCGCCATCATCAATGGGCTCGTGCTGCTGATCTGGTTCGCGTTTCGTGAGCACATGAAAGGCTTTGGCTTCTACGCCATCTTCGCCGTCGCGGTGACGGCGTCGGTGCAACTCGTCGGTGTCTACCTCGTGTTCTCCTGCCTGATCATTCCGACGCTTGCGACACGCAAGATGTCGCGACGAATGCTTCGTATCGCGTGCGGTTGGGGTATTGGCGCTGGCGCCTGCCTCGCCGGGCTGCTTGTGTCAGTCGCCGCCGATTTGCCGGCCGGTGCTGTCATCGTCTGGAGCCTCAGCGTCTTCGCCCTCGCCTTCGCGTGGCTATGGAGGCCGGCCAGGGTTGGAGAAACAGGCGGTTAGTTTCCTAATGAATGCCCGGCTCTACCCCACCCAATCTGGCTGGTTCGGACCGATTTGGCACCCAAAACATAGATTTAGCGGTCAAGTCGGGCTCCTTGAAATACCAATATCTCAACAATTCATCTACTGACAACGGTCCGACAAGGAGATTGCTTCGCTTCGCTCGCAGTCAATCGAACTGCCGACACGCGGATTTTCAGTCGCGAGTTGGTTCGCCTGAGGCTTTATATTTCAAAGAGTTACCGGGGCGTCCGTTGCCCAATTTGCAGCACAATGCAGGACGATGCAGCACCAGTTCACGCAGAATTCACGCGCGTTGTTTATCGTCTCGTTCGTCAAATTTCTTGCAAATATAGCTGGCCCATTTTGTCATCAGAAAATGTGCCTCTCGGCAGAGAAGAATCCGACATCAGATTCGGTATCAATTGCGGGGGGAGGTTGACCACATCCATCCCGGTAAATCCTCTAACCTCTTTATTTTATCGCCTGAGAGTTTTTCTTTTCTTTTCTTCGTCCTCTGGGTAGCAACCCAACTCCCCAGCCGAAATCCGTCAGCCGCCTCAAAACTCCGCAGTACTTTCGCATGCCCCTCACGTTCGACGAAATCCCGGAGATGGGCGTAACCTTCCTCCCAAAGAGCAGCAAATTTGTCCCAAACCCACCCAGGCAACGACTCCAGTCGGTCTACCCGCTCTTCTGAAAGTTCAGCTCGTTTTAGTCGTTGGATTCCGCACCATTGGCCGAGTGCATAACCTTCAACCGTCTTGTATTTCTGAAGTACATTCGCATGCCCCTCACGTTCAACAAAAGCCTGGAGCTGGGCATAACCTTCTTCCCACTGAGCGATGTTATAAAGATCCCAGACCCAGCCCGGTAACGACTCCAGCCGTGCTAACCGTTCTTCGGTTAGACTATCTTTGACTTTCCTCTGTCTGCCAGTCCAATTTCCCAGAGGATAACCCTCAGATGTCTCATAATCCCAAGGCACTCTGGTATGTCCTTCGCATTCGACAAAGGCTTGAAGATGGGCGTAACCCTCGTCCCACTGAAAAGAGAGTAGATCCCAAACCCAACCATGCAACGACTCCAGCAAGGCTACCCGCTCTTTTGTTAGTTCTTCTTTCCTGTCTCTTTGACTTCGCACCCACTGCCCCAGCTTAAATCCCTCAGCTGTCATAAAATTATTTGGCACTCTCGCATGCCCCTCGCGCTCGACAAAGGCCTGGAGATGGGCGTAACCCTCGTCCCACCACAATTCGAATGGGTCCCAGACCCAGCCGGGCAACGATCCCAGCCGGGCTATCTGCTCTTCTGATAGTTTTGCCCTTGTGGTTCTTTGGAAAACAACCCACTCTCCCAGCCTAAATCCCTCATCTGTCCTAAAACGTTTAGGCACCCTCGCGTGTCCCTCACGCTTAACGAAGGATTGGAGATGGGCGTATTTGTCCTCCCACTGAGCAGCGTATTTATCCCAGGCCCAGCCGGGCAACGAATCAAACCGGGCTATCAACTCTTCTGATAGGCTGTTTTTCTTTCTCCGCTTGTTACTAACCCATGTGCCCAGCGCGTATCCTTCAGCTGTCTTAAAACGATTTGGTACTCTCGCATGTCCCTCGCGCTCGACGAATGTTTGGAGATGCGCAAAGGCTTGCTCAAATTGAAAAGCAGCTATGTCCCAAACCCAGCCCTGCAATAATTCGAGCTTGGTCGTTTGCTCCACGGAGAGTTGGTCTCGATTCGCTCGTTGTGTACCGACCCACGTTCCCAGCGACAAGCCCTCAACTGTCTTGAAACCCTGCGGTGGTCTCGCATGCCCCTCTTGCTCGGCGAAGACCTGGAGTTGGGCGTAGCCTTCTTCCCACTGGGCGGCGAATTGACTCCAAACCCAGCCGGGTAACGACTCCAGCCGGGCTACCCTCTCTTTTGATAATTCATCTCGTTTGTTTCGTTGGCTATGGCACCAAGCTCCCAGCTTAAATCCCTCAGCTGTCTTAAAACTTACTGGCACTCTCGCATGCCTATTTTCTTCCGCGTACTTTTCAATCAGGCCAAACCAAAAATTCCAAGAAGAAGTAGTCGCCTCTACGAGGCGCGTGTTGAAAGCCGAGACAAATCTGATATCGATGTTGGCCGGAAGATCAAAAATTATTTTATCCGGCCGACCACTACTATTGTTGCGACCAAGTCCAGTTCTCAGTGTGTCTAACTGTTCACCCAATTGACTGTCGTGCGCTCGAAGTGCGCTCACAACCTTCCATACCTTCCCAAACTCGGAACTACTCAGGGTTGTTTCGGGATCGTCATCGTTCTCAATAAACACTGGTATCACGATTGTGCCAACAGATTTGTCATCCGATAGCCGGATAGCTCGCCCCACTGCCTGAACAATATCAATTTCGGATTTCTTGGGATCAATGAAGGCGATCCCATCGAGAGCTGGTACATCTACCCCCTCCGAAAGGCACTTGGCATTGGCCAACACGTATCGTTCGCCCTCTCCGACATCACTGAGGGCACTTAAGTATTTATTACGCTCACCCGTAGGCATTTTCCCAGAAACAAATTTACACAAAATACTGCCGTTTGGGCGTGAGTCATCAGGCATCCAGGTGATTACTTCAGATAACTCGTTGGTAAACGTTTTTGCCCAATTAACTCTGGAATGGAATGTAATTACTCGACGCAAATCGTATTTTGCGATTGATTTCGCCAGGCCAACCTGACTTGCCAGCGTTTTCGCATCAGACTTGATGCCGGTATCTGTTTCAACAAGCCTTCTGTTACTTACCAGATGCAGATATGAAGGGCTATCCACCCCCACTATTACAACTTGGTAGTCGGCCAGCAATTCCCGATCAATTGCTTGCCCGAAGGTGAGACGATGGAGAACTGGTCCGAAGACAGACTCGTCGTCCATTGAGGCCACATCAACGCCAGAGTCAGCTGCCCTTTTCATCAGATGCGGCATGTAAACGCGAGGAGTCGCAGTCATAAACAGTCGTTTTGCTGAGGGAACTGAAGCCTCATCCAATACGGTTGCATATTCAGATGATATTTTGCCCGCACACCGATGTGCTTCGTCGGCTATGACCAAATCGAAACTGGATAGATCAAGCTGCCTGAATGCTTCGGCTATTCTCGGCGAAGACTGATAGGTTGAAAAGATGATTCTCTTTCCGCGCTGATCGAGAAAAGCCGCTATTTCCTTCGGATCGGTGGTAGATGGGAATGCCAGCTCTGAGGTTGACGACATAATTTCGTCTGCGCCTCTTGCGGCGGTCTCGTCAGAACAAACTGGTAGAAAGGGAAACGGTTCCGCTGCTCTGTTGACCCATTCTTGCAGCGTTTTCGAGAGCAATAATAACGAAGGTAACAGTACCAGTACCCGATCGGCGTTTAGTGCCTCGGCTATCCAGAGTGCCGTTAAGGTTTTGCCGGTCCCACTGGCCATAATTAGCTGTCCCCTTCTATCCAGCTTTGATGCCACTTCCTGGATGGCTTCTTCCTGGTGAGGACGAGGTTTGTACTTGGCCTGTTCTGGTTTATAGCCGGAGATTAACTGACTAACATCTGCTGGCCAGATCAGATCAGTTGCCACCAAGTCCTGGTGTAATACCACGCGAACGGGATGGTTTACGTTCTGACGAGCAATTACAGCTTGGGCATTTCTGCCAATATTGTCGGTTGAAGCAACCAATAACCGAAGGTCTATCTTGTCATTGGTAGATTCACTAAGAAACGAATCAACGTCTCTCTTCGTGACATGGTATTCAGTGTCGTAGCATTTCGCTTGGATCGCCCAGGTCTTGCCATCTTTGCCCTTGGCTATAAGATCGATCCCACAGTCTCGCCCCCAACGATCAGGCCAGTCCTCCCATAGCCAAACTTTTTCTATTAAGGATGAGTAACGACGGTCGTTCTCCAAGAACCACTTGCAGGCGATCTCAAACTGCTTGCCGCGCTTGAGATTATCCGTGGATAAGGAAGTGAGTAGCGTCGAAAATGAATTCAATTTTGTTATTTCCTGAGGCTAATCGATTACATCCTTCAATAGTACAAGGAGCAGAAGGTGTCAGGTTTGTATTCAATGTGTTTCCCAAAAATAAATCTGACACCTTCTTCACGAAAATTGGGCCCAGGGACAGGTATGTCGTGCCCCTCAACCACACCAAACACTCCGACCTCATGAAGCTGGCTTGCATAAGCTACGCCATAAGCGCCCCACGCCTGTTTCAAGTAATGCGACGAACTCCCTGGTTCCACATCTTGTGCGAATTCTGGCGGTCCTGATCCAATTGACTGCAATCTCTTTCGAGCCCAAAGGATGCCGGCTACACCGGTTTCGCCTCCATGTCGCTCAGATGCCAACGCGTACAGCGCCTCTGCACACCTTACAAAACGCTGCCACGATCCAGGGTTCATGTCCCCGATATTCTTGGCATTGGTATGACACAACCACGCATAGAGGCCGTAATAGCGGATTCGGCGCGTCACGTTTCTGATACCTGGCAGTAGGTCTTGATAAAGGCTGACGCTACTGGTTTGCATCGCGAGTGGATCAAGACCGTTTTTCTTCCGGTATTCGGTCCATTCGGGGAATGCGATGTGAGCGGTCTGAACCGGCATCGTCCCTAGCCATCCATATCTATGAATGCGCCTCAATCACGGTTGAGATGTCGTTTAACGCCACTCGAAGCTTGGCACGCAGAGAATTCCGTTCTCCGCGTTTCAGCCACTTGTTCCGCGAGCCACCCTTCTGGTCATACGGATGTGAACCTGGCAGCTTATTGCGACGATCGTGAACGTCCCTGAACCGAGATGCGATGTCGTGGTATTCCCTATCGAACGGTCCACCTACTGCGATCAACGACCCAAAATTCACCAGCTTCCCCTTTTTATCAACGGTGACGGAATGTCCGGGCAGGCCTTTTGCCTTCAGGAAGTGAAAGAAATGATGAATCACGATGTTGTTGAAACTGTCTTGTAGAGACAGCCAATCGGAGTATGCCCCGAGGTATCGCGCTTTTGCCTCCACCAACAGTTGCGAAGCATGTTCGAACTCGGTTGACAGGACGCCTCGCCAGATCGTTCTATTTTGGCAGCCGTATAGATCGGATAGTATTTCCGCAACCCAATCTCGTTTTGTTCTGTGGCGGCGTCGAATGACGCCCAACGCCAACAGTGAATTTCTGCAAGTCTGACTTAGATCTCGCTGCCTCAGTCCAACTGAATTGAGAGAGACATTTCGTGTTTGCAATTCACGAACCCCGGCCAGCTGCTCCATCATGGTTCCCTTGAGTAAGGTAACGATGTGGCCGCCAAGCTTAAACTCACGATCTGGAAAGATAGGAGCTAAGAGACTTCGGCTGATGGGATTTTCTGAAGCCAGTCTTGTCCCTAATCGCGCAACGCCTTCGCGCTCGCACCGCAAAAGAAAATGCATGACTCCCCATGACAAAGCTACGCAGTCAGGTCGATTCTTAGCGTCTTCGCGAGCCATATCGAGGCCACGACGCAGTTCCGCATCACTTCCGAGACGCGCAACCACATGCCACAGTTCGCCACGCACGTATGAATAAGGGACGCCGGTCTCAAGAAAATCGAGAACACCTCTTGCGATTTTTGGGCGTTTGGCGAAATTTCCGAAATACGACACAAATGCATCAATATGCTCCGGATGTCTAGGCAACAACAACAGCGCCCTATCGAGAAATTTCGTGTCCGCAGGTGCCCGATACATTGCGTATCGGAATCGCGTCTTGTCTTCCACCTTGAGCGGACGGCCGTCAATCGCGGATTCCAATGTCCGACGCGCGTCGGCCACGCTCATTCCAGCTCCGTTAGGGTCGGCTCTATTTGCTGGTGGAATACTCGGAAGCGAGCCCATCGCATCCTCAGCACTCCTGATCGCACGAATCTCGAACTTCGCACTCTGGGGTATTAGGCCTCGATGACGGCACTCCTGCTCCAACCAGATTGCTGATTTACGTACCTCGTTCTCAGACTTGCCAAAAAGGCGCACATCATCGACATAGCGGACGTATCGGATATTTTCCTTCTGGAGACTTAGATCAATTGGCAGAAAAAATGCTTCGCTGAGAAAATCGGACGCCAATGGCCCTTGAGGAATTCCGTGCCCAGTAACTGCGGACTTGTTGTCTGCGGACCAAACCTGCAACCAACTTGCGATCAGATCCCTTGTTTGTGGGTGCTTATTTTTTGGGGAAACTATGCTGAGTAGCAGATCATGGGAAATTGTGTCGTAGTACGCCGCCAGATCAAAACTCGCAGTCCAGCGGTACCCTTCATCAAAAATTCTGGCACACTTTTTTTGAAACGCTCCATATGTCTCTTGCCAGCGCTCAGTAAAAAAAATGGAGTTGTCCTTCTCCGCCAGCTTATTGCTGAATACGGTACTCAGCTCGACGCGTTCCCGCTTACTACGCAGATTCTTGGCGAAAATATTAGATATCGCTTGCAAAAGAATTTGATCTTCGATCGCGAGTAGGGATAACGGACGTTGGAGTCCCGATGGCTTCGGGAGATATAGCCTTGTTGCATGGCTGGGCGTCCACATTCCCGCCTGCAGAGTCTGGCGAAAATCACGTAGATTGTCGTCAACTGCGCTTTCGTATACCAAGTACGCTTCACGAAAAAATCTCTTGTACTGGAGATTTCGTCCGGTGTTGATTCGACGCCAAGCGAGCGCTAAATTCTGCCTCGATATTACCGATGACCATTGCATGACGCCCCGCTCTCCATTTATTTGGCCAAATTATGCAATGTCATCCAGAAATTCTGACGCGGGCTCTACACCCGAAACAAATAGATGGTCCCTTGCACGTGTGCAAGCAACATAGAGCAGGTGACGCTCCGTTTTATATATTTCCTCAAGATCAGTATCGTCTACGACAGTTTCAATTCTTGACTGCAATGGAATGACTTCATCGTCACATGCCATTACCGCAACCGACCGAAATTCCAGCCCTTTTGCAAGGTGCATCGTACTGATTGAAATCTTCCCATCAGTCGTGACTGCTCGGTTGTCTAACAAACTGTATCCGGCATTTGCAGCATTAGCGGCATTTGCCGCTCTCTCGACTTGTTCTTGCGAACGGACAAACAGGCCGATTTCATGAGGTAACACACCGTCACTAAGTCGCTCCTGCAACCACTGGCCCACAGCGTCAATCTCCTCGCCATCGGATCCGAAGATAGTCACCGATGGACTCGCCCCATTAAAGACAGAAATGGTCCCGCCACGATCCTCGATATTGCCATCTACGTCGGAGATAGACGGGTCGAGAAGCCGATCGGCTTGCGATCTTATTTGGTGGGACGTCCTGTAGTTAATGCGCAATGTCTTCGATCTGCCGCGAATATCAACTCCAAGCGCTTTCCAGGAGAAAGGTTGCTGAAATATTCGTTGTCCTAGGTCGCCGGAGAAAAATAGACTGTTCGGCCTGTTTTCTCCCATTGCTGCCAAGAATCGCAGCTGGGCGACGCTTACGTCTTGCGCCTCATCTACGACAAGGTAGTCGAACGGAGGATGCTTCGAATCTCTTATGTGATCCGCCAATTGGCTGAACAAATCCGCCCCAGTAAGGTATGACTCATTATTCAACTTTTCGCGAACACGCTCGAAAATCGACCATAGGATCTCGCGTTGCTTTTCTGGGAGGCGTGTTTTTCTCCCAAGTCGAGCGACGTCGCGATACGACTCCCAATTGCTGAGTTGCCAAGCATCAACCACTTGTTCCCACTCGTTCAACAAGAAAGATTGACTAAATCGGAGAGCCGGTGATTCGCTTGTCGCTTTCTGCAATAGCTCTTGAATCAATTCACGCGAGGCGACTTTATGCTTGCCCATAATTGGCGCGAACAGGCGCCGAGCAATCGCGTCAATGGCAAGAACTTCCAATCTTTCGCCAATTCTCGGTTCATTGCTGATTAGACGTCTCAATTTAGTCGTAAGCGCATCTGCCAACGTATCTGAAACCGTCGTAAGCAGAATCCGTGCATCGGGATTAGCCCGCGCGAGGAATACTGCACGATGAAGCGCAACGATCGTTTTCCCAGTGCCTGCTGACCCAGATACTCTCGCTGGACCACTGAACTCTTGCTCGACGACTTGGCGCTGAGCCGGGTGTAGAAAAATGGCCCATTTCTCCCAGGGATATTCCAGGGCTCGCTCCAACTCTTCGACATCGTGCATGACGCGGAATCGGCGTTGTGCGTCGGGATGATCGAAAGGAGTTGCGTGCAAGGGCACTGGAGCCGGTCTTTTGAGGGTTCCGCCGGTTGCCAAATCGAGTAGAGACTCTGCCGCTTCGCTTGGAAGATGTTCCGCAAGATCTAGAACCGTGTCCTCATTGGCATCGCGTACATCGCTCAGCCAATCTGTTGGCACGCCAAAATTGAGCAAGTCCTCGTCTGTGAAATCTGCAAATAGTCGCTTCTTCGGTAGGGCCGTTTGCTCCTCCTCAACGTACCTAGGAATCGTGATCTCTTTGACAGTTTCCCGAATTTCGACCAACTGCGCAGCACCGGTCGTCGGGTGCGTTTCCAATTTGCGTCGTTCGGCCCATGAATATGCTTTGTCATGATGATCAACAAAGCAAAGCAGCAGACTTGATTCACTCTTATGTACGATTACCCGGATATCCCGGCTGACGCGGACAGACCAGAACTTAGGATCCTTCGCCCGATCAAGTTTGTGGAATTTGAGGCCCGGGTTCGCAGGATTAACTTGTAGATCAAAAGCGGTGGTCTTTACAGCCTTCTGCTCTTGTCCAGTGAGCCTTGACAGACTATCCGTAAAAGTATCAGCGATGCGAAACTTCATTCGTCGACCCTGAATACCTTCATTACTTCATCGCCAAGGTGGTTGATCACTTTCACCGCAATACGACCGGATTCTGGCTTGTCAAATGGACGTGACGTATCGCTGTGGAGAGTCTCCCATGCTTCTTGGTTTATTTCTGTCTTCAGTGTCGTTTTTAAAGACTTGTACGGATCATTTGCACCAAGGAAGTATGCATGCCGAACAAAGAAGCTTTCTTCGTTATAGTCGGTATCAATAAACCAACAGGCGATCCCATCCGCGCCATCACTTTGCACTTCACCGGTGCTCGGATGAAATACATCTACACCATTGATTTTGACTTGCATCTGATCATCATCACACTCGATGATATCTATGTCCGGCTCACCAAATATGACGAACAAATTTCCTTTGCCCGTGTTTTTCAGCTCCTCTGACATGTGAAGATCAGCATTCATTCTCGCTTTTAGCACGGGAATTCTACCTAGTTCGCTAAACTCGGTCGCATGAGCTTCGTAGTTGAATGCGCAGGAAATCAGCACGTCGAAATCAGCATCACCGCATTCTCGAGCAGCGCGAACAAGATCTTCTCTCTGCACCGTACCGAACTCCGGTCCGACAAAGATACCGGCACGTCGCTCAGTAGCCGTCTCCCCAACTCCTTCCATATAACGACCTTCCGCGCAGATAAGGTAGCCGGGCCATGGTGTGATAGAAGTAAACTTAATTCTGTCGTCTTTATGCGCCTGATGCACTCCGGCAGTTTTCAAGTTGTCCAGCACGACCTGTGCGAAGCCTTGAATCTGGTCGTATAATTCCCCGCTATCAGCGACGTGATCGATTAACTCATCATTCTCGTCGACACTAAGCGCTCGATGGGGTGATAGGCTTTCGACAGTGAACGGTCCAGCAACTCGAACTTTGGTTTTGTTCTCGTAGGGTTTGTCGTAGAGGTATTCGAAATCTGCTTTGGCGGCAATGGAGGCGTCGAGTTCCATTTGGCGAGCGACGCGAGTTTTCCACCACTCGGCATGTAATTTTTTCCCATCATTGGGCCAGTCGCTTTCGGCCTCGCGTGGAATCTCCCATTCCTTCCATTTTTGCTTTAGGGCTTTATTGAGATCATCGCAAAGTGGCTCAAGTGTTTCCTGATATCTTTCCCAAATTGTGTCGATCTCAGCGTTGTTCGCGATGGATTTGAGCGTCACATGCGGCGCGCGCTCGTATACGAACCCGTGCAGAAGATCGCCCTTCGTAGGTGCCTCAGCAGGGACCGAGCGAGTGACTTCCGCTTCCTTTTGTTGCCCCTCGAGTGAGTCGGCCAGGAGGTAGTATGGATAACGCGCACCCATTATGCGGGCGCGTGCCAGTGCGAGAGCGACACGAGACGTATCAATGGTGATCCAACGCCGGCCCCATTGCTCAGCCACGTATGCAGTTGTGCCAGAACCGCAGGTAGGATCGAGAACTAAGTCGCCTGGATCAGTGCACATCAGCAAACATCGTTCGAGCACAGTAGTAGTAGTTTCGACGACGTATAACTTCTCTGCGCCAAACCCACCGGATTGCGTATCCTCCCACACGTTTCCGATGCTCTTTGGAAGTTCTTTCCAGCGCAAATCGAAAGCCAAGTTATTACCAATTTTCAGAAGTCGACCCGTCTTCCCAACTCGATACATGCCTTCGTTATGAGTTGACCAGTGGCGATTCTTCTTTTTCTCATACGAAACACCTCTAAAAACTATGTCTTTGTCCTTGTCCGACGGACCTTGGCCAGTTATGGGTCCATACCTAAATACCTCACTTCCTTCAGGTAGCGCCACGCGCCTAAGCCTTTCATCCATTGTCATGCGACGGCGGGTACCATCCGCTAATAACAAATTTACATAGTATTTTTCGTCCACCGGTGGTAGCTCCTCTATCCTAGCCAGCTTCCGAAACTTGAATTGTTCTGATTTACGCGCATACCAAAGAATAATATCTAAAGCAGAACCGACGTTATCGTCACTGTGACTGCCGGTTTTTCGAAAATAAACATTTGCGATGAAATTATCTTCTCCAAATACTTCGTCCATCAATGCACGAACTCGATGTACATTTTCGTCGCCTATCTGGACGAAGAGCGACCCCGAGTCCGTAAGCAAATCCCTAGCGACAGCAAGCCTGTCTCGAAGGTAAGTCAAATACGAATGGATGCCATCTCGCCATGTATCGCGAAATGCCTTCACTTGTTCTGGCTCGCGTGTTATGTGATCGGCCTTACCATCGGTCACATCGCGGCTCGTCGTTGACCACTGGAAGTTACTATTGAACTTGATACCGTAGGGTGGATCGATATAGATACACTGCACCTTACCTCTCAGGCCTTCACGCTCCGCCAACGATGCCATCACCTGCAGGCTATCACCGAGAATCATTCGGTTAGTCCAGTTTGCATCGTGCTGATAGAATTCCGTGGATCGCGCGTCTTCTGCTAGCCCGTTGAAGTCAGCGAACAGATTTAGCTGATCATCCTGAGACTCCTCATCTGCCTCCGTTCTGCGTACGAGGTCATCGACAAGCACCTTCGGGTGCACCTTTTCCTGTATATAAAGTGGAGGCGCGTGGACAACAAGGTCAGACCAGTCCTGCAGATCTTTGCCTCGCCAAACGAGCTGTGGATCCAAATCCTGGTTTCGCCGCTCATAGGCGAGCCGAATTGGTGTTAGCTCGTCTTTCCGCATCACGGACTGAAATTCAGCTGTCGGAATATTCTTGCGCTTCGCCTCTTCGTGCGTCAGCGTTTCAACGGTCTTTTTAGTTTTCTTCTTTGTCTTTCTAGCCACGTTGAATCCTCAATCTGACGTCTCGTCTGTAACAGCATCTAGCATCTTCTTAAATTCGCCTTCGACCTTTTCTTCAAAATCCACTTGCATTTCATAAACATCTGTAAATTCTGCAAATGCCCAACGACCATGCTTGCCGGTGTTGTTTACTCCTGGAATCCAGTAAGTATCCATCGTAGCTTTCTTTTCTTTCGCGTCTTCTTGGCGGTAGCCTTTGATCTCAATTATCAGGTTGAGTGGATCATCATGCCCGTCATCAACCTGTACGATGAAGTCTGGTATATAGGTTCGTGACTCCGATCCAAAGCGGTACGGAACTTCCAGTCCCAGGTTGTGATTTTTCACATACGCGAGAACGTTAGGATGAGACTCAATGACGCGGCAGAACTCTCCTTCCCAACCACTGTCGAGGACCGCCCAATTTACGTGGCATTTGCGCGCATCGGTTTTCCATCGGTCTTTCTTCGACGTATTGAAATTGACGTACATTGTCGAACCGATCGGATTGTAGGGATCGAGAAGAACCTTTATTGGTCTCGAACCCATATGCGAGCGCGTAATCGCCGCAGTAATTTTATTGCACGCCATATCCGCAAGATTCTTGTACTTCAATTGCGCTGGATAGGTTCCCCCTTTGCAGACCAAGTAGTTGTCAATCCACTGTCTGGCAATTCGCTTTAGCTGTCCAAATGACTGCAGCTGTGGTTCGCCGCCGGGGTCTCGCCATTTCGTGAGAACAAGATGAGACGTCAGCTCGTAGAGAACTTGTGATGGTCGAACATCACCCGTGTGCACAAGGTTGAGGTCAACATTCTCTCCAATAATGCCGGCGTTTCGGGTCTCGGTAGCACCAACGAGTACCGGTGTGAGTTCAAGCACTGATTCTTCATTGAAGTCAGCGGTCAAGCGCTCCTCTGGCAGTTCTACCCTATATCCTGAGACTCTTGGGAATTGTATTTCGAGATCGTCTCTATCGGGCCTAACGGCCTTCACATGAACCGTTTCGCGAGGCGGCTGAGGCGGGGATACCACTGGCTTCGCGGTGAAATCAAACGGAATACCGAGAACATCAGCGTATTCGACGTTAAAAAGTCCGTCGTCATTGAGGTCGTACGATTGCCGTCGCAGAGCCCTTCCGATCACCTGCTCGCAAAGCAATTGCGTGCCGAATGCGCGTACACCGAGCACATGGGTAACGGTATTTGCATCCCAGCCTTCTGTCAGCATTGAAACGGATACTACGCAACGAATATTGCCACCAAGGCGATCTTCCTTGCCGACTGTGTTCATTACCTCTCGAAGGAGTTCCTGATCAGTGATTTTCTCCGCCTGCTGGCGATCACGAGTACGTTCTATGATTTCGCGACGAAAGCGTTCGATCTCATCCGATGCCATTTTTCGAAAGTTGGTATCCAACGCATCACCGGATTCGAGTTGTTCACTATCGATAAGAAGGGTATTGGGTCGCCCCAACGGGTCGCCGTGCTCATTGAAATTTCTAAACAGCGCAAGCCGACCGTTCTCGAGTTGCGTTGAGCCGTCTTTGTTTTCCCGATGAAACCCAGAGATGTAGTCGTACACTATCTTGGACGTAGATGTATTGTTGCAGACAACAATGAAGCAAGGGGGAGACGATATCCCTTCTTTTTGCCACAACTCGAACGTCTTTTCGTAGTGACCGTACAAGGCATCGAGTGCTGTTTGAAGTTGTGGCGGTATGTCCAGTGGATTGAGCGCCGCTGCCTTGCCGCGACCCTTTTTCGGCATTTTCGCTCGAATGTGTTCCCAGAGATTCCGATACATGGGCATCTCGGCGCCCGGTATGTTGTCAGCAATCGGCACTCGCGGGAGCTTGACGATTCCGCATTCGATAGCGTCCATCAGCGAGAAATCGCTCATTGTCCAGGGAAACAACGTACCCTCTGCGTATCCCGATCCTGACAAAAAGAAAGGAGTAGCGGAAAGATCAACAATCCGAGCTGTTCCTAACTTTCGATTTACTATTTCCAAGCCAGATATCCACAATCTAGCTGCCTCGCTATTCTTTTCTGCTTCTTTCCTGTCGTCACCCTTTAAATCACCTTCGACAGCCTCATCGGGTTTTTCTCTATAGCAATGATGGGCCTCGTCATTAAGCACTAAGATGTTCTTCATGCCCATTAGATCTGGCATTAGACGTTCCAGCATTTGACCCTCACTTTCGAGAGTCTTTAGTTCATCTCCTCTGCCTTGAAGTAACGCACGACCTCCTTTGGACAACGGAATGCGCTCACGCAACTTGAATGCGTGATAGTTCGTGATGACAATTTTGGCTCGATCCAAGTCGTGCAGCATATCGTTTGGAACGAGTTCCCAACTTTCGTAGTAGGTATCGGGATCGTTGGGTTGCAATACTCGAAGTCGATCACGAATGGTTAGCCCCGGAGCCACAACCAGAAATCCTCGAGTGAATTTCTTGCTGTTAGGACGTCGTACAGCATTGATCGTCTGCCAGGCAATCAACATGGCCATTACGGTGGTCTTACCAGCACCTGTGGCTAGCTTCAATGCCAATCGTGCTAGCTCCGGATTTGCTGCGTTGTTCGCACCGCTCAGGTAATCAACAAAGAACTTTCCAGCCTTGCCAGATTTGGGTGCGACTTCCGTAAGCCAAATCGCGGTTTCCACTGCTTCAATCTGACAGAAGAACGGCCGTAAGTGGCTAAAGTCATGGTGGCGCCAGTGCTTAAGCAGCCGTGCAGTCTCGGGGGTCGCGTTCCCATCATTCGAATTTGGTCGAGCCCTCCATTCGTCAACAAGCTTCCGCAACTCGTTTATTATGGATGTTGGATCGTATTGTTGATCTGATGTGGACAGTCCTTTGCCCTCATCCAACACCATTTCCTTCTGATCAGCTGATGCCTTTTGTTTCTTGGGCTTCGGAATTGGTGTAATGAAATCGGCTTTTCGACGGGATGGTGCTATCTTCTGTGTCGGCTGCCCCTGCTCGTCCAGCTCCCAATGCTGAGTGGGATATTCATAGGGAGAATTGAGGATCGGTTTTTCGAAGAAACGATTATCCACGAGGCAAGATTCCTTGTTTGCGATTTAGGCGTACAAGGTCTGTTGACTGTCGGCCCTTGATCATTGGTTGCTGCCTTTTCTTATTTGCGATACTCGGTCGGCGCCTTCAGCGGTAGTCCGACTAGCGTTTCGATCAACTGCTCATCTACATCAATGTTGCCTTCGTATTCAGCGATACTGCGCTTCCGGTGGATTCAGCGCGGCTCATGCGCCGCACCCTGATTAGGATCATAAATTCGCTGGGTTTGGGTACCGCGGACAAGATTATCAGTCATTGTAAAGATTTTGCGCAATTTCCCTAGACAATGTCGTAGATCGGTGCTTTTCCAGATATGTTTTGACCGATTTTTTACGGCGCAGACACGCCAAAATTCGCAGTTTTTTGTCGTTGATAAGGTTGATAAGGGAATATCAATCACTTAGGCAATTTTTGACCTTATCAATACCCTTATTAAGACCTTATCAATACCCTTATCAATTTCGCCGAAGAACCTGAGGCCAGACTCGGTTTGACCTCCTCCCTCGATTGACTCGGCGCCGCTCATCACTAATCTGATCGCATGATCCACCCAAACACTAGCCAGGTTGCGCGATACAAATATCGGTTTCCCCCAAGATTTGTGCGCTTTCGCGACGCCTCCTTCTACCTGGGCATGGATCGAAACAGATTCAACTCCGAAGTGCGGCCTTATGTCACCGAGATCCGCATTGGAATACAGGGCATAGCTTTCGACCGACTTGAACTTGACGCGTGGGCGGATCAGTATAAATCCCGCAACGGGCGTCCCGGTCTGCCGAAAGGAGACAGAATATGGGACGCAAAAGAACGCCAGGGCTCGTGTGGAGACAAGGGGTCTGGCACATCGACAAGCGCATCGGAGGGCGACGCGTTTGCCAAAGCACTGGAACAGCTAAGCAAGAAGAAGCCGAATTGTTCCTCGCCAGGCAAATCGAAGAAACCCGACAAGCGCAGGTCTACGGCGTTCGGCCGGCGAGGTCGTTCGAGTTAGCGGGTGCAAAGTTTGTTCGCGAAAACCAGCACAAGCGCACGATTCGAAGTGACATCTCGCAGCTGAAACGGCTGATGCCCTGGATAGGTTCGATTCCTTTGACTCGAATTCACACAGGGACACTGCAGCTGTGGATAGAACACCGACGTAGAGAGGGAGTAGCACCCGGAACCATAAACCACGGGCTCAAAATTGTTCGCCGCATCCTGAACCTCGCACAAAGCGAATGGCTGGATGAGAACGGACTGACTTGGCTCGCGGCAGCACCGAAGATTAAGCTGATACCCGACAACAATAAGCGGCAACCTTATCCGCTCGATTGGGACGAACAGCAGCAAATGTTTTCGGCGTTGCCAACGCATCTTGCAGAAATGGCATTGTTCGCAGTCAATACCGGCTGCCGCGATGCCGAGATCGGCGGAATGCGATGGGACTGGGAAGTAAAAGTGCCAACGCTCAATACGTTTGTGTTCATCGTGCCGGGAGAGTTCGTCAAGAACGGTGACGAAAGGCTGGTGGTTTTGAATGACATTGCCAAGTCAGTAGTGAACGCACGCCGGGGGAAACACCCAACGCATGTGTTCGCCTACAAAGGCAAACCGATTACGAGGATGCTAAACAGCTCCTGGTGTCGGGTCAGACAGAACCTCGGCATGAAGCAGGTGCGAGTGCACGACTTGAAGCACACGTTCGGCCGGAGGCTTCGTGCCGCCGGTGTGAGCTTCGAGGATCGGCAGGACTTGTTAGGTCATCGTTCGGGACGAATGACAACACACTACTCA
>Ga0255052_10001540_pt1 | contig 17253 bp, 21 predicted proteins | sample JV7_2_21_MG_FD_188632 | JGI IMG/M metagenome (GOLD analysis project Ga0255052, IMG submission 188632) | Seawater microbial communities from Jervis Inlet, British Columbia, Canada - JV7_2_21 | ecosystem: Environmental > Aquatic > Marine > Inlet | place: Canada: British Columbia | collected...
TGGCTGCTGGTTTACCATGGGGGGCGCGGCCATCTGTGGGGCTGCCATGGCCGGAGCTCCACCGTTGCTGGCGTCGTGCTGCATCAGAGCAGCAAGCAGACGTTGAGGCTGGTCATTAGGCTTTGAGCTGAACGCCAGCTTGTCCTCGTGGGACGCAAAGGCGTTCATCTGCTGCATGATGCTGAAGCGCTGGCTGCAGCGCAGGGCTTGGCATCCCTCGATGGTGCGGGGGACGTTTTCTAGGGCTACTACTCCAATAGAATTGCTCATACGTTCCTCTTCCTGAGGTTGTTGACGAATACTTCACTCGTCGGGTTCTGGACGATGCAGGTCACTACTTGCATATCGGTACACTTGAAACACGGTCGGGGGTCACACTCCCCCGTCTTCTCGTTCGGCGTCTTGAGGTACATGGCAGGACAACGGATTTGGGGTCGTATCGTCTGCCAGTACTCACTGATGAAGCTGATGAGTCCATCCCTCCAGCTATCGATGGGATTGCCCGTGACGATGTACTCATCAGGTGACTCGTCCCCTAGTAGAAAGAGGATGAGCAGGTCACGTGGGGTACCCGGGTGGACATCTATACCACTGTTCCTACACAGCTGGTAGAGCTCCGTCCGGTTGATACCACCGAATAGTTCAGCGCGGTTGTCTTCCGACCCATTCATCGATTGGGCACTCCTCCTCTATCTGGTTGAACGCCCACACCTCTACGTGGGGTTCTTCACCCGCAGGCACAGTTGACTTGCAAGCCGCCACAATCATGTGCTGGGAGTCATCGTGGCCACAGGCGTCAGTCAGAGCGTCCTCCAGAAGCTTGACGCGGTTGCTGACGTCAATCTTCTTGTACCTGCTTTTGGCTGTCTTTCCTACGGTGTGAACGGCCTCGAAGTAGAGACTGAAGATGATGGTGTATGGGTCTTCCCGGTTGAAGAAGTCGAGTACGTGTGGGCAATTCCTAGCGATGTGGGTCTTGACCTCCACCTTGAACTTCTTGCCCTTGGCGGTGAGTATCCGCCGGTTCCCCTTCTGGAAGTAGGCGTGGTTCACCGACGGAGGTAGGAACGGTAGCTTGAAGTGGAGCGGCATGACTACCTCTGGGGACCGTGCCTCTGTGCCTTGCCTCCGAGGTCAATCTCCTGCCCACGAATGGTGACCTGACGGGATAGGCCATTGGCCAGACGCTTGAGACCGTCGAGTGTGGTTTGCACGCGTCCTTGCGCCATCTCGAGGTTCTGTTCTGCGAGCATCAGCTGTCGGTAGTTCGGGAGGGACTTGACGCGGTCCCTGAACTCTTCAGCCGAGGGCTTCTTGCTCTTGGTGGCTTCACAGTTAGCACGGGTCTGCACCCGGTAGTCCACAGCGATGATGTCCATCTCGTTCTTGATGGCCAGGATGCGTCCGTCGAGTTGGGACTTGACGTTGCCAGCGTACTCAAACCAGCGGTCTACCCTGGCCATCAGTAGGCTGTACTCCGACCCCTCGACCTGGGTGTACTGCTCAGGGGTGACATCAGGCTTGGGAAAGGGTGGGATTGGTAGCTCATCGAAGCCCATCAGCGAGAGCTGCATGCTTACATCTTCGTAGGTGTCCCAGGTGCCGTGAATCTGCTCTTGGGCACTTTGAGGTAGACCGGGGTCTCCTTGTAGTTGGAGACCACCAGGGAGCTGTTGTGTCATCGGAAATCTCCGGGTTGAGGTGGGGGAGCGTTGCGCCTCTTCAGGCTGGTTGGCTCACACGTCCAAGCGAATGGACACCAAGTACAGGGAAGCCCTTCTTGCCGTTCGGGTAGCTGCCCTGCGCCGGCAAGAGAGTAGGCGTGCGTGATGCGCTGCTCGAGCCTGCCCCATAGCTTGTGGTCGAAGGTGATGAGGAACGGAGCCATTGGCTTCGTCCAGTTGCTGTTGCTCTTGTTGTAGTAGAACAACCACATGAGAGGCAGTTCGAGAGCCTTCATGTAGATGCAGACTTGGTCTAGGTGGTAGTCGAGAGGCTTGGTGGCCTTATCATACTGGTCGGCGGACATGGTCTTGATTTCCAAGCCCACGCGTAAGTAGGGGTCGTACTGCTCGTTCAGGAAGGTGAAGATGCCGTCGCAGTGACTGTGGATGCGGTAGGTCTCTGCTACCCCACCCATGTCGGGATGAATCCCAATCTCGTCTGAGAACAGCAGCTTGCCGTCAGCCTGCATGCACATCAGGTCGAAGTCGTCCTGCGTCAAGGCGTGAAGCATGTGCCCAAGCTGGAAGCGCCGGCGCATGTTGATGTTCACGTCCTCCGGCTTCACCCTGCGTTGGGTTCCCTGGATTCCATACACCAGCCGGCGTAGACACCCTGAGACCTCAGAGGCGTGTACACCGGCTTCTCTGGTGGACTCTCCATGGATGTGGACAGGTATGTCTCGGTCGCCACTGTCGTGACGCTTGAAGTGGTCGTAGAGCTGACCGAGGTAGCCCACGTTGCTGAGTAGGGGCTGCCAGTCGGTCTGGAGGTCGCTAATCGTCAGGAGTTGCAATCTTCTTCTCCCATTCCTTGAGGGGTATCAGGACCCACTGGTCCTCCGTCTTCAGGGTGCCCGGGGTCTTGAAGTCAATCTGGAACACTGGGCACTCTCCGGGGGTACACTCAGACCGAATCTTGAGCAGGTCTCCGCGCGTGACCTTTATCTCCTTCTTGGTCGTGAACTTGTTCTCGATTCGGTACTTGTGACGGATGCGGGCATCGCCCTTGAGGTAGCTGATGGAGCCTGAGCCCTTGTTCCTGTGGCCTCCGTGCTTCTGGGCGACCTGCTCCTCCTGCTTGATGGCCGCCCGGCGTAGACGCTTCTTGTTGACCTTGGCAGCTTGGGGGACGCCATCGAACGTGAGGGTCTGAGGGTACCCATCCTCTAGAACCACTTCCTTCGTTCCCCCTAGACACGTGGCCGTGACGCGACAACGTGTCTCGAACGTGGCTCCATTCATCTCGAGGTCGGTGGCGTACAGCACTACCGATACAAACACTTGATGTTCTCCGAGGCCAGAATCTCCCTACGGATGGCTAGCTCGAAGTCGAAGTCTTGGGCAAGCACCTCTCTGAGGGCTTGCTCATTGGGTTGCCAGAGCCCATCAATAGGTTGTCGGTCGGTGGCGCTGAGGAACTGAAGCCTACTTCCAGTGTTCAGTAGTAGCCCTCTGCGCATTGCAGCTGTCATGAGGTCGCCATGTATGTCTGCTCCACCAATCGTGTAGTAGTACGGGAAGTCTCCTGACAGGTTGTCATGTGTACCAGCCTTGCCCTTGCGGGTACGCCACCTGATGTGTTTGCCGATTACCTCCTTGTTTGCTCCACGGTAGATCTTGTCGCCGCTGAACACCTCCAGGGTGACGAGAGCAATATGCTTGAGGTATTCGCCACCTTTGAGCACCCACTCGAAGCCATACTGCGTCTGATTCTGTACAGCCTGTTGCGTGCAGAACAGCGTGGTGTAGTTCCTTCCTCCACGTAGCTGCGCGATGTAGTGCATCAAGAACTTCTTCATCATGGTGGCGTGTGCACCACGCTTCTGCTCGTCGGACAGGGTCTTGTCTGCATCTGCAGCAGGGGTCAGGGCGCTGACAGAGTCGATACCTATGATGGAGAAGATGTTCTGGCTGTTGAGCTCGAGCACAGTCTCTAGGATGTCCTCACCAGTGACACCGTTGATGAACTCGATGTGACCCACCTGGTGCTTCAGCTTGGCTACTTCTTCCTGGCTGAATGGTGGCATGCCTCTCTGGTTGCGCCACTCTGCCCATTGGTTGAGCACATCGTCAGGGATGGCAATCTTGCATCCGGCATCGATGGCTTGGTCATAGGGGAGTGCGTGTTCGATGTTGGCAACCGCACCCAAGAATGAGTCCCCGTAGATTTGCTGCTGAGCAGCAAGCGCACGCCACATCAGCCAGCTCTTGCCGGAGTTGAAGGGGCCACCAACTACGCTGGGACCACCGGCGGGGAAGCCCCCACCTAGATGTACGTCCAGGTCGGTGATGAAGACTGGCCGCCGAACCATGTAGGGTGTGGCTGCTTGGCTGGCCGGGATGAGGTTGTCACCAAGCTTGGTTCTCAGTGCCCTGAGCCGCCGGTTCTTCTCCGCCTTGGAGAGCTCCCTCTCTTTTGTGTACTTCGTCTCCGTGGAGGTGGCGATAACTGTCTCGACTGGTGTGGTAGCTACCTCCACCAACAGCTTCTTCGGGGGCGGCTTGACGGCCTTCGTCTTCTTCGCCTTCTTCTTCGGTGCTACCTTTGACTTTGCTTTCTTCCTTGCTGCCATGGGTCTCCTTGGGCCTCAAACGGCTCGGTGCCGTGAGTAGGGCACTTGACTACGCTGCCGTGCTTCTCGAGTGGTGCTCCACACTCGGGGCAACCATCGGCCGCCCTCTTCTCGAGAGCTTCCTGGTCAACTGATTCGTCTACACCTAGCTTTTCCACTGTGTTGCTCCTTCAGGCGCCTCTTTAGGCGAGGTGCCCGTCGGAAGTGTACGTGTATTGGGCAGGCGACCACATCCTTTTTCCCTGCCCGCTCTCCTTTCTTGAAGGTCCCTTGGTTCACGGTGAAGTGACGGGATGCCTGTACGCCTACCGAGAAAGTGCCGAAGTTCGTGACTTGTACGCTACCGTGGTCCAGTAGCGCCTCGGTGATGGCGTCTGTGAAGGCGGTGGTGACCGCTCGGACTTGGCGTACATGTACACCCAGGTTGGCGGCCACCCTACGGTCCAGCTCGTGCTTGTTCACTTGGCTTCTCCCCAGGACACGCCAGAGCCGGCTTCAGCATCTAGGGGCACCAGTAGGTCTTTGCAGAAGGGGTGTTGCATCATCTCCTCTACCTCGAGCTTGACGTCCTCGACGCATTCCTGTGGGCACTCGAAGACCAGCTCATCATGGATCTGCAGCAGCATGTGACAGTTGTACATTCGGTCCAGTCCCAAGGCGTCAATGTTGAGCTGTGCCATCCTGGTGACATCAGCAGCGGAGCCCTGAATCTGGGTGTTCACTGCTAGCCGTTCACCTGCTGCTCTATCAGAACGGTTGTTGGATAGAATCTGAGGTAGGTTTCGTCTTCTACCGAGGATGGTGAACGAGTAGCCAGTCTCCCGAGCTTCCTCCACTGCCTCCTTGAAGAAGTTGGTGACGGCGGGGTAGGTGGCCTTGTAGGTGTCAATCTTCTGTATCGCCTCTTGCTTGGTACACCCGAGGTCATTGGCGAGCTTTTTTGGACCCATGCCGTAGTTCAGCCCGAAGCCGATGTTCTTGGCATCCGAACGATGGGAAGAGCACAAACGTAAGTAGGCAGCTAGGCTGCTCCCTGACGCCTGAGCTCGTTGTGAAATGCCTGGGGACTTCTCCTCAGCTACTCCAATGAGCTCAACACCATCCATTGAGTCGGCGTCCTTAGCCAACTTCTTTCCAGTGGTGACGTCCTCGTAGGGCACGTTGTACATCAGTGAAGCGTTACCGCAATGGATGTCCCACCCACGATTGAAGACGTCAGCCATGTCTTGCTCTGCAGCAGCAACGGCTAGTAGGCGCATCTCTAGCTGCGAGTAGTCACACGCAACCATCCCCCAGCCTGGCATGGTGATGAATGCGCCTCGCAGGTTCCACTTGTCGTTCTCTGGTCTGGGGATGTTCTGCAGGTTGGGCTCGGAGGAGCTCAATCGACCGGTGCGTGCCACGTCCTGGTTGAAGGAGGTGTGAACGCGCCCGGATGGGTCACACAGGTCACGCAATCCAATGATGTAGGTCCCATGCAGCTTCGATAGCTCACGATGCGTCATCAGGAGGCCAGCCATTGGGCTGTCGTTCTTGTGGTACTCCAGGAACTTCTCGTCTACGGATGGCTTCCTGACACCAGATTTACCCCCCTTGGTCATCTTCAGAGGGGTCATCTCCTGCTCATCGAAGAAGTACTTCTGGAGCTGTGGTGTGCTTCTGGGGTTGATGTTGTACCCAGCGAGCTTGGTAATCTCCTTCTCAACAGCGATGATTTCCTTCCTGGCTGTTGGCTCTGACCGTTCCAGGTGAGGAACGTCTATCAGGATTCCACGACGCTCCATCTTCCAGAGCACCTTCGTGTAGGGGCGTTCTACCTTGCTGAAGAAGTCCCAGAGGGTATCGATGTAGGGAGGGATGTTCTGGAAGAGTGAGTAGGTGTAAGCCGACTCGAGTTGCTTCTTCAGCTCCCAGAAGCTTCCCTTCGTTCCCCAAGCGTCGTTGGCAGCGTACTCGATGAGCAGCTGCATGTCGCTGTACTCCGCCTTGCGGATGACATCCTCAGCCGACTGCTTCTTGCCAATCTTGCCGAAGGTGTCTTGGAAGTCCGCCCAGGTCCATCCTAGAATCTCCTGGCAGATGTACTTCAGCTTGTGCGGCTTGTCCTCGTAGAGCAGAGAGTGCATCACTTGGACGCAGTTCCATCTCCCGAGTAGTGATATCCCGACGTTGGCCAGGATGTGCATGTCGTACTTCGCATTCGCCAGAATCCAATCCTTCTCTGGGTCAGCGAAGACGTTGGTGAAGTAGTAGAGGGTGTCAGCTCTGAGGGTGGCTCGGTAGTTGTCCCAAGCGACGGACCAGTAGAGGGGAATGTCCTTCCACTTAATCAGGCCCGTGGTCTCAGTGTCGATGGCGATGTGTTGGGCACCAGCCAGAGCGTTGACCATCCACTGTTTCTCGTTCTCCGGTGAGTCCCCTGACAGGTACATCGTGCCAGGGAGGTCAATGTTCCATCCGGTCATTCTGTTCCTTAGCTACGTAATGCGCCCGCCCCCGACGAATCGAGGGCGGGTCACACCTACTTGCTACTGTTGTCCCGTGTAGGGCTTGGCAATTCCCGCTATGGCAGCGGCGCCGGGGAGGCCCACAGGAGCTGGTGGTTGAGGATTCGCAAGCTGAGCCGCTTGAGGCACCCCAATCATGGGAGGACCAACCACCTGCACTGGTTGCATCGGCTGCTGCATCACCTGTGGAGGAGGTCCGACTTGTTGTACTGCAACTCCCGGAGGTGCTCCGACAGCCATCGGAGGCGCAGCCATCATGGGCGGTGCAGCCATCATTGGGGGAGGAGCCATCTGAGGCTGCATCATCTGTGGTTGCATCTGGGCGACTGGAAGCTGTGGCTGCATCACCTGTTGCTGGGGTTGCATCAGTTGCTGTGGTGGTTGCATCACGTGTTGAGGGGGGTTGGCTCCGTAGACACGTGGATCTGGTCCCGGCATGTAGCCTGCTCCTTGGCCCACGTTTTGCGCTTGTGCTGGTGGAGCATCCCTGAACGGCCAGATTTTCTCCTGTTCCTCCACTGGAGTGGCGGCGAACTTGTTGAGGAGGTCTAGTGGCTTCTGTATGCGTGCCAGAAGCTCGGGGTCCGCAACCTGGATGGGGCGAGGGGCTGAGCGGTTCAGTACGATGAGGTTGGTCTGATTGCCATCAGGTGTCTTGCTGGCAGAGACCTCGAGGTCCACATCGAAGATGGTGGCTCTGGTAGGATTGGTTCCTACGTTTGCACACCCTGCGCACGAGATGAGCTCAGTCGTGTAGTTCACCTGTCCACACACTGGGCAGGTGAGCGGCTCTAGGTCGATCTTCTCTCGTTCCTCTGGGCTGAGGGTGGTGTTGCCGGCCTCATAGATGAGGGCCTCGCATTCCGGGTTGCCGCAGTGACGAGACACCGACCTGATGGTTCCTTGGCTACCACAACCAGCGCAGTCGTTCTGGATGGTCTTCTTGTGGTAGTCGAGTAGATACTCCTTGTGGGTCTTGCCCATCGGCCACGGGAGCAGGTGTCCTTGCTTGTGGACGTACTGCGCGTAGGATGGGTCGTTGGGGTTGGCCATCTCCCAGTCGTAGTACTGCTTGCCCGTCTTGGAGCTGACGACGGCGTTGCCCTCTCCGTCGAAGCGGGGCTTCTGGAACCAGATTCCGTAGTCGAACAAGCCCCATGCGAACTTGTCGGTCATGGAGAGCCGGTTGGGGCCCTTGGAGCTGTCCTTCCGGGCCTTCTTGTCCTGACGAACTGAGTAGTCGTCCCAGAAGATGTCGCAGCCCTTGCAGACTTCTCTCAGGGTCGGGTTCTTGTACAGAGGACCGGCGGAACAGATGGCTCCTCTGCTGAAGGGCTTCTTGTTGTAGTGCTCCCGGAAGTAGACGTAGGGAAGGCCAACTTCTATTGCCGTTGCACCTCCATCATAGGAGATGTGCTGTGCGTAGTTGGCGTCCAGCAGTCGAATCCAACGGCTGTGGTCCAGTGGTGCTCGGAAGGTGTCCTTCCAGTAGGGAGCATTGCCCCCACCGGTACGACGGGTATCTCGAGCTCTTGAGATGGCGCGGTCTCGCTGTGCGAGGTTGCCACCATGCGGTATTACTCTCTTCAGGTTCTCAGGGTTCTTTTGGAATGACATAGCGGTTCTCCTAGGCGCTCTGGCCTTGTGCTTCTCGTATCCATTCTTGGTATGTGACAGCTGAAGCTACTTGTGCTCTGACCTCTTCAGCTGTAAGCGAGTCGGGCTGTGCCTTCACGTCGTCTACTAACCGCTCTGGGTACTTGACGACGTAGGTGTCTACGTTATTGCATTCAAGCAGTTCGTCCCCGGCATCTACTACCCCGACTATCCCGGGTTCGTTGTTGTCCATGAACAAGTACACCGTCCCGCCACGGCGTTCAAGCATCCCGCGCTGCGTCCGGGACACATAGGTTCCCAGAGTGGCGACCACGTCCTTTATCCCTGATTGCCACACCCACATGCACGCTTTGAAGCCCTCCACCACGACGATCATGACGTCTTTAGGCGAGAGCAGGTGCGCGGTCGGAATGACCTCATGGGCGTTGTACAGCACGTTCCGCTTGTTCCATCCGTAGCGGGGCGGTAGTTGCCAGGATGTGTACTCCTCATCGTAGATCTTGTACTTGGGCTTTAGTGCATCTAGCCGTCGCCCACTCATTCCCACGAGCTGTCCTTTGATGTCCCGTAGAGGGAATGTGATCTTCTGGTGCCACTGGTCATATCCCACCTCAAAGTGCTGGAGCGTGGACTCCTCAAAGCCCTCTTCTAAGAGCGGCAGGGGGCAATAGTCGAGGAGACCTAGGAAGCTCTCGTTGATGGGAACCTCGTCGAATCCTTCTGGTCGTGATGGGTCTATCTGTGCTGGTAGGTTCTTCCTTGCCTCGTCGATTAGCACACCGTACTGGGTTTGAACTACGTAGCGGGACATACCTAGGTCCCGAAAGAACTGTCCTAGCGTACCTTTGGCGTGACAGGCGTGACAGAAGTACACGCCAGTGACGACTGACATTGCAAACGATGGGTGTTGCTCCTCGCTTCCATCTGGGTGCAGGTGGAATGGGCAGATGGACATCACGTTCTCTGCTCCTGAGGGCCTCACCTTCTTCAGGTACTTGTGCGCGACGGCGAGTATCTCAGTTGTGATGTTCACTGCTTCTTCTTCCCCATGGCGATGTCTACATGCCCCGGTATCTTCGACTCTGGAACAACCGGTTGCTTTGACTGCGCTGCTCCCTTGGTCTTCTTGCCGGCAGCGGGTTTGGTGTCGTCCTTGCGTTGAACAGCCTCGGCTTCTTTCTCGGTTAGGGCACCGTAGTAGCTGAAGTTGTACGCAGGTTGGCAGTAGATGCGGAAGCCATCGAGCTTGAACCGGCGGGTTGCCCCACCCATCACCAGCGCGATGGTGCTCTGTCCTTTCTCCATGATGCAGCGCATCAGCATGGTGGCGTCTTGCCCAACTGAGTCGCTGAACGCTACTTCATCTAGGTTGGCCTCCTCATTCTTCGCCGCATCTCTGTTCGCTTGAATCGTGGCGATGATAGGGAGGTGTTTGGTCAGCCCGAGTTGCCTCATGGCGTTGCTGATGTTCCGTACCCTCTCGTTGAGCTTTCTAGCCTTGTGGGCATCGGACATCAGGTACATTCCGTCTACGAGCATGACGTGTGGTTGGTACTTGTCTATCTTGGCTCCGAGCCAGGCTACGGTGTCCTTCTCTGGGGCGTCCTTGCCCGATAGACACACCACTACCTGCTGCTCACGGATGACGTTGAGCATCTCCGTGATGTGGTAGAGAGCTATTCGTTCCTCTGGTACAAGTGTGCCTTGCACGAAGCGCTCGTAGTCCAACCCAGCCAGACAGCAGCCGACTCTCTCGAATATCTCGTCAGCGTCCATCTCCTTGGTGTAGATGAGTAGGCGTGCACCACACTCGAAGAACCAAGCGATGAGGAAGCAGACGAGCCAGGTCTTGCCGGACTTGGGTCGACCGTAGACAACGACGAAGTCTGTAGGACGAATCCCCAGCGTTTTATCCTGGATTGGAGCCCAGGGCCAGGGGACTACACACACCTGCTCACCACTCTCCACGCGCTCGTACTGGTAGAGCACGCGGCTCATGGCGTCAGCGAAGTGGATGTCGACCTTCTTACTGGCGCAGTCGTTCTGCAGGTCAGTAGCACGCTGCTGTAGGTATGAGACTGCCTTGGTCGGGTCTAGCTCTAGCTGTTCCTCAAAGTCTCGTATCATGCGCCGGCTGTCGCCCTTCAGCCGGCTCTTTCTGAGCTCTATGCACAGAGCCCCGGTGGTCATACCTGGGTCGTCGCAGAGTACGTAGTTCGGTAGGATGGTTTGAAGGGTCTGAGGTCCCCACACGGAACCTGCAGTCTCGGGCATCGAGTTGTAGGCGATGACTTGCTGGAAGATGGACTTGGTCTCAGCCGAACCAAAGTCCTGCACTGTGATGCCCCAGTCGATGACTCCGCTCAGGTCCCCAGTTCGGATGATTCTCGACAGTAGTTGGTGATCCCACGCAGCGATGGGGCTACCCTCTTTCCTTCAGCCGGCGCGCGTACTTCCGTATGCGCCTCGGGAAGTTCAGCCCGGCGAAGCGTCTCCAGTGGTATAGTGCCCTCATGTCATAGGCTTCAGCTGCTTCCTCCTCGAAGCTGAATCGTCCGATGTGGCGAAAGCGCCCATCAACCTTGATGGACGCACGCCATCTGGAGGTTTGGGAGCACCATGACACACCGATGTACTTGGACCGTCCTGCTCCACGTCGACGATTCTGGTTGTTCTGAGCGGTGGTGGCAGTTCGGAGGTTGCGCCGGCGGTTGTCCAACCCGTTACCATTCTTGTGGTCGATGCCTGTACTACTTGGTACGCCCATCAGCAGCCTGTGCATTCGTACCTGCCGGCGTCGGCCATTCTGCCGCATGTGGGCGTGAGCGTACTCCGTGCCGTGAAAGGTTCGTGAGAACCAGTTGTACTTGGACAGGTGCTCGAAGTCGTCGTTGTCGACGAGAGCGACGCCTCCGTTGCTGAGGGGTATCTTCTTTGCCATAGCTGGCTGTAGCCTCCTTGGGGTGCTCTTATCCCCGCCGGTGCCGCTGGACTTTCCACGCTAATTCAGCAGGAATCCTGCGGCAAACGTATTCAAGCATCCCCAACCCGTTGGGGTCAGGTCTGTACGCCACCCCTAGATGTTGGGCTAGATGGAAGGGGGCTCGTTGTCACCGCTGCCATCGACCGCGCCAAGGTGCTCAGATAGGCCACCGAGGCTGAGCCCTTTTACAGGTGGTCCAACACTGACGTCGGCATCATCCATGACGACGCGAGAGATGTCTTCTTCCAAGGATGCAAGGAGACCACGCAGCGCGTCCTTCGTTGACTGGGACCAGATGTTGCCTTGTGCTGGCACCCACGCGAAGATGGACAAGGGGTCCTCTTCATCTACGTAGGCGGCCAGCACCTTTACATGGACGGGGTTCTTGGTGAAGTCCATGTTGAGCTGAGCAATGCTCAGCTTCCCACGCTTCAGAGTACCGGTGACGGGCATTAGTGGTGCTCAGAGGCTAGAGGTCCGATGCCCAGAGTTTCACTTGCATCGTTTACCAAGTCCAGTCCTTTGACGAACGCTGCCTCGGTAGCCATGGAGATGTGTTGCTCGGTGGGAGGGCAGGCGATGCTCAGGTTGACGTGTACCTTGACCTGGCCGTAGTCCTCTCCATTGGTCAGGCTTAGGCTCACCCGGCTGTGAGGCATTCCTTGATTTTCCCAGGCTCCCGCTTGACTAGCCAGCTGTGCGAACGGGTCTCCCTCCAGTTGTCCCTGGAGGGTCTTTTGTACGCCGTACTTCTCGAACACAGTGGTCCAGACGCTTTGCGGTACTAGGCCACTCACGGTCCCACCAACTTGTTGGGTGCGTGATACTTGTCTTCGTAGGACACGACGGCGTCGTAGAGTTCTTGGGCTACCTCGCCCTGTGCGTGCCTGGTCATGAAGCGCTTCTTGTCGACCTTCACCTTGCGCGTCATGATGACGGACCCACCCATACTGAGGAAGTCCTCACGGCTGACAGCGTTGTGCAACGCTTCCTCATCAACCTTGTCGTTGCGCTGATAGAGGTCGAAGTCTCCACAGCTCACGCCTAGGGCTCGTACTGACTTGTTCGCTGCCTCGAGGGCGGTGTTGTACATCTCCACCAACTGTTGGTAGGAGTCAAAGACAGGTTGGTTCTGCTCGAGGAACTGGTGGAGCGCAGCTTTGGTCTGTTCGTACTCCAACACCTCGGGTACATTCTGAATGGGCTCAGCCTGGATCGGCGGTTTGGCCATGGTCGATATAGTCTCCGTACACTTCATGGATGAAGCGGTTGTAGGCTTGCTGGGCTCTTTCCATGCCCTTCTTGAACAGAGGCATGGGCGCGTCCACTCTCTCGTCGGTCTCACTGCGTAGAGCAAAGGCCGGGTGGACTATGGGGATGACCGGGTACACGACCTGGTTCTGTACGATGGGCGCGATGAGCTGCTTCTTCACCTTCCGTGCCCACCTCCCAGTGGGAGTGAGTGCGGGCACGAAGGCCGCTCCTGGAATGGAGCAGCGAGTCATCTTCCCGTTCTCAGCTTGGATGGACACACTCCGGTTCAGAAGGGCTTCTGCCGCAGTACCTCCAAGCGTGACGATGAGTAGCGGGTCCACGATGTAGATTTCACAGACGAGCCTGTTGCGACAGGCAGTAATCTGATTGCCCTTTGGGCTCTCATCTTTGATGAGTGGGACCCTATGCCCATCTTGCTTGGTGTACTGCGGGTTGCCCTCCGTGTCGTACTGCTGAGCACAGGAGCGGCAGCAGACAGTATTCGTGATGTAGTACTGGGTCAGCCCGAGCTCATCGATGGTGTCCCTGAGGAGGATACCGGAGACACCTACGAATGGTCTCCCCAGTAGCTCCTCGTCTTTTCCCGGTCCTTCACCGATGAACATGATGGTGCTGGGTGTGCCCTCGCCGAAGACGAAGGCTCCCTGGACTGCTTCACGGTAGACACCAAGGTCACACTCTCTGCATTCTTCCCAGTTGCTACGTAGCTGCTCTAGGGTCTCGCGCCGGTCAGGCACGACCTGGGATGATTCCACCTCCTCCACCTCCTCTAGCTCCAGGGATTGTTATGCCCAGAGCTTTGGCTCGGGCTAGCTGCAGGCTCTCCTTCATCTGTTCTACCATGTTGAGGTAGCCGTTCGCTTCCTCTCTCTCCATCTCATCGAAGAAGCGGATAGCGTTGACCTGCAGCTGTATTGTTACCGCTCCCCTTGAGTTATCCATGGGCTTAACCTCGGTGCGGAACATGATGGCTAGCCCACTTCCGTCGGGTGCCGGCACTGGGAGTACTGAGGTGATGAGCTCACAGGCGTCATTGATGTTGATGATGTCTCCTGGTCTTGTACCAGAGGAGGCTTGAGCAGTGATGACTCTCAGATTCCCCGAGTAGACTATTGAGTGAATAGCTCGTCCAGGGTTGTTGTCTTCTTGCGGTTTGTCCATGTGACCGGGTGGTTGATGAGGATGGGTTCGTAGGGTCCGCCCTCCTCGTAGGGCCAGGACCTCAGGTGGGCTTGTAGCTTCTTCATCATCCCAATGCACCCTCCTACGTTGTCCACGAGGAAGACGATGATGGGGGTCTTCTTACCAGGCATGGGCCGGGTGGGCCTGCCCATGAGCTGTTGTAGGCCATTGTGGCTGGAGAACAGTGAGCTCTGGAGGACGGTGTCGAGGTCAGGACAGTCCATGCCCTCTTTGCCATACTTGGTGATTGCGAAGATGACCTTACGCTTGTCCAGGAACCACTGTCGCATCTTGGGGTCTACGCCGTAGGTCAGAAACCCACAATCGCAGTTGGGGTCATCATGGGCATCCTTGGCGAGCTGCTTGATGTACGCCTTCTGGCGTTTGTCCATCTCGTTCTTCAGGCGCTTGTAGATCTTGAACTGGTGCAGGTGTTGTAGGACCTCTGCGTAGTCTGCCTCGAGCACCGCTCTGTCTTGGTGTTGCTGCGGGAGCTTCTCCAGCCTGTCAGCCAGCTTTCGCCCGAGCTTCTCCAGGTTCACGCTTGTCCGCTTGTCCAGCTCGAGCGGCAGTAGGGTTTCACCAATGTCCTGTGGGGTCGGCTCGGGGATGTCGGTGTACAGGTTTTGCCACACTCGCCACTTCCACAGGTGCATGAGGTTGGCTACCTCACCCTTGCTGTTTGAGAGAACCAGTACCTTGCGACCTGCACTGAAGGCGTTGGCAGCCATCTCGATGATGCTTACCAGTCGTTGCTGCCACTGACCGAAGTAGGTGTAGACCTTCGATAGGTGGACCTCGTTCTTGGTGTCGACCACTGCAGCCGCCACATTGGGGTCCTTCATGTTCAGCTCAAACCCAGTCCAGTAGAAGGCGAAGTTGGGTAGTATGATGGGACGCAGGTCCTTGTACACAACCGGGCCAATGTGGAGGTCGCTGACGATGTGGAGGCCGTCATCCCTGGTTGGAGTCGCCGAGAGTGAGTAGCGAGGACCGTAGAACAAGTCGGAGCTCAAGGCGAAGGTAGGAGCTGATACGTGGTGTCCCTCATCCCAGAAGGCCAGTCCGAACCACCGCCGTACTTCTTCCGGCATGGTTTTAGACCAGTTTGCTACCGAGTGATACGTAGCTAGAACCAGTCCCTTCTGCCACACCTTCTTGCCTTCAGCTATGATGCCTACGCCGCCTGGTACATCCAGGAACTCTTCGATGTCACTCTTCCATTGGTAGAGCAGGTTGGTGTTGTCCAGGTGGACGATGGCGGGCACTTTACTACGAGCAATCATCTCCAAGGCGATGACGGTCTTGCCTTTGGCACAAGCCAGCTGCAGTACTCCACCCGGGGAGGCCATCATGGCGACCAGCGACCGTTGTTGTACTTCTTCGCCTGTGGGTTGAAGGGAGAGCTGCCCGTTGAGTTCTTGGATGCGGTGGTCTAGCCTGATTCGGCTATGGAAGTCGACCCGGGTGTAGTACCGGGGACGGCAGTCTACGACTGGGAACGGGAGCTGCTCTGGAGTCCAGAACGCCCGTGGCAGTAGTAGATGGTTGGCCGTTTCTCTCCATAGGTAAAGAAGGCGGGTGTGCCCACTGTAGCTATCAGCTATCTCGTGGGTGAGCGCGGTCTTGGTTCCATCCACGTTGATGAATGGTTTGGGTACCCAGAGCCAAGTGTCCAGGTACCCCTTCATCGCCTCGCGTTTGACGACTAGCATCATCCTCCGTTTACAGGTGGGCTTCCGAATGGCACGTGGTCGAACACGTTGGCCATAGTGTGTAGGCTAGCCTTGCCGGCGGAGCGCAGTATGCTCCACAACGCCATCTGCCACCAGGGTTGATTGAGAGGTTCGGGTACAGTCAGATACGCCGGCATCTGTGCTCCGTATGCCTGGTGGTTCTGATGCACCATGTAGGGCATGGACGCCTCTGTTGGGGCCACCATGTACTGCCCCATCTGCTGCTGTTGTTGCTGATACTGATATTGGGGTACTTGAGCGAATCCCGCTGGTGGTATCACCTGTCTCTGCTGAGCTTGCTGCACACCAGTTTGGATTCCATGCATGACTTGTCGGGTTTGCTGCAGTATCTGTGGCACCACCGGAGTCTGCTGCATGGGGCTCATGGTTGGCATGGATGCCCTTTGGTTCGGCAGCAGGTTCGTCGCTGGTACAACTGGGCTCGGTTGATTCATGGCGGATGCACACTCCTTGTACAGTGGACACGTTTGACCTCCGAATGCTGGACGGCACTGAGCGCTATTGGCATTCCAGCCGACTCCGAAGCACTGCGCCTTCTGCCCACATTCATCGAAGAACGTACACTTTGGACGCTTGTGCGACCCATCCTCGAACCAGTTTGGGTCGTTGCCGCCGGCGCACTTTGGATGAGAGGCGCTCCAGAACGACTGTCCTGTTGCATCTTTCTTCCCGAAGCACCGTGGTATCTTCGTCATCTGGTATTCTCCTTGGGGCTACTCCCCTGACTTAGTCTCCACTTTCCTTATCCCCGGACTGGGTTTGCGTTTTGCCCTTGTTAGGGATAGGGTCATGGGATGGGGAATCAGAGAGCTGCCGGTAGGTCTTGTAGTACCCGTGGGTGTGCCAAGGCGGTTGAGGCTAAAGGCATGTGCTCTACGTGTTACACGAGGGAGTACATGCGGTCCTACAGGAAGAAGAATCGGGATAAGGTCATCGAGCACAGGAAGACTTACAAAGACAGCGAGAAGGGTAAAGCAGTAGAAGATGCCTACAGGAAGAGGAACTGGCAGAAGATTAGAGAGAAGCAGTATCTGAGGTCCTTGTGGAAGAAATACGGGTTGTTACCGGAGGAGTACAGAAGGCTGCTGCAACGGCAGAAAGGGAAGTGTGCCGTCTGCAAGAAAATTCAGGAGCGGAAGCTATGTGTAGACCATGACCATGCTTCAGGGACGGTACGCGGTTTGCTCTGCACGCATTGCAATACGGCTATCGGCCATCTAGACGGACGTGAGGAATGGACGCGCCAAGCTCTACGATATTTGCGTAGGTTCGCTTTTCAACCCTGATGGATTACTCTTGCAGTACAGTTCTGCGTAGATATGCTCCACCGAGGCGCCTCATGAACAAGATTGCCGGCCTGGTTCTGGACGTTTACGACGACCCCAAGGGAGAGGTGCTGAGGGGCATCTTCCCCACGGCAGACGACCTGCCGGACCTCATCAAGGAGGCCAGTCACGTCACCCCGGAGCTCCATGCGCAGCTACCGGACGATGCCTTCGCCCTGGTTCTTCAGAACAACGGGGAGACCACCATCAGGAAGTACGCCTGTGTGGATGAGGGCAACACAGCACTCAACGTGGAGTACTTCATCAAGACAGCGCACAAGCTGCCCGAGGAAGCGCAGAAGGTCGCCGC
>Ga0255052_10001541_pt1 | contig 17251 bp, 12 predicted proteins | sample JV7_2_21_MG_FD_188632 | JGI IMG/M metagenome (GOLD analysis project Ga0255052, IMG submission 188632) | Seawater microbial communities from Jervis Inlet, British Columbia, Canada - JV7_2_21 | ecosystem: Environmental > Aquatic > Marine > Inlet | place: Canada: British Columbia | collected...
GATGTCGGATCGACTGTTGTGGGGTACGCCGTTGAAGCGCAAGTTGAAGTCATACTTCACTGATGCGCGCTATCTTCGTTTCGAGGTCTTTTCCGACTGGTTACCCAACGATGATTGCAACGTGTCGCTCGACAAAAAGTTCAAAGACAAATGGGAATCACCGGTCGCGCGAGTCAAGATCGGCCGCCACCCTCACAATCTGAAGACTAGTCGATTTCTGGGCGCCAAGGGCTACAAGATGCTTATGGCCATGGGCGCCGACAGCGTAAGCTGGGGCACCAGCAGTAAGCCACCGACCAATTTGATGGCCGGCGGTTGTCGTTTCGGAACAGACCCAAACCTGTCCGTACTCGATCGCAATTGCCGTGCCCATGATGTAGAAAATCTATATGTGACCGATGGCAGCTTCATGCCAACCGGCGGCAGCGTTCCCTACACCTGGACAATCTATGCGAACGCTTTTCGCGTTGCAGACAAGATGCTCGTCGAACTGGATGGTCTGCACGATCGTGGAGACGTGTGAGAAAAATGCGATTCGACTGTCATAAGCAATGGATGCCGCGCATGAGTCTTGCGTGAATGAGCTATGCACAGCCCTGCACAGTGATGCAACATGAGCAACGGGCGCCCCGGTAACTTATTGAAATATAAAGCCTGAAGCGATCCTACTCGCGACTGAAAATCCGCGTGTCGGCGGTTCGATTGACTCGAATCGACTCAGGTCGATCCTCGCCCTCGCCCTCGCCCTCGCTTCGCTTGGGTAGCTCCGCATCGTCAATCGGCTTCGCCGATTGTTCTGCCCCTGGCCACCATCCTCGCGTCACGGATCAGAAATTCAGCCGGCGCTCGAGCCACAGCAGGCCGGCCGAGATCATGAATACCAGCCAAGGCCACAGGGGTTCGATGTCGACACGCGCCGTTCGTTTCATCGCGGCTTCATCTGCAGCGATCGTCGATGCGCGGCGCAGAGTCGCCTGCTGCCGTGAGTAACGCCAGTGTGTCTGCCACTGGTGCTCTCCAAAGACGTAGAAATATGCTTCGCTGAGCCGTGCACCGGCGGTATCGGCATACAGCCTGACGCGATGCCAGCCAGCCTGCCGCGGCCAGAATTCTGTGCAGCGGCGGGGACCACCGACACTTGGCGCAGCGCTCCTGAGCTCCAGCATCGGTTCGCCTTGCAGTGGTGCGACTTCGAACGCCACTTCGGTATCGCCGGCCATTGCACACAGGCGATTGCGCCGGTGTGGCCTCGACCAGGTGTCGTCCGCTGGTGGCAACAGGTAGGGGAGCGGACCTGGTCGTCCAAGCCGGCCCATCAGGCGCGCCCAGTAGGCAGTGTAGGTTGCCACCTCGCCAGACGTCAGCCAGCGATGACGTTCGCGCAAGACGCTGATCGCAACGCGACCAAGCCCGAAATTGCGGTATGCCTCGATCACTTCGCCTGATTCAATACGCGTGAGCGCGGCGCCATCCCGATGCACCAGCTTCAACCCGAGCAGCGGTAGCCGCTGCTGCGATTCCGAGCTCTCCCACACCGGAACGTAGCCGTCCTGGTCGCGCTCTCGCTCGGCCAGGCCGAAGCCCCGCAACAGCGTGTCGTTATCGCCGAGGTATGCGGCCAGGTCGCCGTCGGCCAGGATCAGCAAGCCCATACCTTCGCGCACTGCCGTCTCGAACCACGCCCGACGCCCCGCATCGAGATCGGCCCAGGCACGGCCGTCTACGACCGCGAGCCCGGTGATCCCCAGCAGCGCCGGGGAAAGGTGATCGTCGGTGAGCTGGTCGGCATTGACCAGCTGTCGAAGCTCGCGGCCCCGCGTAACTACGGTGTCGGTCACCACCGTTGCACCACTGTCGCCGGCCCAGTTGCGCAACTGGCGTGTCTCGAATGACGGCGCTGACTGCAACACATAGAGCACGGGGCGTTCGCCGGAACGAACGTACACGGGCACGGGTTCGGTATGGAGCTCACCGTCATTTCCGATGACACGCAGGCGATACTCGAGCAGCCCGGCCGCCTTCGGATGGGTGATCAATTCGAACGCTTCGCCTGACAGAAAATCGTGCACGGCCACGGTAACGCCGGCAGGATCCAGCATCTCGATCGTCGTTGCATTCGCCGACACGTCTTCGAGGTAACGTCCTGTGACGATCAGTGGTTCCCCCTGTAACGGGCTGCGTGGCCAGGCCGCGGCAACGAGGCCACTGAGCGACGGGGGGTCGAAACGAATGGCGAGATCGTCTGGAAAGCGCTGCCATTGCATGGTCTCGAGGCCGTGACCCATTATGGTCAGCGTGCCAAGTGCGGGCTCCCGCAGCGGCAACTGTCCGGCATCGAGCAGGTATCCGGGACTGCGGCCGTAGTCTCCGGCTCCCGGCGCCACATAGGCATTTGCTCCCGCCACCGGGGCCGATGGCGCTCCTTCGGTCACCAGTATCACCGAGTCGGAAGCGGGCCGCAGAAGGACCGGCGGCGCAAGCAGGGCGAAGATCGCGAGACAGGCCGTCGCATTGAGAACAGCCACGCTGGCCGACCGCGCGCGGGAATTGCCACCGAGTCGTCGCCAGGCGGCCAACACACTGCCCAGGAATACTATCGACAGCAGCAACGCCGCCGCGATTTCGAGCGGGGAGTCGACTTCCCACTGGAGGCTTGCGGCGACGTTATTCAACCGCTGGTCCCAGCCCTGCATAGTCCCGGATCAGCGCGTCGTCAACGGCGACAGGCCGAGCGCCCTGCAGGGGCTGCGCGTGCGGTGATGACAGCACTGACCACGCTGCCTTGATCGCATCGGCGACACAGTTCTCGCAGTTTTCGGTCGCCGGCCCGCCTGCGACACGAAGCTGCTCCAGGCGTGCGGCCTGCTTTATCAGCGCCGGGCGATCCGACGACAATTGCTGCAGTCGATCCGCGGCGAGCGCGAGCAGCTCGAGTTCGTCCGGATCGAACGGCTCGGTTGGCGGGCGCCTGGACAGCCGATCATGGAGCTCACGGAACAATTGGTCGTCGGTCCGTTCCGCCGCCGGGGCTTGCTCCACGCGGTTGCTGCGCACATCGTCGATGTCGCCAGTCAGCCGCCGATCTTCGGTCACGGGGGGCGGCTCGAATCCGAGGCGCTGCGTGAAGATTCGATCCGCCTCGCGCGCCCGGTTGTAATACTCCAGCGCCTCGTATTGATGCGGCAGTGATTCGGCGGGTTCGGAAAGCCTGAGGTGCAGCTCTGACTGCCACATCTTTGCAATCGCGCGCTTCATGAGACCGACCGGGTTTCGGGACGAGACCGGGCCGACGTCGGCGGCCTCATGGTTGTGAATGTACCTGGCCACCAGCGCCTCGGCGCTGCCGGTCTGGTCCTCGCCGGGCACGCCGTGATCTTCATGATCATCATGAGATTCATCCTCGGCTTCGGATTCCGACAAATCCTCGAGCTCCGGCAGGTCCCAATCACCGTCCAGGCTCTCGTCGAATTCGTCACCCAGGTATTGGCCGTAACGATTCTTGAGCGCGGCCTGTGACTCTGCCAGCGCACGCGATGTTTCGGCGAAGACTTCTTCATCGAGCTGGTCGCGGTCGGCGACGAGCTGCTCGGTCTCGATGATGATTTGCCGCTGCGACTTGTAGTACTCGGGCATCACGTCGATGGTGATGTCACCAACGGTGAACACCTCGGGGGCCTCGTCCAGCCAGCGCACGACAACCGAATCAGAGCGCGAAACGTTGGGCTGTGGCTCACGGTTGTCGCGTGCGACGACGAAGAAATACACCTCGTCGCCAGGCTCCATGCCCAGTGACTCGAGATCCCAGGTACGACTGTACGAACGGCCGACGAACGCGCTTGCGTCGTTTACCGATTGCGTGTCGAAATCGAATACCTCGTCGCGGAATTTGACGCCCTCCCCGGATCCCTTGGCCACCGACGCACGAATCTCGACAGGGCCGATGCCAAAATCATCGCGCACCTCGACCCGTGAATCGAAGCGCGTTGTCTCGCCGCGCTCGATCCCCAGCGTCGTCTGGTCCGGCTCTACGATGCGCACGCGCGGCGGCTTGTCTAGCGAGACGCTCAGCGTGTAGATACCGGCAAGTGCTTGCTCGCTGCCATTAACCTCCATGATGCGATAAAGGCTGGTGCGATCGATCCGTGCTCGTGCGACGTGGGTGTCGCCCGGGCCGGGAGCCATGGGTAGTGGCGCCTCGTCACCGATGACGAGGGTGTAACGGCCCGGTCGCCGAAACTGGAGCTGCCAGGTCACGAGGCTGCCTTCGGGTAGCTCGAGATCGAGGCTGTCTGTGATCCGCGCGTCGATGCCCGTGTAGGCAGGCGGTTCGATACGCACTTCGGTCGAGGCGAGCATCGATGCATGCCTGTTCTCGGTGGGCACGGACTCCGATGTGGCTGACGATGCTGTCGTCGACATGACTGCACTTCTGATCGGCGCTGCCAGCAGAATCACGAGGCTGGCCGCTATGAGCACCCACAGCGTGGCGGCGCCCGTCACCGGCGGTAGCCATTTCTGGCGATCGGCGAGCAAAGGCGGCAGCACGTCTGCGACGCGGGAGCGCTGCAGCTGCCGCATGGGTGCCAGTTCCCCGGGGTCGGCGAGCATCAGTCGCGTGCTCTCCTCGAGCCCGGGCAAGCGTCGATCCAGGTGGTCGGCAAACACGGCTGGCGATATTCCGCGGTAGACGGACAGCACGCCCAGGCCCAGGTACGCCAACGGCATTGCGACTAGTGCAATGACGGCACTGTCGCCGGGTTTTGTTCCGGCAAGTGCGCTGATCGCCGTAATGCATGCTGCAATGGCAGCCGCCCCTAGGCCGCGTCGCATACGCAGGCGACCCAGCAATGACCGGTAGGCGCGGTTGAGGCTCGCATCAGACATTGGCAGCGCGCCCTCGTTCGCTCAGCAGCCGCTCGACAGCCCAGAGTGCGAGAAGCAGGAATCCCAGCCAGGAGTGCCATGAACGGTGGGGCAACGGGATGGACCCCGAGGGTTCTGCGCCGGCGGCAAGCACGTCCGCACCGACCGGGACCTGCTGCCACGCTCGGTGACGCTGTGCCTCGCTAAGCACCGTGTCGAGCAGAACTTCCGGATAGCGCGGATCGGATATTGCCAGTAGCCATGCCGGACCTTGCGGTCGATACAGGCGCGCGCTGTCGATGTCATTCGGCGGTTCGGCATCGGCCAGCCACATGACCCAGTCGCGTGACTGGCTTCCGCACGCAGCGTCGTCCTTGAGGCAGGTCTTCCACTGCAGCCGCGGCACACGATGGCGTTTCAATGCCGCCAGAGCGAGTGCGAGGCGGCGGACATCGTCGGCTCGATCGGGATCGTGAATTACGAGCCCTCGAGACTCCAGTGCTTCGGTTTCCGCGGCAGCGGTGGCCAGGTGCCAGCTAACCTCGTTCGGGAGCCTGGGTCGATGAAGGCCGAAAGCGGCAATACTGGGCTCGGTGTAGACATCAACCGTCCCGGCATGTCGCAGCGTGCTCAGTCGCTCGGCGAGCAGTGGCCAGACGTCATAGTCAGGATCAGCGATTCCCGGTTCGTAGCCTTTCGCCTGCGGATACCCGGCCGTGAGCACGCGAACCGCGGGCGACAGCAGTTCTGCGCGCTCGGCATCTGTTGCGGAGTACAACCAGCCCGGTGTGACGTAACTGACATCGGCATCGGCCGAACCCATGCCCTGCAGAGCAAGGCGCGCGAGCAGCAGCGTCGCTACGATTACGATCAACATGCGAAGCAGTAACAGCAGCCACTGCGTCAGCCGCAGCGTGGTCACGCGAGTCTGGCGTGCAGCACGCACGAGCTCTATGTTGCCGATCAGGACACGACGGCCTCGACCGCGGCTGATCATGTGTATAGCGACAGGAATCGCGAGCGTCAGCAGACCGAAAAGTCCCGCGGGTGCCAGCAGCAGCCATGCGCCGGGCAGATCCACTCAGGCCCTCATAAGCAGCCTGCGCTGCAGAAACGCCTGAAGGGCCGCGTCCAGCGGTCGGTCGATGTCGACTACCTCCAGGTCGACATCGAGCTGCGCCATCGCTTGCCGCAATCGGGCCTCGTACGCTTCGAGGGCCTCGAGGTAACGCGCGCGGGCGGCTCGACCGGAAACCAGTATGCGTTCGCCGGACTCGAGGTCTTCGAAGTTCACCGCACCCCGGAACGGAAAAGCGGTCTCGTCGTCACACAGCAATTGCAGGGCAATCACATCATTGCGCGAAGTTGTGACGCCGCGCATGAAAGACAGAAGCTCGTCTTGTGCCTCGTGAAAGTCACTGATCACGACAACCAGGCTCGGCAGCTGCAGTTTGCGGACCGGCGACAGCATCGATGCGTCGTTGGGAAAGCGTCCTTCAGCTGCCACTGCATGCAGCGCCTTGAGGATGCGGTACCACTGGTATTCGCCGGCGGCAGGCGGCACGACTTGCTGTTGCCGGGTATTCAGCATCAGTAGTCCTGGCAGGTCACCCTGGCGTTGCGCGAGGTAAGCGAGCGTCGCGGCCAGGTGACGCGCATAGTCGAACTTGTCCCAGGCGCCGCTTTCGCTACGCTGGGCCATTGAGCGGCTGCAGTCGATGACGATCCACGTCGCGATCTCGCTTTCGCGGTCTGCTTCACGCACGAAATAGCGGTCCGAGCGCGCGAACAGCTTCCAGTCGACGCGCCTCGGCTCATCGCCGGGCTCGTAGGCGCGGTACTGGCTGAATTCGATACCAACACCGCGCTGCTGGCTGGGCTGGATGCCGCTCAGGAAGCCCTCGGCGACGCTGCGGGCCACCAGCGGCATGTCTTTGACTCTGGCGAGTGTCCTCGGGTCTATGAAGCGTTCCATGATGACGTGGTCAGCGTATCGGGCTCTCGGGTTCCGGGACACCCTCGAAAACACTTGTGACGATGTCATCGGAACTGATGCCGTCGGCCTCGGCCTGGAAGTTGAGGAGCAGTCGATGCCTCAGCACGGGGTGGGACACTCGCCGGATGTCATCCAGCGTGACCGCGTACCGGCCCGACAGTAGCGCGTGCGCCTTGGCACACAGGATCATCGCCTGTCCGGCTCGCGGCCCGGCTCCCCAACGCAGGTATTCATTCACCATGGGCGGGCTTCCGTAGTGCGGCCTCGTTGCGCGCACGATGTCGGCGACATACCGTAACAGCGCCGCGTTCGTGTCGACTTCGCGCACGAGCCGCTGTAGTTCCAGCACGTCCTCGGCACCGAGCACGGTCTCCACGTCCGGGGCAGCTACGCTCGTCGTGCGTGCCAGGATCTCGACTTCCTCATCAGCACTCGGATAGTCAATTCGAATAAACAACAGGAAACGGTCGAGCTGGGCTTCGGGCAGCGGGTACGTGCCGGCCTGTTCCACGGGATTTTGCGTTGCGAGCACGAAGAAAGGCGCCGGTAACACGAAGCGCTGACCGCCGTAACTGACGGCGTGCTCCTGCATTGCCTCGAGCAGCGCAGACTGGGTCTTCGGCGGCGTTCGGTTGATCTCGTCGGCAAGCAACACGTTGGTGAACACCGGTCCGTGCTGGAACTTGAAAAAGCGTTTCCCTGTGCTGTGGTCCTCTTCGAGGATCTCCGTGCCTATGATATCGCTGGGCATGAGATCGGGAGTGAACTGTATGCGGTGAAAGTCGAGCTCGAGTGCTTTCGACAGCGTATCGACCATCAGTGTCTTCGCCAGTCCCGGCACGCCCTCGAGGATGCAGTGTCCGCCGGACATGAGACTCAGCAACATTTCCTCGACGACGCTCTGCTGACCGACAATGACCTGACCGATCTGCGCGGTCACTTCGTTGAGTCGCGAGAGCTTGCTCTCGATGTATTCCTTGTCCATCAGGAGCTGGTCAAGCGGTCATTGCGTAAATTACGATGTTGGCCGCGAAGCGCGTGTTGTCCGTGACCATGAAGCGCTTGTTTCGAAAATCGTAGTCCCATTCGCAGCCGTAGTCCTTGTTGCTGTAAAGCACCGCAATTCTCCCATTGATCTCGATTGCCTTCAGGTATTCGTGAACCAGTCCGTCACCCCATCCATTTAGCTCCTGGGTCGTGCGTGGTGGCCCGTCGAACCGGAAGAATGCGCTGTAAAACCGATGGTCGTTGGGGATCTTTGCAAGCGCGTCGTCGCCGAAAATTTCCGCCATCTGAGCCTCGAAACTTTCCGCGAACAGGCCGTCGACGTCATGGTTGCAGTCATCCACGAAGACGAAGCCGCCGTTGCGGACGTAGGTCTCGAAATTCCGGCGCTCCGCATGGTTGAAGCGTAAGAGACGGCGCCCGGCGAGGTAGCAGAATGGCGCGGTCAGCATCGCCGGGTCGGCCAGCGCCACGACGCGCTCGGAGCGGTCGACTCGCAACGTCGTATACTCGATCAGCGCATTGATAATGTTCGACGGCGCTCTTTCGTCGACGTTCCAGTCGCCAGACTCGTAGCTCAGCCGCGTGAAGTAAAAGTCGTAATCGTTTTCCGCGCGGACGAAGGAGGCTGGCAGCATTGCCGTTGCCAGCGAGGCACCAACCGTCTTGAGCAGTTCACGCCTGCGCATGGCTAAGCGTGATCAAACGGCATCTGAAAGGCTCGAGAACGTGAAATCGCGGATTTTCATGGGCGGCACCATGCGGCCATTGATACGCACGGGTTTGCCGAGTTCCTCGATGTTGTTGAGCATGACGATCGGCGATTCGTTGAAGCGGAAGTTCTTGATCGGGTACTTGATCTCGCCGTCTTCAATATAGAAGGTGCCGTCCCGCGTCAGGCCCGTGTACAAGAGCGTCTGGGGGTCTACTGTGCGTATGTACCAGGTACGCGTCACGAGCACGCCGCGGCGCGTGTCAGCGATCATCTCGTCGAGCGAGCGCTTTCCGCCCTCCATGATGAATTGCGTGTTGCCGCCGAAGATGCCGCCGCCCGCGAACGCTGTCGGCCGGTACGGAACGCCGGTCTTGTCGGCCCAGTAGCGGGTGTTCGGAAGCGTCTTGACGACACCGTTCTCGACCCAGACCGTGCGCTCTACGGCGTGGCCGTCGGCGGCGAAGGCCGGCGTCGGCACGTCGGAATGCGCAGGATCGCTGTAGATCGTGACCCGTTCATCGAAGAACTTCTCGCCGACGCGGTTCTTAGGCGCGTCTTCAGCCGCTTCTTCGCCTTCCTCGGGCTTGCGGCTCAGGAAGCTCCGGCCTTCGTCGGCACCCCGCTGGCCCATGTTGCCTACCATGTTCGCAAGCAGGGTTGACGATGCGGCTGGCTCGAGGATCACGGTGTAACGTCCGGGCTCCATCGCCTTGGCGTCACGCGATCCCAGCGACTTCTTGATTGCCACAGCCGATGCGGTGGCCGTATCGAGTTTGTCGATATCGTTGAAGTCGCGCGATACCCAGCCCGAGCCCGTCCCATCGGCGGTGCGAATCGTGGCAGTGAAGTTGCACTCCGTGCGAAGGTTGTAAGCGAACAGGCCCTTGTTGTTCATTATTGCGATGAAAGCTTCGCTATCGTCGAGAAAACCGGCTGCAATGAGATCTTCTTTTTTCGATGGCACGATACTCGAGGCGGCGGCACTTGCGCGCTGCTCAGGCGTTACGTTCGCAGTGGCCTCGTAGTAGGTCGGTGTGTGCTTGTAGTCCTGGGGGCCAAGCAGGGGCATCCATTCCGGATTCTCGGGCGCCAGGCGTGCCAGCTGCTCTGAACGCCGGACGACACGCTTCAGCGATGCATCGTCGAATTCGTTGATCGTTGCAACGCCGGTTCGCATGCCGAAGCTCGACTGTACGGCCAGCGTGATATCGCTCACCTCGCCTGAGGTCGTCACGGTGTTGCGCGCGTAGCGGATGTTGCCTTCGTTAGAGCCCGAGAGGTTGCACTCGCATTCATCGGCCTCGGACAGTTCGAGCACCCGGGCGAGAAGCTCTTTCGCTTGCTGTTCGGTCATTATCGCCATTGTCTGAATTCTCCTGGGTATCTCGCGCTAGCCGACTTTGCGGGCAGTGTTGATGACGTTAACCTGGTTGAAGCGAGTCGTCGGACATCCGTGCGAGACCGCGCTGACCTGGGATGGCTGGCCCTTGCCGTCGAAGAAGGATCCGCCGAGCCTGTAGTCGCTTTGGCCGGCCATGGCAACGCAGGAGTTCCAGAATTCCTGGGTGTTGGACTGGTAAGCGACATCCTCGATCTGTTCGGTGATTTTGCCGTCCTTGATCTCATAGAACAGCTGGCCGCCAAACTGGAAGTTATAACGCTGCTGGTCGATAGAGAAGGAACCGCGGCCAACGATATAGATGCCGTCTTCGACGTCGGCAATGATCTCGTCGGCGCTCAGGTCCTTGTCGTTGGGCTCGAGAGAGACGTTTGGCATGCGCTGGAACTGGACGTCCGCCCACGACTGCGAGTAGCATCAGCCATGCGATTCGTCCTGGTCGATCATGTGTACCTGGTCACGGATCGCCTGGTAGTTGACGAGGATGCCGTCCTTGACGAGGTCCCACTCCCTGGTCTTGACGCCTTCATCATCGTATTCGACGTAACCAAGTGAATGTTTCTGCGTCTTGTCGGCGAACAGGTTGACGATATCGGCGCCATACTGGAATTTGCCGCTGCGCCATTTGTCCAGTGTCGCGAAGCTCGTACCCGCGTAGTTAGCCTCGTAACCGAGGACGCGGTCGAGCTCGAGCGGATGGCCGACCGACTCGTGAATCGTCAGCATGAGGTGGTGCGGGTCAAGCACCAGGTCGTATTTACCCGGTTCGACGGACCGCGCCTTGAGCTTGGCCTGCAGTTGGCGTCCCGCGTCGCGCGCGTCCTTCACCATGTCGTAGGAATAGCGATAGCCTATATTGGCGCCGCTTACCTTGATCTGCTCAGACGGGTCGCCGTCGAGGTACTCGTAGCCCATACCGACGGGATTGCTGAGGCCGGCACGCTGCTTGAACCCGGCCGGGCCGACGGCCGTCGCGAAGAACGGCGTCCAGAGCCGATGCACGTCCTGGTCGATGAAGGAGCCGTCCGTGGAGGCGAAGAACTTCTTCTCGTTGACCAGGAACAGTACCGACGTGATGAAATTGGCGCCGTTCTCCATCGCGGCATTGTTGACGTCCATGAGGAGGGTGACCTTGTCCTCGATTGGGACCTCTAAAGCGTTCTTCTTGAACGGTGTGCGCCACTGTACGTCACCGGCGCCCTTGACGGGTGCGAGTTCTACCGGGCTCGTTTGGAACTTGGCGTTGGCCTTGGCGACGGCGACGGCCTTGCGTGCCGTTGCCGCGATACTGTCCGGCGTCACGTCCGAAGTTGCCGCAAAACCCCACGTGCCATCGGCAATCACACGTACACCGATCCCGGCTGACTCGGTGTTGACGATGTTGTCGACGCGCGTCTCCTGGGCCGTGACGAACTGGTTCAGGTAGCGGCCGATACGTGCGTCGGCGTAGCTGGCGCCCGCGTCGGTTGCTGCCTCGAGCGCGATTGCTCCGAGCCGTTTCTTGGTGCCGAAGTCCATGCCGGGATCCAGTAACTCTTCGGCCGAGACCATACGCCCGGCGAACGGAAGCATGATGGCGCCCGTGCCGATACCGGTCAGTTTCACAAATTCACGTCTGTCCATGGAGGTTGCCTTCTTTTCGGGACGGGTTATTCCGGCGGCGCTGGGCACGCGGGTATTCTTAGCCGCAGTTTAACACGCGAATTTGTGACGGACGCCCTGAGTCGTCGTAGTCATGGCTATTTCCCGGCACATCTGGTGGTTTAGCCGGTCGACCATGTGTCCGGAACATTCTGTAAGCTATGTGTCGAGTAGCTCACACCATGAATTGCTTGCCTTGGCTGGCGCCAAACGCCCCGGTATGTGCGAGTATCTGTGCACGCAGCAATCCAGGGCACATATGTCTCTAATCCAAGAGCTCAAACGTCGCAACGTCATCCGCGTCGGCGTCCTTTACTTAGTGGCCGCGTGGCTGCTATTGCAGCTAACCGATGTGCTGTCGTCACTGTTACCGGTGCCGGAGTCGGCGGGTTCACTCGTCATCCTGCTGTTGGCGCTGGGCTTTTTTCCCGTTCTGATTTTCGCCTGGGTCTACGAAATGACCCCGGAAGGTCTCAAACGTGAGGTCGACATCGATCGGTCGCAATCAGTTACGCCCGACACCGGAAAGAAGATCAACACGCTGATTGTCGTTTTGTTGGTTCTTGCCATTGCCGGATTGGTCGCGGATCGACTGATCCCGGAATCCTCGGTCGACACCGATGTCGCAGCAGTTGACCCTGTCGAGGCACCTTTGCCCGCCGATGACCGGTCGATTGCCGTCTTACCGTTTGCTGATCTGAGCCAGGATCAGGATCAGCAGTACTTTACTGATGGGTTGTCAGAGGAATTACTGAACCTTCTCGCTCACGTTGATGAACTGCGGGTCGCCTCGCGCACTTCGTCATTTGCATATCGGGGTTCGACATTGGGAATCCCCGAGATTTCAAGGGCCTTGAATGTCGGCCACATTCTTGAGGGCAGTGTGCGCAAGGATGGCGATCGCATTCGTATCACGGCGCAGCTCATCGAAGTCGGTAGCGACCGTCATTTGTGGTCGGAAAATTTCGACCGCGAGCTCGTCGATATTTTTGCGATTCAAGACGAGATCGCCAATGCGATTGTTAATGCATTGACAGGCGAGTTGGGTATGGGCGTCGACAAGGCCATAACCGTTAAGGTTGCAACTGAAAGCCTGGATGCCTACGAGATGTATCTCACAGCGAGGGAACTGTTCATTAAGCGCGAGCAGTTGCGGGAGAGTATTCGTCTATTTCAGAAAGCGGTTGAACTGGATCCTGATTTCGCACGTGCATGGGCTGGCCTTGGCGCGGTTGAAGCAGTTGCTGACGAGTGGATCTTCGGCGATGGCATTGATCACGCACCACTCGCGAAGGTGGCCGCCGAAAAAGCGCTGTCCCTAAACCCCGATTTATCGATGCCCTTGGCGGTGCTGGGGTTAGTGGCCTCTGATTCGGATGGTGGCTTGATCGGCGGCCTTGAATATTATGCCGCCGCAATTGAGAAAGACCCAAAAAATACGTCAGCGTGGTTGTGGCAAGGTCTAGGTCAGATGGCGGCCGGATTTATCGACGAGGCGATGGCGTCACTGCAGCAGTGCCTGGCCATTGATCCCGGTTATCAGAATTGTCGCCAGCATCTGGCGCGCGCCTATTTGATCAAAGGCGACGTCGAGACCGCGCTGAAGCTCTGTAACGAGACACTCGAACACATGCTTCATTCCACCAGCGATGCGTTGGTTTCCACTTACGTTCGCAACGGGCAGCGTTATCTGGCGTTGTTCATCGCCGATGCGAGGCTGGGGTCAGCGGGCGCTCCGGTTATCGAGTGGATTCGTGCAATTGAGAACCCGGACGCTGATAACAGCAGCGGACTTGCGCGTCTTAAAGATTGGGAGCGTCAGACGAGCAGCGGAGAAAGGTTGTCATCCATCACGCCCATGTTCTTGTCATTTCGAGCCTATGATGAATTGGCTGAGATTCCCGGGATGGCCGAGTATTCACTTTGGCATCCGGATGGTGACGAATTTCGTACGACGCCCAGTTTCAAGACAATCATTCGTCAGATCGGAGTATTCGAGTACTGGCAAGTGCGAGGCTTCCCACCGCAGTGTAAGCCAGTCGGCGATGACGACTTTGAGTGCGGCCGGCCGTAGACTGATCGGAGAAAAGCAAACTGTCCCTGAGGATTCCGGTGTAGTTTTGGTGTAAACAAGCTTGGAAGCCAACGAACGCACCAACGAAACAGGTGAACAGGTAGTTAGTCAGTGCCTCGCAATTGAGCGAATCTGGTCCGTCTGAAGAGTAATTGATTCTTGAGCAGAGCGGATATTTCATAGATTCGGATCATAGGGTTTCCACCACCTATGTCGGGTGGAACGCCCCATGATACGGCCGGTAAAGAATTTATATACTCTCGGGTGCCTGAATCTGGATAGTCGGCCTACGGGGATTTCGAAATTGAGCGCATGTCGGTCGGAGAAAATACAAGTAGAAGCATTTACCTACTATGCCAAGTTGCGGCGTCTGGCCGATTTTTGCAGCGAAAACTATTGTGAGGCGATCGGTTTGCAACAGGCTGCGAACATTGCCAATCTCGAACGCACCTATTTCAGCACGTATTTTCGCCAGAAAGTCGGAGTTTGCTTCAACTGCTGGCTGGCGACCGTGCGAATTGAACATGCCAAAGAACATTTGAAAGACGGCGACTGCACGATTTCCACGATTGCAGGCAAAGTGGGTTTTGGAACGCTAAGCACGTTCGAACGTACGTTCAAGCGATGCACAAATATGACCGCGAGCCAATACAGGAAGCAGGTTCGGCCGTTCTAACGAGCTGATCTAAATTTTTGCCGCAATAATCACAATTGCTGCTCACTATTCGCCAATTTCGGTGCAATAGCCGCGGCATCCGCAAGATATCATCTGACCATGCCGCGCAAATGAGAATAGCAATCAATCAGGCGTAGCGTAGTTTTGGTCCAGGCAACAGCCTATATCTTCACCAGGCATGTTTCTCCAAGGCAGTCTCACTGTATTGGGCGGCATCCGTTTCTTGAAGTCGTAGTCAACACAGACCTTGGCCAACTGGTTCATACAACAAATAATAATAACTGTTGGAGCAAACCATGAAGCGAAAATTAGAGCGATACCTATCTTTATCCGTGGCATGCGCAGTAATCCTGCTGACGTGCGCGACTGCGCGCATTGCGGCAGCGGACAATCCTGTCTGCGCTGACTGTCCAGTGGACCCGGATACGTTTCTGACCTTGCTGGAAACTCATGTAGCGGAAGATGCGACCACGGCGACCGCGTATTACGACAAGATCGACCCGGAAGGAAAGAGAGCGACCTATGCGGGTTGGCTGGTCGAAACCGGATTCATCGCCAACGTGGCGGACTACCAGGAAACCGGGCCAATGGCCATCAACGCCGATAAGACGGTAGTCCATCGAAATGTGGCAGATCTGGGATTCGTTCGCGTAATGAGTTCTCGCTGCGACCCTCGTTGTGGCCACCGCAACCCGAAAATCTATTCGGTTATTGAGAACTACCTGACCTTTGACGATGCCGCAAACCGGGTGAACAGGCTTGCATCCGTCACGATGGAGTGGACTTCTCCGGCGAATGGTACACAGCCATCCAGAAGGTTTGTTACCTTCTATGCATATACAGGACCGGGTGAGCGTAATGTCGTGAATTCGGGTGGGGTGCACGTTCCATTCGCTCCGGATCTCGACACGCGTGGCACAAAAGAAATACCGGGCCTCTGCAACAGTTGTCACGGTGGTGCGCCGCGTAATCTCAAGGCAAACGGCAGCTACAGAAGGAAGGGCGACACCGGAGCTCTCTTCCTGCCACTTGATCTGGATAACTTCGAGTTTGACCCGGATCGGCCGTCACTTTCCAGGGCCGCACAAGAAAAAGCGTACAAGAAGATGAACAAGATGGCGCTTATCACGCACGCCGCTATTGAAGAGTATGACGAGGTCGCTGGCATATCGCGGGTACCGGCCGGACACGAATTGATCGAGGGGTGGTATGGCGGCCCTGGCATGCCTAACAACACCTTCCATGGCGAATTCGTTCCACTCGGCTGGCTTCCGCCTGCAGCACCTGCGGGTCTTGACGAGTTCTACCTCGGCGCGATTGCACCCGCGTGCCGCTCATGCCATGCACAACAGGGGCGGGCATTGGATTTCGGAACATATGCCGGTTTCATGGTTTTTGAGGACGCGCATCAGGATCTCGTACTGCGCATCGAGTGTGGGCTCGACGATGACCCGAAATCTCGGGCGAAGAATGCCGACGACCAAGCGGTAATGCCCCTTGCTCTCGAGACGTACAAGAGATTCTGGGATCCGGCTACTGACCCGAGCACGACGACCAGCCAAGCCGACCTCTTCAAAGAGTTTGTCACCAACGTTGACTGCAGCGACTTGTAAGTAAGAAAGCGGTCGCCCGTCAGAAAGAAGGGTCAGACTCGTGGGGGTCTGACCCTGTTAACGCTTTGCCCGAATCGAGCCGTCGACCAGGTGATAGAATTACTCCAACAATTGGTCTGAGAAGTCCGGATGCCTGAGATAATCCCACTAGGTTGGTTTCATATTGCCGTGGGCATCACCGCCCTTCTCAGTGGTGGCTTTACGCTCGCGAGATTCAAGGAAATATCCCTGAAAACGCGGTCGGGGCAGATCTATCTGGCATCCACCCTGATTACTGCGGCCACTGCGCTTGCCATTTTTCAATATGACAAATTTACGCCGGCTCACGGCCTGGCGGTGATGACGTTGGTGGCGTTGGCTGTAGGGATGTTAGCCGAAACAATGAAGCCGTTCGGAAAACTGTCTCGGCTCGCGCAAGCGATCAGTTACTCGGCGACCCTGCTCTTTCATTTCATACCCGCGGTGACCGACGGTTTGATGCGCCTGCCGATTGGCGACCCTGTCGCGACGTCACTCGACGATCCGATTCTGAGGTGGTGTTACCGGGGCCTCTTCGTCCTTTTCCTGGTCGGCGTCAGCTTGCAATTGCGTTGGATTAAACGACATCCCGCGTAGCGTCGGCGGCGCTGACAAATTAGTTCTTGTAGTTCTTTGCCCTGACCGCGTGCCAATACGACTAGGAAAGGAACTTCTGGATAAAGACTGTCAGAATCGCCGCCGGACATACGTAGCGTACGTAAGTGGGCCATATCTTCCAAAACCAGTCGTGCTCGGCATTTTCGTTGCCCTTTTTAACCTCTTGTAGAAGGCTGTTACGTTGCAATACCCAGCCGGCAAACAGGCACATCATGATCCCAACCATGGGCTCACTGTATTGTGTCGCAATGACGACGACCAGATCAAAAAGCGTGTCGAAGTTGAATATGATGACCGCGCTTAGAATGGCAATTGCGGCGCCAATCAGAATCGCTGCACGCTTGCGCTGCATGCCATGACTTTCGACAGCATAGGCCACCGGCACTTCGAGCATGGATATGGTCGAGGTCAGCGCAGCGACCGACATCAAGATGAAAAATGCCAACGAGACGATCGTACCCACGCCGCCCATCGAGTCGAATAGGGCGGGCAGAACCGCAAAAATCAGTCCGGCGGATTCAATCAGATTGCCATCTGCATCATAGATCTGTACCCCGTTGTGCTGTGCCACGTACATCGCCGGAATAATCAGCATACCGGCGATTACAGCGATACTAATGTCCAGAAAGGTCA
>Ga0255052_10001542_pt1 | contig 17245 bp, 24 predicted proteins | sample JV7_2_21_MG_FD_188632 | JGI IMG/M metagenome (GOLD analysis project Ga0255052, IMG submission 188632) | Seawater microbial communities from Jervis Inlet, British Columbia, Canada - JV7_2_21 | ecosystem: Environmental > Aquatic > Marine > Inlet | place: Canada: British Columbia | collected...
AGTTTATGCGAGTTGAAGATGAATCAGGGACACGAATTACATTGGGTCATTGCGATGTCGGTGACCCTTCTATGGTAATAGCATTTCAGTTTGACACTGAGGGGCGGTTGATGGGTTATGGAGGATTAAGTCTATGAGTGACGGGCCTGTTGATATCAAGCTAATAACGACGACAAAGCACGGGCGTGTACGAGTCCCTGCGAAAATTCAAACTGTCGGCGGGCGGATTGAATTTCTAAAATCCCCTTTTGCTTTGAAAGATGAAATCAAAGCAATGAAAGGGGCTAAGTGGCATGGGTTTGAAGAGAGGCCCCGAAAGATTTGGTCGGTCAAAGATTGTTTTCGCAATCACTTTCAACTCCAGTGTATGATGGGTCAGAATCCTTACGAGTGGTTCGACCAAGACCTCAAACATGATTGGAAGTACGCGCGCCCCTTGCGTGAGCATCAGGTGAACTTAACTGATTTTGGTTTGACTTATCATTATCAGATTTGGGCAGCCGAAATGGGGGTGGGCAAAGGCGGCCTTCCGAGCACTAAAGTTGCTACGCCTTCAGGCTGGACAACATTAGGCGAAATTCAAGTCGGAGATGAAGTTATCAATCCAGATGGCGGCCGAACCCATGTAAAGGGTGTTTTTCATCGCGGCCAAATGGAAATGTATCGAGTGACCTTTTCAGATGATGCATCTGTTGTTTGTAGTGGCGATCATCTTTGGAATGTACGTACTACCAGTAGAAAATTTCGAGCACTATCGTATGAAACTCTTGAATTGCAAGAGATTGTTGAAAGAGGTCTTCAATATGAAAACGGTAACCTGAAACACTATATTCCAGTAACAACACCGGTCGAATACGATTTACAACCACTTACGATCTCACCCTATTTACTTGGGTATATTCTTGGTAATGGCAGTCTTAGTGGTTGGACTAATGTCATTTCAGCGCCAGACCAAGAAACTGTTTTACGTCTGAATTCGATGATGATGCAACCTCTCCAACAGAAAAAGAACAATGAACTTGATTACCATATAAAAGATTCTGTGGTTAATGACTTTATAGAGTCCACCGGTCTGAAAGGTCATCTATCACATTCAAAATTCCTTCCGAAAGGTTATTTGCATAACTCAGTATACAGACGTACTGAGTTACTTCAAGGTCTTTGTGATTCCGACGGGTACGCTTGTGAAAATGGCGGCATAGAATTTTCTACAACATCACCACAGTTAGCTGAAATATTTGTCGAATTAACTCAGTCTCTAGGTGGCACTTGCCATCGCACAGAAAAATATCCAACGTATACTTATAAGGGTGAACAACGTACAGGTAGATTAGCTTATCGGATATACGCCTCCTTTTCGTCTGCTATTGTTCCTTTCAAATTGAGTCGAAAATTAGACGACTATGTAATTCCTACCAAGTATGAACCTACTCGGGCCATTGTCAAAGTAGAATCAGTAGGGCAGAATGATTGCATTTGTATTGCTGTAGAGGCCGAGAATCAACTTTATGTCACGGATGAGTTCCTTGTAACTCATAATACGTTGTCTGCTATTGAATTGATGGAGCAGTCTGGTAAGAAAAATTGGTGGTGGATCGGACCTAAGAAAAGTCTCGACGCATCCATTAAGCGTGAATTCAATAAGTGGAATCTCGACGCCTCGATCAACGTTGAGATGATGTCGTATGAGATGATGACCAAGCGGATGAAGATGTGGTCTGACGGATTTGCACCACCCGATGGTGTAATTTTCGATGAATCCAGTCGATTGAAATCCGACCATGCTCAACGCACCCAAGCCGCACAGGCTTTAGCCGATGGGATTCGAGATGAGTATAGCTACGGTGGCTATGTGATTCTTATGTCTGGTACGCCATCGCCCAAAACTCCTGTAGACTGGTGGTCACAAGCTGAAGTTGCATGGCCGGGATTCCTTCGTGAAGGATCGCCAGCAGCTTTTGAACAGCGATTAGCCCACATGGTACTACAGGACTTCGCAACCGGTTCCTTTATGAAGCGGATTGGTTGGAAGGATGATGAATACAAATGTGCAGACTGTGGTGAGTATGCAGATGCCCCACAGCATGACAGGGCTCTTTGTGCGTCTGCTAAAGAGTACCATGATTTTAAGCCTGGGACAAATGAGGTAGCATACCTTGAGGAACGTCTATCCGGGTTGGTAGTTATCAAGCATAAGAAAGATTGTTTGGACTTGCCTGATAAACAATACCGTATTGTCAATTGCGAACCTAATGCTACAACGTTGCGAGTGGCTAAGGCTTTGTTTGAAGTCGCACCCAATGTTATCACAGGGCTGACTCACCTACGTGAACTCAGCGACGGTTTCCAGTATCGTGAGAAGGTTGACGGAACCACTAAATGTCCAGTGTGCGAGGATGGGACAACGGATGTGTGGGTCGATCCGGCTGACGATGAAAAGATTTTCCAGATGATTGATATGCTGGACGACGAGTACATTGAGACTTTAGAAAAGCAAACAGTCACTTGTCCGACGTGTAAGGGTAGGCAAGAGATTCCACGCAAGGTGCGGGTAACTCGTGAAGTCCCGACACCGAAGGAAGCTGCCTTGATAGACCTACTGGACGAGAATGAGGAGCAAGGTCGCATTGTGATATTCGCTGGTTTCACTGGGAGTTTGGACCGCATTATCAAAACCTGTCACAAAGCGGGTTGGCACACTGTTCGCTGTGATGGTTCGGGATGGCGTGTTGAAGATGATGAAGGAGTCAAAGTGGACAGTAAGATTGATCCGCTAGACTATTGGGCTAACCTAGAGGGTAACGCACGGGTCGCGTTTGTAGCACACCCACAATCTGGTGGTTTGTCTATGACTTTGACAGAGGCTAGAATGTCCGTATTCTGGTCGAATGATTTCAACCCCGAATCTCGAAGTCAAGCTGAGGATCGGATTCACCGTATCGGTATGGACGAAAACAAGGGTGCAACGATTGTTGATTTGATTCATTTACCCACCGACCTGAACATTCGAGAGGTATTGAAGGATAATCGCAGGCTTGAATTGCTAACCATGGGTGAAGTTCAAAACGCTTTGGGAATTTCAGCATGAGTGATGTAGAAACCACCGACCAAGCCATCGAGTGGTTGGCTCAGAATAATGGTCGTATTGATTTTCGGAAGCCCAATGAATATACAACGAAGGTGATTGTATCGGCACCTATTCCAGGTAGGGTAACATCTTTCCTAGTAATCTCGGAGTACGGGGCGTTGGTATCCGCCGAAGGAATCTTAGAGAGATTAGTTGTACATGTAAACGCCATCCGAGGTGTAATGGATGACACACCCGATGAAACAGAATAACCTAAGGGACACTACGATGAGTACGGGTTTAGAAAGAGACAGGCAAATTAAGGTCACGGCTATCACCATTACAGGTGAAAGTTTCACCTTTGAGACTGCAACAAGTCGTGAGGCGGCGAGAACCCTCGCTAGGACAATCTTGAGGGACGGGTTCAATATCAATGAAGTTCAGAAGCTTCGCCCTGGGGAAGAACAGTATTTCCCACCTACTTCTGTGTATAAGGTTGCAATTCATTACGCGACTAACCCTAAGAAAGGTGCTTGAGTTATGACACTTGATGATGTACGTCTGTTGAAGGAAGAGATCCAAAGGGATTTGGAGTTTAAGCAAGCCGAACTCGCAGAGATTGAAGATGAAGAAGCGCGCCTCCTCGCGGCACCTTCTGAGGACGCGAGGGGTAAGCTCGATGTGTATCTTGAACGAATTTCAGGATTGTTGGACGCGGTCGATGTTGGACACGATTTTCGGATCAGCTTCCGCAAGGATGGTGAAGCCAATCGCACCAATCTTCTTCCCCCCAGTGGGGACGATAACGAATTACGTGGCATTGCTCGTGCTATGTTGCTGGAACGCGCAAGGCGTCGTGCAGAATGCGACGGTGCCGTGGCTTTAGTCTTAGTGGAAACTCTGGTACCTAATGAGGTTGAGTAATGCCTAGTACAGTCGAGAGACTGACTAAGAAGGGGTTGATGACCCCACCTAGTTGGTTAGTTGCTAATGTCCTATACGAAACAATCATGGGCTCCTATGCCTTTGGTGTAGCTACAGATATCTCTGACTTTGATACTGTGGGCTTTTGTGTACCGCCGAAGGATATGGTGTTTCCACATTTGGCAGGACATATCGAGGGGTTTGGTAGACAGAAGCAAAAGTTTGTGTGCTATCAAAAACATGGTGTCAAAGTAGCTGACGAACTAGGTGGGAAAGGTCGTGAGTACGATCTGAATGTGTACAACATTGTACACTTCTTTCATCTCTGCATGGAAAACAACCCAAATATGATTGCGTCGTTGTTCACGCCTCAAGATTGTGTGTTGCATAGCACGATGGTTGCGAATATGGTTAGGGACAAGCGGAAGCTCTTTTTGCACAAGGGTTGCTGGCATCGCTTCAAGGGTTATGCTTACAACCAATTACACAAGATGCGTACCAAGAATCCTGAACCGGACAGCAAACGTGGTCAAATGGTTGAGAAGTTTGGGTACGACGTGAAGTTCGCCTACCATGTTGTCCGCCTTCTGGATGAAGTCGAACAGATGCTTGTGGAAGGTGATCTTGATATCCGTCGTAACAGGGCTCAGCTAAAGGCTATTCGCCGTGGTGAAGTGCCTGAGGAAGAGATTTACCGGTGGGCGACTGACAAGGAAAAGGGTCTGGAGAAGGCTTATGAGGAGTCTAAGCTTCCATACGGCCCCGACCAAGATGCTATCAAGAAGCTATTGCTCGAATGCCTGGAAGAACATTGGGGTACGATTGAAGGTTGCGTCGTTACGGAAGATCAAGTTATCCAAGCTCTGCGAGATATCGCGGAAGTAATTGACAAGAATCGGAGACTATTAGGATGAAGATTGAGAATGGTTGGCAATTTGAAGACGCTGTGAGTGGCTTGAGACTGACGATTATAGAGGGTAAGGGTCAGGATCGTTTGCGTATCGAGCATATTGGGAAACCAATTTGTGACAATCGTGATTTCTTTTTCACCAAGGACGGTAAGTTTGACGGTACCGGGTCGGGATTAACATGTTGACCGCACAGCAACTAATCGCATTCTATAAGAAGCACAAGGACAAGCTTGTCACTGTGCAGCTTAACTGTGGTGATTTGTTGGAGCGTGTGCGGATGCAATCATGTGTTACAGGGTCATACGAAGGGCAGGACATTGCGGTGTTATACACTGCTACCGAAGACGAACCAGACAAACCAACGCACGCCCACCCGGTGGCTGCTATTGACTTCATAGAGGGAATCGAATGAATCAGTTAATCTTGTATCCAACGGAATCAGGCACCTATTGGAGAAAACCTGCTGACCCTAATACGGGTCCGTGGGAATTATGTGAGGTGGATTTTGTCGATGACGTTGTGGTAAAGGTCTTGGGTTATCCAGCGTGTATTCCGCAGGAGAGATGGTTCGAGTACGCACATCAATGGTATTGGTATGGGCCTACGTTGGTCTTGCCACCTTTTGAGGTCAAGGGATTTTCAAAATCTGATTTGGAAGCGACCCGAACTCCAGTACAACAAGATGTTCAAGAGGAGATTTTCCATGGACTTGCCAATGGTGTTGGATCAGTACAAACCGATGCTAACGCTCCCACTGGCTTCACGGCCTCATTTGGATGTGGAATTGAATAACGGTATCCGGTTCAATGATGTTATTGTACATGATATTGTTTTCTTCGATCTTGAGATTGTATCAGGTGGTTGGCTTTCGTTTTCTACGCCGGAATTGCCAGACTTTGCAGTTATCACGGATGTAGATTTCGACGACATTTATGAGATAGGAGTTTCTCAATGTTCTTAGATGATTTTGACAAGACGTGGCAGATTTTACGATCCCAAGGAACAGTCCATGACAGTATGCATGTGAATGTTGTATTAGTGACCGGCGATGTGTTGCCGGACATGCGTCTCTATGACAAGCGAATTGTACGTGATGACAATGGCACAGTTTTGAAACAAGAGGCTGTCTTCATGGGTGATGATGGTATGCGAGTTGTTCCAATCGAAGATATTTTAGATATGGCGATTTTATGATCTGGTTTACAGCAGATACGCACTTTGGACATGAGGGCGTTTTAACTCACCAGTTAAAGCGTGCGGCTGATTTTGATAGTGTCGAGGCAATGGACACTGCTTTGATTGACGGTATCAATTCAGTTGTGGATCGTAATGACGAACTTTGGCATCTTGGTGATTTTGGTTGGGGCGCGAAGAAGTATGGACATTATCGACAACGTTTGAATGTGAGACGATTACACGTCCTACGTGGCAACCATGACAGACCATCACTGCGCAAGCATGTTTCTTCGATGGAGATGATGGTTCTACGTAAGTTTAACAATATAAAGTTCGTGTTGTGTCACTATCCGATTTACTCATGGCCTGCTAGATGCCATGGGTCTGTTCATTTATATGGGCATAGCCACGGGATGGCAGAACAACACCTTGATGAGATGATGGATGCTCGTCGATCCATTGATGTAGGTATGGATAATGCTTATCTATGTCTAGGGGAATGGCGACCATTTTCAGTCGATGAAATCATCACTCTTCTTAATGCGGAGGAGCCAGTAAATGACGAATTGTATCGTATGTGGTCAGACTCGACGCCACTTCTTGGGGGACCTGGGGACACAACCTTTGTCGGTAGTGAATCTACCTAAGACAAAAGAATCAGCGATAGGGGCCACCCGTTACCCGTTGAATTTTCATATCTGTGCTTTTTGCGGACATGTGTGGAATTCAGATTTCGATGACACTAGAGTCCCATACACGGAAGATTCTTGTCACATGTATAATCAAGGGCAAGGTTGGCAAGTTCATATTGCTAATGTCGTTGAGATGATGGACCAATACACCGAATGGTTCGGTAAAATTGCAATTGATATTGGTTGCGGGTCAGGTGACTTTTTCACGGCCATGCTTAACCGGTATCCGGATGAAACATTTGTCGGTTTTGAACCTGGGGTAGATGCTGAAAGTATCGAAGCTTTTCCAGTAGTGCGGGATTATTTTCAGCCCGAACGTGATTTGAAATTGCATAATCCAGGTCTGTTGTGTCTACGTCATGTTGTGGAACATCTCAATAATCCAAGAGAGTTTTTGTCGGAACTTGCTTACTGGAGTGCTCAATATGGAATGTCTCCTTTGTTGTTTGTTGAGGTTCCTTGCTTCGATAAGGGACTTGCAACTGGGCGAGCCGAGGATTTGATTTATGAGCATGTTTCACATTTCACACAAACCAGTTTCCGAACTTTGTTTGAAGGTTCAGGATTTGATTTAATTGATACACATCTCATGTATGATGATGAGATCATTTGTGGGATCGCCGCACCATCTTGTTGCAAGCTGCTTACTCATGCTGGTTCAGCCCGAGAGTTTAATACGCGAGTTGCAACATCTCATACACAAATGGACACGACACTGGGAGCTATTCTTGATAGCGAACAAACCGTAGCTCTATGGGGCGGGGCAGCTAAGTCTGTAGGTTTCATTAACACGTATGAGTTGGACGCGGATCGGTTTCCTATTGTTGTGGATTCCCATGAAGCGAAGTGTGGAAAATTTGTCCCTGGGACGGGGCAAGAAATTGTTCATAGCACAAGTCTACTAAAAAATCCGGCAGATGTTATTGTGATAACAACTCGGTGGCGCGCGACCGATATTTATCAAGAAATTACGCAGCGTCAAATCCCACATGATCGTGTTTTGTATCTGGATGGAAATGTATTAGTGGATTACAAGGAGTAAGAGATGTCGAAAGCAAAAAAGAATCGACGCAAAGCTCGATCAAAGAATAAGAAACAGAACCCGACTGGTATTTTTCAGCCGCCGTTAGGTTTTACGTTAGGGGATTGTGTTACAACAACCGCAGGGCAACCACCTGTTGTTGACACAAAGAAAATGTTATGGATGTACTACGCTGGAAAACATGCTGAACTTGTACAGTTATTGGTGAATGTTGCAGCAGCTTACGAAAAGTACATATTTGCCAGGCTTCGTCCGGAAGCACAAGTTGATGTAGACAATTTTGTACAGACGTTCTTGTACATTTTCACACGTCCGGATTTTGTGATCCCATCAGAGCACTTCTTTAATCTGATGGCGGCTTCACCAATGTTGAACAATCTGGTCGCAATGTCTTCGATATTGAGTACCGATGGTGCATTACGATCTGTGTTAGTTCAACCCAACAATTTTTTCAAAGTGTTGCCTTTGTGTACTGTTCGCAACGAAGTACAAGTTAACATTCCTGCGCTGTTTAAGAACAACTCACAACTCGCTTCCTTATGGTGGTTACAATATACATCGGGTTTGGCTGGCATGTCAAACGCGACTACCTATAAGAATGCTATGACTTGTTTTGCAAACCTACCTGAAGAGTTGATCCTGCCTGACTGGCGATGTACACCCTTGTATTTTCAGGCAACGTACATCAACCCTGATAAGGATCGCTTGATTAAGAAGCGAATGAACGAGCGAATTCAAAACCATCTTCCAAACTTCAAACTGGAGATTGTGAATACACCTAAACCTAAACGAATCGCAATCATAGCGTCACGATGGTATACTAAGAGTGCGGTCTACAAGACTAGTGAGCCGCATATTGCCGCGTTGAAAGCCCGTGGTTACGATATGGATTTGGTGCATTTGGGGTCAAGGCACGTCGATGATATTCTTGAACGCGACATATTCTCATCTGTAAAGTATGTTGATATTGGGAAGGGCGGTTTCCGATACGATGAGATTGCGGACAATGATTATGAAGCAATCTACTACCCCGATATTGGTATGAATAACGAGTCGATTTGGTTGTCGAATCTACGTTTGGCACCTGTACAAATAATGGGCCTGGGTCATCCAGTAAGCACCTTTGGTTCTGAAATTGACTATTTCATTACGGGTGAAGAGGCTGAACATCCCACCGAAGTGATTAACAATTACTACGAGCGGGTTGTGTTGATTCCGGGGCTAGGGGCGACCCCTGTCAATCCTAAGTACACTAAGAAACAATCTCAAAAACCAACTGAGAATGATTTCTTGATTAACTGTTGCTGGACAGCCCCCAAGATCAATTATCCGATGCTTCAGGCGTTGGTTGAGATCAAAAAGCGAGCCAAACGAAAGGTAAGTTTCCATTTCTTGCCCTCATGGACTATTGGCCGCAAGAACTCGGCTATCCCCTTTCTGAGGGATATGAAAGTCCTATTTGGGGATGACGTATTGGTAACAGCGGAAAAACCCTACCATGAATATCTGGAAAAGATGGAATCTGGTAACTTATCCCTTGTGCCGCACCCGTTTGGAGGTTATAATACAGTAGTGGACTCCTTTGCGGTCGGTTTACCTTGTGTTGCCATTGAGGGGACTAAATGGTTCAATCGCTGTGGGCCGGGGCTACTGCGTCGATGTGGGTTCGAGGATTTGATTACGGATTCAGTCGAGGAATACATTACCAAGACTATCGAGATTATTGACAATGAGGCTTACTGGCTAGAGTTAATAGGCCGCTTGGCACTCGTTGATTTGGAAAAGACTCTGTATGAAACAGAGGAGCCGGGATACTTTGCAGACGCCGTTGATTATCTTATCGCAAATCATTCCCGCCTACAGGTCGAAGGTGGCAAACAACCCATCAGAATAGGATGTTAAAATGAAGCTCTTGTATTGTAAACGTTGCCATGACATTATCAAGTTATCGCAACGATTGAAAACTTGTGACTGTGGCAATGTCAAAGGTATGTATAGTACGGAAAGACAGGCCCAGTTTGTAGGCGAATTTGCTGTCCCACTTGGGATTCAGAACTCGTCGTTTGAGAGGGCGGTTAACCAACAACCAAAAACCAACAACGAAGACGGTGAGAGTGAAGCGACTTTTGAGGCTTTTGTAATTCCTGAAATTTGTCCAACCTTAGAGAGAATTGGCTAATGAGTGACACCCCATTTGAATGTGTACGTGTTACGGCTGTGCATGACCATCCTAAAGCCGACAGGCTGGATATTGTCAAAATCCTTGGCACGCAAGTGTGCGAACAGAAGGGTGCTTTCCAAGTCGGCGACTTGGGAGTGTACTTTCCACCGGATATGATGATTCCTGAAGACGTGGCTGAAACCCTTGGGGTTGCGAACTATCTCAAGCACGCCGTCTTTCCAGGTCATTTAACAAAATCCCGGTGTCGTATTGGGGCAATTCGTTTGCGTCAAATTCCATCGGTTGGTTTTCTCATTAAGTTCGACGACCTGGAGATGCAGGAAGGTGATGACTTTACCTCTCACTTCGGTGGCGAGAAGTATCAACCACCGATGAATCACATGATGTCGGGGGATATGCGAGCCGACACAACGTACTTCCCAATCTACACCAATATCCAGCACTATTACAAGTATGGGGCTCGATTGACTCCCGGACTGCCGGTGCGGATAACCGAGAAAATTCACGGTTGCCTGAAATCTTCAACTCATATTCGTATGGCTGATGGTACCTCAAAGTTTATTCGGGATATTCAACCTGGGGAGTATGTTGCTGGAATGGTTAATGATGCAGTTGTGCCCTCCAAAGTTTTACAAGTATTCCAAAATGGACCCACAGAAGATTGGTTGAAAATTAAGTTTACACGGAAACGATGCGGTCGTGGAAGCAGTTTTGGTTCAGTTACTTGTACACCTAATCATCAATTTTTTATAGGTAGTGATTACCAAGATGCCAGTACTTTGAAGACTGGCGACTCGCTTCAAGTTCTTCGGAGCGACTGGTATTTATCTCATATCCAAGAACAAATATTATTGGGAAAAATGCTTGGGGATGGTAGTTTTAATTCAATTGATACGAGTGCTCATATTGCGTGGGGACATGCTTCCGAAGATTTGACAAATTGGACGGCCAGTGGGTTAGGTGATTTGCATAATCCCCAAGGGGATGATTGCCAATTTAGTGGGTATAAAAGTTTGATTCATAGGGCACGGACTCATAATAGTGTGTTCCTCCTAGACAAATTTGAATCCTTTATCAAGAATGGTCGTAAGATTGTTCCTAGTTGGGTAGCCGATGAATTAACTCCATTGGCCATTGCTTTTTGGTACATGGATGATGGGTCATTAGGCCACCTTGAAGATCAAGAAGATCGAGCCCTTTTTGCCACTTGTGGATTTACAAAAGAAGATTGTCATGTTCTTATTCAGGGTTTACAAAAGTACGGTATCACGGCTATTTACTATGTAAGCAAAGGATATTCACGGCTGCGATTAAATGCAGACGATGCTGAAAAACTTTTTGTATTAGTCGCACCTTATATTCCTAAGAGTTTGCAGTATAAATTACCGCAACGGTATAGAGGACATGAAGGTTGGCTTCCTAAAACTGAGAATTCTTATAAGTCCGCTTTTGTATCTCAAATTATCTGGTCGATTACACCTGTGAAAAAGCAGGCGCAACGTTGGGATTTAGAAACTGAAACCCATAATTATTTACCAAGTAATGTTATTACACATAATTCCAATTCGCGTGTCGGGATTGTAGATGGTGAGTGGATGGCCGGGACTCATCGAACGAATAGGAAAGAGTTCAACTTGCGAGAGCAGCGTTCACTTTATTGGGGTCCAATGACAGAGCCGATGAAGAAGATGCTGCTTGCCATTCACAACGAACGTATCGAGAATGCTGCTTTTGATAGTGTAACTGTTTATGGTGAAATCTTTGGCAGCAAGGTCCAGCCGTTAGATTACGGTGTTAATGGTGCCGTAGGCTATCGCGTTTTCGATATTGCAGTCGGTGGCGAATACTTAGACTGGAAAGATGTTAAACGATTTTGTGACTGCCATGGAATTCCGACGGTCCCGTTGCTTTATGAAGGGCCGTTCAGACTTGAGTTGCTCGACGAACTAATGAATGGAGCAACAACGCTCTGCGGCGAGGGTGATATTAAGAGTTCCTTCAAAGGGCGTGAGGGAATTGTGATTACGCCATTGAAAGAGCAATACGCCGAAGAACTCCAGGGTAGGCTGATTCTTAAAGCCGTGAGTCCGGACTACTACGCGGCGATGAAGTGAGAAAGTTGGGCTCATATTTAGCCAATGTGATTTGAGGGAGTAAACAACATTAACGGAGAACTACTATGGCAAAGTTGACTAAGGAGACGGTTGCTGAAATCAAGACAGCACTTGCTGAGAGAAAATTGACGCAGGCTGAAATAGCAAAGAAGTTTAAGACAAGCCGATCCACTGTGTCGGATATCGCATGTGGTCGTATTCATAAGGACGTACAGAACAAGACGGTCAACGAGACTCGCCGAAAGACGGGTGGTCAGTTTGAAGGCGCACTCGTTGAAGAGGAACTTGATCCTGTTTTCTTGGATATGAGAGCCGAGATTGAAAGTCTACGGGAAGAACGAAATCAAGCAAGGCGGCAATTGAAAACCGCAGCCAAGGAAAAAGGATTATTCAAAGCTGTAGTTGATGAGATGGAGACTATTGTGGTCCCTGTTAAGTCGTTACCGATGGCTCGGAAATCGTTTGGTAAACCTGATAAAGACGCCATTACTGAAGATGTAGTGATGCATCTTAGTGACGGGCATCACGATCAAATTATCGTACCAGAAGAGTGTGGTGGTTTAGAATGCCATGACTTTTCTACGAGTATTTGTCGAGCCGAACACTATGTTGATACGGTGCTGAAGTGGACACAACACACGTTAGCACCGCATTTTCGTTTCCCACGGCTTCATATCTTTGCGTATGGTGACCACACCTCAGGTGAGATTCACGGCCACGCATCTAGGTCATACTTTCGGAATTCATTCAAGAATTCGATTGCCATTGGTCAGTTGCACGCTTTGATGTACCGAGACTTGGCAGCGTACTTTGATGAGGTTAACATTTACTACGTTGCTGGTAACCATGGTCGTCGTTCAAACAAGAAGAACTTCCACGGTGCCCATGACAATTGGGATTACTTGGTTGCTAAGACAGCCGAGTTGTATTGTCAGGACTTAGGAAATGTGCAATTCGCAATTCCGAATGCGTTTATGATTAACATCGAGGTGAATGGGATAGGTTTCTGTGTGTTCCATGGCGACGATATTCGATCCAGTTTAGGTATTCCTTGGTACGGGATGGAAAAACGCCAGCGACGTTTAGCGGCTCTTGGTCCGTCTCTAGGTACTCAGGTTCGCTATTACTGTTGTGGTCACTTCCATCGCCCCGGTTCAATGACTGAACTAGACGGCGAAATGATGATTAACGGTGCATGGGTGGCTACGGATGCCTATGCCTACAATTCGTTCGCGGGCTTCACTGAACCCACTCAGTTGATCCATGGTGTTCATGCTAAGAAGGGCGTCTCATGGCGATTACCAGTTAAACTGCGTGATAAGCGTCGAGAACTACTTGGTCCTCAGCGTTACGCGATTGATCTAATGGATGAGGTAGGATAATGTACATTTTAGGTGGCGATGACGTTCGGTCAGACTTAGTGTTTTTAGCACATCCAAGAACTGCGTCTACAGCAATCAAACGGGCGTTGGAAGAAATGGGTGATGTTCAGCGGGTCAAAAGCCATCATGGAATGGACGCCGATCAAATTCCTAACGATGCAATAGTGTTCGCGGTCGTTAGGAATCCATGGGATTTGTTTATCTCGTGGTGGTTTAAGCGTCGCGCAGAACGATCCCCGTTCTACGGAAAACCCCTGGAAGAATTCATGCCGTTGTTTCGTAGGCATAACGAACAATACTTCAGGGGTGGCAAACTCTTTTACATGTCGGAGTATACAAACCAGATTCTCAGTTACGAGCATCTACAGGCACAATTCGATGTGTTGATCGTAGGTCTGGGTTATGCACCTCAAGCTATCGGGATGGTTAACAAATCGGAAGAGAGACCGGCTCCAAGTTACCGTGAGCATTATACGCCAGCCGCTCAACGCTGGGTAGCTGAAACCTTTGCTGAAGAGATCGAGAAATATGGCTATCAATTCTGAACTTGATTTTTACAAGCACGCACCCGATCTTTCAGTGGTGAGACCCAAGCGAATCGGGGGTATTCTACCATTGCTAGAGTATCAAGGTAAACTGTTTCACTATTGCTATATATGCAAAGGGTGGGTAGAAGGCGAACACGATGTTCGCATAAGTGAACCACCGCGTAGGAAGTCATGGCATTGTCAGCGTTGTGGAGCAGAACAACTTTCATTTGGAGTCGGTGATGCATCCTAAACTCGTAGAACTGACACAGCTTGAACGTAATTGGGACGGGGAAGGTGCGGAGTTTATTCGCTTTTCAGCGATAGCGAGAGCGCAAGCAACCTTAGATGCGTCGGATTTTGTACCCGATCACATTGCCCCTATGTCAAATGGTGGCCTTCAATTTGAATACTATGGTCCGCATTTTGATATGGAAATAGAGTTTACACCGGACGGTGAAATTGCGTTACTTGTCTGTGATAAGAAATGTGACGAAGCCGTCGAAATTCATATACCGGGAGGTAAGTAATGGGATTCCTAGACCGTTTTCGGCGTAGAAGAGACGATTCGGTAGACGACACGCCGGTAGACGACAAGCCGGTAGACGACACACCTGATGATAAACCGGACAGGCGAAGTCGTTGGGATGAGCGACGTAAGAAACGTCGTGACCATGTGATTGAACGTAAGAAGGCTCAAGCCGGTATTGCGAAACATCGCAAATGGGTGATGCTGTGGATTGCTGTGATTGTAGTTGCACTTGTTGTACTAGCGATTTTCATAATGAACAAGATGAGTTTAACAGGACTGATATTCTGATGCCTTTAGAAATCCCCGATGATCCAGCACGTCAAGTTTTGGACACTGGTCGAACCGGTGTTTTGATTCTACCTCTAACCCATGAGCGAATGCAATTGGGGGAATGGCGTTTGGTTCGTAAAGAGCTAATAGAAGACGACAACGATGTATACATGCCTCACGTTGAGTTGAAGGTTGGTGTCGAGGGGTCGTGGAACACGGACAAAATTGTCCGATGGTACATGCATCGACCCTGGTATATGATTGACAACCGGCTGCGGCTTGAGTTGCATAATGTCCATGCGCGTTGGGAGATCGAGGTTGAGCCGTGGGATAGCACTTGTTATCCATTGGAGGCAGAATACATAACTGGGCGTGTCTATCCTGAGGCTATGGGCTCAGCTTGTCACAAGTTCTATGTCCATGACGCTCGACGATTTGATAAGGATGAGGGGTAAATGAATCAAGCGAAGAAACAAATGTCAGATGGCTGCAATATCGTAGCCGTAATTCTGTTGAACGTAGCCCTGTTTAGTTTGATCTTTCCTATCTCAGGAGCAGCATCGGCTTTGTCTATAGCTGGTGTCGCGGCAGCGGCGGCCTTTATTGGAGCGTTGATTCGATTCCAAGCTATCTTTGAGAAGTGGGAATTACCAAACGTAAGTTTTAGCATGAAACAAGTAGGAAGCATGAGGGGGAAACGACGTGATCGTTCTTCTAAATAAACTATTGAATTGTGGCTGGTGGCTCGGCATTGTAGCAGGTGTCTTTTTGGCCCTGCTTAGTTGCCAGTACCCTGGACTAGAATTATGGGCAGGTATCAGTGGTGCCGCAGCTTTTAGTTGTGCGGTAGGTGGTATGGCCTTAGCCTTAGTGGTGAATAACAATGGGTGAAGTATTACAGCGTGCTGATGGATCATTTTATGATCCCGACAGACTTCCGATAGAAATTATACCGTTTGCGAATCTCTCATGGATGGCAGTAGATATTCATATCAAACGGGGGCGGCGATTCGTAACCGCATTAGAGTGGACGGATACCGATGAAGGGTCGATGGGGCCGCCACCAGCGATCCGCCTTGACTATGATAACGCGCAAGCGTTGATGAATAATCTGTGGAAGCAAGGTTTTCGTCCGAATCCTAGCTTAACTGGAGAGGACCGCTTAGGGGCGATGAATAACCATCTCCAGGACATGAGACAAATTGCGTTTAACACGTTAGAGATCGAACAACCAAAGAAGGGGAAATGACAAATGTGTCGCGTTATGATCGCACTAATGTGCGTGTGTTTAATGTGTTGTACGGCAATGGCTGGGGAAATTCATTGCAAGCATTTTTGGAATGGGATGACACAGGGCACCCCAGAGACAAATGATCTGGTGATTCGAGACTGTTATGCAGTGAGTACGAATGATGATACAAAGTTTCCCGATTGGGTTGCCTATCATCTTACGTATCGAGAAATGTTGGGGACATTGTCATTAAATCGTAAATGGCAAACTGACCCCTATCTGGAGGATGACGAAACCTTGGAAGCGTCACCCGACGCATACCTCGGGGCGTTTACATCACAGAGATACGACAGAGGTCATCTCGTCCCACTCGCGTCATTTGTGGGTTCAAGGGACGCACAACAAGTCAATTACTACTCTGTGATCGTACCTCAGAAAGTGAGCTTAAATCGGGGCGTATGGAAGAAAGTTGAAGGTTGGGAACGAACGTTAGTGGACTGGTACGGGGAAATCTACGTTCTCAATGGCACCTTGTATGAAGATGATATGCCATCTTTGCCGAATGCTGGTGAGCCACATAGAGTGCCTTCGGGATTCTGGAAGATCATTGTCTTTGAAGACTATCGTCCAAGGGCTATTGCCTTTGTATTCGATCAAAATACTCGATTGCGAGCCCAACCAGTGGACTCAGTAGTGACCATTGTGGAACTTGAAAAGCTGACTGGACTGACCTTTTTTCCTGATTTGCCTGAACAAAATGCCGCTAGCTTCAAACGGGAGTCAAACAAGGCTTTTGTTATCGAAGAGTTACAGCACGGAATTTATCAGGAATAACTTGACACACGATGGAAAGTGTGGTATAGTTAATAGAGTGGGTGTAGACTGTACTTATGCGAACGTGAAGGGCCGGGACGTTGCTGGATTCCAAACCCAATAACAACCTGGATGCAACCGACTCAGTGACCTGTCGCAGCTACACATTCTGTTTACCATGGACTAGGGAAACGTGGACGGGATTGGAGAATTGGTATGGGCAATAAGCCACTTGCTCGTAGGCGACGACGACGTAAACTCGACGCCCGCCCACGTTCCCGTAGCACTACTATTACCCCTCCAAAGGAGGGGGAATGTCGTTGTGGGAAGCTTAGTCATCCTATTTATGGGCAACAATGCGAGGATTGTTGGGTAGACGCTC
>Ga0255052_10001543_pt1 | contig 17242 bp, 10 predicted proteins | sample JV7_2_21_MG_FD_188632 | JGI IMG/M metagenome (GOLD analysis project Ga0255052, IMG submission 188632) | Seawater microbial communities from Jervis Inlet, British Columbia, Canada - JV7_2_21 | ecosystem: Environmental > Aquatic > Marine > Inlet | place: Canada: British Columbia | collected...
CGCGACACAGAGTCTGTTGCAACGCAAGCCCAGGACGCTTGCGGTTAACGTTAGCGGCAGGCTGCAGGCCGGCGTTACGGCCAAGGATGTCATTCTCGCCATCATCGGCCAGATCGGTGTCGGTGGAGGAACAGGACATGTCATCGAGTACCGGGGTGAAGTCATGTCTGCGATGGACATGGAAGCCCGCATGACGATCTGCAACATGTCTATAGAGGCGGGAGCCAGGGCCGGCATGATCGCTCCCGACGAGACGACCATCGAATACCTTACAGGCAGACCGAGGTCCCCGTCGGGAGCCGACTGGGACAAAGCCGTTCTACGCTGGCGCGCGCTGCCAAGTGATGCGGCTGCGGTTTTTGACAAGTGTGTCGATCTGTGCGGCGACACGCTGGAGCCAATGGTCACGTTCGGCACCAACCCCGGCATGGTCATACCGATAAATGACCCGGTGCCCGAGGCGGACGGAGATCCGGGATTCCGCAAGGCTCTCGATTACATGCAGCTTAGTCCGGGCAAGCCGTTGACCGAGTCTCCGGTCGATATCGTCTTTGTCGGGAGCTGCACGAATTCCCGTCTGTCCGACCTCAAGCAGGCCGCGGATATTCTTCGCGGGCGCAAGATTTCGCCGGGCGTCACGATGCTGGTCGTACCTGCCTCGCAGCAGGTCAAACACGAGGCGGAAAGGCTGGGCTTACACAAGGTGTTTGCATCCGCCGGCGCGCAATGGCGCGAATCGGGCTGTTCGATGTGTATTGGCATGAACGGCGATACCGTGCCGAGCGGACGGCTCTGCGTCAGCACGAGTAACCGAAACTTCGAAGGCCGCCAGGGCATGGGTGCGCGCACCATTCTGGCAAGCCCGTTGACCGCTGCTGCATCTGCGCTCGAGGGCCGCGTAGCCGATCCTCGTAGCTATCTGTAATCGTCGTTGGGAGTTGAACCCTGGAAGCCGTCCGAAAAATTCGTTCTCGTACCCTGGTCCTGCCCAAATCAGACGTTGATACGGACCAGATCATACCGGCCCGGTTCCTGACGACGACGTCCCGCGAGGGACTGGGCACCCGGCTCTTTAACGACTGGCGCTTCCAGCCGGATGGCAGCGAGAATCCCGATTTCGTATTGAACAAGGCCGATTCGAAGGGCTGTGAGGTCCTGGTTGCGGGTCACAACTTTGGCTGTGGCTCATCCCGCGAACACGCTCCCTGGGCCCTTCTCGACTACGGGATCCGTGCGGTGATCAGCACTGGAATCGCCGATATTTTTGGTAGCAACTCCCTGAAGAACGGACTGGTGCCGATCGTCATCGATAAGGAAACACATGCCTGGCTTGTGTCAAACCCGGGTATCGATGTTGAAATTGACGTGACGAACGCCACGCTGACAGTCGCAAACGGCAAGACAGTCGAGTTTACGATTGACGCGTTCTCCCGATATTGCCTGACAGAGGGCATCGATCAACTCGGCTTTCTGCAGGAACACGAAGACGCAATAAGACGATTCGAGGAGACACGATCCTGGACGCCCTGATTACCGTCCTCCCCGGCGACGGGATCGGGCCCGAAGTTGCGCATGCAGGCATTGCCATCCTTCAGCGGGTTGCGTCGAAGTACGGTCACAAATTCCGGATTGAAGAAAAACTCATTGGCGGTGCCGCTATTGACGAAACGGGCTCACCACTCCCTGCCGATTCGATCGCCTGTTGCAAAGAGTCCGACGCCGTGTTGCTCGGCGCAGTCGGCGGTCCCAAATGGTCCGATCCGAACGCAACGGTCCGGCCGGAACAAGGCCTGCTGCAGCTTCGAGCCGAGCTTGAAGTGTATGCGAACCTGCGGCCAGTGCAGATTATTGATGCGCTATCCGGAGCTTCGCCGATTCGCCCTGAACGGTTGCAGGGCGTCGACCTCCTGGTCGTCAGGGAACTCACCGGCGGCATCTATTTCGGTGACAAGAAGCGAGACGAGACGTCCGCCAGCGATCTTTGTGTCTATCATACTTTCGAAATTGAACGCATCGTTCGCGTTGCAGGCAAGCTCGCGCAACAGCGAGACAGTAAGCTGTGCTCCGTGGACAAGGCCAATGTACTCGAGACTTCACGCCTCTGGCGCGACGTGACAAATAACATCATGAGCAGCGAGTTCCCGGATGTAGCGTTGGAACACATGCTGGTTGACGCGGCCGCGATGCATCTCATCAACCGACCCGCCGACTTCGATGTCATCGTCACCGAGAATATGTTCGGCGATATTCTGACCGACGAAGCATCGATGCTCGCGGGTTCGCTCGGCATGCTCCCATCTGCATCGATCGGAGACTCGAAGCGCGGACTCTTCGAGCCGATTCATGGATCCGCGCCGGATATTCAAGGGCAAGGGCTCGCCAACCCCTGCGGGATCATTGCCAGTGTAGCGATGTTATTGCGTCATGGCCTGGATCTGAACGAGGAAGCGACTGCAGTTGAGTCGGCCATACGCGATGTTATCGAAAGTGGTGCAAGGACGGCCGATCTGGTTGTAGCTGGCGATGCGGTAATGAGTACTACCGAAATGACCCGGGCGATTAGTCAGAAGCTGCTCTGATCGGCTCGGGCGCTATGTGGTGACTATCCATGCGTGCATTCGAACCACACCGACCTTAAATCACAATTTCCGTTTCAATCTTACGCAGGTTGTAATTCGAACTCATAACAAAACCATAGGCACCCGTATTCGCGATCAGGATGACGTCATTTTCCTCGGATGGCGGCAACAAGCGGTCGCTGCCGAGACGATCACCTGTTTCGCAAATGGGGCCAACGACAGTTACGGATTCCGTGGCGGGCTCATCCGAGCGCGTCAGGTTCACGATTTCATGGTAGGCGCCGTAAAGTGCTGGTCGAATCAGCGAATTCATACCCGTGCCCACACCGACGTAACGCATGTTCCCTTTTCCCTTCACCTGCGTAACGCGCGTTAACAATACACCTGCCTGTGCGACCAGAAACCGGCCCGGTTCGAGCCACAAGCGATAATTCGGATATGCCGTCTTGATTGCTGCAAGCGTCTCATCCAGCTTCTCAAGGTCAAGCGGCTTGTCGCCGGGTTTTTCGGCGATGCCCAGACCTCCTCCCAGATCCAGATATTCGACGGCGGGAAACCGGCCGGCGACCTTGATGAGTTCGGCTGCGACCGTTCGCCAATTCTCCGGATCGAGTACGCCGCTGCCGCTGTGCGCGTGTATGCCAATCACTTCGGCCTCAGCCTGAATCAACAGCTCTACCAGTTCATCGATTTCGAACCGCGGGACTCCGAATTTAGAATGGACACCCGCTGTTTTCACATGTTCGTGGTGGCCACGCCCCTGTCCCGGATCGACTCGAATGAATAATTTTTTACCTCGAAAGACCTCCGGCCATGCTTTCAGTGGATGCAGATTATCCAGCGTTACCTGCAATCCCTTCTCAATCGCCCATTCGTACTCTGACCGCGGAGCGAAGTTCGGTGTGAACAAAATCCTGTTTTTGTGGAGACCAGGGATCACCTCGAACAACCGCTCAACTTCCCCGGGGGAAACGCACTCGAAATCGACTCCGGTCTCAGCCAGGACTTTGAGCAATTCAGCATTGAAATTTGCTTTGACCGCATACAGGACGCGGTCAAGCGCATCCATGTTCAACAAGCAGTGAGCTGCGCTCCTGACACTGTCCGCGTCGTAAACATAAGCATTGAAATGTTTATCAGCCAGTTCCAGCAAATTGTCCCGTTTTTGCAACCACCAGGGTGGCTCGCGAACATGCTTTGCCGGTTCTCCCTGAAACAGTTCTTCCCAGCTCGGACCGAAGGCCGGGCTGCCGCCGGACTTACGGATGATCGACGCGTGAAGTTTGCTCACTAACTTCGGCGCCTGCTCCTGTTCGATGATGAAACTGAAATTCAGGTCATTTGCAGCCTGCGAAACGAGATGGATTTTTTCCTCCCCGAACACTTCGAGCGCAGGCGCGATTCGCGGCAGGATCGTACGAATTTTCCGACCAACCAGACTGACTGCCGCACAGTTTCGAATGATCTGTACGCGGCAAAGTGCCTCGAGATCTCTCACCAGTGCCTGCTCCGTGTCCGCCGCCAACATTCCATCGCCGGTTTCGATCGAGACCGTGACGTTTGTTTCCGAGGTCGAAACCAGATCCACTGATACGCCGTGACGCTTGAAACACGAGAACGCATCTGCAAGGAAACCGACCTCATGCCACATGCCAACGCCATCCATCGACACGAGAGTTAGCCCTTTTCGCGAAGCGATGCCCTTTACCTGAGGTTCGGTCTCACTGGTAACCGAGGATATGACCGTTCCGGATATGTGCGGAGCCGCGGTGCAGCGTATGAAAAGCGGAATACCGTATCGCCGTAAGGGCGGAAGGCACCGGGGATGCAGTACGTGGCTGCCGGTCGAGGCAAGCTCCTGCGCCTCGTCGAATTGCAGGGCGACCAGAAGCCGCGCCGACGGCACCAGCTTGGGATCTGCGGTGAACATACCCGGGACATCCGTCCAGATTTCGACACGCCTCGCCTGCAACCTTGCGGCGAAATAGGCTGCCGACGTATCGGATCCGCCACGTCCCAGCAATACAGTTTCCTGTTGTGCGTTCCTGGCGATGAATCCCTGCGTGAGGATCACTTTGCCGTGACCAGCCAATTCGCTGGCCAGTACGGGATCCGCCTCGTAGCCACAGGTGGCCGACAGATAGCTTTGCGCGACCGAGCGATTCGTATGCGTTTCGCATATCAGGATGTCCCGGGCATCCTGCCAGTGCACGTCGATGCCGAGGCTATCCAGATACGAAGCACCCAGCCTGGTCGCCATAATTTCCCCAAGCGCTATGACGCGAACGCGGACGCGAACGTCAACTTTGTGCACCAGACGCACGCCGGCCACCAACTGGTCCAGTTCGCCTAACGCCCCATCAAGCAGTGACGGTCCGTCCAGCCCCAACGCATCGGCCAGGTCATAATGCTGCTGCTTCAACGCGGCGAAGTTCTCTGAAGTATCTCCGCTGGTCGCAGATAGCAGGATTTCCTCCAGCGCATTTGAAACACCTTTCAACGCCGATTGCACGACGACGAGCCGGAATCCGGCGTCGAGACGGTGTCGAATTCGATCGGCAATGCTTATCCATTTGTCCGCAGTCGATACACTCGTTCCGCCGAACTTCAAGACAAGCCATTCCGAATTCGCTATGTTTTCGGCCGCACCGAGGGAGCCGCTCTCCGCAAATTCGGCCTCACTCTTGCTGCTTGCCTTAACCGTCTGAGCTGTCATCACATCAATCGCGTCTTGGTCATCACGCTCTATCAAAAAAAAACCCGCTCGGAGATTCCTTGCGGGTTTACGGACAATAGCCGGTTCAAAGTCAGCCGGTACTACTGCCAGTCACACCCACGCACCTCTGGCGCGCCATTTGTTTTAAGTGTTTGTGAACGCCGATAAACACAGCGGCCCGGCACACTACGTGGATGCAATTCAATTTCGTCCACGCAGTAAATCGGACCTGACTTACGAGGTCAAGTATTAGCCAGAATATTTAATCTTTGCTGCGTAAGATGCGAGCAGAGACGAAGCGAGAACGCAGTATAAGGTGGAAACTATTCGTCCCAGGCAGGTGCCACGGTCACGGCGCCCTGTGACGCCGATGACACCTCTGCGCGGTATTTCGCCAATGCGCCGGTCGTCACGCCGGACCTGGGCCGCACCCAGTTCGCCCTGCGCCTGGTGAGCTCTTCGTCATCGACCGAAATGTCGATACGACGTTCTTCGGCATCGATCGTAATCACGTCGCCGTCCTCGATGAGGGCGATCGGTCCACCCACGGCCGCCTCCGGAGAAACGTGGCCGACAACGAAACCGTGGCTGCCGCCGGAAAAGCGCCCGTCCGTTATCAACGCGACGTCGGCGCCGAGACCTTTGCCCACTATCGCACCGGTCGGGCTCAGCATCTCGCGCATACCGGGCCCCCCTTTCGGTCCTTCATAGCGAATGACAATCACGTCGCCGGAGGCGATTTCATCATTCAGAATCGCTTTCAGGGCGAGTTCCTCTGAATGAAATACACAAGCGCGACCCTCGAATCGCAAGCCTTCCTTACCTGTGATCTTCGCCACGGCGCCATCGGGTGCAACGTCACCGTACATGATGACCAGATGACTCTCCGCCTTGATCGGATTATCGAAGTCGCGGACTATTTCCTGACCATCGGGATAGTCCGCAACATCGGCAAGATTTTCCGCCACAGTGCGGCCTGTTACCGTCATGCAGCTGCCATGCAGCAAACCCCGGTCGAGCAAGCGTTTCATTAGCGGCTGAATGCCGCCGATGTCGATTAGCTCTGACATCAGGTATCGGCCACTTGGCTTTACGTCGGCAAGCACCGGGACAGTCGCGCCTATGCGATCGAAATCGTCGAGCGTGAGATCCACACCTGCGTCCTTTGCAATTGCCAGCAAATGCAGGACAGCGTTTGTCGAACCACCTAACGCAATGACCACTGTAATCGCGTTCTCGAATGCTTCGCGCGTCAGGATATCGCGCGGTTTAATATCCTTTTCAATCAAATTCATGACTGCCGCTCCGGCACGCTGACAGTCGTCAATCTTGTTTTGCGAAATGGCCTCCTGTGCCGAACTGTTTGCCAGACTCAGACCCAGTGCCTCGATCGCGGACGCCATCGTGTTCGCCGTGTACATGCCGCCGCATGCGCCCGGGCCTGGAATGGCCGTTTGCTCCACTTCAAGCAAAGTCGTCTCGTCGATCGCACCACTCGACAACGCGCCTACCGCTTCGAAAACGGAGATGATGTCCCGCCGCTTCGCGCCGGGTTTGATCGTCCCGCCATATACGAATACCGACGGCCTGTTCAGCCGCGCCATCGCCATGACGCAACCGGGCATGTTCTTGTCGCAGCCGCCGATCGAAATCAGACCGTCAAATCCCTGTGCTGCGGCGACGGCCTCGATCGAGTCGGCGATGATCTCCCTGGAAACAAGTGAGTAGCGCATGCCCGGCGTGCCCATGGAAATGCCGTCGGACACAGTGATCGTGTTAAATATGACGCCCTTGCCACCAGCTGCGTCCGCGCCTGCGGCAGCCTCCCTGGCCAGTTGATCGATATGCATATTGCATGGCGTCACCATGCTCCAGGTTGACGCGATGCCGATTTGCGGCTTTGAGAAATCTTTCTCGGTAAAACCAACAGCACGCAACATTGCCCGGCTCGGCGCCTGTTCGACGCCGTCGACAACAACGCGCGAATACCGGCGCAGTTCTTTTTCGGTCATGGAAATCGCTCTAGGTGTTTAGTCGTTATTCTAAGGTCGAATCATCGTCTCTGATAATAACCGCGATTCGACGGAAAATGTTCGCATTCACCGCCTCCGGTTGCGGAACTAGCATCTCGAGCACGAAGGCTTCGTCGGATTCGGGTCTCGAATCCTGGACCAGCGGAATAAGAATTCTGGCCGAACGCTGTCCGGGCCCGAAATGAATGCTGTTTGTGCCCGGGGCAAAATAGTCCTCGCCCTCTGTGGCGGTGACTTCGCGCAGGATGTACTCGACTGTCAATGCCGTTTGATAAGGATTAAAGCGAACAACATCGATCTGCACGGCAGGATCGCGCTCCCGCACCGACACCTGACCTACCGCAAATGCGACGGTGTCGGGTCCCAGCCCGGACTCGAATCGTCGCTGATCATCGTCCTCGAGGCTAAGATTGATCAGCGCAAATTCGGACTCGGCATTATCGAAATCCCGAACCAACAGTGACACCTGTCGGTCGGGCTCGCGTATCGGGTCCGTGGTCATCGCTATCGCGAATCGAGCCCGGTCCTGTCCAGGCAGGAATCGCGCCATACTGTGCTCCGATATCTGGTATTGACCGGATTCCCACGGCGAGCGGTTACCGCTGAAGCCAACTTCCTCGATTTTTACGACCAGCGTATCGCCAATATTGGATTCGCGCACGAGATCGATGATCGCCGGCTCCTCGTTTTCCCTGAGGATGAGATCAACTTCCTTGCGCAGCGTACCCGGAATAGCGAGCGGTATTTCAACATCAGGGGGCCGCAAAGTGGAAAAGTAGAGCGACTCCGCTGGCTCGGTAGTCTCTTCGGCTTGCACATTTTCGCCAGCGAGCTCAGGAACGCGCGGTCCGTCGTCGAGAACCAGGCCCGGATTCTCCAGGACCTGCTCTTCCACTGCGGGCGGCTCGCCCTGGGGCGCTTGTTCTGCAATCGTGCTCTGATCTGTGGCAACCGTTGCATCAGGTTCGGAACTCGCCAGCAAGTCGTCCAGCAATCCGGACTGGCGAAGCCCCAGCATGCCAACAATCAACACCGCCGCGGTGACAATATACGGCCAAAGCCGCCGCCGTTCGTCGTACGGCTCGTCAAGCTCCGTCGCTACCTCAACCGATTTCGGGGCAACTGGCGCAGCAAGCGCCTCAATGAATTCCCTCGGAGACGCGAAACGTGACACGCGAGAGTACGAAAGCGCCTTACGTAAGGCGTGCCATTCAGTATCATTCAGTCCCTGCGGCCTTTGCGGCTCCATGCCTGTGTCTGCGGCCTCTGCGGCGTTTCTTGGACCAAAGACGCGATAACCGGCGACAAGGCGGTACATGAGGCATCCGAGCGAGAAGACATCGTCTGCGACAGCCGGCTCTTCCCCGGTCAGCACCTGCATACTTGAGTAAGCCGGTGCCAGGGTGCCGGGCACGCCCACATCGACATTCGCCTTTCCCTGCAATTGTTTCTGCCGAACCCGGGCAACACCAAAATCGAACAATTTTATTTCGCCGTTCGGCGAGACCAGGATGTTGCCCGGCTTCACATCGGCGTGAACGACGCCCAGACGATGTGCATAGTCGAGTGCCTTGGCAACCTGCTTGATGACATCGAGCGCCGTCTCCTTGTCGATCTTCTTGCTACCGCTGTCATCGAGAATGCTGCCCAGTGACTTGGCGTCCAACCATTCCATTACAATAAAATAGAGATCTTCGTCACGATCGAGATCCAGGAATCGCACAATGTTCGGATGCAACAGGCATCGACCTTTGGCCGCTTCCTGCTGCATGGCGCGCAATGCCTGCTCGTTTCCCGCCAGCTGCGGCGTCAGAACCTTGATCGCTACCCGGGGATCGACGCCATCGGCTTCCGCAAGGCGCCGATCCAGGGCCTTGTACACGACACCCATGCTGCCGTCGGCGATCCGCTCCTGCAGGAGAAACCTGTCTCGCAGGACTGAGCCAATCTGGCATCGATGGTCGACCGATTCCTCGTCCGACGTCGCCGGCGCAATAACGGTGGTATCTCTGAACAGCTCATCATTTTCGATAACAAGGTCTGGCACGATGGGCGCCAGCGTAACATCTTCCTGTTCCTGCCCTGCGTGTTCGAGCATGCGCTGAACCAGCTCGAAAGTTTCGTCACGCAGATTCCCCGCCTGGTACTGCTCCCGGAGTATGCGGCGGATGTCCGCTTCGCTATCGGCGTCCCCCGACAATAGCGACTGGACCGCTGAATGAATGTCGTCCAGCAGGCTCTCATCGGCAATCTGTTCGTGAAGCTCCTCCGCGAACCCGGAAAGCTCCTCCGGGTAAGACCGCTCGAGTTTGTCGATGTTGGCGTTCATAAGCCTGCAAGTTTATCGTGCGCGCCCGCCCTACTATGGGAACTGGTCGTCATATTGCATTGCCCGGGCTGCGGGTTCTGCGCGCAGAAGACTGAAATCAAAGCACTTTTCCCGGATTCAGAATGTTGCCGGGATCGAGGGCTGCCTTGATGGATTTCATGACGGCTATCTCCTCTTCGCCACAATATTGCTTCAGGAGCTCACGTTTAAGTTGCCCGATGCCGTGTTCTGCGCTGATACTGCCCTGAAATGAGCTGACGACCTCATAGACAGCATTGCTCAGGCTGGCTGCCTTGTCGCGAAATCTGTCTCCCTCCCAGGATTTCGGCTGACTGATATTAAAGTGCACATTGCCGTCACCGATGTGCCCAAATGCAACGATCCTTGCATCCGGCGTGATCTTCAAGACCGCCGTCTCCGCCGCTTCTATGAAATCGCCGATTTTTCCGAGTGGAACGGACACGTCATGCTTTACGCTAACGCCCTCGAATTTCTGAACCTCGGAAATCGAATGACGAATTCGCCATAGCCCTTCTTGCTCCGACACGTTCTTGGCAATAACGGCATCGATGCCCAACTGCTTTTCCAAAGCAGCCGCCAGTGCGCTTTCCAGAGTCTGTGCATCCTCAGCGAGTGACGATTCGAGCAATACGTACCATGCATGATCATCTGTAAACGGAATCTTAAGTGCCGACATGTGCCGTCGCAGGTAACGGATCGCACGACCTGGAATCAATTCGAACGCCTGCAGCTGATCCGCCATTGAACCACGGAGTTCCACAAGCAGATCTACTGCATGCTTCGGACTGTTTACGGCGATCATTGCAGTCTGTGTAATTCTTACTTCGGGGTATAGCCGGAGATTTGCCGCAGTGATGACTCCCAGTGTTCCCTCGGAGCCAATGAACAGATGTTTGATGTCGTAGCCGGCCGTGTCCTTTCGGAGACCCCTGAGCCCGTTCCAGATGGTGCCATCGGCAAGGACGACTTCAAGCCCCAGCACCTGGTTTCGCGCGTTGCCATATCTCAGTACATTGACACCGCCGGCATTCGTCGAAAGATTGCCACCGATCTGACAAGTCCCCTCGGCGGCCAGACTCAAGGGAAAAAATCGCTCGGCTTGTCGCGCTGCTGCCTGCGCGTCCGCAAGAATGCAGCCGGCCTCGACAGTCATGGAGTAATCGTTCGGCGAGACGCATCGAATGGCATTCATTCGCGATAGCGACAAAAGCACCTGCCGGCCGGTCTGGTCGGGGATCGCCCCGCCACAAAGGCCCGTGTTGCCCCCTTGCGGAACGACCGCCGTGCTGGCTGCGGCACAGGCCTTGATAACCGCCGATACCTGCTCCGTGCTACCGGGCGACACCATGAGCAGTGTTTCGCCATGGAAAACGTCCCGCCATTCGGTAAGATGCGGCAAGAGTTCATCCGGGTCACTGGTCCAGCCGGAGGTACCCACAATCGATTTGAGTTCGTCGATGAGCATTCAGGTCCCCAGATTCGCGTGTTGCGCGAAAGTCTGCCAGTCGATATTGCTGCCACACATCACGGCCACTACTTTCTTGCCGGAAAAGCGACCGGATAACGGGCCTATCAACGCTGCCGTGCTAGCCGCACAGGCGGGTTCGACAGCGATTTTCAACTCTCTGAACAGCAGGCCCATCGAGTCTTTCAGTTCGGCGTCAGTAACGAGAACAAGTTCATCGACATTTTCTTTGCACAACTCATAGGAGATTGGTAACGCGAAAGGCGCGCCCAGGCTATCGGCTATCGTTGCCACTTTTTCGATCGACTCAGGCCTCCCGCTCGCAAAACTACGAGACATTGAATCAGCGCCAACAGGTTCAACGCCGATTACCTCGCAGCGCGGCTTCAGTTGCTTCACAGCGCTCGAGATGCCGGCGCACAATCCGCCTCCGCCTATCGGCACGATAACCGCGTCCAGGTCAGGGACCTGCTCGCAGATTTCCAGGCCCACAGTTGCCGTGCCGAGAACAACATCAGAACCCTCGAAAGGGTGCACAAAAAAACGCCCCTCCTTCTTTTGAATCTCCTCGGCAACGTCAAAGGCGCTATGAACATCATCGGCAAGCACCACTTCGGCACCAAAATCACGACATCGTTCTACCCTGAGCGGATTCGCATTCATGATCATGACGACCTTGGCGCTCGTTCCAACAGCTCGCGCCGCGAACGCTGTCGCTATTGCGTGATTTCCTGCACTGACCGCCGTAACGCCAGCCTCTTTCTGTTGTGAATCGAGGCCGAGCATGACCGAAAGGGCACCTCGTGGCTTGAATGTCCCGGTTCGCTGCAAGAACTCGAGCTTCGCGTGTATCTCGAATACTTCGCCCACATAATCCTCAAGCCACCGACAACGCAAAACCGGTGTACGGATCAGCCACTCCTGCAGGCGTTCATGCAAAACACGAACGGCGTCGATTCTCGGCGTTTCAGAGAACAATCACACCACCTCCGACAAATAATATCGTTCTTGAGACACGGCCCCGACCGTATCGCCCCGGCCTGGTGTAAACTCCGCCAATAGCAGGGTCATTATGTAAAGCACGCAGTTTTCCACAATTGACCAATGTTAGGGAAATGATATACATATCGCAGGTTTCTAATAATACTTGCACTGCTGCACGGAGTTGATTAATTTCGTTTTTCAGCACCGGTAACGTGGTGGACGCCCACGATCGGCGACTACCCGAATAATCGGTCGGCACTCCAATTGGGGCGGTCCAAGCCTGGGTTAACACTAAATGGACCTTGACAAACTTACGCAATCCGGCATCCGGCGAATGGTCAATTATTCGCCATACCTGGACCAATTGGCCGGCCTGGCAAATGACATGGGTCTGCGCCAGCGAAGCAACCTGGTGCACCTGGAGCGCTGTCTTAACGATCACTGGTCACTTGGGCAAAACAGCATTCTTAGCTGGGCCCCATTGGAAGACGGTCTTCTGATTCTGGTAGTACCCCATTACGCCATCGCCGAATACACGGCCGCTCCGGCCGACGACCCGCGGCTTCCGCAGCGTGTCTCGGCACGTTTCATTACCGAACTGATCTCCGGCGACCGTCAACTAACGATAGCCCAGATTCAAAAGGTGGCCAAGCTGCTGGACATCGAGCCGGTATTCGTCCCGCTGCGACAGCCGCTGACGGGGCACTTCGTCGAGACCGAGATCATTGAGAAGATGATCCGGCGTTATGGCATTAACTACGTTGCCAGCCGTGCCGTAACGCTATTCGACATCGTGGGCTTCAGCCTCCTGACACCGTTTGAGCAGATGACACAGCTGAACAGCCTGTCTTATTCGCTAAATTCGGCGCACGCGAAAATGCTCGAGCAGGACATTGGAATCAATTTTGCCCGCTCCTCCAGTGGCGACGGATTCTACATCTGGAATCGTGATCACGGCCTCGAAGCCAACGTTAATCTCTACCATTTCATGCACATCGTGCTGGCTGATAACGCTATTGCGCGTAGCAAGGCAGTGTCCAGGGCCGTGCCGCGGCTGCGTGCCTGTTTCCACGTCGGCAGTTGCTATGAATTTCACCAGGCCGAAGGGCTCAATCCAACCATTCATGACTTTATCGTCGGTGACGTAACGATCGAGCTGGCAAGGATGATTGAAGCTGCAATGCCCGGGCAGATTCTCGTCGGCGAGTTCGTGGCGGAACTGCCTCGACAGGGAATCGGCGAACAAAAAGCACAGCTTGATCTCGATGCCGTGACATTCCTGCAACGTGCCCAGGGCAACCTGCCAAAGCTTAGCGGACTGGAACTGTCCGGAGAAAAGGTAACGGCGATCAAGTGCTATCTGACGGGCGAACGGCAAGAAAACGGAGAGTTCAGCATCCGCAGATTGCAGATCACAGACAAACATGGACTTTCAAGAACGGCGTACAACGCGAAAGTAAATATTTATCGCGAGCTTGCCGATCCGATTCTGCTCGGGATCGAGGACAAGAGGTTAGCCCCCAGCCAGCAGCCGGCTTGATTCAACAAGATCGTTCCAAATCAGTTCTAAGCTCGGCATCCTGCGTCATTGAGTGGTCGGGGCGGGGGATGGAACTCGTGCATCCCTGCACTCGCCCCTCCAGGACGAGCTCGCTACGCAAGATCATTCCAAATCAGTTCTAAGCTCAGCATCCTGCGTCACGCGGGGGATGGAGCTCGGACATCCTGTCCTCGGCCCTTCGGGCTGATCTCGCGAAGCGAGCTCACTCCAAATCGTTCCCAACGATTTGTCGAACTCTCAAAGTCGTTCCATCTCCACCGACCAATTAATTAAAAAATGGCCTCTCCGTAACTGGACGTGAGAGGCCATTTTTCAATTAATTGGTCGGGGCGGGGAGATTCGAACTCCCGACCCCCACAACCCCATTGTGGTGCGCTACCAGGCTGCGCTACGCCCCGACCGGCATCCAAACGAATTCGAGGGCGGCAATGATACTTACCGCGAGGCTGATGGGAAAGAGATTTTCTTATCGCCTGAGAATCTTAAGAACTTGTTCAAGTTCCAGATGTAACTGCTTGATAATTTGTTGGCTTTGGCTGACATCCGACTTTGCGTCGTCGCCCATGAGTCGCTGTCTGGCGCCACCGATGGTGAATCCGTCCTCATACAACAGGCTTCGAATCTGACGAATAATCAACACGTCCTGTCGCTGATAATAGCGGCGATTGCCGCGCCGTTTAACCGGCTTCAGCTGAGGAAACTCCTGTTCCCAGTAACGCAAGACGTGCGGCTTCACAGCGCACAGAACGCTAACCTCACCTATGGTGAAGTAACGCTTGCCTGGTATTGGAGGTAGCTCGTCGTTATTCCCCGGTTCCAGCATAGGCCTCTACTCGGGCTTTTAGTTTTTGTCCTGGCCTGAATGTCACGACACGCCGTGCGCTAATCGGAATTTCTTCCCCGGTTTTCGGGTTCCTGCCTGGACGTTCATTTTTATCCCGAAGATCAAAATTTCCAAACCCGGAAAGTTTGATCTGCTCCCCTACCGCGAGAGATGCACGTAGTTCTTCAAAGTACAAATCAACCAGCTCGCGGGCTTCTCTTTTGTTCAATCCCAGTTCGTTGAACAGGGATTCCGCCATATCTGCTTTTGTAAGTGCCATCGATACTAGTCTCTTAGCTCAGCTGCGAATTCCCGCTCCAGATTGCGTACTGCTGCGTCCATCGCTGCATCCGCATCTTCGTCAGTAAGGGTGCGGGATGTTTCCTGTAAAATCAAGCCTAAAGCTACGCTTTTTCGCCCGACTTCTATCCCTGGGCCCTGATAAACGTCGAAAATAGTTACACTTTTGATGAGATTCGGAGCCGATGATGCTGCAACTCTTACGAGATCGGCAACGACAACTTTATTGTCAACTACGACTGCAATATCGCGTCTGATTGCAGGAAATTTTGACACGGCGAATGACTTTGGAACGTTCGAAGCAAACGCCAGTGCTGCATTTAATTCAAAAAGAAAAACGTCTTTGTTCAAGTCCATTGTCTGCGCAATCGCGGGATGCAGTTTTCCAAGAACACCGATTGTTTCACCGTTACGAACAATGCTAGCGACCTGACCCGATTGCAAAGCCGGATGACTGGCCGCCTCGTAATCGATTCCTGTTGCCGCACCAACCATCTCGAGCAACGCTTCCAGATCGGACTTGATGTCAAAGAAATCAACACTCTGCGCGCGCCTGCCCCACTGCTCCGGAACCGCCGAACCGACGGCAAGACCTGCGACGCGTACAACTTCCACAGGCTTTTCCAAGGTGCCGTGAAATGATTTTCCAATTTCAAAAATGCGCACACGCTCTTGTTGTCTCGCTACATTTGAAGCCGCAGCCGCGACCATGCCCGGCCATAACGAAGCACGCATCACTGACATTTCTGTCGAGATAGGATTACTTAAAACAAGTTTGGAATCTTCGCCAGTAAATCGACGATTATTCTCGGCATCGATAAAACTGTACGTAATTACTTCCTGATAATCGCGTGCGACCAGAGATGCCGCAACCAGTTCCATGTCGATTCTTGTTTCGGTCACCGGTCCGAGAGGCAATTCTGCAGTTGCGGTGGTCTCTGGTATCAGGTCGTAGCCGTAAATCCGGGCAACTTCCTCGACGAGATCATCCTCAATCGTAAGATCGAATCTAAAACTGGGCGCAACTACTGTCCATCCGTCGGCATTTTGCTCGACGCCGAGCTCCAGGTTTTTCAAAATCTCGACAATTTTTTCGTCAGGAATTTCCGTTCCAAGTACCTTTTTCAGCCGTGACCTTCGTAATGAAATTGAACGTGCCGACGGCAGGTGTTTATCGTCGATCAGATCCATCAACGGACCGACTTCGCCGCCGGAAATCCCGACAAGTAATTCTGTTGCCCGCTCGACTGCGCGGCCCTGCCCGCCCGGATCGACACCACGTTCAAACCGAAGTGATGCGTCGGTATGTAGTCCGTAAGATCTCGCCCGACCAGCAATAACCGAAGGCGGCCAGAACGCTGCCTCGAAATAGACGTCCGTTGTCGCCTCGGAGACGGCTGTACTGAGACCTCCCATGATGCCGGCAAGGCCGATCGGCCCCGTATCGTCGGTAATCAGGAGCGTGTCTGCGGTCAGATCGACCTCTTTTTCGTCGAGCAGGGTCACTTTCTCGCCTTTTTTCGCGAATCTGGGTCTGATAGAGCCATTCAGCAACGATAGATCGTAGGCGTGCAGCGGCTGTCCCAGCTCCAGCATGATGTAATTCGTCACGTCGACCACCGGATGAATCGCCCTGAGCCCGCTTCTGCGAAGCCGCTCGGTCATCCAGATCGGCGATTTCGCATCCGGGTCAATATTTCGAATAACTCTCCCGGCAAATCGGGGACACGCGGACGGGTCCTTCACTTTGACAGGATGGGTATCCTCGATAGTCGCAGTGAGTTGAGCCATTTGCGGCGGGCGTAGCGGAGTACCGGTTATTGCGGCCACATCTCTGGCGATACCCAGAACGCAGAAGCAATCGCCTCGGTTCGGCGTCAGGTCAATGTCGAAGATATTGTCCGGCAGTTTCAGGTATTCCGATAACCCGACACCCGTCGGCGCATCTTCGGGCAGTGCAATAATGCCATCGGCCTCATCACCAAGTCCCAGTTCGATTGCCGAACACAACATTCCGTTCGACTCGACACCACGAATCTTCGAGCGACTTAATTTTGTACCATCAGGTAGCCGCACACCCGGAGCCGCCAGTGGACTCTTCATGCCCGCGACGACATTAGGCGCACCGCAAACGACCTCAACAGGCTTACCTTTTCCCGTCGACACCTGGCACACGCTGAGCCGGTCAGCGTTCGGATGCTTGGCGACGTCGACGACTTCCGCGATGACGACGCCTTTCAGATCTTCGCCCTGGGATTCGATGCTGTTGACCTCGTGCCCGGCCATTGTCAGTTGCTCCGCCAACGCCTCAACATCGAGTTTCGGATCAACCCAGTCGCGCAACCATGTCTCTGCAATCTTCATATCAGCTGGCCAGCGTCAGTGGAACTGCCGCAGGAAGCGCAGGTCGTTATCGAAAAAAGTGCGAAGA
>Ga0255052_10001544_pt1 | contig 17228 bp, 10 predicted proteins | sample JV7_2_21_MG_FD_188632 | JGI IMG/M metagenome (GOLD analysis project Ga0255052, IMG submission 188632) | Seawater microbial communities from Jervis Inlet, British Columbia, Canada - JV7_2_21 | ecosystem: Environmental > Aquatic > Marine > Inlet | place: Canada: British Columbia | collected...
CTGGCCCGGACCCGCACCCGTGAGCGGCTCGCCATGCGTTTTCATGAATATCCACTTGCCGGTGCCTCCCTGGAAGGAGACCGTGCCACGCATTGCCGTCCCCAGGTCCATGTTCTTTGGTTTGCGCGGATTACTGACGTCGAGCCAGCCTGTCAGAGTGGTGATCAGTCGCTGCGAGCCGCGTGCCCACATGCTCATCAACGGCTCTCCGCAACGCAGTTGCGGACCCTCGGTGAACGAGATGATCTCCATATTGTGTATGTACTGATTGCGGTCGAGATAATTCAGTGCTCCCAGGGGCAACCTGAAAGGCACACCGCCGCCGCCTTCCATGATGCCTGAATACTGCGCCCGCGCAGCGCCTGCGAGGCCCACCAGAGCTGCACTGGCGCCGCCCGCGAGAACCTGCCGCCGGCTAATGCCCGCCGGTTTGCCGCCCGAGTCTTCCCGGTTCTTGAAGCCTGAATCGTGATCGTTACGGTTCCTGGACATGATGCACCTCTTTATTCTGCTCTGCGTACCCCAACGCGAATCGATCCTTACCATTTCGACAGATTAAGAAGCCTGGCTAGCTTCAATCGATCCGTTACGTGACTTATTTCTTGTGGCAGGCGACTGACAATAGCCACAAGAGTACTTCCTTGCAATCGACTTCAAATACGTATTTGCCGTCGCATGGAATATTCGCCTCACGCAGGTTCGTGCGCGCAAGCTATAGCCTATTGCTGACAGCCCTGATAGTTTTGGATTTGCAGCGCGAAGTTTTCGCTCAAACAGTGTCGTTGGTTCTACCTTAGAGGGTTGAATGATAATGGTATCCCGCAGGACTTTTCTCAAAGGTACAACACTGAGTTCTCTGTCTCTGAATGCAGCCGCCTTCCAAAAGAGTGCCCTCGGCGACACTGATTTTGATTTCGTGGTGGCAGGTGCCGGGCACAACAGCCTGATCACAGCAGCCTACCTCGCCAAGGCAGGATTCGGCGTTCTCGTGCTCGAGGGCCGACCCACTATCGGCGGTGGCTGCAAGACCTCTGAAGTCTGCATGCCCGGATTCAAGGAAGACCTTTGCTCTTCCGTGCATGGTTTCATTCAATCCAGCCCGGTGCTACGCGACAACGAACTCGATCTGTTCGATCATGGACTGGAATACCTCGACCCGGACCCGGTCATGCACACCTCGTTTCCCGACAGGTCATCGATCACGATGTGGCACGACATCGATCGCACTTACGCGGAGTACGCGAAACATTCCAGAGTCGATGCGGATACTTTCAAAAAACTCGTCGGCGAATACAAAGCATACAACGCAGCCAGAAAGAGCGGCACCGACATTCCGAATGCCGGCGTCTGGCGACGCAGGCTTGCAATGTCCGGCTATGATCTCGTCAGCAAGACATTCGAGAACGAGCACATCCGCAGCTTTCACCTCGCCCAGGGCCGCTTCAGCAGCATTCCGGGCGCACATCCAAATACCGGCAGCCAGTTGTTTACGGCGATCCGGCATCAGGTCAATGGCCGCCCCATACCCAAGGGTGGATCAGGCATGCTGCCGGTTGCCCTGGGGAGGGTAATCGAAGCCAATGGCGGTGTGATCCGGACCAACATGCCGGTGGCACAACTCATCATCGAAAATGGCAGGTGTCACGGTGTGGAATGTATGGATGGCAGCCGCTATCGGGCCCGCAATGCGGTGGTCTCGACAATCCATATCAAGCACCTGGTGGATATGGCACCGAAAGAACTCTGGGGCGACGGCTTCATCGAAAATGTAAGGCTACTGCAGCCGGAACACGCCATGTTCGCTTTTCACTACGCCGTTTCGGAGCCTCCCAGGTTTCAGCTTGCTGACGGCGGCACGATCGCACCGCCCGAATCAGCGTTGCTTTCTTATCCGGAACGAATTCTTCTTTCCGATTACGAACACGCAGCCGGGAAGCTCAACCTGGAAGACCTGCCGCTGCAAATAGTCTGCCCGAGCATTGCAGATCCCACCCGGGCACCTGCCGGCTACCACACGCTAAAGATCGAGGGCAATTTACCGTACGCACTCAAGGAGGGCCCGCAGCACTGGGACAACATCAAGGAGAAAGTCGCCGCGGATGTATTCGACAACTTCCGGAAGTTCTGCCCCAACCTGACCGAAGACAAGATCCTGGGCCGTTTTATTCAGAGTCCGATCGACATCGAGCGTATGAACCCTGCAATGTGGCGCGGCAGTGTGCATGCCGCCGCATACGGTGCCGCCCAGTCGGGCGATATGCGTCCGGTTCCAGGTTGGGCGGATTACCGTATGCCCATTCGAGGCCTTTACCAGACAGGTTCGTGCACTGCCCCGGGTGGTTCCGTAAGAGGCCAGCCCGGGCGCAATGCTGCAAGCGCTATTTTGAAAGACCACGGCAGCAGCATCGAGGAAGTCGTGAGCAAATCAGCGGTTGCGAAAGCGTGAGAATGAAAAATCTGCCGCTGCTGTTATTGACACTTCTGCTGGTGGACCTGCCCGTCACCGCGCAACAATCTTCATCAGCCACAGTGCCAGATAATATTGCGCCGCACCGCGCGCCCACTCAACCGCTGCCATTCAGCCACAAGATCCATCTGGCTTCAGGATTGCTGTGCCAGATCTGTCATGTCAATCCCGATCCGGGAATCCAGATGACGTTTCCAGCCACTCAATCATGCATGACATGCCATAGCACAATTGCGAAAGACAAGCCTGCAATCATGACTGTACGGGATTTTTCGGTGGTAGAAATGGAAATCCCGTGGGTGCGCGTTTATGAAATCACAGCCGGAGTCACCTGGAGCCACAGGGCGCATCTGGACGCAGGCGCACGATGTGAAACCTGCCACGGCGACATGACCCAAACTGAAGTCGTGGCCGAAAGTAAAGCAATCCTCGCCATGGCGAGCTGCATAAGCTGTCACCGGGCTCATGGAGCGCCCGCGGAATGCGTAACGTGCCATGCCTGGCCAACAGACCATCTACTGGGGCTTGATTAGAGGCAGACCCAGGAATCAGTTCAGGGTATTTTCGAGAATCAGAATCGATGGCGCCGATTCGGCCAACGCGAGATGTGTGTCCCGGTAAGCGAACATTCCGGTCGGGATATATGCGCCACCCAGTACGATATCGACGTCGGCATCTCCATCCATGTCACCGACATCCATGGTCATCCAGCGACCATTGACCAATTCCGGAGCAGTGTAAGCGCTGAACTCCTGTTTTCCGTTGTTATTCAGCAGCACAAACGACTCCCAGTTATCCATTGCGAAATCGGGGTAGAAGGCGATAGCAGCGATATCCAGGTCACCGTCCTTATCGAAGTCTGCTGCTTTGGCACCGAACGCACCGTGCATGGGGTAGAAGTACGCCTCTTCGAAGTGCAGGTCGCCGCGGTTCAGATAGATTCGAACACCGTGATAATTTTTTGGCGTGTTATACGGATCCGAGTCGACGTTGTCCCCATTGACGGCCAGGATATCCATCAGGCCATCGGCGTTGAAATCCTGTAGCTCGAAATACGTGTGGCCATACCCCGCGTGTGTCTCGAAAACGGTGGTTCGCTCGAATTCATTAGTCCCATTATTGATCAGGATGTAGAACCCCTCTCTTGCATGCGACAACAGCACGGCAATATCCAAGTGTTCATCACCATTAAAATCGTAGGCCTGCGCTTTGACGGCACCGGCGCGATCGATGAGCACATGCTCCTGGTAGCTGCCATCTTTCTGTGACTCGAACCAGGTAACGCTGCCCCGCAACGCACCGAATCCACATACGATGAAGTCTATGACTTGATCATCGTTCAAATCCGCGACCTCCATATCTGCCATCCTGTAAAGATCATCGAATACGACTTCGATTCCCACTGCATCAATGCCCTGATCGACGAGCGGGAGCCGGCTGATCGTTGCGAGTTTTTCGGAAGCGGGTCTGTAACCCAGAAGATCGCCGATCGAAGCGAGGTAGGCCGCATCGGCGGTGAACTGGATGTCGACCGGCATAATGGCTCGACCGAATCGCCGCGGCTCGAACGCGAGTTGCCCATCTGCACCAAGAACCGCCAGCGTTTTTTCCGCGGCATCGCCGAGGTAAACCTCGCCCGTTTCTTCGCGGATATGCACGAGTGTGGTCACGGCCGGGTCGACGCGATAATCGGACTGCTTGATGTCGAATTGAGACAGCTCCCAGTGCAGCTGTGGTTTGCCAATCTGCGGAAGGGGCTCATCGCTCGCCGTCTCGACATAGTAATATCGTAGCGCTTCCCATTCACTTTCGCTCAATAGCGGCCTAGCTGGAATCAGGTGTTCCAATTCGAGATGTTTTCGCTTTCCCCTGACATTTACCTGTGCAAAGTCCGGGTGTTCGTCAAGATAATCGATGTTCTCCATACCCAGCAAATAACCCATATAACCGAGGACTGTCTCCCAGCTTCGCTTCGGCAAGATGTCGGGCACTGGCTCGAAATGGCAGCCCGCACAATGAACAGCCGCCAGCTCCCTGCCTCTGACGAGCCGACGCTCGCTCTGCCACTCACCAAACAGGTCACGAAGTCCGGGCAAGGCGGTGACAGCAAGAACCGTCGCAATCAGGATTACTCCGATGAAAATCAGTCTAGGTCTCATCAATGCAAAGATTCCCGTATATCCCCTCCGGTCTCTGCTCTCGTCCCGGAATTACGTGTCGAGCGCAGGATAGTAGAATAGATGTTTAACGAGGCATTCAACAGCAAAGTCTGCAAGGGGTTACTCATGCGCAGTTTGTATTTTTTTGTTGCGGGCATACTTGTGGGCGCGACAGTTCAGTTATCTTTTGCCGAGAACCACAGCCGCGGGGTCGTGAGTCTGAATCACGTAGGGGTCAGCGTGCCGGATCTCGATGAGGCCGTTACATTCTATACCGAGACTATGGGCTTTCCGGAGGCGTTCCGCGTCAATGACGAGGCCGGACAGCCGGCGCTCGTGTATGTCCAGGTCAGCCAGAACACGTTTGTCGAACTGCAACCCGCCCATGAGCAAAGGCCACCCGGTATCAGCCACTTCGGTTTACAAGTGGATGACATGGTAGCTGCAACCACGATGTTCGCGAAGCGGGGCGCGAATATTTCTGACACTCGTGTCGGCAGCACAAAGGCCATCCTTTCGAACATCAGCGACCCGAACGGTATCCGCATAGAGCTGCTCGAAGTACCTCCCGACTCTCTCACCTGGAAGGCGATGCAAGGCTGGGAATAAAGCCGCGAGAACTTGCGCCGGATCTACTCCCTAGTGTGGGTCACTGGTGCGACACTGATTGACGTCTTCCCTGCAATTGACGGCTTCCTCGGGCGTAATGCGCTCGTTCGGCTCACGATGGCGATACAGGTATCCCCACATCGTGACGATGTTCGAGTCGAGCCATTCATCGAAATAGCCGTAATCACTGAATTCATCCATGGTGATCGTATCGCGCATTTGTTGCAGCGTATCGCCAGCCACGATGCCCGCGAGCACCTCATCCCGTAATGCCTGGATATAGCGACGTTGGTGCGTGAAGTTATCCTGTCCGACCACCGGTCCGTGGCCCGGTAATACGATGTCGACATCCGGTATGTGTTCGAGCGCTTTCAAAACCTTCAGCATGCTGTGCACGTCCATGTCCCGATAATCCGGAAACAATGACCTGCCTTTTGCGATGTCTATGCCGATCAGGACTTTTTCGTCCGGAACGTGCACCTGAATCAGGTTATCGCTGTGCGACGGGCCGAGGAATATCAGATTCACGGTCACGCCGCCGAGCATCACGTCCATCGATTCCTCGAAAGTAATATCCGGCACGGAGGATGGCCGATTTTCGCGAACGATATGAGGCAGGATGTTTTTGTGACCAATTGTTGTAGCCGTGTCATCGAAGACCTGAGAATTACAGATGTGATCCGGATGGTCGTGACTCAGGATCATGTACCTGACCGGCACGTCATGCCGCCTCGCCAGCTCCTCTTTCAACCATTGCACCGTGCCGGACAGACAGTAATGGCCATCGACAACAGCAATCGCCTCACTACCGACAATATAGGCACCGTACTGGCCGTCCGAGCCCCAGCGATAGACACTTGGAGAGACCTGCACAATCGAACGATCGGCACCCCATTCCTTTTCCTGCGCAAGGCTAGTCGCATGCGGCAGGATCAGCACCGCGATGCCGAGAAGTGCCAAAGCAAGTCTGAATTGTCCCGTGCTTTTCATTGAAATATCTCCATCTAGAATCGGGTGAAGTAGATCAGCGCGTGTTCTTCATCCGAAGTGGGCATTAGATTTTTTGATTGCGCGGCCTTAACATATTCACTAACCGTTTCGAGATCGAAGAATCCGTCATCCGCGAGGGCCGAGGCAGCATTTTTAACACAGGAGGCATAACGGGAACGGCTAAGTTGTTCTCCGCGCTCGAGGATCCCCAGCCGCTGCCACGCTTCAGTCGGCGTCTCGCGAAAGTCCCATAGTCCGTTGCCATTCATGTCGACAAAGACGCCATGATCGTCGCGCGGCTCTATCCCTTCGCCGGTGAACGCGGCCCAGGATGTGGCACCGGAGCCGCTCCGCGGAAATGGATAGAAGATTCCAAGGGGACAGGCAACTTCCGGATAGGAGATCGCCGGGTTATCGATGACGCCATCATCGTTGACGTCGCCGATCGCTGTGTAGTCGGAACGCGACGGTGGTGGAGCCTCGCCCTCCACCCAGGCATCGAGATGCCTGATCGCCCCTTCCATCAGCAGCGACAGATCGAGTATCTGCAATTTTCCGTTTCTGCCGTCCGGCCGTGTCGAGCCGCCATCATGGCTCATCTGGCGAATTTCATACATGCGGAACTTGTCCGTCATGCCTTTTTCTTTGAGTATCCGCGCGTTGTTGTACTTGTTGGCCAGGAAGCTGTGGGTGACGAAGCCCGGCAGGTCATGATTGTTGAAATTCCAGTAAGCCTGATGCACGAGCTCCAGTTGCGGGACGAACGCCTCCTTCTCCTCTGCAGTCGTAAGCAGAAGGTCTTTGCCGTTCTTCATGACGACCGGGATCCATGTCCCCGCGGCGGAGTCATCGACCAGCATGCCATCGAAGATCGGGCTGCCATACTCATCGATGTTCAATCTGTGCCCGAAATAATTCATGCCGCGCGCCAATCGTGCACCCGCAGACTTGCCGTAAAGAAATGTGCGTGCCGGCGTACTGCCCAGCCGGTGGCTCAAGGCAGTTTCAGCAACTTTGGTGTAGTCCTTGATCAGGGAATGGCTGTCGTTGAAAGCCACCCAGTCCACGACGGTGCCATCATCCAGTGTCGCAATGATCTCGCCAACACCTTCCTCGCTGGTCCGGCGCGTGACCGCAATGGCGTAGCCCAGCGACAACATTGCCTTTTGCAGCTTGTTGAAGTTCAGCAGTGGATCGCTGGCATCGAGATACTGGTGCCAGGTCTTTAATGAACCATTGTTGAATGAACGACCCCGGCCGTGGGCCGTCACCCATAATTTTCCGTTCCAGTCCCGCCGTGATTTGGGGTAAACCAGCAGGATTGCCGCACCACGTGCTCTTTGGTAGTTGGCAACGGCGAACACCGGCTCCTGAGGATCAGAAGCCTGGGCCTGGGGAAACACCAGTTCCGGCGCATTGGTGAGATACTCGTTGTAGTCTCCCTCCCGGGTGACATAGCCTTCGACGGTGCCGTTCAGGCCCAGATCGACACGCACGTAGTCCTTGTCCCTGTAAGTGACGTCGATTTCCTGCATTGCACACGAAGCAGGCCCGAGTTCGTAACCGTCAACCTGCCGCAAAGGTGGCAGGTAGCTGTCGCAGGATTCGAATTTCAGCCCAGCTGCATTGCTTGCATAACATGCAAAGCAGCAGGTGATAATTGTGACGAACAGGCCGGATCTTTTTTGAAACCTGCTTGGCATCCCGATGACTCCCTATTCGATTCTATCCAGTGCCTTATCAAGGGTCGCGACAGTGCGATCGATGTTCCGGAGTTTATCCAGGCCAAAGAGACCGAGCCGGAAGGTCTGAAAATCGTCCGGTTCGTCGCATTGCAATGGCACGCCGGCTGCTATCTGCAAGCCCTGTGCCGCAAATTTGCCGCCGGACTTGATATCCGGATCCGTGGTATAGCAGACGACGACACCCGGTGCCTCGAATCCGGGGGCTGCAACACTTTTTATGCCTTTGTCCGCCAGGAGTTTACGGACACGATCGCCCAGCTCCTGCTGTGCTGCTTTGGCATTTTTGAAACCGAGGCTTTCAGTTTCTCTCATGGAATCGCGAAACGTCTTCAGGGCATCCGTCGGCATCGTGGCGTGGTAGGCATGGGCTCCGTTTTCGTAGGCCTGCATGATCTCGAGCCATTTTTTCAGATCGCAGGCGAAACTCGAGCTCGTTGTCGCCATCACTCGATCTTTGGCAGCGTCATTGAGCATGACGAGGCCACAGCAGGGTGATCCGCTCCATCCTTTTTGCGGCGCACTGAGCAAAACATCGACGCCGATTTCCTTCATATCGACCCAGATGGTCCCCGAAGCAATGCAGTCCAGCGCGAACAGACCGCCATATGCATGCACCGCATCGGCAATCTTCTTCAAATAGTCATCAGGCAACAACATTCCGGATGAGGTCTCGACGTGCGGCGCGAAAACGAGATCCGGTTTGTCGGATTCGATGGCAGAGACGACTTCTTCGATCGGGGCGGGTGCGAAGGGGTCCTGGGCTGCACCACCGATCCTGCGCGCCTTCAGGACGGTCGAGTTCTTTGCAATGTCACCCATCTCGAGAATCTGGCTCCAGCGGTAACTGAACCAGCCATTTCGGATGATGAGGCAATTTTTGTCCGCAGCGAGTTGCCGGGCTACGGCTTCCATGCCGAATGTCCCGCTGCCCGGGACCACGACAACTGCGTCAGCAGCATAAACCGACTTCAGAGTCGAGGATATATCGATCATGACGGACTGAAATACACCGGACATGTGATTGACTGCCCGATCCGTGTAAACGACCGAGTATTCGAGCAGACCGTCCGGGTCAACGTCTGGAAGCAAGCCTGGCACTGAACTCTCCTTTGCACACACGGGCAAACACTTGATAGATTGTTGACCCGGGGAAACCGCGTATGGTCTAACACGATCGGGTCCAAGTCTAGACGGCCTGCGATCGTGCCGAATGCAAGCAATGAACAGGAACGAGCAAATACCGTCATTTGTGGAGCCTATTGACGCAATCGTACTGGCCGGCACACATAGTGACCCGTCGCGCCTGATTCTCGGGCAAAACAAGGCATTCCTCGATATGGACGGCCGGCCGATGGTGCGACATGTGGTCGACGCACTGGTTGCCGCAGAATCCATTGCAGAAATCTTCGTCACCGGGCCCGTCGAGGAGGTGCGCGACGCACTACAGGGCGAGCCTGAGAAGGTTCATTTGATCCCGCAGGAGGGCAACGTGCTGTCCAACTGCTGGGCCGGCGTGCATGCCAGTGAAGCGCGGCAGGCAACAAAAGGTCGCGATCGGGACCCGTTACGGCCATACGTGGTTGTCTCCAGCGATCTGCCGATTATCTCGTCGGCTGCACTGGACGACTTTGTCGCTCGCTGTGCCGAGGACGATGAGGCGTCCGATGCGCCGTACGGGCTGATGGTCGGCCTGGCGGATGAGGCCGGGCTCGAGCCATTTAAAAAGGACGGCATCGTGCGGCCTTTCGTCGAACTCGAGTTCGCACGCATCCGTCTCGCCAATATCCATGTGGCACGGCCGTGGCAACTGAGTAATCAGGCATTTCTGCAGACGGGCTTCGGCTTTCGCAAGGCCCTCCACTGGACCAATGTTGCGGGCCTTGCATACAGTTTCCTGAGCCAGGACGGCGGTTTACAGGCCGCGTGGATGACCGTGCGACTGCAAGCCACCTCGCTGGCGGCGCGCCGGGGCGGCCGTCTTTACCAACGATTGCGAAAATGGAATACACGGGGGCGGGTCGAGGCCCGCACCAGCACCGTGCTCGGCGGCCCCGTGCGGCTGGTCGTTTCGCCATTTGGCGGCCTCAGTCTCGATGTTGATGACGAAGAAGATTTCCGGATTCTGACGGCCCGCTACCACGACTGGATGGCGATCCACGAAGCAACTGATTCCCGGTACCTGCGTCAATAGTTGTCAGACATACGGTCTGGCTGACACCGGCAGCCTGTGGCAGGATGTGACACCTGCACCCGACCCACAAGAAGAAGTAATGCGGGTCGCATCCGGAAAGGAAATATAATGAAGCGATTCAGCAAGATATGGTCTGCTCTGTTGCTAGTGCCCTCGTTGATATTCTCGGCCGAGCCCGAGCAGCCCGACGTAGATCCTGGATTCAACGCCGAGACCTTCGAAGGCCTGGCACTCCGCAGTATCGGCCCCGCCTTCCAGTCCGGGCGAATTGCCGATATTGCGATTCATCCCGTTAACCGGAGCCATTGGTATGTCGGCGTTGGCAGCGGCGGCGTCTGGAAGACTGTCAATGCAGGTACGACATGGACCCCCGTATTCGAATCGGAAGGCTCGTACTCCATAGGCAGCGTCACGATCGATCCCAACCGGCCCGACATTGTCTGGGTCGGCACCGGCGAGAATGTCAGCGGGCGCCATGTCGGCTACGGCGACGGAATATATAGGAGTCTCGATGCCGGTGAATCCTGGACCCAAATGGGGCTGGAGGACTCGGAGCATATCGGCATGATCCGCGTCGATCCGCGCGATTCCGCGGTTGTATTTGTTGCGGCGCAGGGGCCCTTGTGGTCGGCCGGTGGTGAGCGTGGTCTGTACAAGACCGTCGACGGGGGTCAGAGCTGGGAGAAGGTCCTCGGCGGTGGCGATTTCACCGGCGTCAATGAAGTGCACCTCGACCCCCAGGATCCGGACGTTGTCTATGCGGTGACCTGGCAGAGGTTCCGCAACGTACCGAGCCTGATGGACGGTGGACCGGAGACCGGCATCCACAAGTCGACGGACGGCGGCTACACCTGGCGCGAACTCACGAACGGTTTGCCCGAGGAGAACATGGGCAAGACAGGTCTGGCTATCTCACCGATTAATCCAGAGTTTCTTTATGCAACGATCGAACTCAAGCAGCGGACCGGTGGCGTCTGGAAATCCGAGGACGGCGGTGAGACCTGGGAGCAGCAGAGCGAATATGTTGCCGGCGGCACGGGCCCGCACTACTACCAGGAGATCTGGGCAAGCCCTCACGAAATCGATCGACTGTACCACGCCGACGTTTATCTGCATTACTCGGTCGATGGCGGCAAGAACTTCATAAAAACGGAATTCCAGGACAAGCACGTCGACCACCATGCGGTGGCGTTCGACCTCAAGGATCCAAATTTTCTGTTGGTCGGCAATGACGGCGGCATTTACGAAAGCCTCGACAAAGGCGAAAACTGGCGCTTCATCTCGAATTTGCCGGTAACGCAGTTCTACAAAGTAACGGTCGACTACGACGAACCGTTCTACAACATTTACGGCGGCACTCAGGACAACAATACCCAGGGTGGACCATCGCGAACCCGAAATGTCCATGGCATTGCCAATGCGGACTGGTTCATTGCCCTGGGCGGAGACGGTCATCAACCGGCCGCGGATCCGACGAACCCGGACATCGTCTATGCTCAATCCCAACAGGGGCACCTGCGACGATTCGACCGCCGCACGGAGGAAGTTGTTTTCATTCAGCCGCAGCCGGGCAAGGACGAGTCTGCAGAGCGCTGGAACTGGGACTCTCCAATACTCATCAGCCCGCACGACTCCGCAAGACTTTACTTCGCGAGCCAGCGCGTATGGCGCAGTGACAATCACGGCGATTCCTGGCAGACGATTAGCGGCGATCTCTCGCGTGGCATCGATCGGATCACCGAACCGTTGATGGGCAGAGTCTGGAGTTACGACGAGCCCTGGGATCTTTACGCGATGTCGAATTACGGCAACGTCACGTCGCTGTCGGAATCGCCGCTGGTCGAAGGACTCATTTACGCCGGAACTGACGACGGGCTTATACAGGTCACGGAAGACGGCGGTCAGACCTGGCGAATGACCGACGAGCTGCCGGGCGTGCCCGACATGTTTTTTGTCAACGACATCAAGGCCGACCTGTTCGACCCGGACATCGCCTATGTCGTGGTCGACGATCACAAGAGCGGTGACTTCAGCCCGTACGTGTTGAAGAGCACGAATCGTGGCCGCTCGTGGCGCAGTATCACGGGTGACTTGCCGGAGCGCCATGTCGCATGGCGCCTCGTGCAGGACCACGAACAATCCAGGCTCCTGTTCCTCGGCACCGAGTTCGGTGCCTTCTTCAGTGTCGAAGGTGGAAACAAATGGGTCAAGCTGTCCGGCGGTACGCCGAACATCCCGTATCGCGATCTGACCATTCAGAAACGCGAAAGCGATCTCGTGGGTGCGACGTTCGGCCGCGGATTTTATGTGCTGGACGACTATTCTCCGTTGCGGCAGGTTACGACCGGGATGCTCGAGAACGAGATTGTGCTATTTCCCGTCCGCGATGCGCCCTGGTATGTGCCAAAGCGCTCACTCGGTTGCGGAACCGAGGGCTGCAAGTCATCACAGGGTGCCGGCTATTTTCTGGCCCCGAACCCTCCATTTGGTGCCACATTCACTTATTACCTGCCCGAACAGATTCATACCTTGCAGGAAAGACGGCGTGAAAGAGAAGAACCGCTGGAGGCGGCCGGTGAAGATACGCCCCACCCCGGCTGGGACGCGATCGAGGCTGAAACCCTCGAAGACGCACCTGCCATGGTACTGACAGTTAGCGACGGCGACGGCAATGTTGTGCGCCGCGTCGAAGGCCCGGTCACGGCCGGTTTTCACCGCGTCGCCTGGGACCTCCGTTATCCGACGCTCGATCCCTGGGTACCCGAAGATCGGCGGGAAACTTCACGCTGGGCGCCGGCCGGGGTGCTGGCCGAGCCCGGGAGCTATAGCGTCAGCCTGGCAAGGCGCATCGACGGTGAACTCCAGGACCTGGGTCAGTCACAGACATTCGAAGTGAAATCGATCCGCGAGGCAACGCTTCCCGGATCGTCACAGGGAGCTCGCGTTGCTTTCTCGCGCAGGGCGGATGAGTTGAAGCGCGCAGTGGCAGGTTCAGTGGCGGCTATCGACGAACTGATCATCGCACTCGACGCCATCAAGGAGGCCACTATCCGCTCGACGGCCGACGCCGCACTTTACGAGCAAGCCAATTCGATGTCTCAACATGCGAAGAAACTACGATCCCGATTAGCCGGTACGCAGGCAAGGGAGTTTATGGGCGACACGGGGCCGGTGCCGATTTCGCAACGCGTGGGCGTCGCTACGTCCGATGTGATGTCCGCAGCTTACGGCCCGACCACCACACAACGGCGCAGTCTCGAGATTGCGAAAGAGGAATTTGCAGAAGTGAGCACTGCACTGGACCGGCTGATCGATTCCGAATTTCGCGCCCTGCGGGACAAGCTCGATACCGCGGGCGTTCCCTGGACGCCGGGCCGCGGCGTACCGGTTTCAAACTAGCTGCCGGAGTGCATTGACATGAAACGATTAGTCACCGGCTTGCTTTTTCTGCTCAGTACTCTGGTATTCGCGCAAAGCGAAGACGTACCGGACCGGGCAGATGGAGAAGGTATCGGCCAGTTCGACCGCCTCGTGTTGCGCGGTGCGTACCTGATTGACGGTACCGGTGCGCCAGCACAGGGACCGGTGGATATCGTTGTCGTCAAGGATCGCATCGCCCGGATCAAGGTAGTCGGCGTTCCGGGTGTGCCGATTCCTGCAGATGACCGGCCTGCCGCAGGCGATCACGAAATCGATCTCGAGGGCCACTACGTCCTGCCCGGGTTTATCAATCTGCATTCGCACATTCATGCTCTCGGATCCGACCAGGATGTTCCGCCGGAATACATTTTCAAGTTACAGATGGCACACGGGATAACGAGCATTCGCGAGCTGGGTAACAACAACGCCGTCGAATGGATCGCAGATCTCAAGAGGCGCAGCGATCTGAACGAGATCGTTGCACCGCGGATCACTCCATACCCCTGGTTTCGACCGACAGGAGACAAGATTATCGATTCGCCCCAGGCTGCGAGAGACGAGATCCGGCGGCTGGCGAAAGGTGGCGCCGAGGGCGTCAAGTTCTTCGGCGCGCCCGCCGAAATCCTTTGGGCGGCCCTCGACGAGGCGAAGAAACTCAAGCTCCGCACGACGATGCACCATGCACAGCTGGATGTCGTGCACGCCAACGTTCTCGATACATCGGTGCACGGCCTTGGATCGATGGAACACTGGTACGGGCTTCCCGAAGCCATGTTTACGGACAAGAGTATCCAGAACTATCCCGTCGATTACATCTACCACAACGAACAGGATCGCTTTGGCGAGGCGGGAAGACTGTGGAAGGACACGGCTCCGCCGTACAGCAACAAGTGGAATGAAGTCATGAACACCTTGCTGGAGCGGGACTTTGCACTGGTGCCGACCTTCACCGCGTATCTGACGAGCCGCGATTTCATGCGCATGAGCCGGGCGCTTTGGCACGACACCTACACCCTGCCCGCCTTGTGGCGTTTTTACCGTCCGAATCGCAACGCGCACGGCTCGTTCTGGTTCTACTGGACGACAGAGAATGAGATGGCGTGGAGAGAGAATTTTCGGCTGTGGATGACCTTCGTCAATGAATACAAGAATCGCGGCGGCAGAGTCGGGCTCGGCAGCGACACAGGTTACCTGTATAACCTGTACGGCTTCGGCTATGTGCAGGAAATGGAACTGATGCGTGAAGCCGGTTTTCATCCATTGGAGGTCATCCATTCGGCGACGCTGGTCGGCGCCCAGATCCTCGGCAAAGACGCGGAAGTCGGCAGTATTCAGATCGGCAAGAAGGCGGACTTCGCCATCGTCGAACACAACCCGGTCGAAAACCTGAAATTATTGTTCGGCACCGGCTCGATTCGCCTGAACGATGACAGCGGCGAAGTCGAGAGAATCGGCGGCGTCAAATATACGATCAAGGACGGCATTGTCTACGATGCGCGTGCGCTCAGGGCACAGCTCCGTCAAATGGTCAGCGCAGCGAAAGAATCCGAAGGCATCCCGCCCGGGCCGATGCCGATAGCGACGGCGCCCGGCAAATCAAAAGATTAGGGTGAGAGTACGTCGCTCGCCGGATTACTCGAGTCGAGAAACTTTCCGGCGCGCAGGAATTCTTTTGTGTTGGCAATGACGATGTCGCTCGTCGTGATATAGCGATGCGAATTCCTGACCACGAGGAAGTCGACCATACCTTCAACCTTCGTGCTTTCAACCGAGACCTTGCCGTCATTCGGCTCGGGCAGCATGGCCGAGAGAATCGGATTGATCGTCCCCGTACCGGCGACGACACCGAGTTCGAAATCCACCGGGCCCAGTTTCGACGGAATACTGTTCTTGTCCGTGCCCAACTGCAATCCTGCTTCGCCGCCGAATAATTCAGCGGTCGGCCAGTCTCTGGTTTTATCTACGATTTCGCTGCCCTGATTTGGCGGTGCAAGCATGACCACCCTGCCAAGTTCCGGAATGGGCGACTCACTTTGTGCATAGCGCAGCAGGATGCCGCCGATGGAATGCGTCACGAAATGGATGCGTTCGGGGTTGGTCTCACGACATTTGTTGAGGCCCTCATTGACCGCCATTTCGGAAAGGCCTTCGACGGTTGCGGTCTGCGACGGATAGTCCACATTCGCGGTAGCAAATCCAGCTTCCTGCAATTCGCTCGCCATCTTCGACATTGCTCGATAGCTGCGATTCAGGCCGTGCAACAAGACGACGCACTCCCGGCTTTCGTCAGACGCGACGAGGTTTGTCTGAGGGCTTGTCACACAGGCGGCCAGCGCCAGCATCGAAAACGCCACCACACTTGCGGTCAAAATGGCTTCCCGTGACCCTTCTCTCATTGCTGATGATCCATGCTGGCGGGGTGCGTATTTTCCCTGAATTCTCCGTATTAAGCGAGAATTGACGGCTTCACCGCAATGCGGCCTGAGAAAGCACCAAAAAACTGAATTAAATCAACAAAATCTGTGCAATTTCGAAACTCCGCGCAGGTCATACTGTTGACAGATTGCTAAAATCAGGGAATATGCAAAACGTGAGATCGAATAAACCTGTCAGTGCCGTCCTTGCGGTTGTATTGCTCATCGCACAGACCGGGGCCCTCGCACACGCCTACGAGCACGATCCAGGCAGTCCGCAAGACCAGGTCTGCTCGACCTGCATTGCCGGACAGGTGCTCGGATCGGCTTGTGTTGATTCAAGTCCATACTTTGATGGCGACACCTATCGCTCGCAGTCCGGGGACAACTATGTTCCCGCAATTGCATCTATTCATATCCCACTCGCCCGTCAGAGGGCTCCCCCAACACCACTCTAGGCAGTACCGGCGCCTTCGGGCCTTGCAGTAATCGATAGATCGGCGATCACGTGCGTGGCCTGCGATAAGACGGGTCACACCACGTTGAGCGCCGAACTTTGGTAAGAGTGGTGAACAGAAATGTACCAACATAGATTAGCGGTTGCGTTCGCGTTGATTTGCGTATCTCCGGGAGTGTTTGGCGCACAGGAGCTGTCGGATGAAGTTGCAGACCTCCGACAGATGCTGGCAGAGATGAGGGACGACTATGAGTCTCGTATTGCAGATCTTGAAAAGAGACTCGACCGGGCAGAACGATCGGCACGAAGCGCGGAGAGAGATGCAGACGAAGCAATGGAGATCGCGGAGCAGACAGCGATCGACCTGACATCGGGTGCGTCGTCGCCGAATACATTCAACCCGGCGATCGGTGCGGTCCTCGTCGCGAAATTCGCGGATATCGATGTCGGCTGGGAGCAAATACCAGGCTTCATCCCTGGCGGCGAACTCGGCCCGGGTAGTTCCGGTTTTTCGCTCGGCGAATCCGAGCTCAACATGAACGCCGATATCGACTCGCGCTTCTTTGGCAATCTCACGCTCGCGCTCGAAGACGAAGACGGTGCGACTGAAGTGGCAGTCGAAGAGGCGTGGATCCAGACGACGGGTATTGGAAATGGCGTGACTCTGCGTGGCGGTCGCTACTTTTCCGGTATTGGCTATCTGAATTCATTCCATCGCCATGCCGACGATTTCGGCGATCGTCCGTTGCCGTATCAGGCCTTTTTTGGCGGGCAGT